>Ga0272442_10011870_pt1 | contig 10582 bp, 7 predicted proteins | sample SSMForm2O_FD_200262 | JGI IMG/M metagenome (GOLD analysis project Ga0272442, IMG submission 200262) | Marine sediment archaeal communities from Little Sippewissett salt marsh, Falmouth, MA, United States - SSM-Form-2O | ecosystem: Environmental > Aquatic > Marine > Wetlands > Sediment ... | reverse complement strand
AATTCATCCGGATGACCTTGAACGCGTTCAGGAATCGGTAGGGCAGGCGATAAAGGAGCAGCGCGCTTATGAGATCCGCTATCGAATCAGGACATCGGTTGGCCAGGAGAAATGGATTTTTGAGCAAGCTGTTGGTGTGCCAAATTCGGATGGCGTTGTGGATGGTGTTGAGGGTCTGCTGACGGATATCAGTGAAACAGTCGATGCGCGGATGGCCCTGGAGCAGCAGGCACGAGTATTTGAGAACATCTCTGACGCAGTTGTTATTCTGGACCGGCAGATGATTGTGCGGGATTGGAATCCCGCTGCGGAGCGCATATTTGGTTATTTAAAAAAAGAAATGATTGGCTCTTCGATAGAGGCTATCTTTATCGGGGAAGAAGTGCCGCCTTACCTGCACAACATTCTAATGGAAGTGTATGGCGGAAAACGGTGGACAGGGGAAATTGTCTTCATCCATAAGGATGGATTTCAAATAATCGGTGAGCTCAGCATTCTTTCACTTGAACAGCAGGTGGAGGACAGTACCGTCTTATGGGTTATCCATAATATTACAGACCGCAAATGGGCAGAAAGCGCGCTGCATGAGAGTGAGGCGCGCTATCGATCTCTTACGAACGATGTAATAGACCACGCAGCTGTCGGGGTCATCATACTGGATGCAAGGCAGAAAGTGGCCTGGTTGAACACTGCGGTAGAAAAGTTGTTTTCATTCTCGCGCCAGCAAATGCTTGGCCGGAAGGGTGAGGAATTTCTGGAAGGATATCTCCGCCCGCATGTTGATAATGGCGATCGTATTCTTGAATCCATTCTGGATGACTATCGTGAAGGAGCGTATCAGGCTGGAACCGAGATTTTCCTCATTTCTGGGGAGGATCAACAGCCTGTCTGTGTGGAATACTCCAGCCAACCCATCCTGACGGGATTCTATGCGGGCGGCCGGGTAGAGTATTTCATGGATATTACCACTCGGAAGCAGGCCCTCGACGAAATCGAGCGGCGGGCGCTGCAGCAGGAAGCAATAAATGCTGCAATTGCAGCAGCCTCCCAGGTCTCAGATATGGGGCTTTTGTTGGAAACGGCTCTTGACAGTTCTCTGAAGGCATTAAATACAACGTGTGGCGTGATTTGGGCTGCTGGAGTAATCCGGTTTCGGGGAATTCCTGAGGAATTAGAGGCCGATATAGAAGGAAAACTGGCTGCTTTTTTCCCCGCTGAGATCACGATCCTTGATTTGGATGGTGAAGGAAAGGTTGAAACCGGGGAAGGAAAACAGTTTGAATTCCCCGGGTTGGAAAAAAAGCAGTCATGGATTACTGCACCGATAGAAGCAGAAGGCAAGGTTATCGGCGGGATCAGCCTCGCGTCGGATACCAGCCACCAGTGGAAATCTGATGAGATTGATATTATCCGGGTAATTGGACGCCAGCTTGGTGGAGCTGTGGAAAGATTGGGGCTCCTGGAGACAACACAGGAGCAGGCTGGTCAGTTCCAGCTTATCCTGGATACTGTGCAGGAAGGTATCATCACATTAAACGAGGACCGAAGGCTTATCATAGCAAATCCGGCAGCGCGAACACTGCTTTCCCTGCTTTCCGGCAGGAGGCCAGGGGAACAACTGGACAGATTGGGGGATTGGTCGATCGACGACCTTCTCAAGCTCCATCAGGATAGAAATCCTGGCCTGATAACAGCAAAGGATCCGGACCGCTTTTTTGAAGTATACGTGAACAGAGTAGATAAAAGCCCTGACAGCATCATCTGGACGTTACTGCTGCGCGAGGTTACAGAGATGAGGCAGGCGCAGGAAAAGGTGATACGTCAGGAGCGTCGTGCTGCGATTGGGCAGCTTGCGGCTGGGATTGCCCACGATTTCAACAACATAATGGCTGCGGTTATTCTATACAGCGAGATGCTTCTAAATGAGCAGGGATTATCTGAACGCGGCCGTGAAAGAATAAGAATGATTATGCAGCAGGCTGAGCGGGCGGCTCGACTTACAAACCAGATTATTGATTTCAGCCGATCAGCTGTGATGGATTTATACCCTGTGGACCTCATACACTTTATGGAGGATTTCCGGAAGCTGCTGTCCAGGACACTTCCAGAAACAATTAAAGTTTCTCTTGATCACGGAAGTGAAGGGTATGTTGTGAATATGGACCCGAGCAGAATGCAGCAGGCACTTTTCAACCTGGCATTAAATGCACGGGATGCCATGAAGGACGGAGGATTCTTGAAGTTCCAGCTTGACCGCAAGGTATACGACAAGGGAGAAGTTCCTCTTGAGGGAATGGAACCGGGAAACTGGGTATGTATATCGGTTCACGATACGGGTGTCGGTATGGAAGAAAACGTTCTACAGCATCTTTTTGAGCCTTTCTTCTCTACCAAAGTGCCAGGTGAAGGAACAGGGTTGGGGTTGGCACAGGTTGATGGCATTATCAAACAGCACAATGGCCACATTCGTGTGGAAAGCAAGCCGGGAACCGGTTCTGCATTTTACATTTATCTTCCCTCTATCAGAGCAGGTCTGGTGCCAGGGATTTATCACGATGTTGAATCCATGCTTGACCGAAGCCAGCACGTTGTCCTGGTTGTAGAAGATGACCAGGCCGCCCGGTCAGCAGTCGCTGAACTGCTCGAGTCGCTGAACTACCGTGTGCTCCAGGCATCCAACGGCCAGGAGGCATTGGACACATTCGCAGTTTATGGGGAAACGATCGATGTTGTGCTCAGTGACATGGTTATGCCTGAAATCGGGGGGGAAGAGTTATACGGGATTCTGCGAGAGAAATATCCGAATATCAGGATGTTGTTGATGACCGGTTATCCTCTTGGGGAAGAGGCGCGCGATTTACTTGAGAAAGGAATCGTTGCGTGGCTGCAGAAACCGATAAACTCAACAAACCTGGCTGCTGCGATGTCGTCGATTTTTCACTCCCGGGATAGTGAAGCCTGATCTCCAGGAACGCGGTACACAAGCGGGCAGGTTCCGGGTAGAATTGGGAGCGACGCACCAGGCTGTACGGCTCCATCGATTTGGTTTCTGATGGATTTTCTGTTTTGTGCGATCCTGTGCAGGGGCAGCTGCCTGCCGGGATTATTTTTTGTATCAAAGGTAGAGATTATTTGAAAGGAAGCCGGGTTCATGCAAACATATCTTGACTGTATACCCTGTGCCATGCAGCAGATTCTTCGAACCGCTCGACTCGTAACGGATGATGAGGCGGTTCATTTACAGGTTCTTGTGGCAGCAGGAGAAGAATTGTCAAAAATCCACCTGGAGGACTCGCCGCCTGAGATGGCGCGCGGCCTATACCGGTGTTTGAGCGAGATTACGGGAGATGCAGACCCGTATTATCAGCTTCGGAAACAAAGTACAAGAAGATCACTCGCTTTATATCCGCGCTTGAAAGCTTTTGTCGAAGCAGCGGAGGACCCTGTTTTTGCCGGTGCTTCGGTCGCTGCAACAGGGAACCTGATCGATTATGGTGCTGTACAGGGCGAAATCATGCTGGAGGAGGAGGTGGAAGCGAGCCTTTCTATGGAACCGACCTGGGAGGATTTTCCGGCGTTCAGGGAAGATTTGACGGCTGCCGATTGGGTGCTTTACCTGGGTGATAATGCTGGCGAGACGGTATTTGACCGTGTTTTTATTGAGACTATCGGAAAACCTGTGACCTATGTGGTCCGCGGGGGACCTGCAATTAACGATGCACTTTATGAAGATGCTGTTGAAGCCGGCCTGGATCAGGTGGCTGAAGTACTTTCCTCAGGCCTTGCAGTTACCGGTACTATTCCCCATCTCAGCAGTGATAAGCTCCAGCAGAAATTTTCCTCGGCACCGATAATCATAAGCAAGGGGCAGGGAAACTGCGAGTCATTGAACGATACTGCAGCACCAATCTATTTTCTGTTGAAAGTTAAATGTGCGGTCATGGCGAATTTAATCGATGCAGAATTGGGGAATCTTGTGCTTCGCAGAAGCCTGAATTACCAAAGTGCTGCAGGCCATGAGCATATGGGTTGATGGATCACATCCTTGATGATTTACTAAATCACTCAGGTTTTCAAAGGTGTAACTTTTCTTATTCTGATGCATCTAATGTTGTGATTGTATGAACGGATACCCCGGGAGCTGAGTGGTTTAATAACAGTGCTGGGGCCCAAAACAAAATTGTAATGGTACATTGGATTGGAAAAGCATCGGGAGAGTGTATAATGCCAAGAGAGCGGAAAGCCAGGAAACAGCCGAGGGTGGTCGTTTTCAGCACACCATCCTGCAGCTACTGCAATATGGCAAAGAAGTATTTCCGCCAGAAGGGGGTTCGCTTCAGGGATGTTGATGTTTCTCGCGACCCTGCAGCAGCCCGGGATATGCAGCGCCGCAGCGGGCAAACAGGAGTTCCCGTTATTGATATCGGCGGAAAAATAATCGTTGGCTTTAATCGTCCTCAGATCGAGCAGTACCTGGGGCTTAAAAGATAAGCATGGTCGCTAGAGACCATATTAAATGCATAGGAGTAAGGAAATGAAGATCGAACCATTAGGCGCAAGAGTACTTGTAAGCATCCTGGAGCAGGAGCACACCACGCCCAGCGGCCTGGTACTGCCGGAAACGGCGCAGGAAAAACCGATGGAAGGTATAGTGGAAGCTGTCGGTACTGAAGAAGAAATGATGACCGATCTGGGTGTAGGCGACCGCGTGATCTTTGCCAAGTACAGCGGTACAGAGGTCAAGCTGGAAGGCAAGGAGTTTCTCCTGATGAATGAGGATGATATTCTTGCAAGAATATCCGGCTGAATGTACACGTAACACGCTGGCTGTATCCGCAGCCTTGAACTCCCCTGAGGGGGAGTTTTTTTATTAGATGTTTTGAGTTTTTATTCTTTGGCAATACATCTCAGCCGCAGCTTTGACTTTAATGACGCAGCGCGTTATAGTTATTTTGACGCACTGCGTTATAGATTGAATAATCTCAGGAGGATTGAGCTATGGCAGGGAAAAAGGAAGAGGAAAAAACGAAAGGGACAAGATCTCACAGCCCACTGTATGAAGCGACAAGGCGGGTGCTGCTGGCAGGCGTTGGTGCGGTGATTCTGGCGCAGGACGAAGTCGAACGATTTGTGGATGACCTGGCCTCCCGAGGCGAACTGGTCGAAGGCGAAGCAAAGACCATGATTAATGAAATTCTCGATAAACGGGCCTCATTCCTGGAACGTATCCGTCAGGCTCCGAAAAAACCTGCTGATGCAGCCAGTAAAGAGGACATCCAGGATTTGAAGAAGAAGATTGCAGAGCTGAATGCGAAACTGGATGCGATGGAATCAAAGAAAAAGTAGTCGGATTAGAAGGCAATTCAGCGCGGCATAATCGTACCTGTGTGCTTTCCAGAGCACACAGGTGTGTTTCCGGTGATTCATGCCCTGCCTGCTTATTTAATCTTGCAGGGTATATTGGAGAGCATTGTTGGTGGAGCCCATGTCAAAAGACAAAACGGTATTGATCCGGCGTTACGCAAACCGCAAACTCTATGATGTCGAGGGGAGAAGCTATATCACTCTCAAGAAGGTCACACAGATGATTCAAGCCGGAAAGGCCATCAGAGTGGTTGACCATGTGACGGGAGAGGATATCACCTCCAGGGTGTATGCCCAGATCTTGTATGAGCTTGAAAAGAAAAACCGCGGAACACTTCCGGCACATATACTCGGGAGCATGATTCAGGCGGGTGAAAAGGGATGGGCATCTATACGCGAACACCTGATCAGCAGCCCGGATCTTTCTGCTCTTGTGGAAAAGGAAATCACAGACAGGCTGTCCATCCTGGAAGAACACGGGGAAATAACCTCGGATGAGGTTTCCCGCCTTAAGGACCTGCTGCTGGTTCACAGCCAGAGAATTCGTATTCTCTCTGCTGCAATCAGTCAGGAAAGACGCAGAGAGACGCAGGAAACTATCGATTCTTTGCAAGACCAGCTGGAAACCCTCGAAAAGCGGATCAGGAAACTGGAAGAGTGAGTGCCTGGCTGCACCGCCGGCATCTCAGTACCCATACCATACTAACGGCTCATCTTGCGCAGCCGGTATATCCCCTTTAGATGGTCCTGTACTATGTAATGGATATTCTTCCTGTTCCCTGGATGAATAATCCTCATATAGGAAGTGGCACACGGGAACCAAAGAACAATATACTTGAGGGGGTGTACGGTTCGGGTATTTTCCATTCATGTATGTACAGGGAGCGGCTGGTATGAATCGTACGTAGATAATTGCTGCCAACGGGCATGTCAGGGAGGTGTGATGCGCAGATCACTTGGTCCGTTATTTCTTGCTGTGTCGGTTTTGGTACAGGCTTGCAGTATGGTTTTCGAAAATTTCGAAGAGTTTGTTGAACAGGATTCTCCTGTGCAATTCCAGACCGAGACATCGGAAATATTTGAAACAGATGCTGCTCCCGCGCAGGAAGAACAAGAAACGGACAGTCATCATCCCTCCAGAGATCCCGGCTTCGACATCTGGGATCTATGGCAGGACGGCCCTCATCTTCGCGGAGCGAACATCTATCAACGTCGTGTGTATCCCGAACTGGATGGGCCGACGTTCATGGGCCCGGGGCCAGTTGGTCCGCCCTATACATTATCAGACCTCCAAAGTCTTTCAGCCCAGGGGGCGAATCTGGTTAATATTTCCCATCCCGGATTATTTACCGAAACACCTCCATATGAGTTGGACACTTCTATACAATCGAACCTGGACCAGCTGCTTGACTGGGCATTGGAAGCTGATTTGTTTGTTGTGATCGCTTTCCGGACGGGGCCAGGGCGGAGTGAGTTCACCTTTTTACTGGAAGACCTGGGAGATTGGTTCGACAGCACATATCTGAACGATTCGGTCTGGGAGGATGCAGAGGCACAGGCAGGGTGGGCAGCGATGTGGCGTTATACTGCTGAGCGCTACCATGGACACCCAGCACTTGCCGGATACGATCTTATGGTTGAACCCAACGTTAATGAAGTTCTGTTTGATGAATGGGATCAGGATATCTATGAAGAGCTGGTTGCAGGTACGACAGCTGATTGGAACGGGTTCTACCCGCAGATAGCTGCTGCAATACGCGAGGTCGATCCGGATACGCCGATCCTGGTAGAGCCTTCAGGGTATGGAGCGGTCGATTGGCTCCCGCTTCTGGAACCAGTCCCGGTGGAACGGCTTGTCATTGCCGCACATCAATATGCACCCTATATCTATACCAACCAATCACCTTACGATAGTACACTGGCCTATCCCGGTTTTTTTGATACCGACTGGGATGATGAAACAGACTCTTTCGATTCGGACTGGTTTGATACGATGCTGCTCCCAATGGACAGCTTCAAGGAAGAATACGGCCTGCCCATGGCAGTGAATGAATACGGCGCGCAGCGCTGGACCCCAGGTGCCGCGCAATTCCTCGACGCAGAAATCAGTGAGTTCGAAGAACGCGGGTTGAACCATGCAGTATGGCTCTGGGAAGTAAGCTATGAGGAATATGCCCGGGAAGTTACAGAATTCCAGATCCGACTGGGTCCAGATCCTGACGCAGTCGATGAAATCACAACCAGCGAAATACTGGGTGTGCTGCAAAAGTATTGGGCAAATAACACGATCAGGCCGTCGAATGCCAGTCGGTAATACGGAAGGGTGTTAGATTAAGGTAAAAAGGAGTCGGAGGCTGGTCTGTTTGGAACTTTTGCGGGTGAACTCAAGAGAATTCACCCGTACAGTGATAGGTCGATCAGATACGATAGGCGATAACTGCCAGAAGGCCTGGGCCGCCGTGAACTGCCAGAGAGGAAACCATCTCCTCCAGGAAGATGAGATTGCAGTTGAAGCGTTCTTTTGCCCTTTCAAGCAGTTCCCGGGCTTCTTCGAGAGCATGGCCGTGGACTACAGCGAGGTTTATTGGCTCCACCGATCCCACTTTTTCTTCCAGGCTGTCGAGCACGTGTTGTATGGCTTTGTTTCTGGTACGGATTTTTTCAGTCAACTCAAAAACGCCATCACGCAGTTCAATGATGGGCTTGAGCTGCAGGGCAGTGGCGACAGTCGACTGCAGTGCGCCTACACGGCCGCTCATTTTCAGGTATCTCAGTGTTGCCGGCGTGAGTGAAATATGGATCCTCTTGCGGATAACCTCCAGCCGGGTTTTTACCGACTCTAGATTGAGCCCGTTACGGATGCCTTCTAACGCTTCCAGCACCTGAAAGCCGGCGCCGAGAGATGCACTCAATGAATCCCATACCTCCACTACTGCGTCGGGAACCAGTGATTTTGCCAGAATGGCGGAATTGTATGTACCGCTGTGTTTACTGGTTACGGTGATTACCAGGGTTTGATGCCCTTCTTTATAGTTCTGTTCATAAATCCGGGCAAAATGTGCAGGGGAGGGTTGGGAGGTCATTGGGACAATACCCGTCTGTTCTACCTTTGTATAAAACGTATCACGATCAATGGTTACATCTTCGAGATAGGTTTCATCCCCAAACTGGATCGAAAGCGGTACAACTTCAATGGCATGTTTTTTTAGAAGCTCATCCGGCAGATTGCAGCTGCTGTCTGTTATGATTTTTATCATTGTATACCCTCCTTAAAAGCCAATCCCTTTGGATCCTGCTGAAGAATAAAACACCAGGACAGGTGGATAGGTACGTAACATTTGAGTGATGTTTGTACTATTCCCCTGCCGCTGCCTGACTCAGATGCAGCAAAATCAAGTATTCCTCAGCATCCCATATCTATCCTACACCGATATTTTCATTTTTTGAAGCTTCTTTTCCCCGGTTGTTTTGTAGAGCCAGGATTTGTTCCAGCTTGCTGCCAAGTTCCTGAATATGAGGTTCGTCAAGCATGGTTCCATGCTCTCCGGACATCTCGACAAGATCAAATTCGGCGGCATAATCCATCCATTCGCTGGTTGGATCCGCCTCAAGATAGTCCGGACGATCATTGATATGGAAGAATGTGATTTTGCCGGGATAAGGCCGAAGCCGGTAGTCGTGTTTGGCGATTTTGTTGGCTGTACGTACATCGGCGGGGGTAAATCCAAAGCCATAGATGATTTTCTTGAACAGTGGATAGCGCAGGAGTTTGATACGGAGATTCTTCAATCTTGTCTGGGCATATGCATACAGGTCTCGGGGAGACATGCCTCGAATATTTTGCATGTGCAGATTGGCACGGACAAGCGGTGGTGCTTTTAGCGGGATGTCAGGCGCATACGTGTCGAGAATGGCGAGGAGTTCTACTTCTTCTCCTTCGGCAATAAGCTGCTGGGACATTTCAAAGACGTAAAAGCCGCCGAATGAATGACCGGCGAGAAAATAAGGCCCGGATGGCTGGATACTCTTGATCGCTTGTATCAGAACAGCTGCAATATCAGGGATGGAGGAGAGGGGGGGCATTGAATCATCCATTCCTGGCGGCTGCAAGCCGTATAATGGCTGATCGCTGCTGAGATAGGGAATCAGGTTGCGGATATAGAATACATCGCCGGTAATGCCCGGCGCGAAAAACAACGGCAGCCGTCTACCTGACGGCTGGATGGGAACAATCCTGTGCGGCGTTTCGAAATCGGAGGTAATTCTTACAGCGAGGTTTTTTATGGTCCGATACTCAAGGAGAGCACCGACAGGTATTCTTTTCCCGTAAAGTTTCTCAACCTCGCTGAGTATCTGGATGGCAGCCAGAGAATGCCCACCAAGATCAAAGAAGTCGTCGTCACAGCTGATGGGGCTCACACCCAGATATGTTTCCCATATTCCAGTAAGGGTTTCTTCCATATCCGAAAGATCCCTTTCAGGACGTTCCATGGGGGTCAGGCGGGCTGAAATTTCTTTCTCAAGCAGAATACGGTTTACTTTTCCATCCGGGTTTTCAGGGTATTTTTCAAATTCCAGAAAATGGGACGGTACCATCCATTCAGGCAGTTCCTGCAGCATCTTTCTCCGAATCTGGTGTGTATCAACCCGAATTTCTTCCTGAAGGAGGTAACAGGCAACGAGTACCACATCACCGTGCGGCTCTTTATAGGGTATAGCAAGTGGATGCCGGAACTCGCCGATTTTCTGCATGATGGTTTCTATTGTCTGCAAATTGACTCTGTGGTCCCGGATCTTTATCTGTTCATCTATCCTGCCCGCAAAATACAGCGTCCCATCCTTATCGAAGTAGCCGCGGTCACCGCTGAGATATAACCTTTGTCCATCAGGAGCCGGAATATACTTTTCCCTGGTTTGGTTTGGATCGCCCCAATAGCCCGAAGATAAAAAGGCACTTTGGATGGCAATTTCCCCGATTTTTCCCACAGGGACAGGCTTTCGCTCTGAATCCAGAAGGAGTACTTTCTTGAACGGCATGAATGTGGTCAGGGGAATGGCTTCCTGATTGAACTGGAACGTCCGATTGATGTTATGCCGGGCAATAACCCCGGCTTCGGTAAGAGCATAATGGTGGGTCAGAATGTAATTTCCCTTGAATCCGTTCCAAAAGCTTGTGATCTGCGCCTTATTCACGACATCACCACCAAGGCAGAGATAG
>Ga0272442_10011869_pt1 | contig 10582 bp, 10 predicted proteins | sample SSMForm2O_FD_200262 | JGI IMG/M metagenome (GOLD analysis project Ga0272442, IMG submission 200262) | Marine sediment archaeal communities from Little Sippewissett salt marsh, Falmouth, MA, United States - SSM-Form-2O | ecosystem: Environmental > Aquatic > Marine > Wetlands > Sediment ... | reverse complement strand
GTGTCATTGGCTTAAAATTATCAAGTGCCTTTACAATTGTTATGTCATTGTACCATGGCATTTTTTCTGAAAGGTTTACAATGTTATCTCCTTTGCTTGCAGATATTGGTATTACATAGTCTGCATTTACATCTATAGATTTTAGAAATTCGATAATGTTTGTTTTTACTTGATTGAATCTTTCTTCGTTATATTCTACAGTATCCATTTTGTTAATAGCTACTATTATCTGATCAATACCTAACAGATTTAAAATATATGCGTGTCTTTTTGACTGGTCTTGTACACCTTCGTTAGCATCAACAATTAAAATTGCCGCCTCAGCTTGCGAAGCTCCTGTAATCATATTTTTAATAAATTCTTTGTGTCCTGGAGCATCAATGATTACATAATCTCTTTTATCTGTTTTAAAGAATGTTTGGGCAGTATCAATAGTTATTCCCTTTTCTCTTTCTTCTTTTAGATGATCCATTATGAATGCAAATTCCAATTCTTTTCCCAGTTTTTTAGCATCATATTTCATATCTTCAATTTTTTCTTGTGGTAATGATTTTGTATCATATAACAATCTACCAATTAAACTACTCTTACCATGGTCGATATGACCTACAAATACAATTTTAAGATTTTCTCTTTCCATTAAATTCTACCCCACTCTATTTTTTCCCATCCTCTCTCGTGAATATAATACAGCATTCCTTTTATCAGATTGATTGCCAAACCGACACTAGAGGACACTAAAATATCACTGGTTATATAATAAATTCCCATGATAGTTACTGCAGTGGCAATTGCTCTCCATGTTAGAGTTTTGATTATTGATCTTCTTCTTTTATCTCTCATAAAATCACATATATCCTAATGCTCTTAATCTTTGCATTATTTTTTCCTTGTCTTGCGATCTACCAGCCCTTTCGCTTGATTTACTTTCAGTGATTTCTTTAATTATTTCATCTATAGTTTTCGCAGATGATTCAATAGGATCTGTACACGGTTTACAGCCAAGACTTCTATATCTTATCCATTTTCCATCTTTTTGGGAAGCAAAATAGAGAGGATTTACTGGTAATTTTTCTCTTTTGATATAATTCCATATGTCAACTTCTGTCCAATGTAAAAGAGGATGTATTCTTAGGTGTGTGTTGTCGTCATCTCTAGATGTTTTAAACTGATCCCACATCTCAGGTGGCTGGTTTTCATAATCCCATTGGAATTTTTCATTTCTAGGTGAATAATATCTTTCTTTAGCTCTTATTCCGTGTTCGTCTCTTCTAATACCTAAAAACAATGCATCGAAATTATGTTCTCTAATAGTCTTTTTTAATGATTCGGTTTTTCTGAGATTACAACATTTGAAGCTTTCTTTAGGTCCGATATTTAATTTTTCAGCTTCGTCATAATTTTTACTAATTATTAGATTTAGATTCCATTCTTTAGCTAATCTGTCTCTAAAATCGTACATTTCCTGAAAATGCATTCCAGTATCAATATAGATTACAGGAAATGGTACTCTACCGAAAAATGCCTTTTTAATTAAATGGACAAGAACTGTACTGTCTTTTCCAATTGACCAGAGAGCTCCTACGTTTTTAAATTTGTTGTAAGCTTCTCTGATTATGTATATACTTTTGCTTTCTAGTTGATCTAGTTGGTTCATAAAATCACAAATACCCTAATTTTTTTAGTCGTTCTCTCACTCTTTTAATTTCTTCTGTGGTGAGATTGTCATTTTCTTTTAATTTTCCTCCAGATGCTATGTTTCTCATAGCATATGTTATAAATTCTGTGACACTGGAGAATCCTGTACCTTCTATTATCTCTTTAAGTTTTTTATAAAGTTCTTGTGGGATTTTTATTGTAACCTTCGAATCCCCGGATTTTTTAGACACTCCAATCACACTCTAATCATAGTGTTTAAAGTATTTAAATCTTTCTATTAATTTCTACTAAGCTTTTTATTACTAAAAAGAAAAATAGGATTGATGAAAGAAACAGCTAAGATGCACGAAAAGACTCTAAAAACTGTGGTTAAAGGCGCAGGAATAGCTTTTTTCGGGCTTTTTATTGGCAAATTGTTTGCTTATTTGATAAGGGTATTTATAGCAAGGAATCTTGGTCCAGATGTATATGGATTGATTTCTATAGGTGTGGCTGTGATAAGCATATTGATGACTGTTTCTTTGATAGGGTTTACACCTGGAATAACGAGATTTATAGCTTTTTATCACGGTAAAAATAACCAAAGAAAAATCAAAGGATCTATTTTATCATCGTTTAAAATAACTTTGCCAATAAGTATTTTTTTATCATGTTTATTATTTATTTTTTCTGAGAAGCTGGCGTTTTTTTTATCTAAACCACAAATGATTCCAATATTTCAGTTTTTTTCACTTGCTATACCTTTACTGGCTATAATACATCTTGTGTATTCAATAATGCTTGGATATAAAATGATTAAATACAAGGTTTACATAGTTGATATAGGAAAGAATCTTTCAACTTTTCTGTTTATCGCGGCTTTGTTTTATTTAGGTTTTGGGGTTTACGGAGCAATATTTGGTTTTTTACTAGGATATCTTTTTTCTACTATCTTGGGCATTTATTATCTGAAAGATAAAGTTTTATCACAGCTTAAAAATATAAAACCACTTTCTGTTGATAAGGAATTGATTGTTTTTTCATTTCCATTAATGTTAATGGGTATGTCGCTTTTACTAATGGGCTGGACAGATATTTTGGTTTTAGGATTTTTTGAAGAGGCTACTAACGTAGGCATTTACAGTGCGGCATTGAATACATGTGTTTTATTGACATTTCTTTTACAGGCTTTTCGTTTAATTTTCATGCCAATAATTTCAGAACTTTTTTCTTCTGGTAAAGTTCAGGAGATAAGGAGAATATATAAAACTTTGACGAGATGGTTATTTTCCTTTATATTTCCGATGTTTTTATTATTTATAATATTTCCAGATAAGATACTTGTACTGTTTTTCGGATCAGAATTTGTTTCAGGTTCTTCTGCTCTGGTGATTTTGACATTTGGTTATCTTTTGCTTATTTCTACAGGGTTACCGCTTTATACAATAACAGCAATAGGAAAAACTAAATTAAATATGTATATAACGGTTTTAGCAGCTGTATCTAATTTGATTTTGAATCTGGTTTTAATACCTATTTTTGGTATAATTGGAGCTGCAATTGCAATGACGGTTTCTCTTGCTTTTAGAGGTATAGTTTCGCTTTGTTTTCTTTACAAAGAGATTAAGATACAGCCTTATGATAAAAGTTACTTAAAACCGTTTTTCGCATCCTTGTTTTCAGCAGGAGCTATTTATGTTATCTTTAAGATTATATTCAAGCCAGTGACATTTCCTATGTTGGTGATAGGGTTCGTATTGTTTGTATTTTTATATATGATATTGATATTATTGATGAGGGGTTTGACTAAAGAAGATATTATGATAATTAAAACAGTAGAAAAGAGAACAGGATTAAAAGTTAACTGGGTAAGAAATATTATCAAGAGGTTTGTTTAGTTTATATATATCCTAATGAAGCTAGTCTTTGCTTAATTTCTTCTTCGTTATTAGGTTTTTCTTCTTTATCGTTAATGTTTTTTTGATTTTTTTCATCTGTTTTTGATGAAGGTCTTTTACCTTTTTTTATAACAAACCAAGGGATTTCTATCAAGTCTTTTATTCTTATAAATCTTGGATGGAAGTATATTCCCCACTTTCCAAATACAGTTCCGTGATCTGCTGTGACAACTATCTTTTCATCAAGGTGGTTTATTAATCTTTCAACTTCTTTTAATACAAATTTTAAATTACCTTCATATGCCTTTTTTATTACTTCTATAGACATGTTTCCGAATTTGACTTCGTCCCAAAAATAAGAGACTACTGGCAAGAAGTTATTGACTTCACCGCCTACGTTTTCTATGTTTATATCCTTTGCTGTTAGACCGTTTTCACCAAGCCACGGTCCATGTGGCTGCATATAATGTATTATCATTCTTTTTTCTGGATATTTTTTAATCATTTTAATGGCAGCGTCTGTTACATTTTTTGGCGGAACAGTTCCTACTTCTTTATCCCAACCATAGCTCCATACGTTTTCTACTTTAAAGAAATGTTCACTTCCTTTGAAACCAGCTACTCTATGATCTGATGCAAACGGGTTAGCTGAAATATAAATTAAATCTTCATAATATTCCTTAAAATTTTCTTTTAACCATTCTCTGGTTCCAGATCCTAGGCTTGTTTTTTTCTGAAGATCCCCAGGTATTGTGTTATTTCGTTTAAAAGTATCATATCTGCAAGCATCCAAGATAATTAGATATTTCCAGTCTTCCCTCATTATATTTACTCCTTTCTTTGGGAAAAGAGAAAATACAAACTGAAGTGATGTGATATATATTTTTTCAATAAGTCTTCTTATTTTATACTTTTTTTTGTCTTTTATCACTTTTTTCAATGAAGTTAGCTTTCTTTTAATTTCCTTGGAGTCCATTTCAACACTATCCAATTGACTTTACACATCGCTTACAAATGAAATTATCAGAACTGTCATCTTTCGATACCATCATTCTTCTAATTTTATTGAATTTTTCAGAGTTCCATATGTTATAAAGGCTGTCATTATTTACATTTCCTAGGACAACACTTCTATACCAGTCCATACAGCATAGGACGACATCACCATTGAACATAATATCCATTTTGTTTGTTCCTTCCCTATGTGTACATCCGTATATTTTATCTTTTGTGCCTTTTGTTTTTCCGAATTTTTGCATTTTTGATATAACTTCTGGTACTTTTACATTTTTAGCGCGGCTATGTAGATTTCTGTATATTAATTTAACATTTCTTTTATTCCAATAATCAACCCATTTTTTCAATTCCTCGTCTGTAAACCATTCTGTTATTCCTGTTATTTCTACAGAAGTATTGTTCTTTTTCTTAAGTGATAGATAATAATCTATGTTTTCTAGAACAGTTTTAAGATCAAGGCCTGTTATTTTTTTGTATTTTTTTTCACTTATACCATGAACACTGAATACAACTCTGTGTATTCCTGTTTCTGCCAGTTTTTCTGCTTTTTCTTTTGTCAATGCAAAACCGTTGCTGTTGATATTTATTACTGCTTTAGGCATTTTCTTTCTGATATATTTTATATAGTTAAACATGTTTTCATCTAGCAGAGGTCCGTTCATAAGATAAGGTGATATTTTTTTGACATTATATTTACTACATTCATCTATGATTTTGTAGAATAATTCTGGTTTCATATATCCTTTTGGAACGTTTTTATCTTTGATTATATCTCTATATGGACACATAATACATGATGCATTACAATAAGCATGTGTCTGTATAACAACCATGGTAGGAAATTCTGATGTTCGTAATTTCTGAAATAATTCAGGTGCTATGTAGGCCGGTATGTGGTAAGAATTCATTATTTTTCTTTTTAATTTAGTTGACATATGTCTAGCTAAAAAATAAGTTGAATCTGTCAGACATTTTTTTATTATGTTCATATATAATACCCTCCACATGTTTATTTTTTATTACCGTATATTGTTCCTATTTTATGAGAACCTGGTCTATATTCAACTTTTGTGTTGAATTTTCTTTCTGATAAAATATCTTTAATATTTATATAGTTTTTTTCTTTTCCAGTTTTATAGGGAGCAGCTACTACTAAATTTTTTACAATTTCAAGAGATTTGTCAGCTCCTTTCAAGGCTTCTACTTCAGCACCATTTATTTCTATTATAGTAAAATCAATGCGATTTAATTTTAACTTTTTAATGATGTTGTCTATAGTTTCTGTTTTAATCTCTTTATATTTTTTCTGTTCTGATTTGCGTATTTTAAATAAACTGTTTCCCTGCTTTTTATCATGTCTAGCATTTATATAAAAAGGTAACGTTTTACACGAACTCCATATAGCTTTGTTTATTAATACAATATTTTTAATATTATTCGCTATTATATTTCTTTTTAAAATGTTGAAGTTGTCTTCAAGTGCTTCTATTGCTATTATTTTTCCTGATGGGCCTACTTCTTTAGCAAGTTTTATTGTATAAAATCCAAGGTAAGCACCTGCTTCTAATACAGTATCTCCGGGTTTGACTTTATAATATTTTTGTTTTATGTCTTTCTTTTTGAATCTATTTACTATGTCAATTGCTACCTGCATAGATTTTTTTTCTAGTTTGTTTTTTGTTTTTTCTGGTAAATTATTGTATAATAATTCTTTTGTTTTGTTGGGAAAATGACCGTAAAATATTGAACCGTCTTTTAATTTAACAAATGGTAAATTGTCTTTTATACCCGAATTAATAATTTCTAGTTTTGATATGTCGTTTAGTATATCATTGTAAAGATATTTTTGAAATTTTGTTGCACCAATTTTTCTTATTTTTTCCTTGTTTTTACTTTCAGGTAATATAGAAAAAATTCTGTATATAGATGATTTCATCATTTTTTTAGGGGTCATTTAAATCACTTATTTACTATGTTTGAATAATTTATATATATCTATGCATTTACCTATCCAGGCTCCACGTTTTTTACACTCTTTTATGATTTTTTCATATGTTTCTGAATAACCTGGAAATTCTTTTTCATTAAATACTCTCTGATGCCAGTTGATGGTAAGTACCGCATTCCTTTCTTCTGCAATATCAATAATCTTCATATATTCATCTTCTACATTTTTTTTACCCATGAGACACCAATCCATTATAGTATTTGGCAATACTAAAAATTCTTTATTTTTTATTGGATTGAAAGGAATGTATTTGTTATTAAAGAATCCGATATTACCGTCATTAAATCCAAAAGAAGAATCATATTTGAATCCTGTTTTTGACTGTAATTTCCACGTGTTATTATTTAGATTGAAATAATGCTGCCTTACTCCTATTATTTTATGATCAATTATTTTTTCAAGTTGTGTTTTTTCTTTCTTTAATAAATCATAATCTTTAAAAGAATTGTAAGAACCATGGACACCTATTTCCCAACCTTCATTATCAAGTTTTTTGATTATATTCTTTACTTTTTCTTTTGTTATATTATATCTTCCTAATGACACTTTCCAATTTTTTGGATTTAATAATTTGAATTTTTCAGATTCGTTTAAAAAGAAGAATGTTGACTTTACTTTATATTTATTTTCAATTTCTATTATTTTTTCAAAGTTCCAATACGGATCTTTTTTAGAAAAAAAGGATTTTAGATGATAAATGTTTTTGGATTTCAAAAAATACGTCAGATATTGATGGCTCTTTTTAATTCTATCTACATCGTGTGTTAGGCAAAGTGAAAATTTCTTGCCTTTAGGATATTTTATCATTGTGATATTTTGATAAATTTTTTCTGTAATTTAGGATTGTTTTTCATTTCTTTTGCACTATTTGGATAATTTTCGACAAACCATATAATGAAAGATGTTACATCTATTTTATCTTTAAGCATAGAATCTCTTTTAACTTTCCATTCCTTTTTGATATTTTTATTTTTTAATATTTCTGTTAATCTATTTTTGAAATTATTATAATTTCTATATGATTCTACTAATCCAAGTTTTTTTAATTCTATGAAGTTTCCAAAATCATAAACCATGGAAGAAATATAGAATGATGGTGTTCCTAAAATTCCCGATTCAGTTGCCATTGTAGCACCTTCACCAATGTACATAGTTGAATAATAAATAAGGTCGTGAATTTTTGAAGGTTCTATTGAAAGTTTATATTTATTGAGATGGTTCGGAAGATCTACTTCAGATGTGATAAAGACTTTTCCATGTTTTTCTAATTTTTCTATTAGATTTTTTTTATCATCTAAAGAAAATCCTTTTTCAGATCTTATATGTGCTGATTTCCAAGATACAAATCTGAGTACAAAGAATTTTTCACCTTCTTTTAGATTAAGTTTTTTCAATATATTTTTATTTGGTTTGAATTGATTTGGATGAAGATAGGCTAGTTCATGAAAACCTTTATATAAAATATGTTTTTTTCCCAAGTTTTTCTTGAAACATGTTGGTGTTAGTACATTAGAGCAAAATGGTAGTGTCAGTTTTTCAACTTGCTTTGAAGTTTCTGTATCAGAAAACCAGATTGAAGGCTTTCTAAATAAAAAAGATGTATGTGATCCATAGACATTTGCAATTCCTAAATATATATCAGGTTTGAATTTTATAGAGTGTCTGATGAAATTAATATTTCTTTTAATCAGACCGAATACTTTATTTAGCAGGTTTGGTTTATAACTATCAATTAATTCGTACTCGAGGTTGTATTTTTTCAATAAATTTGTGGTTATGTCTTTTGATACGACTAATATTTTTATTTTGTGTCCTTTTTTTTCCATTTGTTTGACAAAGTTTTTGAAAAAATGAACATGTGCTGGATGACCGATGTAAATCATTATTTTCATTAGATCACTATTAATTAGATATATCCTAAATTTCTAAGACGTTCTTTTATCAATTCCTTTTCTTTTTCAGATTCTTCAGATATTTTTTCTTCATGTTTTTCATATTTTTTATGTTTAATATCTCTTTTTCCAGGTTCTGATTCTGGTTTGAAAATGTTTTTTAATACATTTCCATCTATATCTTCTGGTACAGGAACATTGAATAAATGTAATATTGTAGGCGCGATGTCTAATATTTTAATTTTTGGTTGTTCACCGTCTTTTTTTATGTCTTTGCCGTGTGCTAAGAAAAATCCTGTAGTTTTGTTGTCTGCTTCCCAATTTCCAGAATTTGAAATTAGTTTTCCATTACCCATTCCTTCACTGACATGAAACCCCTCTTTTTGGTCTATCATTAAATCTGGTGCGTCTTTTAAGTATGGTCCATTGTAAATTTCTTCTGCTTTGTATACTTTTTTGAATATTTTGAGTCCAGTTTCTGGATTTTTAACTTCTTCTAATTTTTTAATTATCTCGTTTCTATATTTTTCATAATCTGGAGAATTTTTATCCATGTTAAGATATATTGGCCCCTGATTGCTTCCAAGAGCGATTGTTTTTTCCCATATAATCTTATCTAATTTCCTCTTTCCCTTTATACCTTCTTCTCTAGGAAATATTTGTAAAATAGATTCCGGTATTATTTTATTGAGAAAGTTTGTTATTTTTAATGTGTTGGCAATTTTTAATAGTCTTTCTTTTGATAATCCTAAACTGTAGAGATAATCATCAGTAGTTTTTTTGGTTTTTAAGTATCCTTCTTTTTCCAGCCATCTGTTAATAAAGAAAACTTTTTTTATTTCACAGCAACCATGGTCGGACATAAGTATAATATTATCTGTTTTGTCTAGAAGTTTTCCGATATTTTCATCTATTTTTATCCAGGCTCTTTTAACAGGTTCTTTATTCCAAAAGAAATGTTGTAAAGCGTTTATATAGAACAAGGTTATTTGTAGGAAGTCGACTTTTTCTTTTTCTAATAGGTTAATACCTACTTTAAACCTAAGATCGATTAGATTAAGAATTGAATTTATTTCTTGTTCACCATCTTTTTTAGAAGAAAGATATGGGTGAGGATGAACTTTGTAATCGAATTTTTCTTCTAGATATTTTTCAAGGTCTTCTGGGTATGTATATTTGCTAATATCTGATCTATATTTTGATTCACTTGCATCTGGACCGCCAGATATTAAAAATTTGTTTATTTTTCTTGGTGGATATGTTGTAGGCATGTTTATTATTCCAGCTTTGATCCCACTTAGATTCATATAATCCCAGAATTCTTTGCTTTTAAAAGATCTAGAATTATGTATAGTAAAGTTTTTTTTGTTGCAGTCTATGTGATCAAATCTGAAAACACCTAATTTACCGGGGTTTTTTCCAGTAGAATAGCATTTCCAATTTGGATATGTTACAGGTGGCAAGCAGCTGCTATGATCTGCGAAACATCCATTTTCCTTTAATTTTTTTATGTTGGGTAATATACCTTCTTCTATCCAAGGATTTACTAATTCCCAATTAGCACCGTCTATACCGACTACAATTAATTTTATCATTTTATACCTTCTTCAATATTATGTACGCTCTTAGAGGAATCTTTGTTATTCTAGTATTAATATTAGAGATTTTTGATATAATTTTTGAAAATCCCCATTTTCTGAATAATATAAAGGTATGTGGATATGTAGTATATGAACCTAATGTTTTTGTGTTTTTTAATGTTTTAAAGAAGTTTTCATATGAATTTAAGCTGTGGTCAAATCTAGTATTTCCTTTAGATGGTTTATCAGTTAAAGATGTTGTTTTGACAAAAATAAACAAACCATCTTTTTTTAGAAATGTTAATAAGTATTCTATGAATGAAGTTAGTCTACTAAGTTCTTTTTCGTTGAATGCAGAGAAGCCGCTACATAATATGACATCAAAATTGTTTTTTGGAAAATCTAGATTTGTTGCATCACCAACTTTGAATTTTGATTTAGGATAGCTTTTCTTGGCGATTTCTATAGCACTGCTGCTTATATCTACACCAATAACATCCATACCTTCTTTGGTTAGTAGGTTGGTATATTTTCCAGTTCCACATCCAA
>Ga0272442_10011868_pt1 | contig 10582 bp, 12 predicted proteins | sample SSMForm2O_FD_200262 | JGI IMG/M metagenome (GOLD analysis project Ga0272442, IMG submission 200262) | Marine sediment archaeal communities from Little Sippewissett salt marsh, Falmouth, MA, United States - SSM-Form-2O | ecosystem: Environmental > Aquatic > Marine > Wetlands > Sediment ... | reverse complement strand
AACTAGAGTCTATTAATGTGTGCATCGCTTGTCAAAACATTAGGGTTCGGACCTGTGCCGGGCTGGCTCGACGCGCCGAGTCAAGCGGCTTGCCATGAACGCCGTGCCCAGTGGATGTAACCGATACCGTCGGGAGTGACGATGGGAAAACGCCGAACGGCAACCCGGACAGGTCGAAACGTCGCCAAAACCGGTGCCGCCGTACTGTTTACCTGTATAGGTCGCCGTGTTTCGCTACTGAAGGCCTTCCGCGACGCGGCCAGACGTCTCAAGCGGCGCGTGCATTTCTACGGTACCGACACAAATCCGTTGAGCCCCGCCCTCCAATTGTGCGACGAGGCTTTTCTGGTTAAGCCGACAACGCATACCCGCTATGTCGGTCAAATTCTATCGATCGTTCGCCGCCATGATGTGCGGTTGCTCGTGCCGACCATCGATCTGGACCTGCGCTTGCTCGCCGAACACAGGGCGCGTTTCGAACGGCTGGGTTGCCGCGTGTTGGTCTCCGATCCGGAAGTGATCGACATCTGCCAGGACAAAAGGCGGACACACACATTCCTGAAGGCAAATGGCTTCGCGTGTCCTGCAACGCGAAGCGTGCGTACCGCTCTGGCAGCCGACCGCAAGGGAATGCTTGTCTGGCCCTGCTTCCTCAAGCCTTGGGATGGCCACGCCGGCAAACATAGCACGGTGGTCCGGGACCGCAAGGAGCTACTGTTCTACGCCAAGCAGACCCCGAATGCTATTTGTCAAGAGTTGGTCGAGGGTGCCGAACACACGTGTGACGTGTATGTGGATTTCCAGAAGCGCGTGCGGTGTGTGGTCCCTAGACGCCGCCTGGAAGTGCGATCGGGTGAGGTCAGCAAGGGGACGACCGCCAAGAATCCCCAGATCATGACCGAGGCGGCCAGGGTGATCGAGCGGCTCGGGGCCGGCCCAGGCGTCGTGACGCTCCAACTCTTCCAGACCCAAAGAGATGGCATCAAGGTCATTGAGATCAACCCCCGTTTCGGTGGTGGAGTTCCGTTGTCGATCAAAGCCGGAGCCGATTTCCCCAAATGGATACTGCAGGAACTGGCCGGCCGGCGGCCACGTATCGGTTTCGACGCATTCCAGGACGGCTTGGTGATGCTGCGCTACGACGCGGAGGTCTGGCTGGACGGTTCGAATACGAAGGGCACGAGGGTCTAATGTTCACCTCGCTCATTGGCGACGAGAGGCCGCTATCTTGGGTGTTCGGCTTCTGGCCGGTTCTCGCCGCGGCTTTCGGCAGTACACTGGTGGCGACCGCGCTATGCAAACGGATCGCACTGCGGTATGGGATTGTCGACAGCCCAGACGACAGCGTCAAAACACACACCAAACCGATCGCCTATCTGGGTGGCGTGGGCATGCTGATCGGTTTGGCCGTCGGGATCATCGCGGGCATATGCCTGTGCAGGACGGATGTCGCCTTTCGATGTGAACTGCGCTGGCTTCTGGGTGTTCTGCTGGGTGCATCCATCGCGTGCGTGATTGGCCTGGCTGACGATCTCCTGGATCTGCGACCGCACCGCAAGCTCCTGGGCCAGGTCCTTGCGGCTGTTGCTCTGCTCCTGGCTGGCGTCCAGCCTGACCTGCAGCGTGCCGTTGAGCCGTTCGGCTTGTCTATCCCACCCCTTGCCGAGACTGTACTCGACGGGCTCATTGTCACGTTCTTCGTGCTCGGTGCGACGAACGCTCTGAATCTCCTCGATGGTTTGGACGGTCTCTGTGCCGGTGGGACTGCGATAATTACCACCGCAATGTTGCTACTGGCCGTGCACCTGGCGACCTGGGGATTCAGCGACTCTGGCGATCCCGTCCGGATCATCATATGTCTGAGCCTGGCAGGGGGGCTGGCAGGTTTCCTGCCCTTCAATCGTCATCCCGCCAAGATCTTCATGGGTGATGCCGGCAGCATGCTTCTGGGTTTCGTTGTTGCGGCGCTGATGATCATGTTTGCCGAGGGGACGTTGCGCTGGTGGCTGGCGTCCATTGTGATCTTTGGGCTGCCGATCCTGGACACGTCCGTGGCGGTTCTCCGGCGACTGATCAACCGCCGTCCCGTGTTCGCATCCGACCGGGGTCACATCTACGACCAGATGATCGACAAGGGCTCGTCGCGGCGAAAGACTGTCATGATCTGCTACGGCCTGACTGGGGCGTATGCTCTCGTCGGATTGACCATGAGCCAGATTCGCATGCGCTACGCATTCATCGTATACGTCTTCGTCCTCATCGCGTCGGGCCTGGTTGTTTGGCGCAAAGGCTACCTTAAGATGAGCGGACTTCGCGGCATTCCTCGATCCAGGGGTGCTGGAGCCGCCAGCTAGAGTGTGACGGCCAGATACACGGTGTCTCGATCGAATGTGATCGCCCCCTCGAAGGCGGCGGGGATCAACACGCAGTCACCGGCCTCGAACGCCACGGGATCGGCATGGCCAGCAACGATTGCTCCCCCTCCGCTGATGAAGACGAGAACCTCCATCGGACCCGCCGGCAAGAGGGATTCGGCGCCCGCAGATCGATGTCTCTTGTCGACCTTGAAATACGGACTATCGATCAATCGGCCCACGGTGCCTACGGGAAGGTCCTTGCTGGTGATGTCGAAGCGGATGCTCTCCAGGGCTTCTTCAAGGTGCAATTGTCGAGGCTGGCCCGTATCATCGACCCGGTTCCAGTCGAAGACACGGTACGTCGTGTCGGACGGTGTTTGGATTTCAGCGATCAGCAGGCCGGCGCCAATGGCATGGGCTGTGCCGGCTGGCAGAAAGTGGCACTCTCCGACCGCAACCGGTACCTTTTCGAGCAAATCGGCTGTAGTCCCTGACTCAATGGCTTGCGTGAACTGCTCCTTGGTGACGCCTTTCCGCAGCCCCTTGTAGATCACCGCGCCTGGTTCGGCATCGATCACGTACCAGCACTCGGTCTTCGGCTCCCCGCGACCCATACGGCGGCACGTCTCTGGATCGGGATGAACCTGCACGCTCAGCACATCTTGTGCATCGAGCAGTTTGACCAGCAAGGGAAACGGTCGCGAGAACGCCTTCACGCCGGCAATGCCCTCAGGGTCTTGCTCCACGACCGAGGCGAGAACCTGACCGGCACATGGGCCGTTCTGAATCATGGATTTGCCGTTGGGCAGGTCAGCCAATTCCCAGCTCTCACCGATCTTCTCGCCCGTCGGCAGGTCTTTGCCGAAGGCCTCATGGAGTTTGTGGCCGCCCCAGATGCGCTCCTTGAAGATCGGAACAGTTTTCAGTGGATACGGTTTCATAGTCGGCATTCTACTTTCGCAGACAGGAAGCGTCCATCGCTACAACGCAATATCGCCACGCGGTCTTCAACGAAGGTAGTCGCCAATCCCGGCGGCGATGGCGATGGCCAGACGGTTCTGGAACGCATCATCCTGCAGTTTCCGCGCCTCTCGCCGGTTCGACAGGTAGCCGAGTTCAATGAGTACCGCTGGACCAGTCGTCTTGACCAGGACCCGATAGTCTCCTCGTCGCACACCACGGCTCTGCTGGCCCGTTGTCTGCATGGCACGTACAATGGCTTGGGCAACAGCCTGGCTCTGGTGCGACGCACCGTTGGCGATGTATACCGTGAAACCGTGAGCGCTGGGATCGGGGACCGAATCGGAGTGAATACTCACGAAGAGATCGGCGCCGCGTCGATTGGCGATTGCAGCTCGCTCCTCCAATTCGACAGCCTGATCGTCCTGTCGGGTCATGGTCACCGCGTGTCCCCGCCGTCGAAGAATCCCCGCTAACTTGGACGCGACCTTAAGGTTGATACTTTTCTCGTACACGCCTGCGGCAACGGTCGTCCCCGGGTCGCGTCCGCCGTGGCCGGGGTCCACGACGATGGTGGCGCGGCGCGTTGTGCCGGGAGGCCGCGCTGGTGGTGCGGCGGTGCCGAGCTGAGAGCGGATCTTCTCCACCAGTGCTTCCTGCACATGGACGGCGCCGGAAACCTTCCTGACTTTACCTACAGGGCCGATGGGTTTGCCGTTGACGAAGAACCGCCCTCCATCGTGAGTGAAGATCAGAACCGTGTCGGTCCCATTCCTCAAGACGACGAACGTATCGTCCTGTTCGTCAATCCGCATGCCCAGGCGTTTCGCCAGATCCGCGATACTGATTGTCCGCTCGACCCACGTGACGCCAGGAGGGGCCACCCGCGTGCCTTGGCAGCCAACCACACCCATCAGCAGCGTCACTGCTATCGCCAGTAATCCCTTTCTCATCTTCATTTCACTGTTGTTATCGGAAATCGGCCCGTCCTGTGTCTACATTTCCGGCAAATTCTCGCTCGTGGCGCCGGAAAAGGTCTCCGGCTGGGGAGGGGCGACGTCTCCCTCAGCCGGGGGCAGCCAATTCGAGGCCATCATCGCGAAGTCCATGACATCTACCCAGCCGTCCCGATTCATGTCCGCCCGTTCGCAGAAGTCGTTCTCTGGGGAACTGTCAGCAGAGAGCCAGTAATCGGTCAGGGCCACCAGGTCAGGCAGATCCACCTTGCCATCCACTACGAGGTCGCCGGCCGGCGGTTCGACGTTGAACACGATGGTGAAGGGCTCCGAGGATGCGTACGGTTCGCCGTCGTCCAGATCATCGCGGAGGCGAAATGTAATCCAGTGGAGGCTTTCGCCATCGATTGCCTGATACGACATGTGGATATGGCCGCTGCCACGCAGATCATAGATCTGGCTGTGACTGAAACGCTCCCCGGCTGCTGCTATCGTGAACTGCGGGTATTCCTTGTGTACCGCGCGCAGACCAGGCGAAAGGGACACACATTCGACGACGATGTCGTAGTCGATGCCCGGATCGCCCGCCAATGCCCGGTTGGGGTCGTACGTACGGCCCAAATGGGCGCCCTTCGCCTGAAAAGCGTCAAAGCCGGGTTCACCGATACGATGGCTGTAGCTGGGAAAGATACTCTGGCGCAACGGATAGAACCAGTTGGCGAACTCGTCTTGCCCACTGTGACGGTATTTCTGCGTGCAATCGACAAACAGCGTCTTGTCGTCCTCCGTGCCCTCGATGCCATCACGGTTGCACCCGATGATCAGGTGATCCAGCGAACACTCCGCACGCGTCGCCGGGCAGGCAACCAGGACGAGTATCAGCGGTCCCCAAAGGCTGATAGGTGTTCTCATATCTCATGCTCCCTATAGCTGCAGTTCGTCGTCCGGCGTCTCCGTGCTGTAAGACACCGGCGGCGATCACGGGATATCAGGCCATTTCGGCGCCGCCTCAGGATACCAGTAACACGTCGTAGGCCAGGCGTACGTTTCTTCAAAGACCAGATTCTCAGCGTGTCCGTCGGCAAAGAGGTAGTTCGAGGTTCCCTTATGCCGATTCCATGCGACGGACTGCTGAGCGTATTCGAGCGAACCTTCCCACATCTCGGGATGTATGTGGTCGGCCAGGTTGAAGCTCTCCGTATCCGGGGCCTCGCTGATCCAGATGCAGCGCATGGGACGGCGGATTCGGTTGGTGTTGTTGTAGCGATTGCGCTGCGCGCCATAACGGAAGTGAATTGGGTCCAACAATGCGTTGACAGCGAAACTGGAGTACCTTGCCTCCTTCTGGTCGTCAAGCGGACGGTCCCAATCTACGAAGTCTCGGGCCGTATCGCTCGGACAGCGAAAGAGCAGTTGCTCACCGGTATAGTTGGTGAGCAAGCGAAGCCAGTGATCGTTCGGATCATCGATGTGGCATGAGCTGGGTGGCAAGCGGTAGTCCGAATCGATCAGGTACGTCTGGGTGGCCACGCCCATTTGCCGCATGTTGCTCAGGCACGCGATCTTCCTCGCCTGCTCGCGGGCTCGGCCCAAGGCCGGCAGCAGAATGCCCATCAGTAGCGCGATAATGGCGATGACGACCAGTAGCTCAATGAGCGTGAAGCCTTGATATCGCCGGCTTGCCGACGAACTGTCGCCGAGAGGTCTACCAACGCGGCAGGTGCGCTCATGCCCAATTCCGAATGAAGATGCGTCCTTTCTCATGATCTGTCCCTGTCTCAGGGCGTTTGGCTTTCATGGTCATGCTCGTGATCGTGTTCGTGCGGTTCGTGGCCCTCGCCATCAAAGACGCCGGAAAGGCCCCAGTGATCGATGAGGATCTCGAGATCATGAACATCGACGACGCCGTCACCGTTCAAGTCTCCCGGTATCGGTTGGATAACCTCCTTGGCGAAGTGGAGAACGACCGCGGCCGACCGCTGATACATGCCACCGGCATCGTGGGCCGAGACAACGATGTGAACTCGCTCGTCAGCCTCGTCGAGCCAGAAGTAGAAGCCCATGTGTTCGTGCAGTCCCCAGGCGTTCTTGTCCACAAGCCAGCGCTTGCCCAGGGCATAGACGTCGCCGTCGCTTTCCAGAGCCGCCGTGTCGTCGGGAAGAAGCGTGAAGAAGTCGTCCTCGTCTAGGTTGGGACTGATACGCTCCCGCTGGATGTAGATCTCCCACGCCGGCACGGTCTCGGCATCCACGCTCTCCAGATTCCACGCATCCTGCGGACCGTGGGCCGAATGCCAGCCGTCCAGGTGCTGCAAGCCGTTGGGATCACCGTAGCCACCCGTCTTGCTGTACGTAAAGCTGCACGTGTGGAGCACCTTGTTGGGATCGCCCGGTTTCGTGACATGTTCGCCACCATCCATCAGCGGTGCCAAGACCAGGAATGGGCTCCCATCGGTTTGCTCCCAATTCGGCCAACCCGGTGTTGCACACGCCTCAATAGGTGGCACGGAGAAGAACCATAGCTTCTGGTCGTCTGTGGGGTCGAGATCGACAGCACCTTGTCCTGGCTGGTCCCAGTCGCCAGGTCGCCACGTGGGATTGACGCCGATATGCGTGTGAGCGACCGCGTGTTGGGCCTGAGCCGGTGCTGTCCAACTCCCCGGGGCAGCTACAAGTAGAGCCAATCCGACGATTGACGAGATGTATCTTGTCTTCATCGCATCTATTCCTCCGCCATCAGGACGGCCTGGGCAGACAGTCCTGAATGATTCAGTCTTTGATGTGCGTGCAGGAGTCCAGTGCCATCACTGCGCGTGGCGCGCTTTGTCGCTTGATCCGGCGCACACGGTCTGCAGGTTGATGGGACGGACTCTATGACGCCGGAGGTGCGCGTGGATCGAAACGGCTTGGAAGACTCTGGTGGGATTGTGTTGTCCAGAGTATCAAGAAGATGTACCCGGCCGGATTACTGTCGATGAGAACCGGCTCGGGCGCGGTGACGCAGTGCTTGGCAGAGACGAGCGCCTGTCGGCACAATGAGCACGCCTCTGCGTCGTGTTCCCTCGACTCGTCCTGATGTGACAGGTGAGGAAGCAGCGCGAGCCCGGAGGCCGTCGTCGCAAAGCAACCGACGGCAAGTAGCACGAGGACGTCTCTTCCGTAGGCTCTCATATCACGCTGTCCCCGGCGCAACGGGGGCACAATCCTTCCAGTCGGACCTGCTGTCGCCTGATGACGAAACCTTTGTACGGGCTCTTGGCCATGGGTAACGAGATGCCCATGAGGCAATGCGTCTTCCCGCAGTTGAGACACGTGAAATGCGGGTGGCACTGGCTCTCGCTGCAATGATGAGCTAACTCAAAGTGCCACGCCCGTTTCTGCATGAACGCCCGGTGAACCACTCCCGCCTCCACGAGCGACCGGAGCGTTCGATAGATCGTGACTTTGTTCATTGCCCTGCTTGCCAGACGTGCGGCGATTTGATTCTGCTTCAGCGGGCTCGGCGCCTGCACAAGCACCTTGAGAATGGCGATACGTGCCTCTGTGCAATACAGCTCGGCGCCCTTGAGCATACGCCGCGCTTCTTCGTCGAGATTAGTTCTCACGGCTGAACCTCCGTTTTGGGCGGGTGATGCGTGCACAACGGCGCGTTCTTGACGAAGAGTAGCGGGAAAATGATGTCGCTGACGCAACAGGGCAGCCAGACCGCAATGAATAGGACACCAAAGACACCGACGAACATCAACGGTGTCAATTCGCGATGCGTGTTCATGAGAACGTGGAACGAAGAGGCCCACGTGCTGATCAGGACATGACCGGCATGGGGAAACTTGGTCCGGGGCCAGAACCAGGCGATCGCAATGCCCAGCAGCGCCGCTGGGTTGACGACGTACCAGTCCTCGATGAACCCCAGGTGCAGCCTTTCTCGAACACTGTGGGGCTCTGAGGCATGCTCGGCGTGCGGCTCAGCCTCATGATCGTGGGCCGTGGCTTCATCATGATCGTGAGCGTGCGCCGTGGCTTCGTCGTGATCGTCGGCATGGGATTCGGCGGTCTGGTCGTGATCGTCGGTGCCTGAGTGGCTGTGCTGGGCCCCGTGGGTAGGAATCGCGACACCCAGAAGGTTCTCGCCGAAGAACGGCAGCACGCAATCGCTCACCGTCGCGACCCCGATGGCTCCCAGATAGCCGATAAGTACGATCTTGAGCAGGCCGGCACGCTTGTCGTACAGTTTGAACAGCGACGCCGTAACCATAGCCGAGAGAACCACGTGACCGGGGTGAAACACCTGGAAAAGACGGTGATTGACCTCCGGACTGGCATTGCGGAACAACAACATGCAGGCGATGCCGGTTGCCGCCCCGATGAGCGTAAATGGAGCGTGGTGCTCGAGTTCTGAGAGAATTGCGCGAAACCTTTGAGCCATCTGCATAAGCACTCCCTGGTGACCATTTTCGTGGTTTTGACACCAACGAAGGCCATTATAGGGCTAGTACGAGAAAAATGCAACTAAGTTGCATATTTTTATATCTGTCGTTGTTTTGTAGGCTTTAGATGTGGCAAGGTAAGGTTTCGTCCGCGTCGCGGGCATCCATCGCAGCGACGGGGCATTGTCCTCTCAAGCGGACCGGACCTCTGTAGACAGGTGCGAGCATTTTGAGAGAGATCTGTCATGAACGTAACGTTGGACACAGTCTTCAGTGAGTCTCCGGCATGGGCGCTTCTAGTCGTATTCTGGATCGGTGCGGCCACATCTCTGACGGCCTGCATGGTAGTCCGTTTGCCGGTCATCGTGGGGTGTGTGGCTGGGTCGGGCTCCTCCAAGAAGCGGGGCCTGATATTGACGACCCTGTTCTGTGTCGGACTGGTTCTCAGCTACGTGACGCTGGGAGCGGTTACCGCGTTCGCCGAAGGCGTGATCCACAAGATTCTCATCGCCAACCGGTACCTCTTCTGGTTCCTGGGGATTGTTCTGTTTGCCGCTGGGATTTGGGTCTCGGGACTTTTTAGCCTTCGCTCAGCGTCCGACCAATCGGATCGTATCAAGGACCGCTGGCTCAAGGCAGGGCCGATAGTCGCTTTTCTGTTGGGTGTTCTTTTCGGCCTGCTCGTGATGCCTGCGTGCCCATGCTGTAAAGGTGGCCTCCTCGTCTTGGCTGGAATTGTCGAGGCTCAGAACCTGTCGTACTACGCGTTGCTCGTGTTCGGTAGCTTCGGCCTGGGTCAGAGCCTTCCCGTCTTTTCTGTTGGTGTGCTGACCAGTCTATTCAAAGCTGGTCTGGTCCGGAGGCTGCGAACGCGAATGTGCTCGATTGAACAGCGCATCCAACTGATCGCTGGCAATGTTCTGATCGTCCTTGGCGTTTATCTTGTTGTTGTCGGTTGACAGGTGCCTTATGATGGAAGACGAGAGTGTAATCTATACTAGACGCAGCCAGTACGAACCCAAACGTCGCGAGCGAGAACGCGCGATCAAGGAACTCGTGGCAAAAGGGGCCTACAGCATCATTTTCGTCGTACTCGCGCTGATCGCACTTCGCCCGTTGATGGTCAACCAGATGCTCAGTCGAGCCGATGCCTATGCAACCTTCGGGCTCCACGGCGAATCGAAACGTCAGTGCAGCAAGGCCTTGTTGTTGGACGAGAACAATGGCCAGGCTTGGCACAAGCTGGCACGCATCCACAGAGGCGAGGGGAACATTGATATGGCCCTGGGGGCCTATCAGATGGCCACCGCCTCCGATCGTGGAAATACCCCGGCATATTTCGAGTACGCCATGATGCATGTGGAGGAAGGTCGGCATAAGCAGGCGATTCCCCTCCTCGATCGAGTACGCCAGCTCAAGTCCAACGAGAAAGCGCCTGGTGGATCTTCCTATCACAAGGCCTCTCTTGACATGCTGCTGCGGTGCTACGAGAAAGTAGGGGACCAGGCGAAGGTGGAGTTCACGCGGGAGGAGATGCGAGTCTTCTATCCCCATCTCACGTCCTCTGACACTGGCGCCTCCTAGCTGAGAGATCGCCCAAGGAGAGGGTCCCTCCACTCGCGCGGCCTGGATGGCCGCCTCTCACGTTCGGCCGCTCATTCCTCATCCCTGCCTGTGCCGCCCGCTTGTGGCGGTTATCGTTCTCCAGGTCAGGCCCGCCGTTTTGTCCCGAAAAGCCATTGCCTCAGCGTCACAGGTGGATAGACTATGCTCAGAGGCGGTTGGACCGTAATCCAGGAAGAGTTCGCCGTTGGTCCGCATCGCCGCGCGTCCCTTGACGAGGTTGAGTACGGCGGTGCAAACGGCGGTCAGGTGTGGTTTG
>Ga0272442_10011865_pt1 | contig 10583 bp, 10 predicted proteins | sample SSMForm2O_FD_200262 | JGI IMG/M metagenome (GOLD analysis project Ga0272442, IMG submission 200262) | Marine sediment archaeal communities from Little Sippewissett salt marsh, Falmouth, MA, United States - SSM-Form-2O | ecosystem: Environmental > Aquatic > Marine > Wetlands > Sediment ... | reverse complement strand
ATAAAAAAAATTCATTTTACTGTACCACAAACAAATAAATTAAACCCTCAGTTTGAACCCTTTAATGTTCCTGAAGGATACAAATATATTCAGGCTAGAGCTTGGTATCCTTGTTTTTATTTGGCTATTCCTGGTGCAATTAATATTTCTATTCCAGCAGGTGATAAAGATCTACAGCTTTACTGCAAATATGATAATGATTGGATGCAGGTTGATGCAATAGATGCTTGGAATGCAAAAAGTGGTATGGATAAAGATTATGGTAGGGCGTATATTTATAAATCTGGTGATTGGAGGATTGGAATAACTGATGTTCCAACCAAGGCACTTTTTGGCCGATATGGGTCTTGGGGAGATATACTTACCAACATCGTTAAAGGAGTTATATATCAAGTTGAAATTGAAATGTACCCTGGTGTAAAAATACCTTTAGATGTGTCTCCACCTTACTTTTGTAGAAATGCAAAATTTAACTTTGAATGCAAGAATACAAATACAAATTTTAAATATTTATTACTAGGTCCTAACGGAGAAAAGATATTAGACGCTGAAGATGGAGAAATTAAAATAAGCAAATTAGGAGAATGTGTTGATGGGGAAAGCTATGAATTTGTAATATATGCAAAAGAAGATGTAAGTGGAACTTTTGAATATGAAATTACATATTCCTGGGAACAGAATAGTACTAAAGAAGAGGGGGACTCGTTAACTAGTGCAACTGAGGGAAGTGTTTTAGCAAGTGTATTAAACTCTCCATTACTTTATACATCCACCTCTAAAATATCAGATGATACAAAAGATGTACTTTATAAACTTGGTGTAGAAAATATTTATTTGATAAATATCGGTAATCATTTAAAAAATAATGTGGTAGAAGACCTTGAAAACATTGCAAAAATAAAAGAAGAATATACAGATTGTATTTCAATATATAAGGCTATTAATGATTTGTCTGGAAATAGTACTGATATAGTTTTTTCAACTTTAGATCCTTGGACATCTTGGTTAGTTGCAGAACTAGAACCTGATGAAGAAAAAGTAGGTGCTCTTCATCTCGGTCCTGCTGCTTATTGTGCTGCCCATCATGGTAGCCCTGTTTTGATTGTAGATAATCATCCCGAACTTTCTTCTGCAATTGTTTGGCATACAGAATTTTGGAGAAGACATTGTAGTGGATATATATGTCCTACAGTTTCAGAGATGTATCTAACTGGTAGTCGTGTTTATGATTTTCTAAATAAAAATGGGCTTGATAAAAAAGGTATGGAATCAATAATTACTGTTGCTGGTCAATTTGATATTGGTCCTTCTTGGGACCGAATGTTTGTTGGAAAGGCAGTTTCTGGTAGGTTTACTTTTTCACCTGTTGATACTGCTTATTGGATTTCAAAAGATATGTTTTATCCAGCACTAATATTTGAAAATCCTGCAATGGATCCAAAAGGAATTGAGTTGATTAATGGTAGTATGAGTAGAAGAGGCCCCCTAGGTAGATTAATAATTGAAAGACCATCTGGGCCTGATGAATATAATTATCCTGTTTTAAACTCATTCATGCCAGTTTATATTCACCGTTTTAATGAAAGAGCAAGTAAATATTTTAATTTTGTTTATCAATGTGCGAATGGAGTAACACCTGGAAAGGAAAATACTTTTGAGCCCATTGATGATGGAATTAATCTAATCCATAATGGTGAAGCAGGTAGTTTTTGGCCAGATTTATCTGAAACTGACTGCGTCCCCTTTTATTTCAATAGATGCGGGTATGATAACGTATTTTCTACAAATTTTGATATTGCAATGAAAAATCTTGATGCAGGTTGTATTATTTGGATGGTTGGAACCCATGGTAACAGTCCAAATGGTGGAGTATTTATGTTCCATGACCCTGATTCTCCTTTCAGAAATAAAAATGAACCTAACCCATGGAGAGGTTATGAGTGGTATCTAGGCTCTACAGAAGAACCAGATACAATGACATCAGAAATTCATGGTATATTGCCTATGCTACTTGGGAACCCAAATGCAAATGGTATATTTAGGACTGCTCTTGATTTTGCTCCTGCAAAAAAACCTATTATGGATTTTATTGCAAAGATTGCTAATTTGCCAATAATAAAAAGATTTGCACCTGAATGGCTAAAAGATACTGAAGATTATTATGATGGTATTGTTGGGTCTTCATTTTTAAGTACACTTGGTACAATTGATCATAATGGTGTGGAAATTGATGATTCTATAGGTAACATTCGTTCTTGTGGACTTATTACGGCTGCTTGTCTACCAGCATATAAATATCTGCATCTAACAATGGTTAGACATGGGTCAAATTTCCAGATTATTGACCCATGGGGTACTTCTTGGTATAGTAGTTTCTGGGAGGCAACAATTCCTCGTGATATTGCACTTGGTGATACATTAGGGGAAGCATATGCTAAAGGAATGAGCCATGTTGGAATTCTATATCTTGGTGGGGGAGGAATATTTGGTGATGAACCACAATGGTGGTGGGATAAAAAAGAAAATGTTTGTTATTTCGGCGATCCAGATATGAGAGTATTTACCCCAAGTACAAAATATAGTGATAAGAACTATTGGGAAAGAAAGGATACTCTACCTTTAGATTTTGATAATGAGCTAAATCTAAATGGGCATATGCCATATGGTGCTACTAGTTATCCAAAAGAAAAGCAACCCGGACCTGAGATATCTGTTTATCTTTTGTTTGCAATTCAAATAATTATTATTCTGGTAATTGCAATTGCAGCTTCAAAAAGCAGTAAAAATAATAAAAAGACTAAAAAGAAAAAACCAAAAAAGAAAAAATAATTCTTTTTTTTATTTTTTACTTCATGCACCTATTTGAATAGGATTTATTATCTTTTTTAATGTTGCAATTGCAGAAAGAGATGCCATATAACTTGACCTAGGGTTATTTGGATTTGGCATATTTTCGACTTCGGCTCTTAATCTACCAAATTTACCGTGTGCTAGTATCTTATGACTTATTCTTGTTGCAACAGGGTCTGCAACAATTTCAACCTTTGTTTTATCAAAACCTATTCCTGCAAGAGATAAACTTGCAGCTACATTGATATTCATTGGAAACTTTTTTACCGCATCCCTTGCATTTCCTTCAAAAACAATTTTTCTTTTATTATATTCTTTATTTAATGCCTCTGGAGGTTTTGTTGTCACAAGTGTCACTTCATCAATTATATCAATACTTCCTGAAAGAATTCCATCAATTCCACATACCGCCCCTGAAGGTAAATAAATTTTACAATGTTTTTCTTTTGAAATTTTTTCAATTTTTTTTCTAAATTTTTCATTAAGCAGGCTTCCTACACTCATTATTACTAGGTCTTTTCCTCCATTAATTATCAGCTCAGCATATTCTTCAACTGCTTCCTTTGAAGCTGCTTCAAAAACTACATCTACATCTTTCAAAAATTCTTTAACAGGGAGAATTTTAGTTTTTTTCAAGGATTTATTAAGTTTACTTGAAGCCTTTTTATTTTTATCATAGAGATATATTTTTTCAATATCTTTCATCTTAACTGCTGCTGTTGCAACGTCAGTTCCTATTGCTCCGCAACCAATAATGCCAAGTTTCATTTAAATTACCAAAACCTTAATAGCATTGGTTAATATAAAAAAATGTTGCTATGGATGATATAGATAGATATCTTGAAGAAGATTTAGATAATATTGGAGATATTACTTCTGATTCTTTATTTTCTAATGAGATATCAAAGGCTCATATTATTGCAAAAGAGAGTTGTATTATTGCAGGTTTAGATGAGGCAAAAATTGTTTTTAATAAACTTGGGGCAGAATTGAAATTTCTAGTAAAAGATGGTGATTTTGTTGAAAGAGATAAAAATGTTGCAGAGATAAATGGCCCAATAAGATCCATTCTTACTGGGGAGAGATTGGCTCTTAATTTTATATGTAAAATGAGTGGTATTGCATCTGAAACTAAGAAATTAATAGATTTGTGCAAATCAAAAAATCCAAAAATTAAAATCGCTGCAACAAGAAAAACTACTCCAGGATTTAGAAAATATGAAAAAAAGGCAGTAGAAATTGGTGGAGGAGAATCTCATAGGTTTGGGCTTTTTGATTCAGTTATGATAAAAGATAATCACATAAAACAAATAGGTTCTATTGAAAAGGCAATAATAAAAGTTCATAAAAAAGTAACAGACAAAACAATTGAAGTAGAAGTAGAAAATGAAACAGATGCTATAACTGCTGCAAAATTAAATGTTGATGTTATAATGCTTGATAATTTTTCAGCAAAAAATGCTGAGATTGTCTCAAAAAAGATAAGAAATATTAATCCCAGAATTTTAATTGAAATTTCTGGCGGTATTAATTCAAAAAATATTGTAAAATATGCGTATTTTTCAGATCGAATCTCACTTGGATATTTAACACATTCTATTAGGAGTAAAAATCTTTCTTTAGAGATTCTTTAGTATAATAATTAGGAAATATTTAATTACAGGTAGTACATTTACAATATGGAAAAAAATATATTTATCACAATAAAGAGGGGCTTTGTTGTTGTGAGGGAATGGTGAGATTATGAAGAAGATAATTGAAGATGTTATTGCTAATGAAAATAATTCTAAAAAGAATAAAAAATCCAAAGTTGTAAAGAAAAAACAAAATAATGATAAATTAAAAGATTCACTTACTCGTCAAACACTTGACAGAAGTGTTAAAGATAGAGAACTTGAGGAGATATTATCAGGTCTAACAACCAATATTCGGGTTGTTGGTTGTGGGGGTGCTGGAACTAATACTATTGCCAGATGTATTGCAAGCCAAATATCTGGTGCTGAACTTGTTGCACTTAACACTGACGCCCAACACTTACTTCTAGCAGAAGTACCAAATAAAGTATTAATTGGTAGACATCTGACCCATGGTCTTGGTGCTGGCTCTTTACCACAAATAGGAGAAGAGGCAGCAAAAGAAAGTGAAGAGGATATTAGAAGGGCAGTTGGGCGCTCTGATATGGTTTTTATCACCTGTGGACTTGGAGGAGGAACTGGTACTGGTTCTGCTCCAATTGTTGCTCAAATTGCTAAAGAAACAGGTGCATTAACAATTGGTGTTGTCACTCTTCCCTTTAGTGTAGAAGGCGTTATTCGTATGGAAAACGCTGAAACTGGTCTTAAAAGACTTAGAGATGTTTGTGATACAGTAATAGTCATTCCAAATGATAAATTAATTGACATTGTTCCTAATTTATCCCTAAATGCGGCTTTCAAGGTTGCAGATGAAGTTCTTATGAGATCAATTAAGGGAATTACTGAAATGATTACAATGCCTGGTCTTGTAAATCTTGATTTTGCAGATTTAAAGACAGTTATGAAAAGAGGAGGAGTTGCAATGATTGGTCTAGGGGAAGCAGAAGGCGAAAACAAGGCAGTAAATGCAGTAGTTGAGGCATTGAATTCACCACTTCTAGAAGTTGATATTTCAGAGGCAACTGGTGCTCTTGTAAATGTAACAGGTGGTGAAGACATGACCATTTCTGAAGCAGAAAAGGTTGTTGAAGAGATTTATTCAAGGGTTGATCCTAATGCAAGAATCATTTGGGGAACAACAATCGATCCAAATTTAAAAAGAAACATACGTGCAATGCTAGTAATTACTGGTGTTAAATCAAAACAGATATTGGGTCCTACTCAAAAATCATTTGAAAAAGAAGAATATGGTATAGACTTTGTTGCATAATAATAAATATCTTAGTTAGAGTCGAAAATTAAGGCTTTAACCTTTTTTTATTTATTTTTAAAATTAGCCAAATTCTTTATATATACCTATCTATTTGACCAGATTGCTTATAAGGGGTGTATATAAGTGAAATTATTCAATAGAAAAAACAAAGCTCCTGATGATAGAACGATTATGCAAAAAGCCGTTGATTTACAACACAACATAGAAGTAAAACAAAATAGAATTGGAAAGGGTAAATATGGTAGAGTCCTAAAAATGGCTAGAAAACCTACTAACGATGAATATTCAAAAACTTCTAAAATAACTGGGGCAGGAATAGTACTTATTGGAGGACTTGGTTTCTTAATATTTTTATTATCAACAATAGTTGCTCCCTGGATAGCAGAGGCGCTAGGTTTGTAAAAGGTGTTTAAAATGGAAAGCTCTAATTTTGAAGATTCAGAAGAGGAAAAAACAAGAATTTTTACAATTAAAACACAGGTTGGAAAAGAACAAAACACAGCAGATCTTGTTTTTAGTAGGGCAAAAAAATCAAAAATTGATATTCCCTCTATTTTAGTTACCCCTGAGCTTCGTGGTTATATATTTCTTGAAAGTTACGATGAAGAACGAATTAAAGATATGATCAAAACTGTATCATATGCAAGAAATATGCTTGATGGAGACATACCAATTGAACAAATTGAGCATTTTCTTGTTCCTGCATCAGCTGTAGCAAAGATAGCAGAAGGAGATGTTGTTGAAATGGTAGCAGGGCCTTTTAGAGGAGAAACTGCAAAGGTGACCCATATCGATGACACCAAGGAGGAAATTACTGTAGAGTTATTTGAATCAGTTGTTCCTATACCTATAACAGTCAGGGGAGAACAGGTTAGAGTAATTAAAAGAAAAGAAGAGGAAGAAAAGAAAAAAGTAGAAGGAAAGGAGAAATAGATTACTATGGCAGAAACGATAAAAGCACTTGTTGAAGGCGGAAAGGCATCAGCAGGTCCACCACTTGGCCCAGCTCTTGGTCCACTTGGTGTAAATATTATGCAAATAATTAATACTATCAATGAAAAAACAAAGCAATTTGAAGGAATGAAGGTACCTGTTAAGGTTATTGTTGATCCAAAAACAAAAAACTTTGAAATAGAGGTAGGTACTCCACCTGCTACTTCATTAATTCTAAAGGAACTTGGACTTGAAAAAGGGTCTGGCTCTGCAGGAACTCATAAAGTGGGTAATTTAACTGTTGATCAGGCAATTAAAGTTGCAAAAATGAAGTATGATAATTTGCTTGGTAAGAAACTTAAACAAAAAACAAAAGAAATTATTGGAACTTGTGTATCAATTGGAATCAATGTTGAAAATAAGAAACCTCAAGATATCCAGAAAGCAATAGATGAAGGTGCTTACGACTCTAAATTTCAATCTTAATCTGATCATCTATTTTTTCTTTTAATTTTTCTTTATCTACTGAAGGTTTTTCTAAAATCCTTTTTTGCATTCTTTCTTTAGTTCTTCCTAACAAAAGATCTTCACGAATATTTCTTTGTTCTTTTTCTACTGCTCTCAGTCTTTCTTCAATTGCTCTTATCTTCTCTTGTAGATTTAAAAGAGTTTGTGCATCATCCATGAGAATTCGTATTGTTTATTATCTTTTAAACTTTTTTTATTAAATCCGTTTAAGTCCTCTCTTAAAAAATTGTATTGTTGAGTTTATCATTCTATCTGTTCGATAGTTTGTTGGAAGGGTAGTACCCTCCCCCCACGTCTTTTTTTTGGAAATTTCAGAGAGAATTGTATCTTTTTTTATATCATTTGAGTCAATTATTGTATATCCAAAACCTGCATATTCAGGTTCATGTGAATCAGAGCCTCCAGTTCCTCCTAAATTTAATTTTTTGGCAAGTTTTGCAGTTTTTAGATTTGTTTGGGGAACACTACAGGCATTAAACACTTCTATTGAAGAAATTTTATTTAAAATTTTTTTTAGATTTTCATATTTTATACCTGACATATTCCTATAAAGATGTGGAACAATAGGAATACCGCCTAAACCTATCACATCGTCAACACTTTTTTCAATTGTTTGACCTCTTTTAATTGGCTTATCGATATCTAATGCAATTAAATGACCAACTTTTGTAGATATTTCTACGCCAGGAATTACTGTGAAGTCTTTAGGAGCAATTTTTTGGGCCTTGATACTTCCTTTTAATGTGTTATGATCGGTCAATGCCATGCCATTAAATCCTTTCTTTTTCAAAACTTTAATTATTTCTTTGGGTGAACCTTTACCATCTTCTGAATATTCTGAGTGAAGGTGTAAATCAAATTTTAACATTTTACCACAGATATAAATTTTATTTTTGGGTCTGGTAGTTTTGATTAGTATTAGAATTTTACGTTTCCTTATTTATGATGTCATTTTTGATAATAATTGTACAATAACGTTTAATAACTTATTAATATAAATATAAAATTATAGTGATAAAAATGCCTTACTCTCGTTCAAATATAAAAGAGCTTAATCAAGATGCATTATACTGGCATTATATTAATATAGGTTATAAACGAAAGTTAGCAAAAGTTTTGGCAGAAAGATTTAGATATAAAAAATAATTGTTTTTAGGATGCGGGCGCCGGGATTTGAACCCGAGTTATAAGCTTGGCAAGCTTAAGTGATACCAGGCTACACCACACCCGCTTATGTTAAATTTTGAAAACTAGAAGCAAGATACTGTTAAAAAGGCTTATGGTTATATCTTTTCAAGGGTTTACTAAGATGCCTACGAGCACAAACTGGAGTTTCATAAAAACCTACTTTTAAATTACGTTTTATTTTTTGATAAATCGGCTTATTACTCTTTATTTTACATTTTTTACATCTGTAACCTTGATTTTTACCAATTGATTTCATGTGCTTACCGCAATTAGGACAAATTGGGTTTTCAATTTTTTTAAATTTTTCTTCTAGATGAATAATTCTAATTTTTTCTAAATTGATTGTCAATGGTTTTTTTCTAACACCACCATAGACTTCAACCTTATCGCCAATTTCCAGTTCTCTTACTAAGTTTCTAAATTCTTTTGTCGGCTCATAAGCAGCACAATCAATTCTTCCGGATGGGTCCTTTAATTCAAAAATTACATGACCACCTTCAATTGTTATTGGTTTTTTCATTACAGTTCCTTTCACAATAACTGACTCATAAGGTTTTATTTCTACAATTTTCTTTTTTTGAAGATGATTATCTGTTCCTTGATTTGTTTCAAATATTATCCAACTGTCGATTTCCTCTGATTTGATCAGTGATTTTGCTTTAATTAAATCACTAATATTTTCTCCTCTTATACCAAATAATACTGGACAGGGGGAATTAGGAACTAAACGATTATGATTGTTAGCATAATCATAATTATCAAAAGTTGATTTTATCTTTTTATCAATAGTAATTGTTGAACTGTCATCCACAAATCTTTTTTTACCCCATTTTTCTTTATTTCTATAAGATATTAACTCAAATGTTTTATCTGCTTTTGATGACCAAGCAATAGATGCAGCTGCGCCAATTAGTCCTCTACTGTTTTTATAACCCTTAAAAATTGCATTATTTTTTTTCAGAATTTTCTTTGTTTCTTCTAAATCTACCACTTTTTTTACGGTTTTTGTATAATTATCTATTGACAGTTGATTTTTTAAAATTACAAATCCAGAATTTGTATTATTATCTTCTAATTTTGCATATTTTTTTATTGTTTTTTCCACTATATCTTGAATTTTCTCAGAATTCTTTATTTTAAATGAGTCTTTTTCAAAACAAAATATTTCGTTGTTATTTATTTCACCAATTTTTATTTTTTTCCCAATCCCTTTACCAAATCTTATTGAAATAGCACCGTTTCCCCTTGTTTTCCAAGGGATATTTGGATTTAATCTAACAAGGCGTGGGTGGCCAATTACATCAATATTTTCTTCGTTTAGTTTTTTTATTATGGCACAAGCTAGAAATGTAGTACATCCTCCTTTCTTAGAATCTGTATCATCAAGACCTAACCAAATATTTTCACATCCGATAATTATATATATGAAGTGCTTCTTTATTTTTTCAGCAAATGGGACGTAAAGAGATTCTGGGGCGAGTCAGAAACACTCTGTTTAAAGCAGGGTTTTATGTTTCTGAGGTATTCTCTATTAGACCTCTTAGTTTTGATTTAATTGCAAGAAGGGACAATTCATTACTAATAATTAAAGTTTTGACAAACATAGATGCAATTTCTGAAGATGTAGCAAACGAACTTAAGAAACTCGCAACCTTATTAAATGGAAGTCCAATAATAATAGGTGAAAGAAGTGGAGCAGGACTTTTAACAGATGAAGTTGTTTATGATAGATTTGGAATTTATTCAATCAATACCGAAACTCTTAATATATATCTGATTGAAGGTGTTCCTCCAGAAATTTTTGCAGGTCCAGGTGGTTTTTATGTTACTCTTGATCATGAAAAACTAAAGAAATTTCGATCAGAGCAAAATATATCACTAGGTTCATTTGCAAAATCATTAAAAGTTTCTAGAAGAACTATTCAAATGTACGAAGGTGGAATGAATACAAGTGTCGATATTGCGATAAGAATTGAGGATGTATTAAAGACAAATATCACAATTCCAATTGATCTATTAAAGCAAAAAATTCAAAAAAAAGAAATAAAGGCACAACTTACTGAAAAAGAAAAATATAGAATTTTTCAAAAAGAGATATTTTCTATTCTTGAACAAGTTGGTTACAAAGTAACACCATTAAAACGAGCTCCTTTTGAAGCAGTTAGTGAAGATAAAAA
>Ga0272442_10011864_pt1 | contig 10583 bp, 6 predicted proteins | sample SSMForm2O_FD_200262 | JGI IMG/M metagenome (GOLD analysis project Ga0272442, IMG submission 200262) | Marine sediment archaeal communities from Little Sippewissett salt marsh, Falmouth, MA, United States - SSM-Form-2O | ecosystem: Environmental > Aquatic > Marine > Wetlands > Sediment ... | reverse complement strand
TTCGTTGTCCAGAAGTACGGCGTGATCGATGACATGGAAAGCTACAACGACGACGACAACACGATCTTCGATATCTGGATCGATGGCTTTGTCAACGAAACCGGCTCGACAGTCGGCTATTTCAATGCGCCGTTTGCCGAGAGGAGCATCGTCAACAGTGGCAGCCAGTCGATGCCTCTGGAATATGCCAATGACGCGGCGCCGTTCTATTCTGAGGCTGAGCGTGACCTGGGCAATAGGAGCCTCGACAGCAACGGAGCCGACAGCCTCCGATTGTTCGTCGCCGGTCAGGCGGACAACGCTCCCGAGCCGTTGTATGTGGCGGTCGAGGACACGAGTGGGAACGTCGCGGTCGCGACGCACCCGGACGCGGACATCACCGCCGGGCCCGACTGGACCGAATGGGTGATCCCGTTTAGTGATCTGGCGGGCGTGAATCTGGGTCGTGTGGCGATGATCTACGTTGGCGTCGGCGCTCGGGACAACCCGAGTGCCGGTGGCACCGGCCTGATCTTCATCGACGACATCGGCTACGGCAGTGCCGCCGCCGAGTAGAACATGTGCCCGTGCGGAACGCGAGCCAGTGGCTCGTATTCGCCTCGAGTGATGTATGGACCGTGGCTCCGGCGACCCATCGTCGGAGCCACGGGTCTTTCCGGGTACACCGTGGCCATGCGTCACGACGGTGGCCCCGAGTTCGCCTCAGCGGCCGTGAGGAAATGGCTGAAACCATCGGGCGCGAAGACCCTGCACACCGCCTCTGGTAGTCTCTGGGAGAACGGTTATGTCGCGTCGTTCAACATCCGACTCCCGGACGAATGACTCAACCGAGAACTGTTCCTGAGCGCCGATGAGTTGAGATATGTTGCGGACCGTTGGCGGATGGATTATAACCACTACCGATCTCACAGCAGCCCGGACTACATGGCCCCGGCGGCGTTCGCGCGACGTGGTGTTCGTCGAGAATATGGTTTGAGGAGTCTTGCCTATGAGTGCAGGGGAGAGATCCACGCTGGTCGAACGGCTGGATGCTTTGTACGAGTACGACCGCGAGCCCGTCGCTGCCGACAAACTGTATGGCTGGAGGACCTTCATTGCCATGTTCTCCAGCGAACACATCGCCGGTACCGAATTTGTCCTGGGGACGCTCCTGGTCTTGCACGGGGTGACCGCCTTCGATGTCTTCGTAGGGCTGGCGGTGGGCAACCTGCTGGCGGTGCTCAGTTGGGCCTTCATGTGCGCGCCGGTGGCCGTCAGAGAGCGCCTGACCATCTACTGGCAGATACGCAAAATCGCCGGACCGTATCTGACGGTCGTCTACTCCGGGCTCTTCGCCCTGATCTTGTGCCTGTTGGCCGGTTCGATGGTCAATGTCTCGACGACGGCCGTGTCGTTGACGGTGGATATCCCCAGTCCCAACTATGCCGCCGGCGAAACCGTTCCCAGTCTGCCGTGGATTCTGGTGGCTGTGGGGGTCGGTTCGGTCATCGCCGTCTTGGCCGTGCTGGGTTTTGAACGGTTGGCCCATTTCGCCAAGGTCGTCGCGCCATGGATGCCCTTCGTGTTTCTGGCCGGCGCCGTGGCGTCGCTTCCGTCGCTCGGTGTCACCAGCGTGGGCAACTTCTGGGCGGTGGCCAATGAGAAGATCTGGACCGGCGTCCCTCAGGAAGGTCAGATCCCCTACGGCTTCTGGCATTGCGTGGGTCTGGCATGGCTCTGCAACATCGCGCAGCACATGGGGATGGGCGATGTGACGATCTTCCGGTATGCGCGGAAGTGGCAGATTGGCTTTGCCTCGGCCTTTGGCATGTTCATCGGGCACTACATGGCCTGGATTTGCTCCGGCGTCATGTGCGCGGCTTTCGTGCATGCCCAGCGCGCCGCGGGCGTAGCCGATCCCAATCCTACCCCCGGGAATATCGCGATGCTTGGAGCCGGCTACGCCGGTATCGTCTGTGTGGTCCTGGCGGGCTGGACGACCGCGAATCCCACGCTTTACCGGGCCGGACTGGCCTTTCAGGTGGCTACGCCCAACTGGCGACGTTGGGCGGTAACCCTGATGGCAGGAGTCATCATGGTCGTCACGGCCTGCATCCCGGCGGTACTGGCCTATCTCGACCGCATCGTCGCCTACTACGGCCTGTTCTTCATGCCTCTGGGGGCTTTCATCTTCATTGATTTCTGGCTGTTTCCCCGACTCGGCCTGATGCGGAATTATGCCGAACGCAAGGGGCTCCTGGTCAGTTGGCCGGCAGCAATCGGATGGTTTGGATCGTTCGGGATATGCTTCCTGCTCTACGCCAAGGACCAGTACGCCGGCTTTGCCTGGCTCAATGACAGGCTGCCTCGATTCCTTGCCAACTACCGAGCCGACCTGTTTTTGCAGGTGCTGCCCGCATGGTTGATTGCCGTGACTTTGTATACCCTCTGCTGCCTCGTTCAGCAGAAGCTATCATCCCCCTCGGACGTGGGAGGAGACTTGGCATGACTCAGCAAACCAGACGTATCCTACAAACGATCTCCTTTCTGGGACTGGTGGTCTCCGTACTTCCCGCCTTTTTGGTCTTTGGCGGTGTGGTCTCCAGGCAAACCCATGCTCACCTGATGGTGGCGGGCATGCTGATGTGGTTTGGCACGGCCATTTTCTGGATCAGACGGGACCACTTGGGCCAGTGAGATTCGGTCGGCGCTTCGTCCGCATTGGGTTGGGAAGGACACGATGGAAGAGACTCTACGCGTCACGCGTTTGCGCTGTGAATACCTCGACGATCCCCTGGGTATCGACGAGATCAGACCTCGCTTGAGCTGGAATATCGAATCGGCGCGGCGGGGCGCACGACAGACGGCCTGGCGACTCCGCGTCGCTTCCTCACCCCAACGCCTGGCGCAGGGCGAAGCCGATCTGTGGGACAGCGGTCGTGTGGAGGGCGATCGTACGGCGCACATCGAGTACGACGGGAGTCCGTTGCTCTCACGCATGGCGTGTCATTGGCAGGCGGAAATCTGGGATGATCAGGGACAGAGGACCGTCTCCGAACCAGCTTTCTGGAGTATGGGCCTGCTGAAGGAAAGCGACTGGCAGGCGCGCTGGATTGCCGCCGATCCAGACTATCTTTCTCGGGCGGAGTATGCCGTCAAGCCGACCCGGACCGAACCGGGCACACCACCCTGGTTCCGCAGAGCGTTCACAGTGGGCGGCAAGGTCGAGCGGGCTACGCTGTATGCGACGGCGCGCGGCCTGTTCGAGTGCCATCTCAACGGCCAACGTGTTGGTGAGGATGTCTTCGCCCCCGAGTGGACGGACTACGACAATCGCATTCAATACCGCACATACGACGTGACCGATCGGATTGTGTCGGGGGCCAACGTTCTCGGGGCGGTCCTGGGCGACGGATGGTACAGCGGGTACGTAGGCTGGCAGGAGACGCGCGGACGCTATGGCCTACAGAACAGCCTTCTGCTGCAACTTGAGATCGACCTGGCCGGGGGGCAGCGGCTGATCGTATGCACGGACAGGTCTTGGCGTTGCAGTGCCGGTCCCGTAGTGTCGTCCGATTTCATGATGGGGGAAACCTACGACGCCCGTTACGAATTGGACGGCTGGGCCGAGTCCGGCTTTGATGATTCGCCTTGGTCCGGTGTCGAGGAGGTCGCCGGGCCGGACATTCAGCTGGTGGCCCAGCCCAGCGAGCCGGTGCGCGTTGTCGAGACCATCGAGCCAGTGAGTGTCAGCGAGATTCGCCCGGGGGTGTTCATCTATGATCTCGGGCAGAACGTCAGCGGCTGGGTCCGTCTACGCGTCAGTGGGCCGGCCGGTACGCGCGTGACGCTGCGTCATGGCGAGCGTCTTAATCCGGACGGCACGCTTTACACCGAGAACCTGCGCCGGGCCAAGGCCACGGACGTATACGTCTTAAGCGGACGGGGAGAAGAAATCTGGCAGCCGCGATTCACCTTCCACGGATTCCAATATGTCGAGGTCAGCGGTTTGCCCTCTGCGCCCCAGGCCGGCCAGATCACGGCCTGCGTCGTGCACTCGGCCACACCACCTGCCGGAAGCTTCGAGTGCTCCCACACACTCGTCAATCGGCTGTGGCTCAACGCCTACTGGAGTCAGAAAGACAACTTCCTCAGCGTGCCGACGGACTGTCCCCAACGCGACGAGCGCTTGGGCTGGATGGGGGACGCCCAGGTCTTCCTGCGCACCGCCACCTACAACATGGACGTGGCGGCGTTCTTCACGAAGTGGATGATCGATGTGGAAGACGCCCAAACGGCTGATGGCGTCTTTCCGGATACGGCGCCGCGCCTGCGCGAGGACGAAGATTTCGTCGGTCTGGATGGTCTCGGCGGCGCTGCCGGTTGGGCCGATGCCGGCGTGATTGTGCCTTGGACAATGTGGCAGGTGTATGGAGACCGACGCATCATTGAACGCCACTACCGTGCCATGGTCGCCTGGCTGGACTCTATTGAGCGGACCAATCCTGACGGCGTGCGCCGCCACGAACTCGGCAACAACTATGGCGACTGGCTGTGCATCCCGTCGGACACGACGTTCCGCACACAATCGCCGATGAAGACCTTGCTTGCTACCGCGTACTGGGCAGACGACGCGGCCAAATTGGCGCGCATGGCGGACGAGATCGGTCATCCGGACGACGCTGACCGCTTCCGTGCCGTGTTCGGACGGGTGCGCCGTGCTTTTCAGAAAGAGTTTCTTCGAGACGGCGGCCGCTTGACCGTCGAGACCCAGACGGCCTACCTGCTGGCGCTGGCATTCGATTTACTGCCGGAGGGTGTCCGGCCCCTCGCTGCCGAACATTTGGTAGAGAACATTAAGAGCCTTGGTTGGCACCTGAGCACGGGCTTCATCGGCATCAGCCACTTAAATCCGACGCTAACCGCTATTGGCCGGCCCGACGTGGCCTGGCGGCTGCTGCTCAACGAGGACTATCCGTCATGGCTCTACCCGGTGCGCCACGGCGCCAGCACGATCTGGGAACGCTGGAATGGTTGGACCGAGCAAGAGGGCTTTTTCAATCCGCAGATGAACTCGTTCAACCACTACTCGCTCGGCTCAGTCGGCGAATGGCTCTACCGAAGTGTGGCCGGGATCGAACTCGATCCGGAAGTCAACGCTTTCAGACGCTTTCGGATTCGTCCGTACCCAGGCGGCGCGCTCACCTACGCGCGTGCCTCGTACCACTCGATACACGGCACGATCGAAAGCGGCTGGCGCCGAGACGGCGATACCCTGACGTTGGAAGTCACCGTCCCGACGAACACCGCCGCCCGCATCTACGTGCCTGGTGATCCGAACACGCCGGTTCTGGAAGGCGACCTTCCGGCCGAGGAGGCTCCGCATGTTGAAGCTGTCGGCCGCGAGGGTTCCTTTCTGGTATACAGCGTCCCGTCGGGGCGCTACCGTTTCACGTCCACGTACACCGGTTGATCGCTCCAGGGGGCCAATGAGTGATTCCGAGAGCGATGTATCATGGGTTGCTACCTGCCCTGAGGATCAGGACCCAGTCGGTCGTACGACTGGGCGGATCGAAATGGACTGGATCGCCGGTCGAGCCGGGTCCGGAGACAGGGTCGACTTTCGTTTGCCTGCCGGTCTTGGCGTCGATCCAGACGTTGTTGGCGTAGCGACCCTCCGCGAGGCGGAGAGCGAACGGCTCCCCGTGCATGGCGAACACAAGATACTGCCGGCCGGTTTCCACGAGCGCGTAGACGCGAAACGGATCATGTCCCGTGAGTTGATCGTCATCCGGCGACATCTTGTAGAACTCCACCTCGTGATTCATCACTCGGGCGATTAAATCAACATACGCTTCGGACCGGGTATAGGGATTCGCATCGTTGAAAGGCAGTCCTATCGGCCCATCCGAGTACAATTCGTACTCCTTGGCATGACCGTTCCAATTGAATGATGCGCCCGCTGTCGCGCAGGCCCACGCCGATTGACGAAGATCGTCCTGGCTCGCCCCGGACTTCTCGTGCCAATAGCGCCGCCAGAGGGCATTGCCCTCCGACATATAGACAGGCTTCTGCGCGTAGCTCAGCAGACAGGCCATGTGATGCGTCCAAGCGGTGCGCCAGTAATTGACTCGCTCCGGTCCCTTGTCCGGCGCCACAATCAGATGGTTTTCGATCGCCGCAAAGGTGTACACATCCTTGTCGTAGTGGTGTTCGCGTGGATTCTCGTCCTCATAGGTTCGCAGATGGTTGAAGACGTCATACTTCGCAAGCAGCCGGGCGAGCCCCAATTCGTGCGACTCCCGGTCACCCTCCACTTCCCATACGAAGTTCCAGCCGGCCAGGTTGGCATATGGCCCGATCCGCGACACCACGTAGCGGACGTAAAAGTCCTTCTCCTCCTCGCTCAGCCTGGCCCAGGCAGGGCCGTCGTTTCTGGCGCCCTCGAAGCCCAGGAACATGTGGACGCCGATATTGCGATCGTTCAGAAAACCCAGGTGTCGCTCCATCCGGTGCCATACGTCCAGGTTCATGGTGCTCGAGGCCTTGCCTTCTTCATAGAGCGTCAGGTCCAGGGTCTCCGGTTCGGGCCCATCCAGGTAGTACTGCTTGAAGCAGCACAGGGACAACAGCCAGTTCACCTGCAAGTGGTTGTAACCGTGTTCGATGAACTTGCTATAGACGTTCTCGACCACCCAGTCGAAGTCCTGGCCGATGGCCCCGTGACCCGTTTCGTAGTAGGACTTGAGCCACACCGGCTCCGTACCGTTGTAGGCGAACCAGTGGGGATTCTTCTTATACGCTCCGAGTACGCCTTTGCCTGCGCCCTCCTTCACGCAGGTGAAGCTCCCGCTGCCACCCGGCGTGCCGTCGCTCCATCGATAGGTGTATGTCCATCGTCCCAGTTCGTCGGGCATGAACCGCAGCTTCCAGATCGTTCCGGTGACGCGATCTCCGCGGCCCCGGCCGTCGCCGTCAAAAAATCCCCAGAACTGGCGGGGCCTTCCCGACGGCGCCGTGTAGGTGGCCGTAAGCTCGACGTCCGCGAACTTGTTCGCGTAGGGCGTGCTGTTCTCCACCGTTGTCTCGAACAGACGGTACAACCCGATACTGGGCATCTCAGCGGCCCCAGCCTGCCTGGCCGCGATTCCCAACAAGAGACCTGTCAATCCCAAGCAATAGAGTGCTCGCCTTCTCATATGTCGCCTCTGAGTCATCATATCTGCGCTATTCCGAGATGGGTGTCGTCTGCATGTCGCCAGCCCAGAGCGATTCCGCCGTCGTTTCGGGGGAACGCATTTACTCCAGGGTCACGTCCAGATACACGGAATGACGGCTGTACGTCTCATAGAAGGGTTTGAGATTCACGCCATTGGTGCTGAACCGCAGGGTACTGGGATCGCCCGTGATGGACTGACTGAGGTCATCAGCGTTCAAGCTCACTTTGCGCCAGGTCGTGCGGGACTCGGATTCTTCAGCCGCCAACAGGACCGGACCGTAGAAGAGACTGACAATGTTCGGTTGGTCCATGACCGGGCGGAGATAGAAGTCGAAGGGCATCTTCAGTTCAATGATGTCACCGTTCTGCCAGGATCGGCTCAAGGTCAGGTAGGTGCCGGGGACGGCGTCCGAATCTTGATCCCGGCCGTTGATCTTGACGCCAAAACCACGGGTCGCCCACTGGGGCACTCGGACCCGCATGTCAAAGGTTCCCGTCCCGGTTAGGGTCAGCTTGGTCGTGTCGGCATAGGGGAAACGGGTGCTCTGACTGAGTTTGACATTACGCTCCAGCCAGGTCAGCGTGGAAGGGATGTAGAGGTTGACATACAAGGTCTTGTCATCCTGGCTCCGGAAGTAGATGGAGTCTTGCAGCTTGGTGTTGCTCTCCAGAGCCGTCCCGTTGCAGCAGGTAAAGCCATCCATCCGGGCGTTGCCGAAGCGTTTGCGCGCGCCGGGATTCAGCGGGACATGATAGGTATTGCCCGGATTATCCTCAGCGACCGAGGCCAGGATGTGGTTGTACAGGGCCTGCTCATAGTAGTCCATGAACCTGGCATCCTGATGGAACATAAACAACTGGCGACTGAGCTTGAGCATATTGTAGGTGGCACAGGTCTCGTTCTGACCGCCCTTGGAGAAGCCATTGGCAAACAGGGTATTGGGCTGGGCAGTAAAGCACTCGGCATTGTTGGGGTTCTTGGCCCCGGCCACACCGCCGATACAGTACATATAGCCATGGGTACAGATGCGCCAGAAATTCTCAGCCACATGGTAGTAGGCCGGGTCTTCGGTGCCCTTATAGGTCTCCAGGGCGCCGGTGATCTGCGGGATGTGCTGGTTGGCATGCTTGCCGCGTAGCGTGTCCACGTTGCAGGCCAGGCCGTGCTCATGCTCGGCATTGCCAAAGAAGAAGTCGATATTGTCGAACAACTGGGCACACGTCAAAAAACGAGAGTCGCCGGTAAGCCGATGCAAGCGGGCCATGGCCTCGTTCATACCTCCGAATTCGCCGGCAATGTAGCGGTTCCACATCTCGATGCGGGTTTCCGTGGGAAGCACGCTGAGGCGTTTGAAGACCCAAATGCCCATGCCCCGGGCAATCTCCAGGGCCTTGGGATTGCCGCCGAGCTCATAGCAATCCATCAGACCGGCCAGGATTTTGTGCAGGGTGTAGTACGGCGCCCAAATCTGGTTGTTGCGGCCGCCATAGGTCGCCCCGTGTTCCAGCATGATGAACTGGTCCGGGGGATAGCCGCTGATAAAGCCCTCACCCCAATTCCAGTAATCCGTGCGGATGCCGTCTTTGCTCAGATCGGAGTCATAGCCGTCCTCACCGGGACCGGGTGGTACCTGGATCGGGTCGGCATTGCACGGACCGCCTTCGGTCGCGGGCTTGCCGGACTTCTCTGAAAGATCATGGAGGACATCGATCATATAGCTGATCTTCTGGGCGAAATTGGCATGAAGGTCTTCGTCGTAGGTCGTCCCGGCATAGGCCTGGGCAATCGCCGTCAGATAGTGACCACTGGCATGGCCGCGCAGACGCGTGGTCTGACTGTCCCAACCCCGCAAGGGACGGACGCCCTCCGGTTGTGGCTGGCCAAAGGCATCGCGGAAGTTGTAGAGAAAACTATTGGGATCGGTTTGAGCCAGCGTCCGGACGAATTTGTCACGGTTCTTCATGAAAGGCGTGTCGTGCCCCCGATCGTCCTGATCCAAGACAACCTGACCGAGAGGGAAAGGGGCCAAATCCATCCGGGGCTGTGACGCCTGATCGGGGCCCGCCTTGACGGTCACCGCGGCCTTGGGCGTAAACGCAGTCCCGGGCACGGTGCCGGTGATGACATAGGTGCCTGCCTGGCGAACCGGGCTGTTGTCCGTCGGCGCCGGCCAGATCACCCGCACCAAAGGTCCGTTCGCACCGTCACGATAGACACCGGCAATATGGGCCGGCAGACGGGGCAGATGGCCGACCACAGTTGCGGCCGTGATATTCGGCACGCCCGTCAGTCCGGCATAGATCGGTGACACGTCGATGGCTTCTTCCTGTGTGTCCTTTTGCGGGGTCATTGATGTCGGTGTCACCGCCATCTCCTCATCGGAAACGGCATTTTGGCGGATGGTGGCGACCTGCTGAGCGCTCAGGGCGATACTGTAGAAGCGTACATCATAGAGCTGAGCGCCAAGAGCGGCGTCATCATAACGGGACTTGCCGAGGTACAACTGATTGGCGCTGGGGTTGTCTTGGTTCAGCACGTCGGTCAGACTCACATCCACCCCGGTGCTTCGCCCCACGCGCACGCCATCGACATAAAGACTCAGCGTCTTCTTCGTCGTGTCCAGGACGACGCCAAGGTGTACCCATTGCCCGGTGCTCACACGGAAGGTCGCCGGCCCCTGTTCCTGGGTCCAACCTTCCACGGTAATGCGGGCCCGGCAACCGTCGGCCCGTTCCTCGCCCACAGGCGTGCAGAAGAAGTTACGGGCCGTATCCTGGCCCAGATCGAAGAACCGTTGCCAGGGAGTCAAATTCTTGACCTTGAGCCAACCGACGACGCTAAGTGTGTCCACGTCGACCAGGGCCCGGCCCGGCATCCGGACATAAGCTCCATCTTCGCCGCCTGGAAGGGACAAGACGTGGCCAAACTGTTCGTCCTCGACGTGAGTCGCGTCTCCCTGCAAGGTGGCGTGATATGTGTTTCTGGACCAATCCTCGCAGTTGCCGTTGAACAGGTAGCGGGCGATCAAAGCGGTCTCACCGATTCCGTCGAGGAACTGCGCTCCCTCCTCAGCCTGACCACAGACCGCCATGGAACTCCATGAAACCACCAGCGCCACTATCACTGGGATCAGCCGTCTTTCCATCGTCACAGACTCCTTGCACTTGTCCACAACCTGAAAATTCATCCCATTTATACCATTACGCCCGGGCAAACCCAAATCCTCTCTTGTCAATTCGCACCAGTCCATTTTACGTGCGTCACGAACCAGCTCCGGATTACACGGCGATCGGCTCAGACGTGAAAACTCCTCCCACCATCTAATCAACATAGCGGTCGAGCATGTAACAGTATCCTAGCTAGTGGTGTCCGCGTTGTTCCCCA
>Ga0272442_10011863_pt1 | contig 10584 bp, 7 predicted proteins | sample SSMForm2O_FD_200262 | JGI IMG/M metagenome (GOLD analysis project Ga0272442, IMG submission 200262) | Marine sediment archaeal communities from Little Sippewissett salt marsh, Falmouth, MA, United States - SSM-Form-2O | ecosystem: Environmental > Aquatic > Marine > Wetlands > Sediment ... | reverse complement strand
AGGAGTATGCCTCTGAATCCACGAGAAAGAAATTTAAAAAGGAATCAGCCGCTGATTTCATGATGAAGGGTGTTCTGACATCCATATCGGACAGAAAAGGCGGAACAAAGGCGATTTACTACCAGTTTGACTGCGAGCTTTTTGACCTTGAGAACAATGAAAAGGTATGGGTAGGCCAGAAGAAGATAAAGAAAATTATTGACAGGCCCGGCTTCGGGTTTTAAATAATACGCAGTTACTCCATCACTCCCGCTTAAACGCGGGGGTGGTGGATTTTTTTTCGGGGTGAAACAAAAAAAGGAAAGGGGGATTATTTAAATGCCAAATGCCAAATGCCAAATGCCAAATTCAAAAACCAAACTAGTTTTATTATCTTTAGCACTTCTTATGTTTGTCATTACCAGCTGTTCGTTGCCGTTCCACAGGCGCCTTGATACTTACCTTAAATACGGCTTATTCGACAAGGCCCTTGAAACAATCGAGGAAGAAAAAGAGGAAAACAAGCAGGGTATTTACAAGGAAAAGAACGAAATTCTTTATTATTTCGATAAGGGCGCGGTGGCGCAAATGCTCGGAAAGTACAAGACATCAACTGCCGCCCTGCAGGAAGCCGACAGGAAAATTGAAGAGCTTTATACAAGGAACATAGGGGACGAAGCCTGGTCGTTTTTTTCGGATGACCTGAACCTTCACTACAGGGGCGAGGATTTTGAACAGGTGATGGTAAACATCTTAAAGGCCCTTAATTTCATGTACAGGGGAAATTTTGACGGGGCCAGGGTCGAGGCGAAAAAGGTAAATAACAAGCTTAATTATTTTGCCGACGAGTACGGGGAAAACGCAATTTACACTGATGACGCCTTTGCCAGGTATATTTCCGCTTTTGCCTACGAGGCGATTGGCGAGCTTTCAGAGGCGTACATTGACTATAAAAAAGCTTACAGTACATACGTAAAAAACCAGAAGATTTACGGCACAGAGGTCCCTTATTTCATAAAAAGGGATATATTAAGGATGGCCTCGGCGCTCGGGTACAGGGACGACCTGGCCAGGTACAAAAACGAGTGGGGGGACATTCCTTTTGACAGCTATTCGTCCCTTAAGAAAAAGGCGGAGATGCTGCTTGTTATTTATGACGGGCTGCCGCCCTATAAAAAGGATGTCAATGCCATGCCGGAATTCGTGAACAGGGGATACGCGCTGAGCAAAATTGTAGTGCGCTCAAAGCATGATTATCCCGGTAACGTGGCGGAAGACGTAGCAAAGATAGCCATTAAGAACCTGAAAAATAAACAGCTTGCCATAGCGTTGAAAACCGCGGCAAGAAGGGTTGTGAAGGATATTGCAAAGGAAGTTCCGATACTTAACCTTTTCATAGGAAAGGAAAAGGCGGACACGAGGAGCTGGAGAACCCTTCCGGCAAGATTTCATATTGTAAGGGTGCCGATGAGGCCGGGCAAGCATAAAATCCTGGTTGAAATGACGGATATAAAAGGCAAGGTAAAGACGGAAACAATCAAGATAAAGGCCAGGGCCGGCGGCAAAAGGGCGGTTCCTGTCGTCAAGTTTTCGCTTGATGACCCGCCGCAGTCTCTCCTTGACCAGATAAAAAAAGAAGAGGAAGAAAAAAAGCTGAAAGAGCAGCAGGAAAAAGAAGGAAAATAAAGTTTACGCATATTTATAAAAGGGGCGGGGGCTAAACCCGCCCCTTTTTCAATATATAAAAAAGCGTTCTTAATTATTTGTCATTGCGAAGTTTATGAGAGTGAAGTTTGTGAAGTGCTTGACTGTTGACGAATAAACTGAAGCAATCCTGTTGTAAAACGGCGTGAATGACCGTAGTTTTAAGGCGAGATTGCTTCGTCCCCTGTACCAGAAGAAAAACGATCGGTACAGGGTTCTCGCAATGACAGGCTGTTTGGTTTTTCAATAGTTTCTAATAAACGGAGGAGAAATGGAAGAAGATATCTTAGGAGGGGACATATTAGGCGGCTCGGCGCCTTTGCCTGAGCCGGAACAGGGAGGCCCTAAAACCGCTGCCCCGAAAAAAGGACTTTCAGACCCGGGCGACCTTCTCAGTAAAACCTGGGAGATATTTAAAAAACGCATAGGTGTCATCCTGCTGATTGTGCTTGCGGGGCTCGGCATGGCGGGCGCTGTATTCGGCGCGCTTTTCGGGGCCAGGTGGTATGTTTATAAATACATGGCCCAATATTCAAAGATAGCGGACTCGGCGCTTATCGGAGGCGCGGTTATCGCGGTATATATCGGCTTTCTTATGTCGCTTGCGCTGGTTAAGTCAGTGACAGACAGGGAAATTACCGTTGGGGGAGCTTATTCTTTTGCCCGGCAGAAAGTGTTTCACCTTGCCTGGATAATGATTCTTACGATGATAATAATATACGGGCTTATGATTTATTTAATAATACCCGCAATAATTTTTTCTATCAGTTTTTTCTTCAGTGTTTACATACTTGCCGGCGAGGGAACAGGCGGAATGGACGCGCTTTTAAAGTCGCGTTATTATGTTAAAGGCCGCTGGTGGGGTGTTTTTCTGCGCCTGCTTCTTCTGGGGTTTGTTGTGTTGCTTATGAATATAATACCGGTAATAGGCGCGCTTATATCCCTGCCGTATACGCTGATTTTTTACGCCGTGCTTTATGAGGACCTGAAAGAAACAAGGGGGGATACTGAATTTATCCCGCAGGCAAAGACAAAAGCGGCGTTTTTAATACCTGCCCTTATAGGGTTGCTTATTGTACCCGCGGCTATGTATTTTTCAGGATCTTCTGAAATGCCAAAGTTCAGTATCCCCGGCATATCCATTCCCGGAAAGCAAAAACCGCTGCCGCCCGGGTTTTCGGCGCAGTTCGGGTCTAAGGGCAAAGAAGCGGGACAGCTTGAAAACCCCGTGGCAATTGAACTTGACCCGGGCGGAAATATTTATGTGCTTGACCACGCAGAAAAGGGAGGGGGCTCTTTAAACAAGTTTTCAGCTGACGGCGAATTCATAGGGAGCAGGGATGAGGCGTCAGACCCTGAGACGTCATACCTCATGTCTTTTGATATAGCGGTTGATAATACAGGTAATATTTTTCTCGCGGAAGCGGGGTTTCACAGGGTGCAGATGCTTGACCCCAAGGGAAAGCATGTACGCGTGATAGCGGGCGGAGGAATTAAAAAGGAGGGGACGCTGAACGGGCCGCACGGGGTTGCCGTGGGGCCGGATGGTGTTATATATGTCGCGGATACGTTCAATAAAAGGATACAGAAGTTTGATAAAAAAGGGAATTATCTCGGAAAAATAACGGAGAAGCTGTCGGGTAAATCAGTGTTTATAAGGGGAATCACTGTTGACGCGAAGAATAATATATATGTTTCAGATGAAGGCAACCACAGAATAATAAAATTCAGCAGTAAAGGAAAATTTATCAGGGAAATAAAGCAGGGATTTTCCGTTCCAAAGGGTATCTGCACGGACGAAAATCGCAGCCTTTACGTGGCGGACGGAACGGCGGTTTATAAGTTTACGGCGCAGGGCATGTTTGTCAAGAAATGGCAGGCTGCGGACCCGGATTATGACGCTTGTTCAGTTGCGGTTGGCTTAAAAGGCAACCTGTTTGTGCTGGACCGCAAAAACTGCAGGGTGTTAAAGACTAAAATATAGCGGGCAAAAAAATGATATGGAATTTCGGGATTAAAAGATTAATATTTTACAGGCATTTTAAGGTTATTCTCATAACGCTTTCTGTGTTTTGTTTTCTGCTGCTCATCGCGTTTTATTCAACAAAAAATTCCCTTAAATACAGGTACGGAGACATTGACGGGGACGGCATTGCCAATATGGATGATAATGATGTGGACGGCGACGGCAGGATAAACGTGTGGGATAAAGACGCTGACGGCGACGGCGTGGAAAACATTAAAGACGCGCTTGACGGCGCAAGGAAGCTTATAGGCAGGCCGTATGACCAGCTTATGGGCGGGCTAAATAATATAGGCTGGAAGCTGGGCGGGATAGTATGTATTGACGTGATAAACCTGGCGTTTGAAAAGGCAGGTGTATATTTTGAGAAAGAGCTCAGGGACTGTTATAAAAAGACCCCCTGGTATTTTTCGGAGAAAAGGTGGAACAACCCCTGGGACAAGAATTTTGCCAGGAGGGTAAAAAATTTCAGGGCATATTGCAGGGCAAAAGGGTATATATTAAAGCAGGGTAAAAAGATAAAGCCCGGGGACATAGTTATGTTCGGCACCGGGCATATTGCGCTTGTAGAAAGTGTTGAAAAGGATGATTTTACCGTGATAGAATCAGCGGGCAAGAGAATAATAACTATGAGGGCGAAAAAGACAGGGCTTTATAAAAGGAATGTTGAAAGGTACGGGGAAGCGGTTTTCGCGAGGATAAGCTTTAAGAAAAAACTGCATTACTATAAGCGTAAAAATTAAGAATTAGTAATGAGTAATGAGTAATTAAGAATGTATTATAAATTGCCGGAGGCGTATATGCCCGATTTATCCAGGAGAGAAAAATGAAAAAAAATATGATTTGCTTTATTTTATTCTTTTTACCCGTAATTCTTTCCGCTGAAATGTTTGAGTATGAATACTGGTTTAAGATTGATGATAAGGAAAAGACGGTTAAAACAACTATGCGGAGGGAGGTAAAAGACGGTTTTATATATATAAAGTCCGTATCCGCGTGGGGGACCGCAACCGCCAAGTGCGGCCTTGACGGTGAAACACTTGAAACGTACCAGAAATCAAAGGGGATGAAAGGGAAAGAAACCGGGTATACAGCGGTTAAAAAAGACGGTAAGATTTACGCAAAAGGCAAGTTCATGGACAAGGAGTTTGAAAAAGAAATTGATACGGAAGGAAAGCCCTGGTTTGTTTTTGTAGAGATGCAGGCCGCGGATTTCATAAAGTCGGACAAAGAATATATGGAATTCAGGTTTTTAGGGGGGCGTGACGGCCTTGACGGAAATACCATGTCAATAAAAAAACTTGAAAAGCAAAAAGTTGAGGTTATGGGCAAAACAGAGGAGGCGTGGAAAACAGAGTGGAGGATGACAGGTTTTTTCTCGCTTTTCTGGTCCGCTAACCACTGGTTCAGGGCCTCGGACGGAATGTTCTTAAAGTATGAGTGCGGCATGCCCGAGTCGAAAGGAAAGCTGGTAAAAATAATTAAAAATTAAGAATGAGTAATTATCAATATCAATAATTTGTGTCATTGCGAAGTTTATGAGAGTGAAGTCCGTGACGTGCTTAACTATTGACGAATAAACTGAAGCAATCCTGCAGTAAAACGGCGTGAATGACCGTAGTTTTAAAGCGAGATTGCTTCGTCCCCTGTGCCAGAAGAAAAACGATCGGTACAGGGTTCTCGTAATGACAGTTTTTTTGTTGCCAGACAGATAATTTCTATTCTTGACAACTGGGAAATTGTCCTTATAATAGACATAATTATTTGCTACGGAGGATTTGATGAGAAAAGTCTTATTATTAGCGATAATAGCGGTAATTCTTATTCCTTTATGCCTTCAGGCGGAGGAGTACGCGACTGATACGCTTTCAGGCAGGGTTACTTCCAATTCCTGGCTCATATTTGAGGTTCCGCTGAAAATTCAGTTTCTTGAGGAAGGGAACAGGGTAGTTGCGGGTATCAGGATGTTTAAGAAACCCAAAGAGCCGGTTTATTATTCCGCGGCGTGGTACAGTTACCTGAGCAAGTATTTCAGGGGAGACCTTTCATACGACTACCATTTAATGTACACGGGCGCTGAGGCCGGGGTATCGTCTGATTTCGGACAGAAAATGTACGCTGACCTTCATTGTTTTGCGGGCGTGGGTATACTGAACAGGGCGGAAAAACCGGGTTTTACTTACGCTCCCGCAACAACCGATTTTACCCATTATTTTTTCGTGCTTGAGCCGAATATTGATTTTGTAATAAAGCTTACAGGCGTAATTTATGTGACTGTCGGCGCGAATTATTTTGCCATATTCGGGGACCACGACTGGGAACTGAAAACCGAAGAATTCAGGGGATTCGGGATGAATCTGGCGCTGAAAATACTAATGTAAGCGTAAAAATAATTAAAAATTAAGAATGAGTAATTAGTAATAATACCTATTTGTGTCATTGCGAGGAGACGTTTTTGTACTTTGTCGACGAAGCAATCCCTGTAGTTTGTCATCCTGAGGAGCGAAGCGACGTAAGGATCTCTGTATTTAAGACAGAGATTGCTTCGCTAACGCTCGCAATGACAACGAAACGATACAATAATCAAATAAAAAAACCGCGCGGTTTCCCGCGCGGTTTTCATTATATCTTAAATTATAAATTTTCAATTTTAAATGTGTTTAATTGTTAGTCTTCGTCCTCTTCGTCCTCGTCTTCATCGTCGTCCTGCGGTTCAGGAAGAGGCTTGCCTTCGATGAGCTTGATTTTTCCTTTAAGCCTTTTGGCGTACCTTTTGAAATCTTTGTCAGCTTTCTTTATCTTCTGTTTGTATTTAAGCACTGAATCCTTGTTGTCTTTTTCATACTTAAGCGCCTTTATGAGCTTTCCGAGGTATTTGTCCTTATCCTTAATATACTTTTTCATTTTGTTATACGTAACAACATCGTCGCCGTGGGTTGTCCTGTACATGGTGAGCCAGATAAGGATCTCTTCCATTATTTCCTGCGCCTCGTAGATTTCCTCTTTGGGCTCGTAATAAACAACCTCTTTTGAGGTGACTTCCTCGCCGCCGGATTCCTTTTCCGCGAGGCCCTCTCCGTCAAGCCCGGTTTTTCTTTCCTGGTCATAGGATGAGCTCACGATTTCCTGGCGGGTTGACTTGATGCCGTCCTTTATAAGCTCAGTTACTTCATAAAACGGGCCGGCTACCCTTTCATTGAATGTGTTTTCTTCGTTGTTTTCCGGGACATAGGCAAAAAGGGAAGCGGCCATAAGTACCATTGCGAATGCCATTAAGATTCTTGCTGTTTTCATTTTATTACCTCCTTATTTTTTCTAACTTTATGCAAGTTAGACGCCCTGATAAGATATTTAGTTTACATGTTTTTAAGGGATTTTAACCCGCAAACAAAGGATATAATAAAAACCCTTTTAAGTCAATATCTTATTTAAAAATGGGCTTTTTCTGGGATTTAGGGGCTAAAAGGCCCCTTTGTTATTGCAAAAAGATATGAAATATGCTTATAATATCATATTAATTATAGACTTGAGGCCGGAAAAACCGGCGGGCGGGCAGCGGCAGCGCTGTCCTTGCTAATTAGGGAAAGAGGTATAAAGTTGGCTGAAAAAGAAGCGAATATTCACCTGCCAAAGACGGATTTTCCCATGAAGGGCAACCTGGCAAAAAGAGAGCCTGAATTCATGAAGCAGTGGGAGGAGTACGGCCTTTACAAAGAGATGCTTAAAAAGAGGGAAGGCAAAGAGCGGTATATTCTCCATGACGGCCCGCCGTATGCCAACGGAAATATTCACATGGGCCATGTCCTGAATAAGGTGCTTAAGGACATAATCGTAAGGTACAAGTCATTCAAGGGGTATTATACTCCGTATGTCCCGGGATGGGACTGCCACGGGATGCCGATTGAGCATAAGGTTACGGATAACCTCGGCTCAAAGGCAAAAAATATGTCAAAGCTTGAAATAAGAAAAGAGTGCAATGACTACGCGATGAAATATCTTGACATACAGAGGGGGCAGTTTAAAAGGATGGGGATTACCGGGGACTGGGAAAATCCGTATGTTACGCTGGACAGGGATTATGAAGATAAGATGGTTGAAATTTTCTGGGAAATGTATAAAAAAGGGCTGGTTTACAAGGGGCTCAAGCCGGTATACTGGTGCGCAAAGTGCGAGACGGCCCTTGCCGAGGCAGAGGTTGAATACAAGGACCACTCGGCTCCTTCGGTATATGTTAAATTCGCGGTAAAAGACGGGTCAAAAGCAAAGGCAAAGCCGGGCAATGACGCCTCAATGGTAATATGGACGACAACCCCGTGGACACTTCCCGCAAACGTCGCAATCGCGGTTCATCCTGATTATGATTACGTGCTCGCGGAAATGGACGGAAATAAATACATACTTGCAGAGGGCCTGCTTGAGGAATTCATGTCAAAGGCAGGTATAAAATCGCATAAGGTCATAAAAAAATATAAGGGCTCGGACCTTGAAAACACCATATGCTTGCACCCGTTTGTAGAAAGGGATTCGCTGGTCATAAACGCCTCTTATGTCACCCTTGAAACAGGTACGGGCTGTGTTCACATAGCCCCGGGCCACGGCCATGATGACTACGTATCAAGCCTTAAATACAAGCTTCCAATTCTTACACCCGTTGATTCAAAGGGCAGGTTTACGTCAGAGTTCAAAATGATGGAAGGTAAAAACGTCTTTTCCGCGAACGGGGAAATAGTTGAGCTGTTAAAGTCAAAATCCGCCCTGCTCGCGTCCGAGGAAATTCAGCATTCATATCCCCACTGCTGGAGGTGCAAGAGCCCCATAATATTCAGGGCGACAAACCAGTGGTTTATTTCCATGGAAAAAGACGGCTTCAGGGAAAAGGCGGCAGGCGAGGTAAAGAACGTAAAGTGGCTCAACGAGTGGGGAGAAGACAGGATAAGAAAGATGATAGAGACAAGGCCGGACTGGTGCATATCCCGGCAGAGGTCATGGGGTGTCCCCATATTTGTTTTTTACTGTAAAAAATGCGAAAAATCCATTGTAACAGAGGATTCCATAAATAGGGTCCACGAACTCATTAAAAAGGACGGCAGCGACGGGTGGTTCAGGTATTCAGCCGTTGAAATACTGGGTAAAGGGTTTAAGTGCCCGCATTGCGGGTCTGAAGAGCTTGAAAAAGAGAATGATATATTTGACGTGTGGTTTGATTCCGGCTCGTCAAGCCTTGCCGTTTGCGAGGGAAGGTGGAAGCTTGACTGGCCCGTTGACCTTTATATAGAAGGTTCTGACCAGTACAGGGGATGGTTCCAGTCATCGCTTCTGGCGTGCGTGGGAACCAGGGGAAAAGCTCCGTATAAATCCGTAATAAGCCACGGCTGGGTTGTCGACGGCCAGGGAAGGGCAATGCATAAGTCCCTGGGAAATGTGATCGACCCGCTTAAGCTAATAAAAAAAGGGGGCGCGGACCTGTTAAGGCTGTGGGTTGCTTCTGAGGATTTTAAGGCGGACCAGGCGGTTTCAGACGAGATAATGGCGAGGGTCACCGACTCATACAGGAGGATAAGGAATTCTTTCAGGTACATGCTCGGCAACCTCCATGACTTTGATAAAAAGGATATGGTTGAGTACGATAAGCTCCTTAAGCTTGATAAGTACGCGCTTCACAAACTGCAGGAGCTTTGCGATAAAACTGAAGCGTATTATGAAAAATTTGAGTTTTACAAGGTTTACAGGGAATACGTGCAGTTCTGTTCAATATTCCTTTCGTCCTTTTATTTTGACATACTTAAGGACCGGCTTTATACTTTTGGAAAAAAATCAGCCGGCCGCTTAAGCGGGCAGACCGTGCTTTATAAAATGTTTACAAAGCTTTCAAAGCTGATAGCGCCTGTGCTTGCTTTTACGGCTGATGAGGCGTGGCAGTTTTTACCGGAGGGCTTAAAAGACGTGCCTCACATACAGCTTGGTGAGTGGGGCGATGAAAAGGAAACAAAGCTGCCGGAGGAAGAAATAAAAAAATGGAACACACTTATAGAATCAAGGGAAAAGGCTATGAAATCAATAGAGGATAAAAGAAACAACGGCGAAATAAAGCATCCGTACGAGGCCCACATAAACCTGAAGTACGGCGGCGAAGAGGCGGAAAAAGCGTTCGGTTTTTTTACAGAGGAGGAAATAGCGGAAATATTCATTGTTTCTGAAGTTAAAAAAACGCAGGATAAGGGGATGAAAGGGACCGCTGTTGAAGTGGTCAAGCCCGGAATACCCAGGTGCGCCAGATGCTGGAGGCATGTCGGGTCCGTAGGAAAGAACCCGGCCCGCCCGGAACTGTGCGAAAGGTGCGTATCCAACCTGGATTAAAAAAGAGAGGAAAAATGGAAAAAGGCCTGGAACAGAAAAAACGCAATATTATTTACATCAGGGGGGTATTAACGCTTGTAATATTCCTCTTGTTCATTTACAGCTTCAGCGAAGTCATAAATTCCAGGCAGTATGTAATATTTTACCTGGCCCTGCTTTTTCTTTCAAATGTAATCCTGGGATTTTTCCCGAAGGAAAAATACGAGGAAATAAACCTGCATTACCTTGTATTTATCATGGACATTATTTTTCTCACGCTCGGGGCCTACTGGCTGGCTTACCTTGACTTCACTTTTTTTATAATACTGTTCCTTACGGTTTTCATATCCGCGCTTACGCAGTCAATAAAGATGAGCGTTGTAATAGCGGTTGTGGTAAACGCGGTTTATATTTATTTCAGGACAGCGGTGGCGGAAAACGGGTTTAACGCCATGATAGAGGATAACAGCCTTCTTAATATCCCGTTTCTTTTTGTAGTGGCGCTTTACGGGAGCTATCTCGCGGAAAAAGGGGTTGAAGAA
>Ga0272442_10011862_pt1 | contig 10585 bp, 9 predicted proteins | sample SSMForm2O_FD_200262 | JGI IMG/M metagenome (GOLD analysis project Ga0272442, IMG submission 200262) | Marine sediment archaeal communities from Little Sippewissett salt marsh, Falmouth, MA, United States - SSM-Form-2O | ecosystem: Environmental > Aquatic > Marine > Wetlands > Sediment ... | reverse complement strand
TTTATTCCTATTGGTAATTACACAATAATTGCATGGCTTCCAAGAGCTAGTTGGGCTTATGAAAATCCAGATATATATACTAACTCAGTTAATATTTCAATTCAAGGTAGTGGGATTTCACCATTTAATATTACATTAGACTCGTATACTGTTAAGTCCAGTGATAAATTTTCTGTTCACGTAACAGATATTTTTGGACAGGGAATTGAAGGCGTAGAGGTATTTATTAATAATGTTGATAATAGTTCAGTAATAACAAATGAAACTGGTTATGCAATATTAACTGCACCTTCATCTAACCAAGAGTATGTTATATTTGCTAAAAAAGAGGGATACATCTCAGGGACTAAAATTTTTGAAGTTCAACCTGAAGTTCAAACACATTCTGATACTCCTGATAAATTTGATTCCTATATAACTCCTATTATAATTGTTATCCTTATTTTTATTGCATTCATAATTTTTTTAAAACGTAGAAGAATTTAACATTAACAGAAGTAATCATTAATTTTTTGCCATTAAATCGGTGTTCAAATCTCGTCCCCTGCGTTATTTTCATATTTAACAAAAGATTTAGTTATGATTTTTAAGAGAGTTACTAATCCTTGTATATATTTTTTTAAGTTCAGAATACCTTATTTTTGATGAGAATCTTTCGATATCTTTTTGGAGTTGTTGTATGGTACAGATGGGCCCCATCGTGTCATCTATTTTTATCGATGAAAGTGATTCTTTCCGGCCTTTATGGATAAAAATAATATTAACATCAAGTGAATTATAGAATTTTGCTAGGGTTATTGAACGATAGGATTTTTTATTTTTCAATGACATAATTTTTTCTGAAAAATTGATTGTTTTTGATTTTTGAGTGGTAACTATTTCTAATATTTTTGTAGCGCTCCATTCAATTCCATAATAACGAGCAGCTGTACTTAAACCCCAATACCAACTATTTCTACCATAATGTTTATTAAATAAAGAAGAAAAAAACTCTTGTTTGTTCTCTATGAAATGTCCTTTTCTTTCACGATTAGTTGGAATGTAATAGATTCCTCTAAAAAATGTTGGAATTATGTATAATGATGTTAGGGCTTTTTGAAATGAATATTCCTTTGAAATTTCATTTGAATATATAAATTTCCCGCTTCCAAAAATACTAACAAAATCCTGATAGCCACTCATAAGATTTCCTCTTAAATTTATCAAATTCTTCATATGGTAGATTTTTTACTTGCTGCATAGTTTGAAAATAATATAGATCTTCTTTTCTTGTTGACATAATATCATCAAGCCGCTCAGAATATTTATCTTCTATTACATCGCATTCACGTATTGGAAAAGACAAATCATTTTTAGATCCCTTCGTTAAGACAAATAAATCAACAAGGTCTCTTGGATCATACATTGACCTACATAGCAATGCATTTGTTTTCATCGATATTAAAGTTTTTATATCAAATGTGAGAACTTCTATCTGATCATGTTGTATTTTTTCAATTTTATTAAACGGAGTTCCATCGTTGAATACATCAATTTTTATATTTGGACCAATAAATAATTCTCTTTTGTTTGGAAATTTAATTTCAAATCCTTTCTTTCTAAGAATTTTTGCTAACTGTATTAAACACTCTTTTTCATGATTAGACCCTATTGGGTTAGATGATGGATCATAAAGATCTATATCTTCTGATGCTCGGTACTCATCAAAGATAATTAGATTAAGAAGAGTTCCACCAACAAAAACTAAATCTAACTTTGTTGCTTCTTCAATAATATACGTCCAATTTCTTTTAATCCACGCCCACTTTTCAAAAATAGACATACATTCTTAAAACATTAAAGTATTTTTAATCTTTTTGGTTTGTATATAAAAAATAATTGTTATAGGCAAAGAAAGGAATTTAAAGAAAATATTGAAAAAAGATTTGAAGAATAATACAAATATTCGTTTAATAGAAAAAACAATATTTTTTACCGGTAAAACCGAGTTCAAATCTCGTCCCCTGCAATCCTTATGTCTCTCCTTTTGAAATTTTTTTGTAAAAATGTCAAAATGGCGTACTCTCAATCTGATCATTTTCGCGACTCAGACTTATATATGATGAAAACAAAGTAATAATCCTCCACAAGGAGTAATGGATCGAAATGAAAGGATTGAAAGACCTAGTAAAGAGAGAGGACGACGCACTAGTCGGCATCGGCACAATGATTATTTTTATTGCAATGATACTTGTTGCAGCTGTTGCTGCTTCAGTTCTTATAGATACTTCCTATACATTACAAGCACAAGCTAAAACAACAGGTAGAGATACTTTAGGAGAGGTTTCCGTAGGTGTTAACATTTTAGATATATGCGGACAATACGGCACTCGCATTGTAAATGGAACCAGCTACTCAAGAATTCACAATATGACCATCCTTATAACCCCTCGTGCAGGCTCTAAGGACATTGATCTTTCTGAAACACTCCTAATAATTACAGATGGGGATTCAGAACATGTTTTAAGAACAAACAGCATACTTCCCGTATTTGCAAATGACTCGGATGGAAATTCTGTTTTTGAAAAAACTACACAAAGTCATCCAAATTTATCAACTGTTTTTGATCTTCCTGCTGATGAGTTTGGAGTTATTATTGTTAGAGACCATGACTCTACATGTACTGCTACCATGCCAGGTATAAATAAAGGAGATAAAGTTATGCTAACAGTAAATCTTACAGCGCTTTTCAATGGAGTTGCTGAACGAACAAAAATATGGGGAAGAATCGTTCCTGAAGAAGGAGCACCAGGAATATTTGATTTTAGAACACCAAGTGGTTATACAGAGGTAGTTATTGATTTAAAATAAATAATTCTCCTCTTCTATCTAATTCTATGAATTCAAATCTAATCTCCTGCATTAGCAACATATCATCCAAGATTGAATTAATCCAAAAGGTATATAAACAACCCATGTAGATAATAGATAAAAGAGCATTTGGTTAAATTAAGCTTACATTAAGGCTCTTTTGTATCTATTGATAATCAAGATTAAAAGGTGTTTTAAAAGATGAAAAGAAGGGAAGAAAAAACAACATATTCTATAAGATTGCTATGTAGGAACTGTGAAGAGGATTGGATAGAAGACATTGAAAAAGGAACCTATGTAAGATGTGAAAAGGATAACAATTATATGATAAAAAGAGGCGAACCATACAAAAAACGTAAACTTTTCACTTGCCCAAAATGTGGTGCACATACTAAAATAGCAAGGCGCCCTTTAGTCAGAAAATAATTTTTTTTATGGCGTAAGCCTTGCTCTATCTCTTGGGAATAGAATACATTCGCGAATGTTATAAATGTCAAGTAGTTCCATTAAGAAACGCTCAATTCCAAAACCAAAACCTCCGTGAGGCGGCATACCATATCTAAATGCTTTTAGATATGACTCAAACTCTTTAGGGTTCAACCCACAGGCTTTAATTCTTTTCTTTAACAATTCAACATCATGAATACGCTGACTACCTGAAGCAATCTCAACACCTTTACACTCGAGATCAAAACTACGAGAAAGCTTATCACCTTCAGGCATCGTATAAAATGGTTTAGCCTCTAAAGGATACTTATGTATGAAATAAAAATCGCATCCTTCTTTTTTCATGAGTTCCCCAAGTAATTTTTCTTCCTCAGAACCAAGATCCTCACCCCATTTTATATCACATTTGTTATCATTTAGCTTTTTAATTGCATCATCATAAGAGATACGTTTGAATGGAAGCTTTGGAATTTTTATTTCTTTGTCAAGTATTTTAAGCTCATTCTTGCATTCACTTGCTTTCTTCCACATGCTATAAACAAGTCCTTCGAGTATCTTCATAACATCTTCTTCACTCTCAATAAATGCCATCTCGACATCAACAGCAGTACTTTCATTTAAATGACGACGAGTATTGTGTTCCTCAGCACGGAAATACCAAGCAATCTCATAAACACGGTCAAAACCTGTAGCCATCATGGTCTGTTTATAAAGCTGAGGAGACTGCGCAAGAAAAGCCTCTTTTTCAAAATATTTAAACTTGAAAACTTCAGTTCCACCTTCTGAACTACTGGCATTAATATTTGAAGTATGAATCTCTGTAAAATCTTGACTTTGCATATACTCATGAACTGCTTTGATAACCTCATTTCTTATCTTAAAAATGGCTTGGATTTTAGGCCTTCTAAGATCAATAAAACGATTATCAAGACGAGTATCCATCTCAGATTCTATCTTATCTACAACGCCTAGAGGTAGTGGAGTTTCAGCTTTACCTAAAATCTCAAAGCTCTCAGGAATAATCTCATAGCCATTTCGAGCTTTATCGCTTTGTTTACAAAGACCTGTGACCGAGATAACTGACTCCCTAGAAACTTCGACAAGTTCTTTGAAAAGATCAGGGTTTTTCTTCTTCAAACCTGTAACCTGCAGAGTACCTTTTCTGTCACGTATGATGATAAATGCGATACTGCCGATGTTTCTAATGTCTTCTACCCAGCCGGCTACACTAATATTTTTATCATAATCTTTGCTGCTAACATCCAACGAATAATGACTTCTTAAAGCGTTCATATAATATACCCCTAATCAAAACAAGGATTTTAGTCTTTTTGAAACAAAATCACAAACATCTCCAAGCATTTTAGGATTATCCCAAGAATCTACCAGATTCTTTAACTTATCTTTATCTTCCTTATGTAAAAGCCTGACCCACTTTTCAATATTTGGAATGGCACGAATAACATTATCAACAATAGTTATATCTGCCGTCTTTGAAGTACGAGATAATGGATTCAAATCAATTGTAATAACTTTTTTACCCATAAATTTTAAAGCCTGGCATCTATCCCCATCCTCCAAAGGAACTAAGGCTACATCTGAGGAAAAAATCCCTTCTTTATCGCATAATCCTCGATCATGTTCAAGGTTAGGGATACGTGCATCAGCTTTATTTCCATAAACATTCTTTAAACCAAAACCAATCATTTCATTGGTTAATTTTTTCATACGTTCTTTTGTTCGATGAAAAAGATTAATCTCTATTTTACAAGGAATGACCTCTGAAAGAGCTACACATTCTTTACCCGCAAGAGCAACAACATTTCCGTTAACAGAAATAATTGGGCTTTCTGCTACTAACAATGCCGCAGCTGCAACTTTACAAGCATCATCTGCAAAAACTGTAGTTTTCTCACCAATTAAATAATCAAAGGCTTCTCCACGTCCATGAGCTATAAGACCTGTTTCATGAACTAATCCTTTTTTCATGGCATCAGAAACTTTTTTCCGAGTCATTAAAGACGCATAACGCGGATGACTCTTTGGGATATCCTGCATAACGATTCAATGCAATAACACACCGTTTTATAAAACTAAGTGTATCAAAAAAGAAAAATAGAAAGAAAAATTAACTTTCTTTAACCATACATACTAGGTTGAGGTGCCTGACTTGAAGAAACCATTGGCTTTGCTTGTTTATGCATCTTCTGAAGTTGCATCTCTATACGCTCAGACTCTTCATATAACGGTTTAACATTAATCTCAATACCCATTATGTTCGCCATAACGTTAATTGCAGCAGCAGCAGCGCGGGCATCTGGATAATTTGGATGAGCCTCAGCAAGAATAGAAATCACATCAACTTTAGCCTGTTTACCAAGATTAAGAAGCACTCCAGATACACCTGCAATAATTCCATTTTTAAATTGAGCAATATTTTTTGACATAAGCATGCCACGAGCCTGCTCTGTAGAGCCAATGGCATATGCTTCTACGTTTTCATCATCACCGCTATCTTTTCCCTCGACAACCATTCCTTCAGGAGATATTAGAAGTTTACATTTTTTCTCAGAAACCCATTTCATTATAGTCTCAGAGATGCTATTTATCAAATTTGGTTTAGGTTTAAACTCTGATACAAATACAACGATTTTACCTGCACCTGGTTGTACCCCAGAATAAATTCTCACAGGTGATAAAGGCTCGCCTGTGTGAACAACGGACAATGCCGGAAACTGAGGTGAAGTAATAGAACCGATTTGTTTAAGATTCAAAGCATCAATAAGATAATTAGCAGCGATAGTACTAACAAGACCGATAGATGGAAAACCCGCTATAACTACGGCATCTTTTAGATCTATTTCTTCAAAGTTACATATCTCAACATCATTACTAAACAAGTTCGCATCACCATCAAGTATAACACCTAATATAATTACTAGCATTTAAAACTAATTGGTGAGATTCTTACCCTTTTACTACTCCAATAGGCTTAAAACGAACAACCTTTTTGGAAATACCTGCACCATGTGCAACGTTGACTACTTCTCTAATATCCTTATAAGCACCAGGGGCCTCTTCAGCTGCAACCTTAAAGCTTGCAGGATGAACGTAAATCCCTCTGTTTTCAAGCTCTTTCACAATCTGCTCGCCACGCCAATTTTTGAGAGCTTGATGACGTGACAAAATTCTACCTGCTCCATGGCAGGTAGAACCAAAGGTTTCCTCAGATTCAATTGTTCCATGAAGGAGATAACTTTCTGTACCCATATCTCCTGGAATAAGTACCGGCTGACCTACGTCACGATATTTTAAAGGAATCTCAGTTTTTCCAGGGCCAAAAGCACGAGTAGCACCTTTTCTGTGAACACAAACTTTTCTTTTTTTACCATAAACCAGGTGTTCTTCAATTTTAGCTATGTTATGACACACGTCGTATACAATATTCATATCCATATTCTCAGCAGTATCTCCCAAGATTTTTTCAAAAGATTCGCGAATCCAATGAACAATAAGCTGACGATTAGCCCATGCAAAATTAGCAGCACAGGCCATTGCTTTAAGATAAGATTCTCCTTCCTTTGAGTTAATTGGTGCACAAGCAAGTTGACGATCGGGAAGCTTAATATTGTACTTTTTAACAGATTGTTCTAAGACACGTAGATGATCAGTACAAATCTGATGGCCAAAACCGCGAGAGCCTGTGTGGATCATTATAGTAATCTGGCCGGGATTGGTTATACCATAAACTTTTGCAATATCTGGATTAAAAATTTCTTCGACCTTTTGTATTTCAAGAAAATGATTACCTGCGCCAAGAGATCCAACTTGAGAAAGCCCTCTCTGGATTGCTTTGTTTGACACATGTGAAATATCTGCATAATTGAGACAGCCTTTTTCTTCTAAAAAATCCGTATCTTTTTTCCACCCGTAGCCATTTTCAACAGCAGAGAAAGCGCCTCTTTTTAAAATGTTTTCAAGTTCTTTTCTTGTAAGACGTATTTTTGCTTTTGAACCAAGACCTGATGGAACATTTTTAAACATTTCATCTACAAGAGCATGAACATTTTTTTTGTCCAGATCTGAAATATCTAGGTTTGTTCGCAAAAGCCTGATCCCGCAATTAATATCAAACCCGACTCCACCAGGAGAAACTACACCTTTTTCTAAATCAGTTGCAACAACTCCTCCAATTGGAAATCCATATCCCCAATGGATATCAGGCATAGCCATTGCTTTACCTACAATCCCTGGCAACATCGTAATATTTGCAACCTGTTCGGGCGCATTATCTGATCTAATTTTAGGAATCATACTTTCATTGGCATAAATCAATGCCGATGTTTTCATTTTAAGATTGTTATGCTCTCCTTTGTATGATGCAGGTATCTCGTATCTAAATTCGTCGATTTTATTTAAAGGACCATTCCAATCCATAATTATTGCACAAATGTTTACTATTTAAAAAATCTTTTATTGAAAAACATTAGGTTTTTTGACAAGAAAACTACTTTTCTTTTTTAAGATAAGGAACCCCTGTTTTTTTGTTCTCATTTATTTCATAACCATCCGGAAAATCAATAGGCTTTGCATCGTCAGGTTCTCCTTTGCTAAAGAACCTTACAAGCCTTTTTTTACCATTTTTAGTAGTTATCTCTTTTTCATATAGGGTGTAATCACCATGCTTAAATCCTTTTTTTGAAGATTTTTTTTCTTTTTTAGGTTTTTCTTCAAATGATTCCCATTCATCTTCTTCTGAAAAATCATCATCGCTTATATATGGATTTTCTTCGATACTTGGAATCTCTTCATCCATTTCTACATTGTCAAGATATTCTTTTAGTTCTTTTTTGATTTGTTTTGCTACTTTTTTTCTTATGCCTTTTATTTTTGTTAGTTCTTTTATGGTTGTTTTATCTAAATCTTGCAAAGTGATTATATCATGCTCATTTAGTAAATCCCTGATTTTACCGTCTATGCTACTTATTACTCTAAAGTCATTATTTTTCTCTCTCTTTACTTCCTCTTCTATTTTAGTATCTGATATCTTTTCAGTTGGCTCTTCTTCAATAAATAATTCTCCGTCGAGTATTGTTTCTTCTTTCAATTCAAAATCTTTTATGTTTTTATCTAGTTTTTTTGATTCTTCTTCGAAAAATTCTTCATTTTCGAAAGGCTCTTCATCTTCTTCTAATACCATTGTTCCTAATTCATCCTCAGCACGTAATTCTTTTATGTCTTTGATTATTTCTTTGACTTTTTTGCGTTTAAGTCCTTTAATCTTTTTAATATCTTTTAAGTCAGCGTCCTTTAACAGATTTAACGTTGTAAATCCTGTGTCATACAACAAGACTGCTGTTTTTTCATCTATGCTTGATATGTCTTTGAATGTTTCAATCTTTTTTTCTAAATCTTTTTCTTGTTCGTCCATTGCTTTTTCTGGTGTTTCTTCATGGTCTATAGATTTTTTTGTTTCAGTTTCTATTTTTTCTTCTAATTCTCTTTCTAGATTTTCTTTAATTTTTTTATCATCAGATATTTCAATATCTTCATCTATAGCATCCCATTCTTTGTTGTTACTAAGTTCTACAGGATGTAAAGGTTGCTTTTCTTCTTCAAAATTTTCTTCTTTTTCGAGTTGGTCTTTTGTAACTATACCTTCTGATGATTCACCTATGGATATTGGTTTTACTTTTGCTGCTTCAATTATTTTTTTATCGATTTCCTGTCTTATTTGTTTGGCTATTTTACGTTTAATTCCTTTGATCTTCTTTAGATCTTTAACATCAACATTTTTTAATGAATCGAATGATGTATAACCATTGTCATAGAGAAGAACTGCCGTGTTTTCATTGATGCTTTCTAAATCTTTAAACGGATCGATTTTTTCTTCTAAAGGCATTTCTTCGTCAATTTTTTCAATTTCTTCAACCGTAACTTCTTTCTCTGCAGTTTTACCTACTTCAATCTTTGTTATTTCATCAGGTTTTTCTAAAGTTTCTTCTTTATATATTAGTTTTGTACCGCATTCAGCACAGAAGATTGTGCCGACTTCTACAACGCTACCACAGTTACTACAATAATTTGTTTCATTAACTGATATTAACTCTCTTTTTTCTTCTATCTTATCTTCGACTGTTTCTTGTATGGGTTTCCATTCTACTTCTTCTGGCTCTTGTTTTTGTTTCAGTTCTTTTTTGATTTGTTTAGCTGTTTTTCTTTTTATTCCTTTTATCTTGGCTAACTCTTTTGCTGTTGCTATGCTTAGCATGTCTATGTTTACGTATCCGTTGTTGTGTAGCAAGATTGCTGTTTCTTTGTTTATACTCTGCATATCTTTGAAAACTTCTATTATTTTATCAGTCTCATCAGACTTCATATCTTCTTTAACAACTTCTGTTTCTTCTACAGGTTGAATTATTTTATCATCTTGTTCTTCTTTTGGGATATATTCACCAGAATCAATAGGTTGCCATTCAGATATTTCCTCCATTTTTTCTGATTCTGCCGTTTCAGATTCAACTTTAACAAATTCTAACGGCTCTTTAGTTTCATTTAGCTCAACTTCTACGCTTTCTTCTGTTTCCTCGGCTTCGATTTTTTTGTCTTTTTCAACTTTTTCCAGCTTAACTTCTATAAACTCAGGTATATTAGGCCTAACTTTTTTAATATCGATTAATTCTTCATCTTTAAAATGAGATTCTTTTTCAATAGTCTCGTCTTTTCCTTTAACTTCTTTAAATTCATGGAATTCAACTATTTTTTTCTCAACGCGTTCATGTATCACAACTCTTGGTTTTAGAAGTTCTTCTTCAGATGATTCTTCAGATTCATCAGCAATCTTTTTGAAAATATTTTTCTTTTCAGATGACTCATCTAATCTTTCTTTAAGTGTTTTTAGATATTTTTCATCTTCAGAGTTTAAATCTTTGAAAGAGTGATCATCAAGAAAGATGCGAAGTTTTTCAATTCCATTTTTTTTATCTTTTTTCTTTTGAATAGGCATTACAGACCACCATATATTCACATAATACTATAATTAGTTTTATTTAAATATTTATATGTTATTGGACAACTCTTACCATAATCTGTTTATAATTAGTATATGAACCTTATTATATTAATGTGTTATCTAAATTTTACTGCTTTTTTGGCATTTTGTTTTATTAAAAAGTTTATTAAGCTAGTTCTGCATCCTCTTTTTTTTGATTAAGATGAATTTCAAAGGGAAAGATATCATATCGATAAAAGATTTTTCTAAAAGAGAAATAAATTTTGTCCTTAATTA
>Ga0272442_10011861_pt1 | contig 10585 bp, 9 predicted proteins | sample SSMForm2O_FD_200262 | JGI IMG/M metagenome (GOLD analysis project Ga0272442, IMG submission 200262) | Marine sediment archaeal communities from Little Sippewissett salt marsh, Falmouth, MA, United States - SSM-Form-2O | ecosystem: Environmental > Aquatic > Marine > Wetlands > Sediment ... | reverse complement strand
GGAATTTATAATTTTAGCGAAATTTTTAAGGAGCTTATTTGACCATGAATAATTATCCATTTATTAAAATGCAGACTCAAGGAAACGATTACATTTTTTTTGATTTTACTGAAGGAAAAATACCGGATCTGGATTTTTCCCAGATAACTCCTCGTTTATCTAACAGGCATTTCGGTATAGGAGCAGATGGGGTGGTTTTGATTCTTACCGATACAGAAGCAGATGTACAAATGAGAATATTTAACCGGGACGGCTCGGAAGCTGAAACCTGCGGATCAGCTTTGAGATCAATTGCCTGGCATCAATTTTTGAAACTTAACCAAAAAAAAATCCGGATTAAAACCTTAGCCGATATCAATCAAACCGAAATAATAAAGGAGGCAGAAGAAAATTTGGTTCAAGTTAACATGGGTAAACCCGAGCTGGAAGATAAAATCCCTCTAGAAGTTAAGGGATTCAAGGGATACAGGGTAAAATTGTACAATCCCCATTTTGTAATTCCCCATGAAGATATCGAATCACTCAATCTTTTTTCTATCGGTCCTATAATTCAAACCAGTAATTCTTTTCCCAACGGAATTAATCTGGATCTCATTCAGGTAATCGATCGAGGTAGAATCAAACTTAAGTTCTGGGAAAGAGGTAGCGGAGCTACCATGTCTTGTGGCTCCGGAGCTTGTGCTGCAACTTACTGGGGTATAGCTCGAGGTTTACTCGAAAAGGAAGTTAAAGCTATAGTGCCAGGTGGAGAACTAACAATAAACTTCAGAGACAGTGAAATCTTTCTCAAGGGTAGTGTTAAGGTGGTTTTCCAGGGTGAAATCCAATTGTGAAAAACCTCCTCTTCTTAATCCTGTTGATCAATAAATCTGAAGTAATATCCCTAAATCATACTTCTTTTAAGGTACCGACTTTTTGATCTGCACATACTTTATTTTATTCAGTTATAACTTTTTAATTCGAAGTCATAATATTTCAGGATTGCACACTATCTTTTTAGGGATAATTAAAAAATTCAAGAATTTTGGAAAAAGTAAATTCTGGAGTCTAAAACAAATTATCTACGATGATAAGAGATCCGTATTGCTCTTTTTTGGTCTGAACCACAAGCTGTTGAAACAGTAACAGCGAATTTTTTATTGACGAAAATTAATTAACATCATATTATGATTGAGTTTAGATGAATTTTTAAAGAAAAAGAAAATAGTCTTATAAAACTTAGGGTCTTGGAGTTATAAAGGATTTATTTAATGGCAAAAAAGAAGATTCTTGTTGTTGAAGATGAAAGACTTATTGCCGAGGATATTAGAAGAACTCTCATCTATCTTGGTTATGATGTGGTAGCCACTGTCTCCACAGGAGAAGATGCTATTGCCATTGCTAAGAAGATTAGACCCGATCTGACATTGATGGATGTAATGCTGGAAGGTGAATTGAACGGTATTGAAGCAGCTAAGATCATCCATCGTGACCTGAGAATTCCGATCATATTTCTCACGGCTTATTCGAATGATAAGACTTTGGAAGCAGCAACTGCCGCTGAACCATTCGGTTACATTCTAAAGCCTTTTGAAGAAAGAGAATTACGGGCAACAGTAGAAATGGCTTTGTATAAGTTCAATATGCAACAGAAACTAAAAAATAATGAAAAAAAATACCGGGACATCTTCGAAAATGCCATTGAATCAATATGTATCATAAAAAACGGGATTATAAACTTCTCAAACTCAAAAACCCTGGATCTGCTCAAGTACACCAAAGACTACATAGCTACTAAACCATTCCTTGATTTTGTTCACCCTGATGACAAAAAAAAGGTTAAAGAAATCTATGAATCGATCCTTAATAACAGGGGTAAAAGCGGAACTTTCAATTTCAGGATAATCGACAATAACAATCAAACCTTGTGGTTAAAATCCAATGTGGTTAATATCGATTGGGAAGACGAGCCGGCTTTATTGAATTTTTTGAGCAATATAACCGATCAGGTCCTGGCTAAGGAGGAGATCCAGAAATTTAAGATGATATCCGACAACGCTAATTATGGAATCACAATCACAGGTATTGACAACAAGATACAATATATAAATAAATATTTTGCAGGGGTCCATGGATATAAACCGGAAGATCTCATCGATAAAAACTTATCTCTGTTTCACAATCAAAAACAAATTAAAACATTGAATGAAATGAACGAACAATTGAAAAAAAATGGCAGTATAAATGCGGTTGAACTCTGGCATACTCATAGAGATGGGCATACTTTTCCTATGCTTATGAATGGGATCCTGATCTCAGCTCAAAACGAAACAAGGCAATTTATCGCCGCGTCCGCTATCGATATCACAGACAGAAAAAAATCTGAGAAAATCCAGAATGATCTGTTCAAGGAATTGGAACATGTAAATAACGAACTGCAGAATTTTGCTTATGTTGTCTCTCACGATCTCAAGGCACCCCTTAGAGCAATCAGTACTCTGACTAATTGGATCTCTTCCGATTACGCTGATAAATTCGATGAGGAAGGAAAAGAACAGTTACGACTACTGATCACCCGGGTGAAACGTATGCATGATCTCATCGATGGAGTGCTCGAGTATTCCCGGGTTGGAAGGATCAAAGAGGAAAAAATAGAGGTAGACCTCAACGAACTACTCCCTGAGATTATCGAAACACTTGCTCCACCTAAACATATCGATATTAAAATTAAAAATGATCTGCCTTCCATTTTCTTTGAACGGACAAGAATTACCCAGGTTTTCCAGAATCTGATTAGTAATGCGATTAAATTCATGGATAAAAAGAAAGGAAAAATCTTTATATCCGGTCAGGAAAACAGCAATGAATGGAGGTTTGAGGTATCGGACAATGGTCCAGGCATAGACACAAAACATTTTGATAAAATATTCAAAATCTTTCAAACTCTTCAACCCAGAGATGAATTCGAAAGTACCGGTATCGGTTTAACTCTTATCAAGAAAATAATCGACATGTATGGAGGAAAAATCTGGCTGGAATCGGAATTAGGTAAAGGTGTGACTTTTATTTTTACTATCCCCAGGATATACAGTACAGAAACAGATGAGAAAGAATCACTAGATGCTGAAAACTCCGTTCCTGATGAGGAATAATATGAAAAATGACAGACCCATTCTCATAATCGATGATGATCTGGTCGATGCAATGACCATCAAAAGAGCTTTCAAGGATATCAAAGTTACCAACCGGATTGATTTGGTAGGTAATGGAGAAGAAGCCCTTGATTTCTTAAGGAATGATGAGAGTGAAAAACCCTGTTTGATCTTTCTTGACCTCAATATGCCTAAAATGAACGGACTTGAATTTCTTCAGATAATCAAAAATGACAATGCCCTGAAAATCATCCCTGTAATCGTGCTCACAACTTCGAAGGACGAACAGGATAAGATCGACAGCTTCAGATTAGGTGTTGCGGGATATATGGTTAAACCGGTAGATTACATGAAATTCCTTGATGCGATAAAAACGATCGAACTTTATTGGACGTTAAGCGAACTACCCAGATGAATCAGGAAAAATAGATGCCAATACTAATTTTATTTTTAAAATCAATTGGATTATTTTTGAACTACTGTTTAAGAATCCAGAATTGGGCAATCTTTTTTACTTCCGATTATAGACAGTTCAGTCACATAAAATATAATATCCAAGATGACAAACCAGGAGTATTCCAATTAATAATCCAAACCCCATTTGTGTCTGGTATAATTAAATTCTTTTCCGATTTTATCCGCTTCATTGCAGAAAATATCTTTGAAGAAAAGTCGGTATTAGGCACTATAATAATCTTGACCCTGTTGATCTATCTGATCTTCGCAACAATTTCTAATTTTATAAAACGTAGAAGATTGGAAAAAGACCTCTCCCGGGAGTATTACAAAATCGATCGCCGGGTCGAAGAAAGCACCAAGAAATTAAGGCTGGCTAACAACAATTTACTTAAAGACATAGAAAAACTCAAGAAATCGGAACATTATCTTCATCAGATCAAACAGAGCGTTGATACGATGAAACTCGGTGTAACCATTACCGATACATTCGGTAAAATCATCTACGTTAACCATGCCAATGCAGAAATGCATGGTTACAAAGAAGAAGAATTGATCGGGAAATATTCAAATATCTTTACTTCCAACGTTTTAAGAGAACCTATTGATTTCGAAGCTCTAAAAAAAATACAGGGAAAAATTAGAAAAAGTTCCAATCTCCGAAAAGATGGCTCCATTTTTCCGGTCCAAATGATCTCAAACCTGGTAAAAGACGATAAAAATCAGGTAATTGCGATCGTAACCACCTACGAAGACATAACCGAAAGAACCCGTTCAGAAGAAGCTCTTATGAATAGCGAAGAGAATTTCCGTCGAATCTTTGAAAACATTCAGGATGTATATTATGAAGTCGATATAGATGGTATAATAAGAGAGATCAGCCCTTCTGTGAGCACTATTTCTAATTATACCAGAGATGAACTCCTAGGCAAACCAATGAACGATCTATATTTTAACAGCAGGCAGAGAGATAATTTTCTAAAAGCCCTAAAAAAAGACGAACAGGTTCATGATTATGAAATCAGCTTGAAAGGGAATGATAACAATCCTGTTCCCTGTTCGGTTACTGCTAAACTTCTTCTGGATGAAAACGGTCTACCAGCAAAGATTATCGGCTCAATGAGAAATATTACTGAGCGAAAGAAAATTGAAGAAGAACGTACCAAGACCCTCAAAGAACTTCAAACAGCCAATAAGGAACTCAGGGATTTCTCTTATGTTACTTCACATGATCTTAAATCTCCACTCCGAGCCATAAATACTCTTGCCAACTGGATATCTCTGGATTATGCAGACAAATTCGATGAAAACGGAAAAGAACAGATGAATCTTCTTTTGGGTAGAGTTGAGAGAATGCACCAGTTGATCGAGGGTATTTTCCAGTATTCCAGCTTGGGCAGTTATCAAGGCAAGATTGAGAAAGTCGTTTTGGATGACCTTTTACCTAAAATATTAGAAAAACTCAATCCTCCTGAAAATATAGAGATCAAGATAAAACCGGAATTACCGGTCATTGATTATGAAAAAGATCGGATCGAGCAGGTATTTCAGCATCTGATAAAAAATGCCATCCAGTTTATCACTAATCCCAAAGGTAAAATAGAAGTAGGATTCGTTGAAGATGGACCTTATTGGAAATTCCATGTTTCTGATAATGGTCCCGGAATCGAGAAAAGACATTTTGAAAGGATTTTCGAGATGTTCAAGACCCTTCAATCCCGAGATGATCTCGAAAGCTCCGGAATGGGTTTGACCATCGTTAAAAAGATCATCGAGATGAATAATGGCAAGATTTGGGTCGAATCAAAATTTGGAAAGGGATCTACTTTTTTCTTTACCATACCTCGAAGCAAAAAATTATTAAAAGAAACACCGGACAAGATATAATTCTATTCTAAAATGTCTGAAAAATCGATCAAAGTCCTTCTGATTGAAGATGATATAATTGATCAGATGTCTTTCAAGCGCCTTGTAAAAGAAAAAAATCTCGCCTACGAGTACAAAATTGCCGGTTCGGTTAAAAAAGCAAAAGAGATCCTGGAAGAGGATCGGTTCGATGTCGTGATCACAGATTACTTTCTGGGAGACGGCACTGCTTTCGATATCTTCGAATTGATCTCCGATACTCCTTTTATTTTTACTACCGGTGGTGGAGATGAAAAGGTAGCCGTTGAAGCGATGAAAGCAGGTGCTTATTATTACCATATCAAAGATGCGGAAAGGAACTATCTGGAAGTATTACCAGTCTCTATTCAAAAGGCTCTTGATGATCGCAGGATAAAACAGGAAAGAGAAAAAGCCGAAGCAGCTCTCAAAGAAAGTGAAGAAAAATTCCGGGCTATCAGCTCCGCCGCAAACGATGCTATAATAATGCTCGATTATGAAGGAAATGTTTCCTTTCTTAATAAAGCTGCCGAAAAAATTTTTGGATATGAATCCAGAGAAATGATCGGGAAAAACCTTCATGACATAATCGTCCCGAAAAGAAACGACAAAACTCATTTAAAAGGGTTAAAATATTTCTGGGAAACAGGTACCGAAACTCCTCTCGGAAAGACCGTTGAAATGAACGTTCTGAAAAAAAACGGTCAGATCTTCGCCATTGAATTATCTCTTTCCGCTGTTAGAATCGAGGATGAAATGAATACAATTGCCATCATCAGAGATATCACTGAACGAAAGCAAGCTGAGAAAGCAATTCAGGAAAGTGAAGCCAGATATAGAACTCTTCAGGAAAATATACCGCTGGGAATCTATCGTTCCACTAAAGATGGGAAATTTATTTCAGCTAATCCCTCAATGGTAAAAATCCTGGGTTACAGTTCCCAGAATGACCTTTTCTCAGCAACTGTCAAAGATATCTACTTTGATTCCGAACAGAGGAAAAAATTTGGGGATGAAATCGAAAGCGTAGGATATGTTGCTAATTATGAACTCCAATTAAGGAAGAAAAACGGTGATATTTTCTGGGCTGAGATCAATGCCAGGTCAATTAAAGATCCCAAGACGGAAGAAATATTTTACGACGGAATCCTGGAAGATATCACAATCTCAAAACAGGCAAAAGAAGAACTCCGGCAGAACAAGGAAAGACTGGATCTGATCCTGCAGAACATTGGAAACGGTGTTATGGTGATCAATTCCCAGAAGGAAATCTTTGTTATTAACAATAAAACCAGGGAACTATTGGGTGCCGACTTTGATAAAGGTGTAGGTAACTATCTATCTGATCTGCTTATAAACTGCAAGGATCAAGGTAGTATCCTGAAGGAAGCCATGCAACTACCATCATTCACCAACTTGGAATTGGAAGTTCTATATCCTCTTCCCCGCACCCTCTATGTTACAGGAACATCCTTTACAGATGTGGATGGAAAATCTGCCGGCAGGATTTTCATCTTCGTTGACGTGACTAAAGAAAAAGAGATCGAACGCATGAAGACCGATTTCGTTTCCAGTGTATCACACGAATTGCGAACACCTCTAACATCGATCATCGGTTTTTCCAAAATCCTGCTAAATAATATGGAAATGGTTACTAAAGAGCGTCAGGAATTTGTTGGAATCATCTACAAGGAAAGTCAGCGTCTTTCCAATTTAATCGAAGATGTACTCAGTATTTCAAAGATCGAATCGGGTATAATTACTTACGATTTCGAAGATATTTCCGTAGCTCCGATTATAAAAGATGTCTACGATATCTATAAGATACAAGCCGAGAAAAAAAATATCAAGATGTCTTACAAAATTGAAAAAAAATTACCTCTAATAAAAGCAGACCGGGATGCCATTCATCAAATTGCAGTAAATTTTGTTGGTAATGCTATCAAGTTCACACCTTCCGGTGGAAAAGTTGTAATTTCGGTTAAAGCTGATAACCAACATTTGATTATGGAATTCAAAGACAGTGGTATGGGAATACCTCCCAAAGATCAAGCCAAGATATTCGAAAAATTCTATCGCGTTTCCAGACCTGGTCAGGAAATACAGGGAACCGGACTGGGATTATCTATCGTAAAAGAGATCGTCGATTCCCATAAAGGCAGGATCGAACTGGAAAGTGAGATCAATAAAGGGACACTGTTTAAGGTGTTTTTCCCTGCCAGCTGAATAATCAAAAAATTAAATAAAAAAGGAGTCAAAATGAAGATTTTAGTTGTTGATGATGATCAAAACATCCGCAGGCTAGTAAGTTATAATCTTTCTCAGGAAGGTCATGAGATCATTGTGGCGAGAGATGGAAAAGAGGGTATTGAGATGGCTGTGAAAAACAGTCCTGACCTTATCCTGATGGATATTATGATGCCAGTCATGAATGGTTATGATGCCTGTAAATGGTTAAAAAAAGACATCAGAACCAAATTTATCCCCCTGTTCATGCTTTCTGCCAAAGGACAAATGACAGATCTGGACGAAGCTTTTAACGTTGGAGCTGATAATTATATTACCAAACCATTCGATGTTGAAAAACTCAACAAAACCATAATGTTCAAACTGGAAAATTTAAAAAACAAGAAATAGATGCCCCTCGAAGTAAAATCTGTCCAACCCAACAGCCTGGCTGCTAACAACGGAATTCAACCGGGTGATATAATCCAGTCGATCAATGGAAACGAGATCATGGATTTTCTGGATTTGCAATATCATGCCGCAGATAGTTTTCTGAGGATAGAATTGACCCGTAATAAACAAAACATTGTCATCTCAATAACCAGAAGCTGGGATCAAATCCTTGGGCTTGAACCTGCCGTTCATAAGTGTAAAAAGTGTATCAACGATTGTATATTCTGCTTTGTTGACCAGATGAAACCAGGTTTAAGAAAATCCCTTTATATAAAAGACGATGATTATCGGCTTTCTTTCACGTTCGGAAATTTCATAACCCTTACCAACCTTAACAAACGAGACTTCAGTAGAATTTCCGATTTGAATCTCAGTCCTCTATACGTTTCCGTTCACACCACCAATCCCAGGTTACATAAAAAAATGTTAAGATATTACCATAATTTCAATATCATGGACGCACTCCGGAAGCTATCAGAAAATAATATCGAAATGCATACCCAGATAGTTCTCGTTCCTAACTGGAATGACGGAGAACAACTGCAGAGAACTCTAGATGATCTGACTTCAGAATCAGTGAATGTCCTTTCGATCGGGATAGTTCCAGTTGGAATTAGCAAATTTAGAAAATCCCTGGTAAAAATCGAAACTGTATCGCCTTCCCTGGCTTTACAAACCATTAACCTCAGCTTGAATTATCCTCGGACTTACTGTGCTGATGAGATCTTTCTGCTTGCACAATCACCACTACCTCCCAGTGAATACTATGCTGACTTCCCTCAGCTGGAAAATGGTATCGGAATGATCAGGCTTATGCTCGAAAATTGGAAATTAAACAAAGCGGTTTTTCTCGAATTTATTGCTAAAATCCCAGCTAGAATAAACTTTATAACCTCAATGCTGGCTTATGAACACCTCAAAATGATCAGTGACGAGATCAACAGTGAACTACCTGAAAAAACCAAGGTTACCCGGATTAGGAACTTTTTTTTCGGAGAAACGGTTACTGTATGTGGATTACTTACTTGTGAAGACATAATCTCCCAAATCGAAAAAAAGGAAAACTATATACTGGCTGTTAGTAGTAGCATTTTCAATGACAACGGCTTAACCATTGATGACATAAATGTAAAAGGTCTTAGTAAATTGACCGGGAAAAAAATATTGGTTGTCGATGAAGAATTTAGCGACTGGAAATTATACGATTAATTTGTCTAAAAAATTCTCGAATAGATACTACCAACGTTTAAATCTGTAATCTAGTGGGTTTACCTGCCTGAACTCGATCATTATGCTTGTATTTTCCGAAGGTGTGTAGTGTAGACTGAACTCAGGTAATACCCTGGATTGATTATCACCGTTGGTTTCGATATCAAATATACCGCTCTGGGTTGTAGTGCCATAATTTACAAAGTTAAGATCCAAGTTAAAATCCAATTTGGGAGAAAATTTATAATTTATATGGCTGGTATACATGGATTGATAAAATCCATAGTTATCACTGTTGAATCCGGCTCTGAAAGAAGCAGAATGACTAAGACTTATTTTACTGAAATTGACTAAAGAAGGTTGACTTATATATGGATTTAAAAAATCTGCTCTATCCTTAGCTCCTAGATTTGAGAACAACAATAGGATTAAAATAACAATCATGATGTTTCTCATATTAAGGCCTCCTTCTGCAACTATTTGATAAAAAACTCACTTTTTTTTCTTTGTAAAGTTTTTTTTCAATTTAAAATCCGATTTTTCATCAATTCTTTCAAGAAATTTACGAAATCTTCTTTTTATCTCTTTTTTTCGTATCTTGCGTTTACGGGAATACTCCATGATCGTGTTTATAATGATCAGAATGATCAGCACTATCGGCACACAGATCAAGACCTGCAATAATATATCCCAGAAACCAGTCATTTTTCCACCATTTGATTATTTAAAAGTCTGATTTTTAGTTTTGATGTTTCAACTATCAAAAAAACTATATGGAGTCAATGAAAATTTATATCTGTTACTGATTGCCGGCAGTGCGCTTTGATCAATATCTCCAATTTAAGAAGCGTTTCATAGAGATTTTCGATAGATCCGTTATTAAAAATATTTATATCTGCTTTCTCTTTTCTCAGACTTTCCTCGAGTTGGGCATTAATTCGTTCTCTGATTTCTTCCTGGCTCAATCCGTCTCTTTCTAACAACCTGCTTAGTTTGTTCTCCTTGCTGGCAATGATATTGATTGTGAGATCAAAAAGTTTTTCCATTCCTGTTTCGAACAAGAGTGGAATTTCAAAGACCAAGATTCTCTCTTTGCTTTCTTTGATAATTTTTTCTATCTCTTTAATGATCAAGGGGTGAAGGATTTTATTGAGAGTTTTTCTGTTCTCATTTGATTTGAATATAATCTCTCCTAATTTTCTTCTATCGATTGAATTATCTTCAGC
>Ga0272442_10011859_pt1 | contig 10588 bp, 6 predicted proteins | sample SSMForm2O_FD_200262 | JGI IMG/M metagenome (GOLD analysis project Ga0272442, IMG submission 200262) | Marine sediment archaeal communities from Little Sippewissett salt marsh, Falmouth, MA, United States - SSM-Form-2O | ecosystem: Environmental > Aquatic > Marine > Wetlands > Sediment ... | reverse complement strand
CCCCGTACACATAACCACCGCTCACCGCCGGGGAGGACTCGACTGGGCCCCCCGTGCTGGAGTACCAGACCGGCACTCCCGTCGACGCATCAAGGCAGTAGACATGTTGGTCATAGCTCCCCACATACACGTGACCGCCGCTGACCGCCGGCGAGGAGTCGACGCCCCCCCCCGTGTTATACAACCACACGACCGTGCCCGTCGACGCGCCCAGGCGGTAGACGTTGCCGTAATCGCTCCCCACGTAGAGGTCATAACCGCTCACCGCCGGGGAGGAGTCGACTCCGAGAAGACTAATATAATGTGACCACTCACGATACCCCGACCAGGCGTCAAGGCAGTGCACCATGCCTTCATACGAACACCCAACATACACGTGACCCCCACTCACCGCCGGGGAGGAGTAGACATAGCCTAGCATGGAACAGGACCACAGGAGGCCACCCGTGTCCTCGTCCAGGCAGTAGACGTTGTTGTCCAGGCTCCCTACGTACACGTATCCATACTGAGCCGCCGGGGAGGAGCGGACTGGGCCTCCCGTGGCATAGGACCACACGAGATCGCCCGGCGCGGCCGAGAGCAGAGCCGCTCCAATCAACATCACGACGCCCACCATTGCGTGTTTCATCGTGATAGCCCTTTCCGCGCCTCCGCGCCGCTGCCCACAGCAATAAAAGGACCGCCGGGCATACGTCTCCCGACGGTCGTATCGTCCCGTGCGACATGCCCGCTGCCCACTAGCTCGCCCCCTGCAACTCCCCCAGCCCTGTAAAAGTATACCACACCGGGAGGGGCATAATCGAGTTGCCTGAGGGGCACCGCTAGGGGAGACAGAAGGAGCGGCGCCCTTCTTCAGAAGAGTGCCGCTCTCGGACAGGTGGGAGCCCCCTGGGCTGTACAGTAGGTAGAACCTTTATCGCTAGGTTCCAGGTCCACTTCGAACGGTACAGGAGGCGCAGACCGCCAGAGTCCTGAGGCGAATTGACCCTAATTCTTGCCTGTAGAAATGCTTCGGGTTACGGTGCAACCAGCAGCGCCAGATTCGGCTCATAGGTGAGCAGCCAATACCCCAAGCCGCCGCGGAAGCTGTCGTCATCCCCGCCGCTCGTGCATAACACCCGGTACCCGTAGGGCGGCACGTAGTAGTAGACTTCATGCTGCAACAGCCCCGCGACTACGGCATCCTCCCACCAGTGCAGCTCGCTGCCGTCATCTATAACGCAGTCAGCCAGTGCCTGTGCCAAGTCGTACCCCCGGAGGCATCCTATCAGGTTCCACCCGAGGCCCAAGTCGACTCTGTTCGCCCGAGGCGTCGGGGTGCCTGTGCTTCCTGTGTTCTGCGGGTCGTGCCTGAACTTCGGCCACTCGCCCGGACCAGCCGCGCCAGCCTCCAGGCAGTAGATCCTGTAATCCATATCCCCCACGTAGACGTAACCCCCGCTCACGACGGGTGAGGACCGGCTCCACATGCCCGGCTGATAGGACCACACGAGCCCCCCCGTGGCCGCGTCGAGGCAATACACCTTGTCATCGCTCACATACACGTAGCCGGCGCTCACTGCTGGTGAGGACACGCCGCCGCCGGGTGTCTGATACGACCACACGATCGCCCCCGAGAAAGCGTCCAGGCAGTATACCTTCCCGTCGAAGCTCCCGACGTACACGTGACCCTCGCTCACCGCAGGTGAGGACCAGACTTGGTCGCCCGTCTCATAGGACCACACGAGTGCCCCCGAGACAGCGTCCAGGCAGTACACCTTGTCATCATAGCTCCCCACATACACGTAACCTCCTTCAGTCGCGGGAGAGGAGCAGACGGCGGCGCCCGTCTGATAGGACCACACTAGCGCCCCCGTGGCCGCATCCAGGCAGTACACCTTGCCGTCGTCGCTGCCCACATACACGTAACCCCCACTCACCGCGGGAGAGGAGTAGATCCCGTCGCCCGTTTGATGAGACCACGCGAGCGCACCTGTCGCGGCGTCAAGGCAGTACACCTTGCCGTCGAAGCTGCCCGCGTACACGTAGCCCCCACTCACCGCGGGTGAGGAGTGAACCATGCTGGCCGTATGATGAGACCACATGAGGGAACCCGTGGACGCGTCCAGGCAGTAGACCTTGTTGTCGAAGCTCCCCACGAAAACGTGAGCGCCGCTCACCACAGGCGAGGAGTGGACCAAGCCGCCCGTCTGATAAGACCACACAAGCGCCCCCGTCGCCGCCTCAAGGCAGTAGACCTTCTTGTCCAAGCTGCCCACGTACACGTGACCCGCGCTCACTGCAGGTGTGGAGATGACCCATTCGCCCGTCTGATGAGACCATACGAGGTCGCCGGGTGCCGCAAGGGCGCCTGAGACGACCCCTCCCCCGATGCAGGACAGACTCACTGCGATGATGAGGCTCCTCACAGCCCTGATCCTTTCCGCGCAGATGCGAAAAGGCCGCCGGGCATACGTCCTCCGACGGCCGTGTCGTCAGCGTAGGTGAAGCCTGCCCGCCGCTGCCCTCCGGACGGCCCCTGCGGGACCCTCCTACCTGACCCAAGTATATCACACCAGGAGGGTGCATCGTGGAGTGGTCGGGCGGCGGTCATATACTGCTCTAGGGCATGGCAAAGGCGGGCCGCCGTCGGCGACCCGCCTTTTTCTACCATGGTAGCGCTAACAGGATTCCCAACCCGTGTCTCCACCTTGAGAGCGTGATACAGGGGCATTTCGCAATCTGCTGCTGCACAGTCACTTGCTAAGTAACGCCTTTGCGGCGCAGCGAATTGCGATTACAACTGGTTCGATCCACTTGCGTCTGTTTCGATCTGTTTTGGCAAGCGATGGTCACAAATTGGTCACAGGCCGGGCCCGCGCGTTCGCGCTGGCCAGCAGGAAGACGTTGATGGCCACAGCGCCTTTCGTCAACTCCGGCCCATTCCTCTCATCGCAATCTCCATCACCGACGCGCAGCCATTGTGACGCACACGCATCGTCTCACTTCCCCGGTCCGAGACCAAACCGATTGTCTGGCGAGCAGTGCATCAAAGGCTCGGCGGGTCGAAAGCGACCGACATCGGACAGGCATGTCCCGAGGGCGTGCTTGACTGGACCGGCAAGAGGCCGGAAGAGAATAGGCACCGGGGCGGTAGCCCTAGCGCGCCTTTCCTGACTCTGGGACCCCGGTGGAAGCGGTTCGGGCATCCGCTCCCTCTGCGGATCGTCACTTCTACTGGCTGTCAGTACTTGCCGTACTCGCCTACAGCCTCGTACATAGCCATCACATTCTCTGGCGAGACACCAGCCTGGATGTTGTGGACCTGCGTGAATACGAACCCACCTCCTGACGCCAGGTCGCCGATTCGCCCTCTCACCTCATCACGAACTTCCTCGGGTGTCCCAAACGGTAGGACGTGCTGCGTGTCACATCCCCCGCCCCAGAAGGATATGTCCCTGCCGAACTCCCGCTTCAGCCTGCTGGTGTCCATATCCCTGGCGCTTACCTGGACAGGGTTCAGTACATCGACTCCCATCTCGATGAAGTCGGGGATGAACTGGTAGACCGAGCCGCAGGTGTGCAGGAAAAGGTAGGCGCTGGTGTGCTGCTTGATGTACTGGCACAGCCGCTTGTGCCGCGGCTTGACCACCGCTCTGTAGAGCGCCGGTGATAGCTGCGGCCCGTCCTGCATTCCAAGATCATCGCCGATCTGAATGACCTGGACGTACCCTTCCACAACCGGCAGAATCTGCGACAGGCGCTTAATGCTGGCGTCCACCAGTCTGTCCAGCAGGAGGCCGGCGAACTCCGGATCCCCGGCCAGATCCATCATGAATGAGTCCCAGCCTCTCAGGCCCTGCGCCCATTCGTAAATCGCCCCTGCACCGTTGAGCATCACGGCGTAGTCCGTCGTCTCATACAGATGCCTCGCCCGGTCGTGCAGGTCATGCAACGTCTCCTCGTCGAGCGGGCCGTAGAAATCCTGCTCCTCGAGTTCTTCAATCGTCCGAACATCCGCCAACGGATGATATACGCCGTCGAAATAGTAACCGTCCTTCGGCATCTTGGCCGTGATGTGTCCCTCCCCATCCCGGAGCACGCGCGAGCCGTCGGATAGGACTTCCGGGCTGAATTCCTCGGGGACCTCGCATGGGGAGCCATCCGGCAAGAGGCTCTTCTTCCAGCTCTTCGCCTCCGATATGAGAAGAGGCAGAACGTCTGCGCCCACCGTTTCGAGTATCTCTCTCTCCGGCTCGGCGAGCTGCTGCCCGAGATCGTACATCCTCGTCCGGCCGCCATTCATGCCCAGATATGCCTTGAGCTGGTTATAGGCCATCCCCATGATGCCGGTCGAGAGCATGGCCCCCAGGTCCACAGGGACCCGATCCGGCTCCTCATGTCGCAAGGTCGTAAGAACCCGCTCTCTGTGGGTCATCTTCCATGCCCCCTCTTGGCTCTCTGTCCCGATCAAGTCATCGCCGCCGCTTGGTTCTCGCGGGGCGGCGGAGTACCCAAGCGGCAGGCCCGATATCCGCCTTCATGGAGGCGCTCTCTCGGCCAGCGCGGTCGGGCCGTCTACTCGTCCGCCTCCAACCGCAGAACGGTACCCACACCCGGCAGAACGCAGCCCTCGCCAAAACGCTTCTTGAACAGAGCTCGCGCGCCATCCCCTGAGCAGTGGCACGGTGCTACCTTCCGGACACCCAACTCCTCGAAGCGATCCATGACGGAGTTTATGCGCTGCTCCGACTGACCGACCATATGGAAGCCGCCCACGACAAGGCATATGGGGCCACCGGTCGCTTCCTTGGCCTGGGCGACCATGTCCGCCACACCCGGATGCGCACAGCCTGTGATGAGCACCCAGCCCTTCGGCGTCTTCACGCACAGACCGTGCTCTTCAATCGCGCCTCGCCCCATGGTCCCGGTTGTCCGAGCCCCCGGACACACCACTTCGGACTCGGCTGCCTCCCTGCACTCTGCTCCAGTGACTTGCATTGCCTTTTTGAACCTCTCCGGGAAGCCGATTGGCACGAAAACCGGTATGGGAGCACGGGCCCGCAGGAATGATGATAACCCGCCTGTGTGATCGCCGTGGATATGGCTTAGAACCACTACGTCGATCTGCTTGGGGTCGAGATGCAGTGCGCGCATATTCCCCAGCAGGATGGGCCCATCCCCACCCGTGTCGAAGAGTATCGTCTTCGGCAGACCCTGGACCACGCAGGCAAAGCCCCAAGCCGCCGCTAGGCCCTCGTCACCTGGGTTGTTGTCGTAGACTACAGTTATCACCACCGGCTCTGCGTGTGCGCGATCTTGACCAGACACCGCAGAATCCTCCCCTGTGGCAGAACAGACAGACGCCAAAACCGTCAGAGCCATGATGACAGCGATGAAAGGGTATCCCAACTGCGTGCACCACGCAGGTACTGGGCGCGCAACGAATCTCATGACGTTCCCACCTGCCCATCAGGCCAAGCGAAGGTCTCCTGCTATTGTCACCCTGATATGATACCATGCGCGTCCAGTAGGATCATGAGTCATGCTGGGAAGCCCTAAAGCAGGTTCGCCCTAGTAGGTGAAACACGGACCGGACGAGCGGCACAATTCAACACTGGACGCGGGGGGGGGACAGCGAGGCGGCAGAAGGTCAAAGAGGCGCACGGCTTATTGCCTCGCGCCTCTTTCTCCTGCTCTGGTAGCCCAGACTATCCAGAAACCACCACTTTCATTGTCACCTTCGAATACCTGTAGAACGGCGCGCGTCTGCCGGCTCTACCACTCCGGGATGAGGAGGGTTAGACCGCCGCGGTAAGTCAGCAGCCAGTAACCGTACTGGTGTCGCAGGCAAGTGTCGTCCCCAGCGCCGTCGGCCCGGCATTGCTTATAGCCATCGGGGGTGTAGTAGTACAGCATCGTCTGGACCCAGCGCTTGGCGACGGCATCCACGTAGCTGTAGACGCCGACGCCGTCCGTCACGGAGCAGTCGGCCAGGAGGACCGCTTCGGTCCGGCCGGAGCCGATGAGGCTCCAGCCGTGGCAGAGCGGCACTTCGATGGGCGTGGGAGTTGCGGGGCTGTGCTCGCCGGTGCGCGCGTTGTCGTGATGGAACATCGGCCACTCGCCGGGGTCTCCGGCGGCCGCCTCGATGCAGTAGATGGTGCCCCCGTAGCAGCCGAAGTAGACATAGCCTCCCGCCGAGACGGGCGACGAGGCCACGCCCTCGACCGTGTCGTAGACCCACTGCAGCGCGCCGGTGAGCGCGTCGAAGCAGTACAGGTCGCCCTCGTATCCGCCGAGGTAGGCGTAGCCGCCGGATATGCACGGCGACGACCACGAGTACCCGCCCACCAGATACGACCACACGGGAGCCCCGGTCGCCGCGTCCATGCAGCGTATGTGCTCGTCATCCGACATGAAGTAGACGTACCCGTAGCCGACGGCCGGCGAGCTCTCGATGCATATGCCGGTTTGCAGGGCCCAGTTGACGGTTCCGCTGGCGGCGTCGAAGCAGTACAGCCTGCCGTCGTCGCACCCGGCGAAGACGCGCCCATCCGACACCGCCGGCGACGAGTTGAAGAACCGCTCACCCACGTTCGTCGACCAGACGACGGCGCCCGTCGTCGCGTCGAGGCAGTTCATGTAGTAGTCGGCGCCGCCGATGTAGAGATAGCCGTCGCTGGAGACAGCCGGGGTGTTCCAGATCTCGCTCGCGACGGGCGTACGCCACTGCTCTACGCCCGTCCGCGGGTGGAGGCAGTACACGTAGCCCGGATCGTCGCCGAAGTACAGGTAGCCCCAGGCGATCGCGGGTGTCTGCACCCCGCCCGCCGCCTGGTAGGCCCATTCCTGCGCGCCAGTGGCCTTCTGGAGGCAGTACATATAGCCGTCCCAACTGCCGCAGTAGACAAAGTCCCCCCCGGCCGCCGGGTACGAGTCGACCACGCCGCCCGTCTGGAAGGACCAGGTGACGCCGCCGGTCAGGGCGTCGAGGCAGTAGATGTAGCCATCGTCACTGCCGCAATAGACCTTCCCTTCGGCCACCGAGGGGCCCGTGTCGTCCACGGGACCGCCCGTCGCGTAGGACCACACGAGGTCCCCGGGAGCAGCCCCACCGACCGACGCGTACAACACCGCCAGACCTGCCACTGCCACCCACGTTCTCATCGCCGCACCCCTTTCGTCCCCCGCAAGACTCGTCACTACGAATGAAAAGGCCGCCGGGACGTATCTCCGGACGGCCGCATCATGACGCCATGTACGCTGCCCGCTGATACCCACCGCATCGCCCCGCGTGACTCTCCCTACCCTCTTCGATTATACCACACCAGGGAGCAGGGCTGTAAACACCCGCCGCCGGCCCACAGCAAAAGGCGGGCCGCCTTTTGGCGACCCGCCTCTTTCAGACCATGGTAGCGCTAACGGGATTTGAACCCGTGTCTCCACCTTGAGAGGGTGGTGTCCTAACCGGGCTAGACGATAGCGCCGCGACAGGCTTTATACACCAGATCCGCCGCGCTGTCCAGCCCTTACCAGCCTACCACCCCCAACCCTCCAACCCCTCCAGCCCCTCCGGCCGCGTCCCCTACTCCTCGTCCTCCCAGCCATCCCGCTTGGCCGGCGGGTCCCAGATGTACTCCTCCAACTCAGCATCCTCAAGCATCTCCGACATGTCCGAGGGCTCACAGTCACAGTCCTCGATGCGTCGACCGCAGACGGGGCAAAACTCCACTTCGTCGAAATCCTCCGACCAGGACTCCTCCCAATCAGGAGCCGACAGCGTTAGATTGTCGTCATCCCCGTTTGCGAAGCGCTCTTTCGGCATCTTGGTGCCCTCCGTAGAGGTTTGAAGGTCATGTACTCACTACTACACCATGCCCAAGCACTCCCCACGGTCACCCCTAATCCCCGGACATCACCTCCCGTCTTCCGCAAGACGAGACATAGCCGCATCAAGCCTCGCCAGAACCTTGGCTTCTCCCAATAGGCCGAGACAATCGAACAAGCCGGGCCCGGCCGTCCGGCCCGTCGCGGCCACCCTCACCGGGTGTATAACCGCGCCCCCCTTCACCCCCATATCGGCAGCAGCCGCGCGGACCGCCACCTCTGTTTCCCCCGCGGTCCACTCGCCCACCTCAGCAAGCTTTTCCCGGGCCGCGCGCAGTATCGCCGCCACCCCCTCCACCGTCATCTCCTTCTCCCACGCCGCCGGGTCCATCCGCAGCTCATCCTCGAAAAACATAGCCGTGAGAGCGCCTATGTCCGACAGCTTCACCACCCGCTCCTGCTCCAAAGCCACCACCCGACGCACCCAGGATTCATCACGACCACCCACCATTTCAGCGGGCAAGAAGGCCACCGCCGCATCGACAAAATCCTTTGCATCCCACAGGCGCACGTGCTGCCCGTTCAACCAGTCCAACTTGTCCCGGTCGAAGATCGCCGGGTTCTTCGTTATCCGCTTGATCGAGAACGCCTTGATGAGGTCGTCCACGCTCTCGAAGAGCTGGCGGCTGTCCGGCGTCGACCAGCCCAGGAGCGCCAGGTAGTTGAGCATGGCCGAGGGCAGATAGCCGGCCGCGCGGAACTCGGCGACGTACGTCTCGGCCCCCGTCCGGCGCTTGGACAGCTTCTGGCCGTCCGCGTCCAGTATCATCGGCGCGTGGGCGAACTTGGGCGGCCGCCACCCCATCGCCCGGTAGATCAGAAGCTGCCGAGGCGTGTTCGAGAGGTGATCGTCGCCGCGGATGACGTGGCTTATCTCCATGTGGTGATCGTCCACCACGTTGGCGAGGTTGAACATGGGGGCACCCGACGACTTGACGATGACGAAGTCGTCGAGGGCAGCTGGCTCGAAGACGCACTCGCCGCGGACGACATCGTGGACCGTGACGTCGCCCTCATCCGGCACGCGGAAACGCAGGACGCGGGTGCGACCCTCGGCCTCGTGCTGCGCGCGCTGCGCATCGCTGAGGTCGCGGCAGCGGCCGTCGTAGCCCGGAGGGCGGCCCCGCGCCATCGCCTCCTCGCGCCGGGCCCGGAGCTCCTCCGCCGAGCAGTAGCACCAGTAGGCGTGACCGTCGGCGAGGAGCTTCTCCGTCACCTCGTCGTAGAGGTCGCGGCGCTCCATCTGCGTGTAAGGGCCGTAGCCTCCCCCCACGCCGGGGCCCTCGTCCCACTCAAGCCCCAGCCAACGCAGGCCGTCGTAGATGGCGCCGACCGACTCCTCCGTCGAGCGGACCTCGTCCGTGTCCTCTATGCGCAGGACGAAGACGCCCTTTTGCCGGCGGGCATAGAGCCAGTTGAACAGGGCGGTTCGCGCCCCGCCTATGTGCAGGTGCCCCGTCGGGGACGGGGCGAAGCGTACTCTCGGTCCGTCTGACATTGTCTCTCCGCTTGGCTTTGTGAGTGAGCCCCCGGGGCGGCATCGCCCCGGCCGGCCGTAGTGTACGACAGCCCGCCCCGCCGTCAAGGCCCCCGGTGAGGCACCGGCACCCTAGGCAAGTATCAGCGGGATGCGCATCTCGGCCGCCGAGAGCCCACCGTGCATGCCTATGAACTCCGGGTGGCCGTCTATCGGCTCGAAGTAGACCTTGGACAGGCCCAAGGGGACGCCCATGAAGCTGCCCAACCGCGCGCGCATGACCGGGTGAAGCGGGCCGGGACCCATGAGGCGGAGCGCCTCGACCTCGTCGGGCACAAGCAGAGCGAAGTGCTCGCCGAGGCGCTCCCGGAAGAGCGAGGCGAACTCGGCCTCCGCCCCATCCCGCACGTGGAATATCGGCACGCGCGGCTCCCCCGTCGGGAGGCAGACCAGCAAGCGCCCCAAAGGGTCGGCCTCGGCAACGATGAAGCGGCGCGCATGGGGTACGTCGACCTCACCGTGATCGGCCGAGATGATCAGGCGGGCTCCCGCGGGCAGCTCACCCGCCAGGCGCGAGAGAAGCGAGTCGAGGTCGGCCAAGACCTCGGCCGACTGCGCGCTGCCCGCGCCGTGGACGTGGGCCGCCAGGTCGAGATCGTGGAAGTAGCAGTAAGTGAACGACGGCCCGGTCGCGCCTGCTACAACCTCGCGGACGACAGCGACGGCGTCCGCCGGATCTCTCCACCCCACGCGCCTGCCGCCCCCGCTTGCATAAGTGCTGAAGACCGACTCGGCGAGCGCCTGCGGCAGTACGTGTGTGACCTCGCGGCTCAGCCCGCCCCAGATGCTGGGAGCCGGGAAAAGGTCCGAGGCCGACAGGCCCAGGCCCTCCAGCGGCCGGCGGCCGCCGCGCTCGATGAAGGGCAGAGCCAAAGCGCTCATCGAGCGCTCAGCCAGCCTGACCCACCACGCCGGGACGCCGTGGTCGGCCGGCCAGAGGCCCGTCGCCAGGGACGTCACCGCCGCAGACGTCGTCGAGAGGAAGACAGCCTGGAGCTCGGCCGCCACGTGCGTCCGCAGGAATGAATCGGCAGGCAGGCGCGAGAGAAGCTCCAGACCCATGCCGTCGACAAGGATGAACACGTAGTGGTCGGCCTCGCCTATCAGCCGACGTAGCTCACCCACGCCGGGGCCGAGCTCGATGCCCGTCGCGCCGCCCAGCGTCGCCATCGCGCGCACGAG
>Ga0272442_10011858_pt1 | contig 10589 bp, 6 predicted proteins | sample SSMForm2O_FD_200262 | JGI IMG/M metagenome (GOLD analysis project Ga0272442, IMG submission 200262) | Marine sediment archaeal communities from Little Sippewissett salt marsh, Falmouth, MA, United States - SSM-Form-2O | ecosystem: Environmental > Aquatic > Marine > Wetlands > Sediment ... | reverse complement strand
AACCAGCCAATAGAACCAACCTCCAGCGGAGCCGAGTGTGATGTGCATTACGTATCCCTAGGGGATTCGAACCCGAAAGCGCTTTCCCTGTACGCAGAATCGCGACTCGACCTGAATTCAGGCTGAAGGAGGAATCCGCGATTCGGCCATTTGGAACTGCGATTGGTCCGTTGTTCTGGAGCCTAGGGGATTCGAACCCCTGACCTCTTGCATGCCATGCAAGCGCTCTCCCAACTGAGCTAAGGCCCCGATTGTGTCCTCATTGATACCCTATTTCGGGATGTCGTTCAAGCGTCTTTCTGCTGCAGAAATCTGGTTCAGTTGTTCCTCAGTGGCAAGAATGAGCTCGACGGCGGCGGATAGGTCCGAGACGGTGAACTCCGGCTCGGCGATCACTTTGCCGTCGTTTCCTCCCAAGCCGGTCCTCACCAGGATGGTGCGACAGCCGGCGCGTATCCCGGCGAGGATATCGGTGGTTGCATCTCCTACGAGGACAGAGTTTTGCAGGTTGATACCCAGTTCATCGTGCGCCTTCTCCAACATGCCGATTCCCGGTTTGCGGCACGGGCAGTCGAGCAGATAGGCCGGGACTTCCGCTTGCAGATGGTGGGGGCAGTAGTAGACGGCGTCAACGTGCGCACCTGCTTCCACGAGGAGCCGCTTCATTCGCGTGTGGATGTCGGCCAGGGTCTCCTCGGTCAGGTGCCCCAGGGCGATGCCGCCCTGGTTGGTGATGACGATCACGGGAACGTGTGCCCGATTCAATCGCGCGATTGCCTCGGCCGATCCATCGATCAAAACGAAGTCCTCGGGACGATTAACGTACCCCGCTTGCTCGCAGATCACGCCATCGCGATCCAGGAAGACGGCGCCTCCTGCAGAGACGAGGGGAAGGTTGATTTTTCGATCGCTCATCGCTAGCGGATGACGATGCTGACCATCTTCTCGGGGATGGCGATGACCTTGACCAGTTCCTTGTCGGCGAGTCTCTTGGACACATCGGAGACGGCGAGGACGGCGTCCTTCAACGCGGCGGGGTCGCGGCTTGTCTCTATGGGTACGGTCACCCGCGCGCGAACCTTGCCGTTGATCTGTACCGGGATCTCCACTGTTTCCTCTTCCAGTGCGTCAACCGAGAACGACGGCCACGACTGTTCGAGGACCGCATCGGTGTGGCCGATCCGTCGCCACAGCTCCTCGCAGATGAACGGGACGAACGGGGAGAGGATGAGAATCAGTCCCTCGATCACCTGTCGAATCAGCCCGTCGTCTCCCTTTTTACCCTCCGCGTAGGGAGTGAGTTCGTTGACCAGTTCCATGATCGCCGAGACGGCGGTGTTGAAGTTGAAGCGGCCTTCGATGTCCTCGGTGACCTTCTTGATGGTCCGATTGTAGCGGTGCCACAGCTTTCTTCCAGTCTCGTCGAGCGCCGCGTGATCGAGGGTCGTGGGACCGGTGGCGACCCGTTCGGCTTGAGCAAGGACGAGGGTCCACAGGCGATTGAGAAAGCGGAATGCACCTCGGACGCCCTCTTCGCTCCATTCGATGTCGCGATCCGGCGGGCCCATGAACAGGGTGTACAGCCGTTCGGTGTCTGTCCCGTACCGTTCGATAATCGCCGCTGGCGCCACCACGTTCTTCTTCGATTTGGACATGGAGAAAACGCCTGTTTCCAGTGTTTTTCCACAGTGTGGGCAGCGATCACCGCTCACCTCGTGCGGGAAGAGCCAGCCGTGCTGCGGACAACGATGGGCGGGATAGGTGATCATCCCTTGCGTGAACAGCCGTTTAAACGGTTCGTCGAAGTTGGTATAGCCCATGTCGTGAAGGGCCTTGGTGAAGAACCGCGAGTAGAGAAGGTGGAGGATGGCGTGTTCCACCCCACCGACGTATTGATCGACCGGCAGCCACGCGTTGACGTCGTCGCTGGCAAACGGGGCCGTTTCATCCTGCGGGGAGATGTAGCGCAGGTAATACCAGGACGAATCGACGAAGGTGTCCATCGTGTCGGTGTCGCGTTTGGCCGGACCGCCGCAGCGGGGGCAGGTCGTCTCCGCATAGTCGGGAATGTCTGCTAGCCCCATCTTGCCGATGAAATTAACATCAGGTAGAAGGATCGGGAGGTCCTTCTCGGGGACCGGGACGATGCCGCATTTCTCGCAGTAGACGATCGGAATCGGCGCCCCCCAATAGCGCTGACGGGAGATGAGCCAATCGCGCAGGCGGTAGTTGACGGCGCCGCGGCCCTTGCCGGTCTCCTCGAGCCAGGCGATCACTCTGTCCACGGCCTGCTCGCCGGGGGTGCCGCTGAACGCTCCGGAGTGGATCATCGCTCCGTAGTCGGCGTGATAAAGAAGTTCGCGATACCACGCCGTGTCCCACAGCAGCTCCATCGCCGAGCGTTTGTTCTCCAGACCGGGATCGAGGCGCTGGCAGCGGGTGAGGATCTCGCGATCGGAGGTCGTCGAGTCAAGCTCGAGAACCGCGTCGTCGAACACGAACGCAAACCGCGCTCCGATGATCTCCGCCCAGCGGCCTGATTTGACGTGCGTTCGCGCAATCTCTGTGTAGCGGTCGATCTGAGCAGCATTCACCGCGATCAGCATTACGTCATCGGATTGCTTGAACGTTATCCCCGCCTCGTCAAGTGCCGCGGCGAAGCCGTCCTTCATTGTGTCGGCCGAGACCAACGACCGAGCCATGCCGCCGATCGGTTCGATAACCGGGATGATCTGTAGGCCGAACTTCAGCGCGAACGCAAAGTCGCGTTCGTCGTGTGCGGGAACGGCCATGATTGCGCCGGTTCCGTAGGTCATCAGGACGTAGTCGGCAATCCATACCGGGATTCTCTCGTCGTTCACCGGATTGATGGCGTAGCCGCCGGTGAACACGCCTGTCTTTTCACGCTCGGTTAAGATGCGGTCAAGCTCGCTTTCCCGACTGGTCTGCTGGCGGTACGCCTCTACAGCCTTGCATTGTTCGGCGGTGGTCAGCCGATCGACGAGCTGGTGCTCCGGGGCGAGCACCATGAACGTCGCTCCCCACAGGGTGTCGGGTCGGGTGGTGAAGACCACCATCTCCTCACCGGCCTCGGTGTGGAAGGTGACCTCGGCCCCGATACTCTTTCCGATCCAGTTGGCTTGCATCTTCTTAACGTTCTCCGGCCAGCCGGTGAGCGTCTGAAGGTCCTCCAGCAGACGATCGGCAAAGGCGGTGATGCGGAAGAACCACTGTTCGAGGGTCTTGGACTGCGGCGGCGTTCCACAGCGTTCGCACACCCCGGCAACGACTTGCTCGTTAGCGAGCACGGTATCGCAGGTCGGGCAGTAGTTGACGGTTGCTTCCTGTTTGTAGGTGAGATCGTGCTCGTACAGCTTGAGGAACAGCCACTGCGTCCAGCGGTAGTAGTCGGGGAGGCACGTGGTGACCTCGCGATCCCAATCGTACTCGATCCCCCAGGCGCGAAACTGGTCCTTCGCTTCGGCGATGTTGGCGAGGGTCCACTCGCGGGGATGGATCCCCCTGTCGATTGCCGCATTCTCCGCCGGGAGCCCGAATGCGTCCCAGCCCATCGGATTCAGGATGTTGTAGCCCCGCATGATGTAGAAACGGGTTACCACATCGCCGATGATGTAGTTTCTCCCGTGACCGACGTGAAGAGATCCCGAAGGGTAGGGAAACATGTTGAGATAATAGAACTTTTTCGTCGTATCGGCGGTGTCCGCCTTGAAGTATCCGTGCTCGTGCCAGAAATTGCGCCAGCGGTTCTCGATCTGTTTGAACGTGTAGTCCTCTACCATAGTGAAAGCCCTCCGCTCGCCAGTTTTTCCGCCTCAGCCAACACGCTACGAACGTCCTCTTCAGTTGGCATCTCGCAGTAGAGGCGCAGGATCGGCTCGGTGCCGGAAGCGCGCAGCAACAGCCATCCCTTGTCGAACCGAAGCTTCACGCCGTCCAGGGTTTCCACCGCGCGGACGACTCGGCCGGCGAACCGTTCCGGCGGCGACTTGCTGAGGCGGGCAACAATCTCAATCCGTTCTTCCAGCTCCATATCCTGCCGGTGGTAGACGTGCGGTCCCACATCCGCCAACAATCTGTCTACTGCCGCACTTATCGGGCCACCTGCGGTCGCTGCAATCTCGGCCAGCAGGAGGGAGAGGAGGACCCCGTCGCGCTCGGGGATGTGTCCGCGAACGGCGATGCTTCCACTCTCCTCGGCGGCAATCAGGACATCCCGCTTCAGGATCTGTTCGCAAGCGAACTTGAACCCGATTGGGACTTGGATCAATTCGAGACTGTACTCCTGGCAGAGCGCCTCTGCCATGTCCGTTAGCGCGAATGACTTGACGACCGCTCCGCGCCACCCGCGTTCTTCCACCAAATAGCGCACGATGAGCGCGAAGGTGCGGTGGGCATCGATGAATCCTCCCTTCTCGTCCATTGCGGAGATGCGATCACCGTCGCCGTCTGTCACCACGCCGATTGAGCGTTTCCCTCGCCGTCGTGTGGAGGCGATTACTGCTCTTAAGGGAACGAGGTTCTCTTCCAGTGGTTCAGGCTTTCTGCCTCCGAACAAGACGTTTCGTGTTCCTCGGATCTGTACGTGGGCAACTCCGTACTCGGAGAGAAGCTGGGCAACGTATCCTTGGGCCGACCCGTACATCGAATCGACGATGACTTGTATCGGTGTGGCAGTAAGTCGATCGAAGTCCACCAAGGTGCGAACTTTGGCCAAAAACGGTCCCCTGAGATCGGCCCGCTCGATGGTCTGTTCGGGCGTCTGTGGATGGGGACTCCGTGCGGGAAGCAGGTGCTCCACCGCGGAGGTGACCTCCCCGGGGGCCGAACCGCCGTATTCGGCCTTGTACTTGATGCCGTTGTAGATGGGGGGGTTGTGACTTGCGGTAAACATGATTCCCGCGGCAGCGCGACGGTCGACAACGGCGTAGGAGAGCGCGGGGGTAGGAACCGGATCTTCGGCGATCGTCACCGGGATTCCGTTGTCGCTTAACACTCGAGCGAAGTAATGAGCAAACTCGCGCGAGAGAAAGCGCATGTCGTAACCGATGACGGCCCCGTTGGCAGCTGCCCGGTATTCCGCTCCCCAATCGCAGTAGATGTCCAGCATCTTGCGGTCCGGCGAGAGGAGGAACTCGGCGGTTGCCTGAGCCACGCGGGCGACGTTGTCAAACGTGAACTCCCGCGCGATGATTCCGCGCCAGCCGTCAGTGCCGAACTTTACGTCTGCGTTTTCGTTTCGGTCGTCCACTTCGTTCTCCTAGATGCACCTTCGATTTCGTGTTGATGCGCTCAACGTGTTCCGGCAAGGCGAGGTCCGATTGGCTGAGTATTATCTTTAGTAGCCCGTAGGGAATGGAGGTCTCTACCCAGATCGAGTCGATATCGACGACCCCGTTTTTCGCCGGAAGATGAGGGATAACCCGCTCCACGGTCTGCTTGTAGCGAAGGAGCATCTCCTCATCGGCGAGTCCTTCAGGAACAGTATTCATCGGTTGTTCGATCCTTTTTCGCTTTTTTGCCTCGCACTGGTGGTCCGTGATGAATGGCGCGTTGCCCAAAGCCCCGTCGTCAGTCCTCGGTTGGATTCTATGATAGCCAGGCATTCTGAGCTTGTAAAGGAGGCACAGCGAAGCCGAGACTCCGTCGAGCGATGACGGGCCGGCTGGCAGTATCCGTTGTCGCAACTGCAAAAGATCGGTTGTGTTGCCACCGGGCATCGGCGCACTTGCTTACCGGTCGAGGGAGTTTTGTACGGTTGAGGGCAGTTGGATACAATGATTCCCCTGTTCGAGGGGGAATCTGAATGCGGAAGGCCTTTTTTGCATCGCTTGTTCTAGCCACGTTTTTTCTGCTTGGCGTAGGAGCATCGGCCGGCCAGGAGCGGCTACATCCTTCTCTGCGCGCATTTCTAGACCGCTCGAGTACGATGGATTCCTTGGAGCTTACCACCCTTGCTTCCAAAATGCAGATCTTCACGGCGGCGGGGTTGTTCCTTCCGTCGCAGGTTGTGCTTGTCACACCGGGAGATGTGGAACACGTGGGCGTCTTGGTGAAGGTGTCGCGCCGCGTTTTGGGAAAACACTTCCTCGGCCTGCCGGTACAGTTGAGTACAGGCACGATCCTGAGCATGGCTGTCGGCCTGGCGGATCTTCTGCGGCTCGCCGCTTCACCGGACGTGATATACGTTGAGCCGGCCTGGCGGACCAGTCCCAAACTCGATAGGAGTGTTCCTGCGATCAGAGCCGATGTTGTCCACGCAAGGACCCCGCCGGTTGTTGGGGGGGGAGTCATCATCGGCGTGGTGGATACCGGGATCGATTATGCCCACCTTGATTTTCGGTACGACGCGGATGGCGACGGGTTTGAAGAGTCTTCGCGGATTCTCAATATTTGGGATCAGACGAGCGGTTTTTTCGGGACGTATTACAGCAAGGCGGACATCGAGAGTGACCTGGCGTTCGGGTTTGGTCCTTTGGAGGGGATCGTGCGACAGTCAGACGATGACGGCCACGGAACCCACGTGATGGCCGTTGCGGCCGGCGACGGGTCTTCCTCCACCGCCGAATTTGTGGGAGTGGCTCCAGGAGCCCAGTTGATCGCAGTGAAGACACCGTTCTACACATCGGATATTCTTGCAGGAGTGGACTACATCTTCGAACGGGCGGAGGAGCTCGGGCTGCCGGCGGTTGTCAATCTCAGTCTGGGGGGGCACGATGGGCCGCACGATGGTACAAGCCTATTCGAGCAGGGACTTGACGAGCTTGCGACAGCGGCGGGACAGGTGATCGTCGTCTCCGCGGGAAACGAAGGCGATCGATCCATTCACGTCTCCGGCACGCTCAATGGCGACTCCAGATCCTTTGCCATCGATCCGGCCTCGGATTCTGTCGATCTTAGCCTGTGGTATCCCGGTGGATCGGGGTTCACGGTCACCGTTGCTACGCTCAGCGGTGACCCTTTGGTAGTCTCTGCCGGTCTCGTCGGCTTTTCCACCAGTGGGTTTGGAAACGCTTACGTGGACAACGCGTCGGGCGGTGAGAATCCGAACAACGGGGACAACGAAGTGCTGGTGGAGCTGAGCAATCTTCTTGCCGGCAACCCGTGGACCGTTACCGTTCGTGACGATACAGGGAGCGGGCGGTTCGACGGGTGGATTACCTCGGGTGAGGCGGCAATCCTCGGTGGGGATTCAGCCTCCACCATCGATGAGCCGGGGAATGCCGACCGAGTGATCACCGTGGGGGCGTTCAACACCAAGGCGCAGTGGCCGTCGCTCTCCGGCGAACAGGACTACTCCGGCCAGTATCCGATCGGCGCACTCTCCTATTTCTCGAGTCAGGGCCCCACGCGGGACGGACGCCGCAAGCCGGAGATTGCGGCACCCGGAGCGTGGGTTGGGGCAGCCCTTTCGGTCGACAGTCCGTCTCAGGGATACCTGACCCATCCCGATCAAGTGCACACGATGCTTGCCGGAACGAGTGTCTCCGCTCCGCACGTGAGTGGCGTTGCTGCGCTGATGCTTTCAGTCAATCCGCGGTTGTCCGCGGAGGAGATAAAGGCAAAATTGACGGATACCACACTGCGGGATAACTTCACGGGATCGGTTCCGAATACGCGGTTTGGATGGGGCAAGGTCGATGCCGGCGCTGCCGTCTCTGTGGTGCCGCTTCCGCCGAACGGCGATGGGGGACAGCGGCCCGCGATTTCCGTTTCCCAGAACCCGGTGCAGGATAGTGCCCGCTTCACTTTTGATATTCCTGACGGGGCGGTCTCGGCAACGCTTTGCGTATACAGCGTTGCCGGGAAACTTGTCTTCGAGGGAGCATTGCCGCCGACCGTAAGCGACTACGTATGGAACCTTGATACAAATAAAGGGAATCCACTAGCCAATGGACTCTACCTTTATGTTCTGGTTACCGACGTTGGGAACTCGGAGATCGGACGGCTGGTGATCGAACGATGAGCCGGATGGGGGTTGCTTTTCTACTCGGGTTGATTCTATTCACGGGTGTGAGTACCGGTGAGGCGTTTACCAATGTTGCCGCGATTTTCCAGCTGGGAGCGGGTGCGCGCCCCATAGGGATGGGTGGGGCCTTTCTTGCTTTGGCCGACGATGAGAACGCAGCGTTCTACAATCCGGCTGGCCTTGGATGGATGGACCGCATCGGGGTCACGTCGTTTTTCAGTCAGCCGTTCGGAGTGGTGTCCTACGGAGCGCTCTGTCTCAGTTTCCCGTATTTCGGCGTAAGCTGGCTTCAGCTTGACTCCGGATGGATCGCTTCCGGTGAGAGCGGGTTTCGCTACGTCAGTCAAGCGGGGATGATCTCCTCGGGGTTTTCGATCGGACCGCTCGGTTTCGGGCTGCGAGGGAAACTCTATCTGATCAGAGAACCCTACACCTCTTCCGGGTGGGCTGTCGACCCGGCCTTTCTTGTCGTCACGGATGTCATCCGGGTGGGTTTTGTGGTGGAGAACCCGTTTGCTTCCCCGATCGGCTTTGGAGATGGGCACACGGAGGAGTGGGAGAGAGCGGCCCGACTCGGGGTGGCTCTTACGCTGAGGCCCTCTGATGGCGTCCGTTGGAACGCCGCTTTCGAGGCCTCCGGCCTTTTTTCCGCGTCTCCTCAATTGGCGGTCGGACTTGAGGCCTGGGTCGGTGGCCTGGCCGCTCGTGTCGGAATTGCTGGCAGTGAAACCACGCTCGGATTGACGGTGCGGTTTGCCAGTTTTCAGATCGATTGGGCGTATGCCATCCATTCCGGCCTTGGAGACAGTCACCGTGCTTCGCTCACCTACAGGTTTTGAAGGAGCCGTTGTGCCAACGCAGACGAAAGGGCTGAACGGAAAACGCGCTCAGACGTTGTGCATGCTGGCGGCTGTCTTCGTTTGTCTCGTTGCGTTTGGTTTTCTTGGGTTTCCCCAAGATGGCGAGTCTTTCCAGGCCGACATCGTCGGGCGAAAGACATGGACGGTGCGATACGGTATCGGCGACCCGCGCGGTCTGGCACTGGTGGGAGTCGCGCCTTATCAGCTGATTCTTGAGCAATCCCTCGCTGTCGACATCCGCGCCGAGGCCCTCTCCATGCTCACCATCGATGCGCATTTCAACGATCACGAGCCGGAGGGGATGCAGTCGCTGACGATGTACCTTGATGCCGGTGATCTGAAGGGGATCTTCGGCGATTTCTCCATAAGCGGGAAAGAGGCGTTCGCAGTATACAACAAGGCGCTTTTTGGGGTCCGTCTGGACTACCGGATCGGCGAGGCGCTGCTCACAGGGATTCTCTCCCAGATTGAAGGCATTTCGGAGTCGAGGACGTTTGTGGGACGGACTGCCCACGAGGAGGTGCTCTTCTCGTCGTCGCCACCCGAAACCCCTTGGCTCGAGCAGACGTATCGTCTTCATATCGATGGTCTTTATCACTACGGGTTGGACGGACCGTTTGTGGAGGGGTTTTCCGAGGTTGCGCTGTCCTTCGATCCTTCGGGAGGACTACAGGCACTACTTGATATCTACAACCTTTCCTACCTGTTCGGTGTGATCTCCGAGTCGCCCTCCGAGGACCTTTCGTTGGCCGACTTCACGGTAGTGAGCGCTGTGGAGGACGTTTTGTTATTGATGCAACGCCCTGAGGGCCTCCTTCGGCAGCGATTGAGGGACGCGATTACGGCCTACAACCAACAGGAGGGACTGACCGGTTCGCAGCGAGAGCGCTACCCATTCAATGAAGGGACCGACTACGAGAGGACCTTCCTTGATCGACTCGCTGCCTTTGTGTCTATCGACGTCGATGGAAGCTCCTACTGGCTCACAGAGGGGGGACGCCGGCGCTACTACGACCTTGGTCGTGCAGATGTGGAGGAAGATTCGGCCGTCGTGGAGGTGAGCCTGTCCGGAGGAACCTTCCGGCCGATTACCGATCCGGACCTTTTCGAGTTCCGTGCCAGCGCCTTCCCGACCGAGGGGATCATCGAGCTCGATTTTCCGGCGAGCTTCTTTGCTGCGGAAGCGAATGTCGTTCGAGTGTCATTTGAATATGCCATTTCCGGGGACATGTTCATGCTCGGCCTGTCAATCGTGTCGGGAAGCGAAAAGGTCTATTTGAACGAGACACTCCTAGAGCGAGATGTCGATTATTCGATCGACTACGAACTCGGCACGCTGATCCTGTTTTCGGAAGTCGGGGAAAAAGACACGATTCGTATCGACTACGAGCGCTCCCGCAGCGGCCTTGGCAGCTCGGCTGAATACGCACGTGGCTTCTACGGGGCGACCCTAAAGCTGCCGTTCTCAGAGGCGCTCAGCGTTGAATTCAGTCTGTTGCAGGCGGAGGACAGCTCGATTCCGGTCGTGGCAGCGGATCAGGTCCGCACCATGCCCAATACGCATACGGTCTCCGGCGTCACTGGCGCCCTCCGTTTGGGCGATTTCTCGGCCGATTTCACGTTGGGCTACAACCACAACCAATTCCCGCTCGACGATAATCTGCGGACGAATCTTCCCAACGAGGTCACCGCGATCCTTCCTCTTTCGGATTACGTTTTTGTGGGGCACGCAAACGGGCTGA
>Ga0272442_10011857_pt1 | contig 10590 bp, 9 predicted proteins | sample SSMForm2O_FD_200262 | JGI IMG/M metagenome (GOLD analysis project Ga0272442, IMG submission 200262) | Marine sediment archaeal communities from Little Sippewissett salt marsh, Falmouth, MA, United States - SSM-Form-2O | ecosystem: Environmental > Aquatic > Marine > Wetlands > Sediment ... | reverse complement strand
GCATCACCGCTTAGAGCATGGCAAATCAAAATAGCATTATCACCGGCTTCGTTAAGCTCGCCGTATGTCTCATAAGCCACGTCAACAGGAGCCAGCGTTTTGCCGCACTCCAGCTCAATGCCCTTGTCCTGTTCGACAACCCGTATCGTTTTCGTCTGCACTATACCAACCGATTTTTTTTCAATCTGAGTCATTGCTACCTCGTCGGCAAAATTTCCACCATTCTATCAAGGGACTTTTGAGCTTTTCGCCTGATGTCATCAGGGATTTCAATTTTGTACTCCATATTTTCCAGTGAGTTGATTATCTTGGCGAGAGTGATTTTTTTCATATTCGAACAAATCGCTTTTTCGCTGGCGGCAATGAATTCAGCGTTTGGATTACGTTTTTTCAGTGTGTGAATTATTCCAATTTCAGTAGCTATGATGAATTTTTTTGCCGCAGTTTTCTCGACAAACCGCAGCATTTGTCCGGTACTAAGCATGTGGTCAGCTAAATCTTTTACCGGTTCGCTGCATTCGGGATGCGCCAAAACAACAGCATCAGGATTTTTTGCTTTTGCGTTTTTTATATCATCTTCTGTTATAAGTACATGGCTTATGCAATAGCCCGGCCACAGTACTAACTCTCGTCCGGTTTGTTCAGCTACATACATGCCAAGATGCTGGTCAGGTACGAAAATAATTTTTCTGTCTTTTGGAAGTGAACTAACGACTTCGACTGCGTTGGCACTCGTGCAGCAGTAGTCACTTTCCGCCTTGACCTCGACAGGACTGTTGACATAACAGACCACCAGTGCCTCAGGGTACTTTTGTTTTAGTGCAGCCAACTGCTCAGCGGTTATCATATCTGCCATTGGACAGCCTGCCGTTTTGTCCGGCAAAAGAACTGTTTTGTTCGGTGAAAGTACCGCTGCTGTTTCTGCCATAAACTGCACGCCGCAGAAAACAATTATCTCGGCATCGGTTTTTGAGGCTTTGATGCTCAGTCCTAAAGAATCACCGGTAAAATCCGCCAAGTCCTGTATTTCGCCGGGTTGATAATTGTGTGCCAGTATTACTGCTCGACGCTGCTGTTTTAGGTTTTGTATTTTCTCAAACGGGGAATTATTCAAAATCAAGCTCCTGAACTTCTTAATTCTTATGTTTCAAGTAAACCGGTTTTGCGTTTTGGGTTGCGACAGTCACACCGGGCGGGACAGAGTCTTTCAGCCAGACGTTGCCGCCGATTATTGCACCTTTACCGATAGTTACATCACCGAGGATGGTCGCCTCGGCATAAATAGTGACGTTATCTTCAATTGTCGGGTGTCTTTTGATACCCTTTATTATCCGTCCTCGCTCGTCTTTCGGAAAGCTCAAGGCACCGAGGGTGGCTCCCTGATAGATTTTGACGTTATCGCCGATGACGGTCGTTTCGCCGATTACGACGCCCGTGCCATGGTCGATGAAGAAATTTTTACCGATTTTGGCGCCGGGATGGATGTCGATACCGGTTTTTTCATGTGCACATTCGGACATTATTCTGGGAATCAGGGGCACTTGTTTCAGAAACAATTCATGGGCGATACGATGTGTTGAAATTGCCGTGATGCACGGGTAGCTAATCACAATTTCCTCGTATGATTTTGCAGCGGGGTCGCCGTCAAAAGCTGCAACAACGTCACCTTTTAGAAGCTGCCTGATTTTTTTCAGTTGGCTTAACAGATGTTTGGTTGCATCTTCAGCCATCTTTTCGCAATCACGGGTATCGCACTGTTCCATTCTGCATCGGTATTTATAAGCACGCTCAATTTGTTCGGACAGCTCTGTGTAAACGTGATATATGATGTCTATGATGATATAGTGGATGTTTGCTTTGGTAACAGTTCTTTTGCCGGTATAACCGGGGAAAAGCAGTTCGGTTAGCAGTTCAAGTACTTCGAGGATTTTAGCTTTTACAGGCAAATTTGAAGTGTCAATAAAATTGGTTCCGGAATCATCCTGGTATGTTTGCGTGATCTCTTCTACAATCTTTTCCATATTTTCATTTGTTAATCTATTTTTTTTCATCGTGGTATCCTCGCACAAATTTAATTTGTGAATTTTCACTTTTTATTTTTCGTGTATCCTGTCGAACATCTCAGTTGATATATATCTTTCACCGGTATCCGGAAGGATTACGACAATTGTTTTTCCGGAATTTTCTTCTCTTTGTGAGACCTGGACAGCAGCCCACATTGCTGCTCCAGAACTTATGCCGACCATGATACCTTCTTTGGCAGCCAATTGGATGGCAAAGTCCATAGCATCTTCGTTGCTAACCTGAATAATTTCGTCTAATATCTTTAGGTTCAGGACTTCGGGGACAAAACCTGCTCCTATACCCTGGATTTTATGCGGCCCGGCTTGGCATCCTGAAAGTATGGCCGAATCCTTAGGCTCTACAGCAATTACTTTGAGCTCTTGGTTGTGTTGTTTTAACATTTCACCGCAACCGGTTATTGTCCCGCCCGTACCGATACCTGCAACAAAGATATCTACTTTGCCGTCAGCATCTATCCAAATCTCTTTGGCAGTGGTTTCCCTGTGAATTTGCGGATTTGCAGGATTGGTGAATTGTTGAGGCATAAAGGCGTTCGGGTTTTTGTCCATTATTTCCTTTGCCTTGTTAACGGCGCCCACCATCCCCTGCTCTGACGGAGTCAGGACTATTTGGGCACCGAACAAATACAACAACTTTCTTCGCTCGATACTCATCGACTCTGGCATAGTCAATATTAACTTGTATCCTTTTGCTGCACAGATAAAAGCAAGACCGATTCCGGTATTTCCACTTGTCGGCTCTACTACAATGGTGTCCGGTTTTACCGAACCGTCTTTTTCGGCTGCCTCTATCATTGAAAGGGCAATTCTGTCTTTGATGCTGCCGCAGGGATTAAAAGATTCAAGCTTGGCCAGAATAGTTGCATTCGGCGAACCCAGTTTGTTTATTTTTACTAAAGGAGTATAGCCGATAGCAGCAGTTATGTCTTCGAATACAGCACTCATTGTTTCACCTTTAAAATTATATTTGATAATTAGAAAGCTTGTTCTTTTTAGCTTTTTCAACCAAATCCTGTAAAGTAATTGATTTCAGCATTTTTACAAGCTCACCTTGTATCTGTGCCCAGAGCTGCCTGGTCACGCAATCAGGGGATTTGTCACAATAATCTTTTTCGTCAATGCACTCAGCCATTAAAATTGGTCCTTCCAGACAGGTAAAAATTTCGTTAAGGGTAATCATATTAGGCGGCTTAACAAGACTATAGCCGCCTTTTGTACCCCTTTTACCCCGGATCAGGCCGCTTGTTTGAAGCGAAGCCATTAATTGTTCCAGATATTTGACCGAGATGTCCTGGCGTTGCGCGATAATTTTCGTTTGCAAAGGGCTTTTATCGTAATTTAAGCCCAACTCCAACATTGCCCTCATCCCATATCTTGTGCGTGAAGTAAGTTTCATAATAAATATCCTATTTTTCCTATTACTTTGATAGTATATTACGGACAAATCAACGGTTTTGTTAGTAAAAAAACCAAAAAATTTAAAAAAAACAACTTTTTTATTCTTATCAGGCAGAGTTGACACAATATTTGTATCAATATCTACATCTACGCCTGTCCAAATAGTTGCGCACATAGCACTATTTCGGATATAGGACTGGTGGGTATACGTAACAAAAAAAACGCAAGATGCGGCGAATGCTATCGTCTTTATAAAGCTGGCGGCGGCGGCAAAAGTAACAGGTTGGCCCAAAAATCTGAAATATTATCTGTAAAAGATGCCCTAAAGGCTGTGGCATGTTTTATTGAGTCCACAAGACCGTGATAAGATTGTGTTAAAATAGGCAAGTATTTTTCAATATATAGTTGTTTACAGGCTTTTTAACTAAGCTTTTTTTTATGAAGTCTTAAGTGGCGAGTCTTACATAATTCTCAAAAATATATCTTTATTATCGATACGGTGAATACAATTTACTTGACAGCTTTATGTATTGACTTTAAAATCAAGTAAAGCTGTTATCTTTCAGTGATATATTGGATTTGACGAATCAAAAAGGAAGTTAAGGATGGCAAAAGGCCCAAAGAAAAAAGTGGCGTTCATATCTTCTTTCCTTCCGAGAAAATGTGGTATCGCGACTTTTTGTTCGGACCTTATTGAGAATGTCGCGTTCGCCGCAGAGCAGGAGTTTGAACCGTTAGTCGTTGCAATGCGTTCTACCTCACCGGCTGACAGTCTAAAGTACAGTGAACCTGTTAAGTTTGAAATCCGCCAGGAGGTCAAGAACGATTATATTTGTGCTGCCGATTATATCAATTTCAGTCATGTCGATGTTGTTTCGGTACAGCACGAGTTCGGGCTGTTTGGCGGTGACGCGGGTAGTTATCTAAGCTTATTACTTAACAGGCTCGAGGCACCTGTAATAACCACTCTGCATACGGTCTTAAACGAACCGGAGCCGCAATACTATGATTCTTTGACTGATGTTTGTAACTGTTCATATAAAGTCATTACAATGAACAAACGCGGTGTCAGTATGCTGCGTGATATTTACAGAATATCACCTAAGAGAATCCAGCTTATCCCGCACGGAATACCTGATTTGCCTTTTGTGGACAATAATTATTACAAGCACAAATTCGGAATGGAAGGGCGAAGGACCATATTGACGTTCGGGCTGCTTAGCAAAAACAAGGGAATAGAGGTAATGCTGCAGGCAATGCCTGCAATTGTGAAAGCTGAACCGTCAGTTTTGTACATAATACTCGGAATGACACATCCGTCTGTTTTGAAACACGATGGTGAATCTTACCGGTTTAGTCTGCAGCAGATGGTAAGGGAATTAGGACTGCAAAATAATGTTATCTTTTATAACAGGTTTGTCAGTGACGAGGAGTTGAGCAACTTTTTATGTGCAGCAGATGTTTATGTTACCCCTTACCTTAACAGGGAACAGCTCACCAGCGGTACGTTGTCTTTTGCGGTTGGGACAGGAAAAGCTGTAGTTTCAACACCTTATTGGGCGGCGATGGAGCTGCTGGCAAATGGTCAGGGAAAATTGGTTCGCTTCGGCGATTGGGAGCAGCTTTCTGAGGCTGTTATTGAAATACTTCGTGATGACGCACTATTTTATTCTCTGAGGAGGAAGGCATACGATTACGGCAGGTCAAGGATCTGGCCGGAAATAGGCCGGTTTTACTGGAAGATATTCAGTATGAAAAGATTACCTATTAGAATTACCGCCAAGATTGAAAGAACGGCAAATGAATCCGCGTCAACTATTGAAATGCCGGAGCCTTCCCTGGCACACTTGAGAAGGCTGACCGACCAAACGGGGATATTTCAGCATGCCAAATTTACTGTTCCTAACAGAGAATTTGGTTATTGCACAGACGACAACGCAAGGGCTGTGATTGCGATGACAAAATATTATGCGCAATATTATGAGCCGGAAGCCCTAAAGCTGTTTGATAACTATCTGTCTTTTGTACTCTATGCACAAAATGCAAATGGAACGGTAAAAAACTTTATGAGTTTTGACAGAACCTGGATGAAGAAAGAACCCGCTAATGATGCATTGGGCAGGGTTTTGTGGGCATTGGGGGCAGTTATGGCGAAGACGCCTTCACCTGCATATTTGTCCATAGTAAAGGACAGTTTCGATAAATCCGTAAGATTGGTTGAAAAGCAGCATCCCAGAGGCCTGGCATATTCGATATTAGGTATGTCTGAGTATCTAAAACAATTTCCAGGTGCCAGCGAAATCAAGCGACAAATGGCTGTAGCCGCAGATAAATTGGTAACTTTTTATAAGAAAAACAACTCCGAAGATTGGCAGTGGTTTGAAAAAATCCTCACTTACGACAATGCCATTTTGCCATGTGCCTTGTTTGTTGCAGGACAGACTTTCGCGGGTCAATACCTTGAAGTTGCCAGGAAAACTTGTGAATTTTTGCTTCAAAATACGTTCGATGGTTCCCACTTCAGTTTTGTCGGATGCAATGGTTGGTTCAAAAGGGGGGCGGCGAAGGCCGAATTTGACCAGCAGCCGATTGAAGTTGTAAGCACTGTTATGATGTTGAGAACTGCTTATGATGCTACTGCTGACAGCAGATTCTTAAAATTGCAAAGAAAAGCCTTCGATTGGTTCCTTGGCGAAAACGATTTGCACATCCCTGTATACAACTTTAGAACAAAAGGCTGTCATGACGGTTTAATGCGGGCAGGGGTCAACGCAAACCAGGGCGCCGAAAGTGCCATCAGCTTTTTGCTGAGTTTACTGGTCGTATTGGAAAGTTACTCTGAACTTGATAAAATTGCCGAAAGGAAGGATTTATCTCAAAAAAAAACCGGTTTTTTAAGCACCGGCATTAAAAAACAAACCGGGAAAAAAATGATACCCATGCAAACCGTCCCATTGAAAAACAAATCAACGAAAAGACAGGTTGAAGAATTGACTTAAAGCCGGATGTTGGCCTTTTAGAGTCTTAAACAAGGAATATTTGAGTTTGTCAGACTCAACAGGTCGTTTTACTGTCCTTCAAGCAGGTCTGCGGTAGTTTCGGCTGTCCACTTAATATCACCCCCAAAGCCTGCTACTGTTTGACAACTCACAAGGTAAAGACCCAGCGCAATCAGAATAGCTAATAATAGTATTTTTTTGGCCATATATTTTTGAACTCCGCTTCATCAAGGATTAGTTCGCAAAAACGGCTGAATATTTTTTTAAAATAAAGATATTTTTATAATTATCTTATCGTCAATTTCTCCAAATCTGGTTTAATACATTTCAAGAACCCGGCTACAGGGAATAAATAAAAATATTTATGAAATATTCCTTTTTTCGATTTTTAGTGTTTAAGGACGAGTTTAAATGAAAGTTGCCAGTTTCAATGTTAATTCCCTGCGTGCGCGTTTGCCATTGGTGCTGGAATGGATTAATGAAAAGAAGCCTGATGTATTGTGTGTTCAGGAGACGAAGGTCCAGGATGTGGATTTTCCAACGGAAGCGTTCGAGAAAGCTGGTTACAATTATGTTTTTAAGGGTCAGAAGAGCTATAACGGTGTGGCGATTTTCAGCAAAAGTGAAATCGAAGATGCTGAGTTTGGTTTCAAAAGTGAGCCTAAAGATGAGCCTCGGTTTATAAAAGCCCAAATTAAAGGTGTTGCGATAGTCAATACTTATGTCCCACAGGGGGAATCGCCTGAGTCTGAAAAGTTCGAGTATAAATTGGATTGGTTTGGTCGTTTGCTTGGCTTTTTTAAGAAGAATTTCAGGCCCGGCGAGCCTGTGCTTTGGGTTGGGGATTTGAATATAGCGCCGCAGGCGATAGATGTGTATGACCCCGAAAGATTTTTGGGACATGTCTGTTTTCATCCTGATGTGCATAAGGCATTGAAAAAGATAATGGATTGGGGGTTTGTTGATGTTTTTCGCCTGCATTGCAAGGAACCCAATCAATATAGCTTTTGGGATTACAGGATGCGCGGTGCTTTCAATCGCAATCTCGGCTGGCGGCTTGACCATATAATGGCGACCAAGCCTTTGGCGGAGAAAAGTACAGCCTGCTATATCGATAAACGGCCTCGCCTTGCACAGAGGCCGAGTGACCACACTCCAATAGTCGCTGAGTTTGACTGGTAATCTGGACAAGCGGGAAAACGGTAATAAAGGCGGGCTTGCAGGCGATTGGTTTTTATTAATAGCGAGTTTGGTCAGTTTGGCAAATTGGGTTTGGATTCGGCAAATTGGGTTCGTATTGGGTTCGTTTTTGCGGGGTGCGAAACAGCGAAAATTGCGGTAAGCCTCTGCCATAAAGGGCTTTAGGTTTATTTTGGTGTTTTTGAAATTGGGTTCGTTTCGCATTTTTTTTGAGCGTGGCTCGTAGCTCGGAAAAGGTTTGCTGTTTTGGCCGGAGGCTGGATGAGGCACAACATTTTTTATGCAGGGCTTGGCCGGAGTAAGTAAGTAAAGTTGCCGAACTGCAGGCCACAACAGCATATCCACAGCAAATTTGGTTAAAATTGGGTTCGAATTGGGTTCGTTTTTTTTCACAATCGTTGTTTTTGGCCTAAAAAAGGAATAAATTGGGTTCGTTTTGCATTTTTTTGTTTTTCGCCACAGAGGACTCAGAGATATTGACAGGATTGACCCAGACCCCGCCCACAGGTGACGGGGCTAAACGGTTTGGAAAACCGGTTGAACTTTTCGCTCCCTTCGATAAACTCAGGGCAGGCGGGCCTCGTAACGACCCGATTATTGGGAGAAGTTCTGAGTCATTATTGGTTAAATCTCGATTCTGGATGCTTGATTCTGGATTCCCGATGTTAGGTTCCCCCGGGTTTAGTATTTATTAACATATTTATCAGTTCGGGACGTATTATACCAGATTGTTGGGTAAATGTAAAGTGAAAAGTGAAAGTTGAAAATTGAAAATTTGGTTTAAGCTGGGAGCACGAAGTTATTTTAGACACAGATTTACACGAGATTCACGAAGTGAAAAGTTGTACTTTTTTAGTCGAAAAGTTGTGAAAAACAGAAGAAAATGAAGTTATAATACAAAACTCTTCAAATCAGATTGATACTGATTCCCCACAGCTTGGGCATTTTGCAGCTGCCTTATCATCTTTCATTGCACCGATTCTATTGCCAATAAACGCTACTATTCCTAACCCTACAAGTGCAGCGGGTATAGCAACAGGCATTCCCAGTATCCCACCGGCTATACCCAACCCAGAACATAACCAATATCCTCCTACTGCACCAATGACTGTTCCAACCCATTTACCAGCAGAATTTCGTTCAAACTTCACCATTTTTTCGCAGTGTGGGCATTTAATTTTTTTTACTTCACCCATTATAATACTCCATTCATTAAAACGGAATGTCGTCATCAAAAGAAATGTGTTCATCGGCCTGGCTCTGGGCCTCTATATGTCCTTGCTCTGCAGCCTTGCGATACCACTTGACCGCTTCTTTGTAATTCTTTGGAACATCTCGCCCTTCAGCATACATTTCGCCAAGTATGTATTGGGCCTCAGCATATCCCTTTTCAGCTGCTTCAGTTAACCATTTTATTGCTTTTTTGAGGTCCTTTTGAACACCATCACCTATATAATACATCGAACCGAGCATGGTCTGAGCTATTACATGTCCCTGCTCGGCAGCTTCAGCGAACAATATTAATGCTTCACCATCATCCTGTGGAACGCCTTGGCCTTCGGCATACATCTTGCCAAGTGAGTATCGGGCTTCGGGACTTCCTCCTTTTGCAGCTTCAGTATACCATTTGGCCGCTTCTTTATAATCTTGGACAACGCCTTCGCCAGTGTAATACATATAACCGAGGTAGCCTTGTGCTGCTATGCTTCCATCCCTTGCTGCCACTTTAAACCATTTTAAGGCTTTTTTGAAATCCCGCGATAAAACTTCACCTTCGAAGTATTTCACCCCAGTTCTAAATTCCATACCTGCAACCCTAGATAATGCGGTTTTATCTCCTTGCTTGAAGGCTTTTCGATACCACCTAATCGCTTCAAAGTGATCTTTAGGGACACCATCTCCCGTCAAATACAGGTTGCCTATTTCAAATGTGGCATTTGCTATTCCTTGCTCTGCTGCTTTTTTGTACCATTTTATGGCTTCTTTATAACATTGCACATTACTTTGCCCTGAGATGTGATATAAACAGCCAAGTCGGTATTGTGCATTGGCAAGACCCTGCTCTGCTGCCATAGTAATCCATTTAGCTGCTTCTCTGCAATCACCAGTGTAGTATTTCATTCCAAGATTATATTGGGCTTCAGCATCTCCAGCCTCCGCCTTTTGTTTTAATTGCTGTAGTCTTTCATCCATATCTTCCCTTACTTTTCTGCTTGATGTACTCGATTTTTGTACATAGCCCAAATCTTACTCCTTATCTTCCTGCCACCACGAAAAACAATGCTACATGCCTTCTTGGTTTTTATAGCTATTGCTATACCAATACTCACTGCTGTTTTTAGTACTGCTCGTCCGCCGGTCGTACCTGCCTTAGCAACGCTGCTTCCCGCATTAACGATCGGTTCTTTAACAAATCTGCCGATTACTTTGCCCGTTTCGTCCAGAGCAGAACCTACACCGGTTTTAATCTTTTCCCACTGTTTTGCCGAGACATCGCCGAGCCTGTTCTTGATCAAAGGAAGGGTATCCTTGAAGAATATATCCCTTACATCAGAATAAAAATTGCCTGCAAGATTTCGTATACTTGCCCTCGCTTCGATAACATTCCAGCTTTTGAAGGCCTGACAGCGATGTACAGTTGCATGACCTGCAACAGAGGTCATAAAACCAGCACCTATACCCTGGGCAATGTCATCCATATACTTGCCTGCAAAAGGTACGTTCGAGCCTAATTTTTCGACTAAGTTCTTGCCCATATTCAAGTAATTCACTGCAGCTATGACATTGGCTACATCTGACAGAACTCGAATAAGCTCTCGCAGACGAGGCCGACTGTTATAGACCTTAACGATGCGTGATACCATGAGAAGATTTCGATAGATTACTACGATAAGATCGATAGATTTATA
>Ga0272442_10011856_pt1 | contig 10591 bp, 8 predicted proteins | sample SSMForm2O_FD_200262 | JGI IMG/M metagenome (GOLD analysis project Ga0272442, IMG submission 200262) | Marine sediment archaeal communities from Little Sippewissett salt marsh, Falmouth, MA, United States - SSM-Form-2O | ecosystem: Environmental > Aquatic > Marine > Wetlands > Sediment ... | reverse complement strand
GCGCGCAAGAACGCGACTATCAAAGGCTTACAAGCGACAAGGCGGTCGCCCTTTGGAGCCGCCACGCCCCACTACTGCCCCGTGACCTTGTGGCCGGCCAATCGGGCCTTAGAATGCTTTCTGGCACGGTTAGCACCGTATCGAAGCGGGCGGGCTCGCCGGGCCGGGCAGGCATGACCGTGTCAGCGGCTCCAGGGCCGGCACGATGTGGAGGAGGCATGCGGACAGACAAGGCCGACCACAAGCGGGTGACGCGGCGGCGCTTCCTGAAGGGCTCGGCCATGCTCGCAGGGGGCCTGGCGGCCGGAGGAAGCCTCTACACTGCCATGCACCGGCTGCCCCACGGTGACTATGCCGGTCCACACTTCTTTCAGCCGGATCAGTTCGATCAGCTTGAAGCGGCGTGCGAGCGAGTGTTGCCGGCCGATCACGATCCGGGCGCCCGCGCGGTCGGCGCGGCCCATTACATCGATCGACTTCTGGTGGAGGACGACTTTCTCGGCGACGTTAAGGGGTGGCGCGAGGTGTTCCTCCGGGGCTTGCGCCTCCTGGAGAATCACTCGCAGACAACGCACAAGACTCATTTCGCCAGCCTCGACGCCGCGGCGCAGGATGGCGTGCTCGCCGCATGCCCGGACCGTCGATTCCTTCGGGTCCTGATCGAAGCCACTCTGGACGGCGTGTTCTACGATCCGTTCTACGGAGGTAACCGTGACGAAGCCGGCTGGCGTTTGGTCGATTTCGACCCTAGAGCGTCGTTCCGGTCGAAGGGCCTTACCACGACCTGAAAGAGCAAGGGGAACCGGGTTTGGTCGACGAGCAGTTTGATGTCTGCGTGGTGGGCAGCGGCGCCGGCGGTGCGCCGGTGGCCTGCGTGCTGGCCGAAGCCGGCCTTAAGGTGTTACTGCTCGAACGCGGGCCGCATCGTGGCCATCACGACTTCTACGTCGACGAGAAGCGCAACCTTACCGGCCGCTTCTGGCGGCCCCACTTAGATCTACATCGGCATGTACTCTATCAACCCGGTATCGGCCGAACCGAGTTGACCAACAGCACCATACCCGCCACGTGTGTCGGCGGTGGGACGGTGCCGATGGCCGCGTATTTCCACCGCATGCATGCGGACGATCTGAGGATGCGAAGCGTTCACGGAGAACTCGCCGGAGCCAACGTTGCCGACTGGCCGTTCGACTACAATGAACTGGCCCCTTTCTACACAAAAGTGGCGCGGCTCATCGGCATCTCGGGCACCGATGGCCGAAACCCCTACGCACCCCCGGGCGACGGGGACGGGGCCCTGCCGCCGTTGGCCAATCATCCGATTGGCGCGCGTATCGAGAACGCGTGCACCGGACTCGGGCTCCACCCGTTCAAGAGCAGCATGGCCATACTGCCGGTGGAACACGATGGTCGTGCCCCGTGCTTCTACTGCCGGTTCTGTGCGAATTACGGCTGCCCGACGAAGTCGAAGAGCTCTACGGCTGTGACGTTCGTTCGTAAGGCCCTTGCCAGCGGGAACTGCGATTTGAGGGCCGAATGCTTCGTGTTTCGGATAGAGCTGGATCGCCACGGCCACGCTCCCCGCGTTCACTATATCAGTAAGGACGGGGCGCGCCACACCATACGCGCGAAGCTGGTATGCCTGGCCTGTTCGGCCATCGAGACCGCCCGGCTACTATTGCTTTCGGCCACGTCCACGCAACGAAACGGTCTGGCTAACTCCAGCGGACAGCTCGGCAGAAACCTGATGTTCTCAGCCCACTCCGACGTGTCCGCCTTCGTTCGCTTTGGCGGGCCGATGGATGAGCTGCGCAGCAGGAATCCCTTCGTGCTTCGCAGCATTCAGGACTTCTATCGGCTGCCGCATCCCCGTTGGCCCGACGGGCAGGTGCCGCATCCTGCGGGCGGAACCATTTCCTTCTACGCGCCCGCCGACAACATCGCCGCCAAGGCCAAACGGGTTGCCCAAGTACTGGGACCGCAACCTTTGTGGGGGCGCGACCTGAAGGAAGCCCTTCGTATGAGGCTGCGCGACAGTTACGTGTTTGCGTTCGAAACGTTCGGTGAGTTCCTGCCCAACGAGCAGACGCGCGTTGCCCTGAGCAGCAACTACAAGGACCAATGGGGCTTTCCCGTCGCCCATATAACGGTTCGTCCGCATGCGGCCACCCGGGCGAGCAGCCACTACCTCACTGCACGCGGCATCGAGATCCTTCAGGCGATGGGAATCGATCGCGCGGACATCTTCGAGCAGTCGATCGGCAGCATCAATCCCGTGCTGATCTACGGCACCTGCCGCGCGGGCGACGATCGCACCACGGCCGTACTCGATCGATGGTGTCGCAGCCACGACGTGCCGAACCTGTTTGTCACCGACGGGAGTTTCATGCCCACCAGCGGCGGGGTGCCGGGCACGTTCACGATCATGGCCAACGCGCTGAGGGTGGCCGAACACATCCGTGACGAAGAACTCTCCCACCTGCTGTAGTCACGACAGAGCCGTAAACGTGCCGAACGCCACCCGTCGATCGACTCGCACGATCGCACGGCCGTCGGCCAGCACATCGATCTGATACCAGGGCAGGTCGCGAGTCGCCGGGCCCGTCAGCCGCCGACCCAGAGGGTCGAACCGGCTTCCGTGACAGGGACACTCAAACCCTCGCTCGCGCACCGCCAGGACGCAGCCCAGGTGTGTGCAAACCGAGGAAATCGCGGCGATGCGCCCACCGTCGCGAAACAGTACCACGTTCATTCGCTCGTAGGGCACCGCGGCACGATCGGGCAGCGAACGCGGATCGTCGACCACCAGCGCGCTGCCCGCCCGGTTCGTCGATCGCCGCACCGACCGCCATCCCACCATCGCGACGAGCACCGCCGCGACGGCCACGGGCACGGCCAGCAGCACACGTAAGACAAAGTGCCGTCGTGTCGGCCGACTTTCGGTTTCACGGCTGGTAGACATACGCCTCCCGGGCACCGCGAAGTGATTCCAAAAAGGTTACAAGGGCATCCAGTTCGTCCGATCGTGCCGGGTCCCATGGCGGCATGGGCGAATGCACCACGTCGGACGTCGGGTCGGCCAGCGCCATGCGCAGCGCTTCTGCACTGCGGTGCAAGCCCACCTCTGTCAGGTCCGGGCCCACCGCGCCGTCGGCGAGGCCCGCAATCTGGTGACAGCCGAAGCAATCACTCATCATGAACAACGCCCGACCCGACGCAACCTTGGGTGCCACGCGGTCGCCCTCGTCGCCCCGATGACATCGTGTGCAACTCGCCTCGATGTACCGTAAGTCCAGCAGCGGTTGGGGGCTGGCCGGCTCGAAGCCATGCGCTCCCTCCTGCGTTAGGAGGCGACCTTCGCCCTGGTGGCACAGCGTGCAGCCGAACGTGCCGAAATCGTGGCGGCCGATCCGCGGGTGAAACGACAGGGGCGGCGGCTGGCCGACGAAATCCGGGTTGCTTACCCCAAGATGGCAGGTGGTGCACCGGTCGACACGCCGCACGCCAAAAGAGTCGACCCGAGTCTCGAGAACGCCCGGCAGCCCCTTCGTCTGACCACTGCCCGACGACAAGGCATCGACGTACTGACGCTGATAGGTCTCCCATTCGACCCGGCGCTGCTGCACCATGGTCCAGCCAAGGCTCAGACAGCAGAGCACGGCACAGATGATCGCCGCCGTTCGAGCCGTCACGTTACCTCCAGGGCACTATCCAAGACCAATTCTGACCGCGGAAGCAGGCCGCCACAATCGTCAACGCCACCACGCCCGCCCATACGGCCAGGAAGGCTGCATTCCAACACCATCGCGCCCGTGGTCCCGCCGGCCTGGTGGGTCGGCCAACGCCGGGCAGCCAGGGCAGCAAGGTCGCGCCGGCCAGCAGCAACCACGGCACCACGAGGGCTCCGATGACGGCGCTGTAGCTGACCAGTTCCTGTATCCAAAGGAAATACCACGGGGCCTTGGCCGGGTTCGGCGGCTGTCGGGCGTCGGCCGGGCCGGCCAGCGGGGCATCCACGTAGCTGCCCAGCAACGTCAGCACCGCAAGCGCGGCCAGCAACGATGCCAGCTCCCAGTAGTAGAGCGTCGGCAGCGCCGCCGCCATCGTGGGTCGGCCTGGATGGGCGACATCAGCGTTCTGCGCATCACGACGGTTGATCATATCGCGTTTGAATCGATACAAGTGGTAGACAATCAGCAAGGCCAGCGCGGCCGGGAGCACCACCACGTGCAGCGCATAAAACCGCACGAGAGACTCGTCGGCCACGGCCGATCCGCCGAGCAGGGCTTGCTTGGCCAGCGGTCCGACCCATGGTGTGTAATCCAGCATGCTCGCGCCAATGGTCACCCCCCAATACGAGGTCTGGTCCCACGGGAGAAGATAGCCGGTGAAGTTGGTCAGCAGGATCAGAACCGCCAGCCCCGCGCCGACCACCCAGTTCCACTTCGGCAGGCCCGTGCGGTTGCGCCGCAGGAAGACCCACGCCAGGTGAAGGACGGCGCATACAATCATCGCTTCGCCCGAAAAGCGATGTACCGAGCGAAGGACGCGCCCATATTCGACCACACTTACGATGTCTAGAATGCTGCCATACGCCACCGTCGCATCGGCGCGGTAGTGCATTGCCAGCAGCACACCCGTCGCGCAGCAGATCACGAACAACGCGGCAGCAAGCCAGCCCAGCGCCAGGCTATAGCTCCAATGCAAATAGCGCGCGGGCACTTCGCCGGGATGGAGGCGGACTAGCCAGTTGTCGCGCTTCGCCACCGTGACGTTCCGTTCCGGATGGATCGTACCCAGTCAGACGTAGTCCGAGTCGGATTATACGTGCACGGGCCTGTCATACCAGTCCGCCCAACCGGATCGCACTGCCTGCGGCGACAGCGCCCCCCACGCCGCATGCCTTGGCGTAACCGTGGATATAGACCTCGGGTTGTGACGCGCGAGCAAGCGCCTACGGCTTGGCCGGTGCGCGTTCGGCCATATGGTGCTTCACGACGCTGTAGTCGGCCGTCGTGACCCGAGTGCTGCCGTTCAGATCGCATCGAGAATCGGTGTACTCACCCATGTGTTGCTTGACCACCGAGTAGTCGGCCGTGGTCACACGACCACTGTCGTTGGCGTCTCCCTGGAGCACGCACAGGTCGAAGGCAAACGGTGCAACGGGCAGATCAGCTGTGGGCGTGATGTGGTACCACGTCAGATTGGTCAGCATCGGCCCCAGTTCGACCGCCTTGAGCGTCAACCCGTCCGGCTCGACGGTATAGCTGAACAACTCGCCTTCCTCCCAGCCCCCGCCGAAGATGCTGAGAGGATAAGGCCCGATCACGATGGGTTCGTCAAATGTCAGCCGAATCACGTTGTTTTGCGTCTTGCACAAGGTGCCGTCGGCCGGTGGGTCGCTACCGATCAATGCCGTCACCCCGGGAATGGCGCCCACGTCGGAGACCGCCTGCTGCCCGGCGAAGTCGGTCGCCACCACCTGGAACTCGTACTGCTTGGCCGGGTCGAGCTGCCAGAGGTAGTACTCATGATTCGTTTCGTACCACGTGTCAAACACCAGCTCGTTCTCGGTCGGTGACGACTCGCCATACCGGACCGCCCCGATCGTCAGCGTCTGCGTTGTGAAGCTGATCTTGACAGTGGGATATTGATAGTCGCCTTCCAGCCGCTCCGCCTGCACGTTTGAGATTTCCGGCGGCGCCGGCAGCAGGCCCGAGTCATTGTGGACCAACAAATACCCCTCAGCCGTGCCCGAGAACCCCTGGTAGCTGTCCCAGTATGTGCGACACGCATACTCGTCGGGGTCGTTCGCATCGTCGTACGCCAGGTTCGTGGTCACCGGATAGGCACCGGTTGGCGTATCGGCCGGGATCACCACCGACGTGGCCCCAATCGCACCCCCGCACGCGCAGAAGTTCGTCATCCGCGAGACCAGATCGCCACTGGGCAAATGCAGCACCATCTCCGGACCCCACACAGGATGCATGCCGGGGCAGTAGTTGCCCGCGCTGTAGCAGTTCGCACCGTACTCGGTCGCAGGGTACTGAGGCCACGCCTCGGCATCGCCCGCCTTGGCGTCCCAAGGCGCCCAGGGAGCCTTGAGTCGGTCGCGCGGCCACAGACGCGTGCACGGTCCGCCCTGCCATTCGACGCCGGCCGTGGCGATGTCGTCGCCCCACGTTTTAATATGGTTGTACGCCCCGCCATCGAGCGTGCCGAACACGCATCGGGCGCTCCAGCCCGGGAACGTCACCGTCGTTCGCATCATCACCTCGTCGTAGGGAAGGTACGACGAGAGGCTGTAGCCGCGCCCGTCCTTATCGCTCACATTGGCGATCGTCACGGGGGGCCAGGCGCTACTGAGGATCCGTTTCTCGGCCGGGTCGACAATCACCTTGTCGCGGTCGAAGTCGCCGTAGAAGGTATTGGCGCCGTCCCAGACCAGCAGAATCTGGACATCGGCCTCCAATCCCAGCAGCAGAAAGCAGTACTTCATCGGCTGACCGCCAAAGTCGGGCAGAACGTACCCCTCGCGGTCAATTTCCACATAGCCGGCTGCGGGAACTGAAAACACCAAAACCAGACCCAATACCATCGCTACGCCTGCGAAGCGCGACATGTTTGGCACCCCTATGCAAAGGACCAGGACAGGCAACCGACGCCGTCGGTGAGATGCTGCACTCACCCCTCACAGCAGGTCGGCCGACCCGCCAAAAGCCGCCTCCTATGATTACTATGCTACCAAAGTGTCTCAGTTTCTACAATCTTGTCCGCATGTCTCGCCGCCAGGGCAAACCAGACCGTGATACAGGGGTGGCAACGGCCTAGGCGAGGTGCCGCCCGGTCAGCTTGGCGTGGGCCAGCCGCAGTTTACGGGCCACGTCGATCCCATACGGACACTCATGCCGATGCCCGGCCGCCAGGCAGGCGTCAGCCCGCACCGGCAGGTCCGCGTAGGCGTCGCGCGCCCGCCGCTGATTGCCGAACCAGTGCTTCAGTCGCTCGCGCAGCGCGTAGTCGGCGGCATCGTGAGGACGTCCGTCGGCCATCTGCTGGTCGAACTTGCCCTCCAGTTCGAACACCCGCGGGATGTCCACGCCGACCGCACACGACTCACAGAGTCCGCATTGACGGCACACGTAGTCGCCCAGCTCAGGTGCCTCGGTCAGGATCTGCTCGACCCGTTTCTCGTCCGGCGCCTGGTAGCCGCGAACGGCGGCCAGGTCGCATTCGAGCATTTCGACACTGTTAAACCCACAAGCCAGCACGTCGACGTCGCGGCTGAGGGCATACGTGATGGCCTCATCGACCGAGCGATGAAGATATCCGTCCCCCAGCGGCTTCATGCAGACCACGCCAAGGCCGCGCTCGCGAGCAGCCGGGATGACATCTCGTTCGATCTCGGGATAGTTGCACCGCGCCAGATAGTTCACCCACACCATAATCACGTCAACCGGCAGCCGGCGCATCGCTTCGATCAGGACCATCGGCCAGTGCGTCGAGATTCCGATGTGGGCCACCACACCCTCGTCGCGCGCCTGCACGAAGGCTTCCACCGCCCCGCCGGCAGCGGTGAGGGCATCCAACGTCTCGAGGTCGCTCACACAGTGAAAAAACAGCAGGTCGAGCCGATCGGTTCGCAGCCGCTCCAATGAGCCGGCCAAGTCGCGGCGCACTTCTTCCGCCGTCTTGGCGGGCGTCTTCGACGTGAGGATGACCTGGTCGCGACGGCCCGCCAGGGCTTGACCGATCTTCGCCTCCGACGCCCCCCCACCGTAACTTTTAGCCGTCTCCACATAGTTGCCGCCTGCGGCGAGGTAGCGGTCGGTTACTGCATCAACCACGTCCTGGGTGACCTCGACCTGATGGAACCCGCCCAGCCCCAGCACAGATACCTCCAGCCCCGTCCCCCCCAGCGCCCGACGCGGCAGCTTCCACTCCTCTGGCTTCACGGTAACGTCTCCCAAACAGCAGGGGCTGCCTGCAACACCATCATCGATCCGGCCGACCCGGTCCGATCGCTCCCTCAAGGTAGCCATGGCGTTCAACGAAGGCAATCCGCCCAACGTTGCACCGTCCGATCCGTCGAATTGGCCGGCCAGTCCAGATCGCCCGGCACACCTCCATCGAAGCAAGCCGGCAAACGAAAGACAGAGCGAGCCACTTGCGGATAATCAACCCTGCGAATATCATGCCCGCGCGAATCCAGTCGTATCGGCGTTGACAGCTTCCCAGTATCTCACCTGTCAGCGCGGTCTGTGTGTAGTTAGTACTGTAGGTGCCGGTGCGGCGGAGGTGTGCGAACGCCTGGGCGAAGCTGGATTGTCCTCGGCCACTCCTCTGAGAACTATCAGCACGCGGACACGAAGTTTGGAGGAACCGCTGCAGTCGCGGATGGCGTTGTGTACTTCGCACGTCAGTGGGGCGTGCGACAAGTCTTTGGCCCGCGTTCCGCGCGGGCAACATCTCAACCGGGGCGGGACCGGGGCCAACTCGCCCAACCGAAGGGAGGATGGTGTATGAACGCAGCAAAATGTAGATGGCTCTTCCTGGTCTTGGCGGCCACCGCCGTGCTCGGAACCGCCCTGCCGGCGTGGGCAGCCGACATCGTGGTGACGGATTACGCCGAACTCAAGAACGCCATTCAGAACGTGGCCCAGCCGGGCGACGTGATCCTGGTGCAGCCGGGCACGTATACCTGCACCGACGATCGTCTGGACATTCACACCTCCGGCACGCTGGCCGACCCGATCACCATTCGCGGCGTGCTCGACGGGCAGGGCAAGCGCCCGGTGATCACCGCCAGCGTGGCGCTCAATCGGGGTGTGTTCTTCTTCTGGGACGACTCGCACGACTGGGTGGTCGAGAACCTGGAGTACTACGAGTGTCGCGGTCCCAAGAACGCCGCCAACGCCGGGGGCGCCTACATCCACGGTCACAGGATCACCCACCGCAACATCTACGCCCATCACTGCGATAACGGCTTCTTCGCCACGTCCGACTCCGAGGACATCCTGATCGAGAACTGCACCGTGGCCTACAACGGGTCGGTCGAACCCAAGATGATGGGCTACACGCACAATTTCTACGTCCACTCGCAGCAGATGATCGTCCGCGGATGTCATATCCACAGCAGCGACTCCGGACAGAACTTCAAGAGCCGTTGCGAACACCTTATCTTCGAGTACAACTGGGTCGAAAACGACGCGCAGTACTCGACCGAGGTCGCCTCCAACAACACCAATAACACCGTGTGGCTGGGCAACGTCTTCATCAAACGGACCGATCCCAGCGGGCAGCGGCGAATCCTCAACGTCAGCGACGGCGGCCTGGCCTACGGAACACTGACCCTGATTGGCAACATCGTCATCAGCGGCCAGCCGGGTGATCCCTACATCCAGACCGAAGCCGCCGCCGACACCGATCTGGTGCTCTACAATAACGTCTTTTTCGGCCCGAGCGACAACGTCTTCGACCACAGCGGCACGGGCACGGTCAGCGGAAGCAACAACTATTTCACGCGCAGCATGCCCGAATACGAGGCGCTTCCGGCTGGGCTGACCGACAGCGTCGTGTGGATCGATCCGGGCTTTGTGGATTTTGACAACCACGATTTCCATTTGACGGCTTCTTCGGTGTGTATCGACCGCGGGTTGGACACGCCCACGTACCTGAACGAGAGCCACCAGCTCGCCGACGGCACGCCGCTGTATGAGCCGACGACCGATCTGCCCATCACCGCCCGCTCCGACGTGGGTGTGTTGGACCTGGGCGCGTTTGAGTCGTCCGCCGGCGGCAGCGGGCCGATTAACCAGACACCCTTCGTCGACGCCGGTATCGACCAACAGATCACCCTGCCCACCGACACCGTCGATCTGAGCGGCGACGTGTTCGACGACGGGCTGCCCGATCCGCCCGGGTACCTGACCACGACCTGGAGCAAGGACAGTGGACCCGGCGACGTCACGTTCGGCGATCCCAACGCGGTCGAGACCACCGCGACGTTCAGCACCTACGGCGTATACGTGCTCAAGCTCGAGGCCTACGACGGCGCGCTGACCGGCAGCGACACCTGCACCATTACTGTCAATGAAGAGGGTCAGGGCGGCGACGACTATGTCGCCAACGCCGACATTCCGGTCACCGGTTCGGTTGTGGGCAGCTATCTCGACACTCAGGACGCCGACGATGTGTACGAGTCGATCACCGAGACTCAGACCGGCGGCGCCCCCAGCAGTCGCCTCAGCCTCCTCGAGCACAAATGGACCATCGACGTGGGCGCCGGCGGGTCGAGCCTGACGTTCTACGTCCAGGGCTACAAGACCGACGTGGCCGGTGAGGGCGATGACTTCATCTTCGCCTACTCCACCAACGACAGCGACTACACCAACATGGTGACCATCACCAACACCGTAGACAACGACACCTACCTGACCTACGAGATGCCGTCGTCACTGACGGGCACGGTCTACATCCGCGTGGTCGACGCCGACCGCACACCCGGCTTCCGCCAGCGCGACACGGTCTATGTAGACCACATGTTCATCCGCGTGCAGTAGGAACGCACCTACTGCATTTGCAGGCTTCC
>Ga0272442_10011855_pt1 | contig 10591 bp, 9 predicted proteins | sample SSMForm2O_FD_200262 | JGI IMG/M metagenome (GOLD analysis project Ga0272442, IMG submission 200262) | Marine sediment archaeal communities from Little Sippewissett salt marsh, Falmouth, MA, United States - SSM-Form-2O | ecosystem: Environmental > Aquatic > Marine > Wetlands > Sediment ... | reverse complement strand
TTCCGCCGCGGCGACAGCGCGCAGTACGCATCGGCCATCGTTGCCGACGGTCTTGTCTATACGTTCCAGGGCCGCGGCGGCAGCGGTGTAAGCAGCGGGCCCGGCGAGAAGTGGGGCGGGATGCGGCGGTTCCGGATCAAGGATGGGCTGGAACTGGAGACAACGCCCATATACCGTAAGGGCGGTAATAACTGGTCGGTACCGTCCGCGTCACGCGACTATCTCTACATGTACGGCGGGGATAACATATTCTGTGGGGCCGGCAACAAGCAGCCGATGACCATGTCCGTCATCGAACGCGGGACCGATGGCGACTTGGTGGCGGTCAACGCCGTCGAGCGCAGCTACTCCGGTGCCGTGATGGAGGGCGAGGAACTGTATATGCACGGCTACCACGGAGTATGGTGCGTCGCATACACAGGCGAGGAGGGCAGGGCATACGAAGCGCGCCACGTTGTCGAGACGTTACTGGACCAGATGCCCTGGCGGCGTCCGAAGGGGAGTGAGATCAAGGAGACGAAATCACTTCCACGTGAGATCGGGGGAAAGAGTCAGCGCAACAGGCTGAACTGGGGCCTGGCGCCGGGCGGCTGGTTCCTGGCCGGTCCTTACGCGCCGGGGGCGGCGTCCGCAATAGTAAAGGAATGTCGTGACAGCAAGCACTGGACCGAGACGGACGCGAGTGGCACCGGTTGGAAGCTGTTGCCGATGAACTGGAAGGGCGGCGTGCGTGCTGTGAACGCGCCCGGCTGGGTCTGCGATGGCGAAACGTTCACGCTGATCGATCGGCAGCGCCAGCGGGTCGTGGATCTCCTGCGCGTGGTGAAGCGCGAGCCCGGCAAAGTCTACTACCTCTTTGCGAAACTCGAGAACCCGGGCGACCGCACGGCGCGGTTCCACCTGGGCACGCCGGGCTTGAAAGCGTGGGTGAACGGCGTGCAGCTCGCGGACGGGGATCGCTGCAAGCTGCCGAAAGGTCACGTCACCGTGCTGATCGAGGTGACGATAGGACCGGACGCCTCGAAAGACGTGCTTGAGATATCGCCGCGTTTCTACGACTCAAGAGATCTGGACGCCGAAGAGGCAGCGTGGGTAAAGTTCATGACCAGGCACCGGAAGCGCCTGCAGGCCGCCGTCGACCGGGCGCCGGACAGCCTCGAAGCCCGCCGCGCGGCGGCGGTCCTGGCGCAGCTGTAGGAGAGAGCATGTCCCAGATTCGTGTAGCGGAATTCCTTTGATAAGTAATAGCGGCTGGACGGCTTGGGACAACACACGGAGCGGTCAGCCAAAAGGCTGGAGTGACGACGGCCTCGTGCCGGAGCAACTGACTTTCACGGTGACCGCAGGCGCATCGGGCGCGCAGGTGGACAGGCTTCGTCTCCGGCACGGCGCTGGACGACGTTCGCGTCTTCGGCGAGTTCCGGCTACCTCCCGCCGGCAGTCTGGTGCTCTTCCGCTGAAAGCGCGGAGCATTCTGGAACAATGCGGGATACTGTCGGGAGTGGAACGGGACCTATTCCGTGACAGGCCGGCAGGCTTCTATGAACCGACGTGCACGCAGAATCTCTTGCCTTGCCTCTTCCTCTGTGAAATCCGTGCCGGAAGTGTAGTCACTCAGTTCACGGTAGGTCTCCAGGTGGGCCAGGAGATTCGCGGCGTCCTCGGTCAACGGGCCGTCCTTCACATAGTGCAGGCTGAAGAGCTGGACGGTTCCCCGGTGAGTCCTGGGTTCGAGTCCCTTGAGCATGAGCAGGGCTCGCGCCCAGTGGAATGCGGCATAGTAGGCACGCGAGACGGCATCACGCAGGAACCCGTTCTCCAGGAGGCATTCAGCCGCGGCCAGGGCCTCGTCCCCCTGCTTGCCCTCGTCCTGCGAGTTGGTCTTGGCGTTGTCGCCTGTCATAGGCCTATGCCCTGCTCTTCGACCTCAATGGCAAACCGCCGCTCACGGGCCTTGAGACGATCGAAGTCAGCGACGCTCATGAAGATCGGCTGGATCAGGAAACCCGAGCCGAGGATGCCCAGCGAAACAGCGCGGCTGATGAGCCAGTCGCTGTCCTCCCGGGAAACAGAATCGAGAAGAACCAGAATGTCGATATCCGAGTCCGGCGTCCAGTCGCCACGAGCTGCCGAGCCGTAAAGGCGGATGCTGTGCAGGCGTTTATCGAAATGACGCCGTATTTCCTCGGCATAGAGGCCGGCCGTTTCTCTGGCCTCGGAGAGGCGGAAGAGATTTGACAGAACCATTGTCGTGCTACCGTCCATCCGGACACCATGGCAAATACTGCCGCTCAGATCAAGGAAGATGTCATCGATGACCGGCGTTCCATCTATGTTTTCCGGTCAAAAGTCCGCTTAAGGTTCGCTGTTGGTCTGTGTTACTGTACCAGAGGGAACACCTCTGCGCTGCGTGGCTGACTGCAAACAAGGCTGTTCGTAGTAAGGCACGAAGTGAAGCGGAGTGCCGCGGAGTGAGACCGACGCTATGTTGCGAACCGGGTTTCTCTACATCCTTACGCTCCCGATGATTTGGACGTGCTGTGCTTCCGCCGCAACGCAGAAGGACGTGGACACGGAGACGGCGTGCCTCGAAAGGGAAGTCCGGGCACTGGCGGCGCTGCGCGACAGTGTCGCGGCCGCGTTACCGGCGACGGGTGCGCCCGGATACAGGGACGGCTGTTTCGCGCTGACCATGGAGGGCGCGGCGGCGTCGGGACCGATGACCGTCTATCTCGTGAGGCGCAACGGCGAATGGAAATCCGGCATGGCCACTCAGCCCCAAGCCGCGCCCGGGGCTTCCGCCGGGGCCGTTGACCTCGTGCTCGACGCCAAACGGTTGTCCGGCACATTCGATGTTACACTGAGACCTGTACCGCATGTGCGGCACTACCCAACGCCCGGACCGCGTACCTACCGGTATCAAATTGATCTCCTGGCCGAAGGCGGCACCCGACAGGGGACGGCCGTGCTGGTCTCAGCCGGTCCCGGTAACAAATTGAGTGATCCACTGCCGGCACCGATCGCAGATGGTCCCCAGCAGTGGCATTACGTCGCACACTGGCGTGTGGCAGGTCCGATCCCTTTCAAGCCACGGCAGCCGTTCTACCCGGCCAACCTGCCGGCGGCGGTGCTTGCGGAAGACAGCCCGCCCAGGGGCGGGGCCTGGGACGATGCGGCAGCCGAGCCCGTGCATGGCTCGATACGGCTGCCCGTCCCGCGTGCCAAGGGTCAGCCCAGGAGCGCCTCCGGCGCGCCCCCGCCCAGCAACACTCAGATCGATGCTTCCTACTTCGCTTACTCGACTCTTAACGTTGCGCAGGACTGCGAGGTCTGGGCGGCGATGCACGTCAACGACAGTGTGCGGCTCTGGATCGACGACAGGCTGGCGTGGGTGAGCGGCGAGCACGCCTGGCGGAACAGGACCGATACACACGTGTTCCGTCTCAAGATCGAGAAGGGGACAAGGCAGCTTTGTGTGCGTGTGGACAACCGTCACAGGCCCTGCCTGTTCGGACTCCTGTTCTGCACGGCCGGAGCGCCGCGTTCCGTCGAGCAGTACGCCGCGGCTCAGGCCAGACACAAAGCCGCGATGGCGAAGCTGACGCCGCCGATCGGCGGCGTGACGGGCTGGCGCGGTGACGCCACGGGTACGTTCCCTGGAACGACACCGGTTACGGCCTGGAACCAGGCCAAAGGCATCAATGTCCTGTGGCGGCACAGGAAACTCAAGTCCAGCGGCACACCGGTGATAGTCGGGGATCGCATGTTGGTTAACCAGCGGCCGTTCTACGTGGAGTGTATCGACAAGATGAAGGGCGACCGGCTGTGGATGCACGACTGCGATCCGCTGAGCGTGGTGGACCCGGAGACCTTCAGGAAGGCGGTGCCGCTTAAACAGGAAGCGCTGAAACTGTCGGGCGATGCACTCGCGGCACAGGACAAGAAGCTGGCGCCTTTCTACGACAAGAAGCACGGCCTCAAGCCGCTCAACCTGACGGGGGAGGGCGTCGTCGTCGACGAGATGTTCCCGACTCCCGTTACCGACGGCAAGCGCATATGGGTCCTGGCACAGGAACGCGTGATCGTATGCCTGGACCTCGATGGCAAACGCTTGTGGGCGACCGATACCGGCAGTACCAGTTCGTCCGTCCCGGTTCGCCGCCACGGGTGCTCGCCCGCAACACGATCGAACGTCATCTTCCGATTTCATCAAGGACGCGCCGCCCGAGGAACTGACGATGTGTCCACGCTTCTGGCCTTCGGATGACGTCAAGGAAGAGGCGGCAGAGCGCCGGAAGAAGATCGAACAGGACCGCGACATCTTCGAGCGCGCGGCCAAGCTCGTGCCGAACACAGCCACAGGCCGGTCTTGTACGCGCTTGCTTGGGGAGCTTTGATCCGGCGGATTATCTATCAGTATCGGCGATTAGTCCTGTTGTTTCCCGTCGCATCTGGGTTAGTCTCCGGATGGAGGGCGAAGCTGTCCGCCTCGCCGTAGCTTCTGCGCGAAAGCGGGTGCTGAGCCGCTTGGATTGCTGGAGGCGCCATGGACCGTCATAAGAAGTCACACCTCGTAATTACCGCTACGTTCGTTGTGATTGGGTTGGTGGCCACCGTCGGGATCATTGCGGTGGCACTGCGCGGTGTCCGCTCGGATGGTTCCGCCCATGGAATCGGCGGCGACAGCGTTTCCGGTGGACCCCCGTCATGGATGATCGTCGGGATGGACGGTCCTCCTGCGGAACGCATTGCCACGGCCGAGAAGATCGGTGCACAGAAGAACCTGGCCGGGCTGGCAGTTCTCGAGCGTGGCGCCGCAAGCGATCCGGATCCTGCCGTAAAGATTGCCTGCCTGAATGCGCTGGGCGAGCTGCGGAATCCCGGTCCGACTCCGGCCATTCGAGTGCTTGGGGGCCACGGTGATCCGGGGGTGCGGGCTGCCGCCGCCGAAGCCCTGGGCAAGATAGAGAGCGACCTGGCGCTTCCGGCCCTGCTACGGTTGGCCAAGGACGGGGACGCACATGTGCGCAGTGCTGGCGCATCGGCTCTCGCCACGAAAGATGACGAGAGCGCCGCGAAGGCACTCATGGTTCTGTCGGGCGACGGACAGGCCGGGGTCCGACTTTCGGCAGTGGGTGCGGCGGCAAGACGAACGGACGTCATATCACGACAGGCCCTGGCCAACCGCGCGGCACAGGATCGGGACAACGGCGTCAGGACAGTTGCAGCCGCGGCACTGCGCGAGATCGGCGCGGAGGCAACGCCGTACCTGGTCAGGGCACTGCCTTCATCGGAGAGCCCGGAAGGCAGACAGCTTGGCGTGGACCTTGCGGTCGAGCTTGGCGGTACGAACTCCATCGAGGGGCTCTTGTCTGCGATCGAGAAGGCGCAGGCGAAATCATCGATCGCAGGCAGCGATCTGTCCGAGAGGGCGGCAAAGGCGCTGGCCAGGCTTGGTCCGGAAGGCGTGCCGGCCTTGATCACGGCAGCGTCTGCGTCCGGGCGCACGATATTCGGGCGCGAAGCAGCGGAAGCTGCAGTGAAACGAATCAACCCTTGAGAGACACATGATCCACGGCAATGTCGAACTCCACAACGTTGCCGAATGCCGTGAGATGGATGACGGCGGTGGGTGCTTTCAAAGAGTTCCCGAGAAGGTGCGGCTGGGGCTGAACGACCACGCGCAGGAACGGATGCTCGACGTGGTGGGCAGCGAGATCCGGTTTGTCCTGGAGGACGGGAAGGCAACAGTAGACCTGCATCCGACGGACTACGGACATACGATCATAGCTGAGAACCTGGCGAGGGAACTGGGGAGGTTGATGCAAGATGCGTGATGCAGGATACAGGATGCAAGGTACAGGATGCAGGATAGGCAGATGTGGGATAGTCCTTGGCTGTTTTCTGGTTGCCGTCGGTGCAACGGTCGACGAGCAGCGTGAGAAGGAGTTGGCGGCGCGGGCGGAGGCCATCAAGGCGACGCTTGCGAACATCGAAAAGGAGATCGAGGAAGCCGGTGGGAGCTGGGAAAAATGGGAGGAGAGTCTCAAGGAGTATCGCCATGACATACGCGGGTATGTCACGAACTGGCAGGCGTTCGGCTGGCCGTGGCCTTCGAAAAAGGGCTACGCGTACCAGGGCGCGGCGGTCAAGATCCAGCTGCTGAACGATTTCGCCGACGAGCTTCCGGAAGGCGAGCGGCCCTCCGAGAGCATCATACATTTTGACCGGCAGTGCAAAGAGCTCGGAATCGATCTGATAGTCGCAATCATACCGTCGAAGCTGTCCGTGTATCCCGACTACACGTATGCCGGTGTCGAGGGTGAGCCGCAGCGTGTGGCCCGCGTACCGAAGCACGGCAACGTGGACCTCGTTCTCAAACGGCTCATGCACCGTCTGCTCAAGAACGATGTCGAGGTCATTGACCTGAACGCGGTCTACGCTGCCTACCGGAAGAAGCACGGTGAAAGCGCGGAGTTGTTCTATGTGCGGGACGGGCACTACAAGAATCTTGGGGCGCGGGTTGCTGCAGGCGCCATGGCTGAGCGGCTGAAGAGATACGACTTTGTTCAGAAAGCGCTCCGGGACAACCCCTACGTGGGGGAAAAGGGATCGAGAAGCGACGGTGGGAAGGCCGATCCCGACATGCTGATCATCAAGGACAAGAACGGCAGGAAATATCGAAGCACCTGGGGTTCACCTGTGATGCTTCTGGGCGACAGCCACTTCGGGTATAATCAGAGCAGGAGCGCCGGCACGGGCGCGCAGGTCGCATACCTTATCGGCATGCCCGTGACCGTGGTCTGGAAGGAAGGCCTGTCCACCCATATTCCCGTCGAGGTGGCACGGGACAGGATGTTGCGGAAGCGAAGGGTGATCATCATGCACTACACCGAACGCATGATGAAGCCCAGGGCGGGCAAGAAGCAGTGGCCGATCGTGAACCTGCCCGGCGCGCCAAAGCCGAAGACGGTCAAGTCCGATATGCCACCTGATCTCGCCAAGGCGCTGGGCCGCAAGGCGCCACCGTGGCTGAGGAAGAAGAAGCCGGGGGCGGAGCCCGTTGCCGTTATCGGGACGGTGAAGCAGGCGTCGCCGAAACCCGACGCGACGGCGGACTATCCGCACTATATCATGAAGTTCTACCTGACGGATCTGAAGACGCTGGACGGCGCGACTGTGGGGTCCGGCGACGGCGTTGTATTGATCCTTGGGATGTACAGGCGGACCATCCTTCCGATCGCAAAAAGGCAGGCCGGTGCAAAGCTCGCGGTGCACCTGGTCCCATGGGAACGGGTGGAGAAGGAGTACGGCAAGATCCAGTCGGGCGCCTTGCCGGATGTGAGCCTTGAAGTCGAAAAGGACCTGTATTGGGGGGAAATCAAGGGGTATCCGAAGCTGACGGCGGACGATCTCAAGAAGGCGGGCCAGGACGACCGGAAGTAAGGCTACGGGCTGGAAGCCGGTGCCAGTGCCGCGTGGCGCGGGCATCTTGTCCGTTGCCGTGAGTTTGTTCTCGCCTTAGAGTGTTGCCATACGCTATTTCCTGCGTAGTAATAAAAGGAGGTAGACATGCAACTGCGAAATTTCTCCTGCAAGCTCACGTCACTCCTTGTTCTGGGGGTACTCGCCGCGATGCCCCCGGTTCTCAACGCGGACACGGTAATCCTCAAATCAGGCAAGCAGATCCGATGTGAAGTAATCGGATACAAAGAGGGCAGGCTTACGCTCCGGAAGCCGGACGGCAAGATCATCACCGGGGCTATCTCGGTGGTTGCGGAGATACAGTTCAGCCGGCCGATCCATCCACCCGCGCCGCCCGCGGAGCCACCCGAAGAGACTCCGGCTGAGACTCCGGCGCCGCCGCCGGCTGAGCCGCCGGAGACTCCGGCGACGACGATCACGGTTGCCACGGCGCCGGATGCGCCGCCCGACGCTCCGCCAGACGCGCCACCCGACGCGCCACCGGCCGAACCCCCCGCGGCAACCGACACCAATGCCGCCGCGCCCGCCGTCGCCGAGGCGCCGCTGCCCGAGCCAAAAGAACCGTTGCACGACTACAAGACCGTTTCGGAAATACTCAGGGCACTGCCCACCGAACTCCAGCCGCACAAGGAGGCGTGGAAGAAGAACCCGCTGATGCGCACGAAGATGGAGCAGTGGTTCGCGGAGCATGCCGTTGGTAGCCGGCTCACGCTGCCGGCCCGCGAGCTGCTTGGTATCGATACCGAGGAAAGCGTTCTCACTGTCGAGCTCCGGCCCTTCTCGGTCGGCACGGTCAAATACAAGTGCGACAGCGGGATAAGATGCCAGTACTGGTCTGCAATCCCCGCGGACCCGAACCAATACCTGCTCCTCCTGAGGAAACTGAAGGAGGAAGGGAAGACCCTGCCGGACCACTACGCGGTCAAGAACACGGAGAAGGACGCGATCGTATCGCGCCTCTCCAAGCTGCGCATTGGCAAGAGGGACGACAAGGGCCGCGCCATCAGGCGCGGGTCGCGAATCGCCGTCAGTGGGATCATCAAGACCCTGCAGGTCAGCACCTTCATGGACGCCAGGCCGCCCCACGTGCGGGTGGCGATCGAAATGGTGGACGTCAAGATCGCCGAATAGAGGAAGCGCACGTCTTAAAGACGTGCGCTACAGGGGCGGTGTAGCGCACGCCTGAGGAGCGTGCGCTTCCGGTTGCGTTCCTACTTGTTGATCCTGGCCGAGAGCTTCACCAGCTCGAGAAATTCCGCGCGATACCCGAATTCGTCGTGGCCCTTGCCGGCGTCCGCCATCTCGATCACCTGCTCGTAAGATGCGGAGCCCTTGTGCTTCGAATCCCGGAGCAGCATGCCCCAGGTGGCGACAGCGGCCGAGAACTGGAAGTTGTTGGAGCTCTTCGCCAGCTTCACGCAGGTATCCGACACGGGCCGGCTCACCAGTATGCTCTTCTCGCCCTCGGGCTTCTTGTAGCGGAGCTTCACGTAGGCGAGCTCTTCGGAACCCATGGCCGACGCCTTCGGACGAGTCTCCTGGTAGCGCAGCGCGGCTGCGGACGGCTTGCCCGTTTCCGGCACGATCTCGTAGAGGGCGGTGACCGTGTGGCCGGAGCCCAGCTCGCCTGCGTCCTTCTTGTCGTCGTCGAAGTCCTCTTTCTTCAGCATACGGTTTTCGTAGCCGACCAGGCGGTATTTGTTGACCTTCGCGGGATTGAACTCGATCTGGACCTTCACGTCCTTGGCGATCGTCAGCAGCGTGCCGCCCATCTCGGTGACGAGCACCTTCCTCGCCTCCGTGAGGCTGTCGAGATAGGCGTAGTTGCCGTTGCCCTTGTCGGCGAGCTTCTCCATCTTCGAGCCTTTGTAGTTGCCGGTGCCGAGGCCCAGGACTGTCAGGAATATCCCGTCGTTCCTCTTTTCCTCGATCATTCGCACGAGCGCGCCGTCGCTCGAGACGCCGACATTGAAGTCGCCGTCGGTTGCCAGGATCACGCGGTTGTTGCCCTCCGGGTCGAAGTTCTCCTTCGCGATCTTGTAGGCGAGCTTGATGCCCGCGCCTCCGGCTGTCGACCCGCCCGCGCGAAGCTTATCCAGCGCCTCGATGATCTTGCCCTTTTCGGCTCCGGACGTGGGGGGCAGCACCAGGCCAGCGGCACCCGCGTATACCACGATTGCCGCGCGGTCCTGCTCGCGCATCTCGCCGACCAGCAGCTTGAAGGCCGATACGAGCAGGGGGAGCTTGTTGGCGCGGTTCATGGATCCCGACACATCGAGCAGGAAAACGAGGTTGTTTGGGGGGAGCTTCTCGAACGACACGCGCTTCGCCTGCAGGCCCACGTGCAGGAGCTGGTTCTTGTGGTTCCAGGGGCATGACGACAGCTCCGTGGTTACGGAGAACGGAACGTCATCCTTGGGATTTGGGTAGTCGTAGGTGAAGTAATTCACCAGCTCCTCGATACGTACCGCGTCGGGGTACGGCTTTCGTCCGCTGCGGATGAACCTGCGCACGTTAGAGTAGGATGCCGTGTCCACGTCGATCGAGAACGTGGAGAGAGGATTGCCGACCGTCGCCAGGAACCCGTTCTCGGTGATCTGGTCATACTGTTCGGAGCTGCGCGTCTCTTCCCTGTAGGCCATGACCTTGCGGGCGCCGCCTACGTATCCATGCGGACTCGCGGCCATCGCGGCGGGATGCGGGGAGCGCCTGCGCTTCGCCTTCTCTTCCTTCCTGACGGGCCGCTTCGGGGCTGCCGGCGCGTCACCCTTCTTGAGCGCCACCGCGCGGGTATCGGCGGGCCTCTCGGCGCCTGCATCCTTGAGCTTGTCTACTCTCGCGGAGTCCGGAACCGGCTCGGAAGCGGGGGGCGCGGGTTTGATGCCTATTACGTCTTTGGCCTGCTGCTTGCTGCTGCAGGCGTAGAGCATCAGTGTGCAGGCACAGGCGGTCACAGTCACGATCGGTCGACTTCTTCGGATCCTCATTCGGGCCTCCTTTTGTTGATGTTCGTTCTGTCAAATATAACAGTACGTATTCCCCTTTAACGTTCGTTTTTAAAACGGGTTATCAGTCTTCTGTCTTTCTCCCCCGTTTTCTCTCCCTG
>Ga0272442_10011853_pt1 | contig 10592 bp, 8 predicted proteins | sample SSMForm2O_FD_200262 | JGI IMG/M metagenome (GOLD analysis project Ga0272442, IMG submission 200262) | Marine sediment archaeal communities from Little Sippewissett salt marsh, Falmouth, MA, United States - SSM-Form-2O | ecosystem: Environmental > Aquatic > Marine > Wetlands > Sediment ... | reverse complement strand
GCGCCTACGGCCACGAGCAGGCCTGGCACGACGGGAACGGCCACTCCCACCTCCAGGCCACCGTGATGGGACCGTCGCTCAGTGTCCCCGTGACCAACGGCGACCTCATGCTCGGCACCTGGCAGCAGATCTTCCACCTCGAATGCGACGTCAAGCCCCGCAACCGCACGCTTGTGGTTACCGTCGTCGGTGACTGAAACGCGGCGATTCCTCGGCAGGCCGTTGGCCTTGTTTAAGCATCAGTTCGATCTTTCCTCGCTCGCGTAGGGTAAAATGGTGGTAAGGCATCGAGACTCCTTTCGGTTCTGGTTGTTTGCACTCCCAGGATACCGGACGCTTCTCGATGTCTTCTCTTCTATTCCTACTCGCTCAAGACTCACCAACAGGAAAGGGCTTAGACCTCACTCCGTGCACTTAGTATTAGAATCTGGGGCCGTCGTCCCCTTGAACCGCGTAGCGGGCGCCGCGTAGACTGGGCGTATTTCCGCCGGGCGTATCCGGGCGCCCGCGGGTGGCGCGGATTCATCACACAAGGAGACCTACGGTATGGCGAAGCAGTTGAACATCGCGGTCGTCGGATTGGGCATGGGGCAGCACCACTGCAAGGCAATCCGCGATGCGAAGGGGGCCAACCTGGCGGGCGTATGCGATATCGACGAGCACCGGCTCACGGACGCGATGAAGCTGTTCGACTGCAAGGGCTACGCGCGCTATTCGGATCTCCTCAAGGACGCCGACGTGGACGCCGTCAGCATCGTCACCGAGAGCGGCCACCACACGGCCATGGGCATCAAGGCCGCCCGCGCCGGCAAGCACCTCATCGTCGAGAAGCCGGTGGACGTCACCCCGGCGAAGATCAAGCGGCTCGAGGACGTGGTCGAGGAGACCGGCGTCAAGTGCGCTTGCATCTTCCAGTCGCGCATGGACAACTGCAACATCCTGCTCAAGAAGGCCATCGACAAGGGCCGCATGGGCAGGCTGATCGGGGCCCACGCCCATTTGCCCTGGTTCCGGGCGGACGAATACTACCAGGGCCCGCACGGCCCGTGGCGCGGCACCTGGCGGCTCGACGGCGGCGGCAGCATGATGAACCAAGGCATTCACACGGTGGACCTGATACAGTGGCTGGCCGGGCGGGTCGAGAGCGTGTGCGGCTTCTATGACGTGCACAATCACGACATCGAGGCCGAGGATCAGGCGGTAGCCATCCTCAAGTTCGACAACGGCGCGCTCGGGACCTTCTACGCCACCACCTGCTGCATTCCGGAAGGCGCACAGCGCATCTACATGTACGGGACCAAGGGCTCGTTCTCGAAGCACGGCGGCACGCTCGAAACCTGCGACATGGGCTCGCCCAAAGAACGCAAGCGGATGATGGCCTTGTTCGGCGGCAAGAAGCTCGACACGGCCATCGGCCGCGACCCGATGGCCGTGTCGGCCGACGGCCACACCCTCATCGTCGAAGACCTCGTGCGCGCCGTGCGCAACAACCGCGAGCCCGTCATCCCCATTTCGAGCGCCAAGCACGCCGTCGAGATCGCCTGCGCCATCTACAAATCCGCACGCACCCACCGAGAGGTCAAGATCCGCGACGTGGCCAAGTGACCAGACGCCCCGCGCGCGGCCTGGGCGCGGTGGATCGCCGGCGCGGTCGCCGCCTACCTATCTCATCATCCTTCCCGCCGGCTCCGTCAACGGCGGGAAAACCATGGCCTACGCCAACACACGCTTCCCCCTCTGGTCCTGGAGTAACGGATCGACGCCCAGAGGCCATCGACCGTTGACTTGAGGAAGCAGGCACAGCAGGATCTGACAGGGGGAGGACCAGCCCCATCTCCTCCTTCAGGACGCCTGAAAGGAACGGTATCGAATGAGCGATGCGCCTGCTGTCCAAGAGGCTCAAAGCCTCAGGCTGCCCATTGTGAGCCGGTTGGGCTGTGAGCGGCGTCCGCTTCTCATCGCGGTGTGTGCCGATGTCGTTGCGTGGGCCGTATTGAACGTTGTCATCGTCAGCGGCGCGGAGCGCGAAGTCCTTCGCATTGATGGCCCCGGAGGCAAGCCATGTCTGGGCACGATGTGGACGCCACGCGCGCCCAAGGCCGTGATTCTGCTGGGACACGGCGTGACGGCGAATCAAGGCGTCACGGCTACCGCGGCAAACGCGTTCGCCTGCGGCATGACTCTCGCCTGGATAACGGCCTTCTGGCTTCCCCTGGTCTGGGCATGAAGATCCAGCATGAGCAAGAGCCGGATTCAGGTCGCGGCTTTGAATGCGGGCCGCGCCGGTCAATCGCCGTATAATGATGCTTGAGGAGCCTTTGGGTGGCTCAAGGCGATGCGGAGGGAGCCGTTTGACACGCGATCACGCTCATGTCGCGCGATCGCAAAGAAAGGACGCACCCATGATTCGGGCAGAGGTCTTCAGCCTGACCGTCTTCTCTATCGTGGCCACAGGACTTCAAGGCGCGCAGGGCGACGTAGGTCCGCCTGAAGTGTTCCTTCAGACACACGATGAGCATTCGTCCATTAGATACTCCAATCCCGTCATGCTTCCAGGCGGCAGTCTGGTCCGCTATGGCGTGGATACAGAACGCGACGAGATCTCCTCGCACCTGTCCAAGGATGGAGGCCGGACATGGGGGGAGCGCAAGGCCGAGGGCAAGCTTCCGGACAGGACCTACACCGTGGTGCCTCTGCTGGACCATGACGGCGAGGTCCATCTGCTGTCCATGGTGGGCCGCGGCCAAGGTCGCAACGTCGCCGTCGACCATTTCATAGACGTATGGCACCAGCGGACCACGAACGGCAGGACGAAATGGCTGGCGCCCAACGTCATTTACGAAGGCTACTGCGGCGCCATCATGGACTTCAAACAGTTGAACAGCGGCCGCCTCGTCGCCCCCTTCGCTTGGTGGGTGCCCAACCGGCCTGCCGCGCCCCCCGTCGGCGCGAACCTCTGCACGACCTTTCACTCCGATGACGGAGGCCGCACATGGACCAAGTCCGGCAGCGACGTCTCCTCTCCGTGCTACCCAGGCTTTGTGGGCAACAACTACGGTGCTGACGAGCCTTCCATCCTGGAATTGAAGGGGGGGCGCCTCTGGATGCTCATGCGTACGCAGACAGGATTCCTTTACGAGTCGTTTTCCAGCGACCAGGGCGAGACCTGGTCCGACGGCCAGCCCTCCCGTTTCGCCGGCTCCAGCTCGCCTCCTGTGCTATGGCGTATGCCCGATGGCCGGATCCTCGTGCTCTGGAACAACTGCGAGAGCCCGCCGGCTCACGAGGGGGCCGGCGTCTACGTCAACCGCGACGCCTTGCACGCGGCCGTGTCAGACGACGAAGGCGTGACCTGGCGCGGATTCCGAGAGGTGTATCGTGATCCCCTGGAATACGAATCCCCTCCCCACACGGACCACGGCTCCGCCTATCCCACCGTCCCGGTCATGATCGATGACCGCGTGCTCTTCCTGACAGGGCAGGGCAAGGGTAGGCGGAACCTGGTGAGCCTGGATTCCAGGTGGCTCACCTTGGCGCATCACCACGATGACTTCTCAGAGGGACTCAAGGGCTGGATCGCTTTCAAGACCATCGGGCCGGCCCAGCGATTCATTCGGGCGCGCACTCACGGGCCTGAGCTCATAGCTCATCCGTCCAAGCCTGGCGCCAAAGTGCTTCGGCTCTGCAAGCCCGACGAACATGCTCCGGACGGCGCCCTATGGAACTTCCCCAACGCCGTCAAAGGCAAGCTGCGCGTGCGCATTCTGCTTAACCAGGGCTTTGGAGGCGGATGCCTCTCCCTGTGTGACCGATCCTTCAAACCCACAGACGGCCATTCTGAACGGCTGGCGATCTTCACGGTTCCGATAGCCCCGGACGGGAAGCTCGGCACGGGGCCCAAACTCGCCCTGGGCCAATGGCACGAGCTCCAATTCTCTTGGGCCCTCGGGAAGAAAGCCTGTCGCGTGTCGCTGGGCGGCGAGACCTCGCTCGTCCTGGACCAACGGAACCTTACCGGGAACGGCATCAGCTATCTGCATCTTCGATCGAAATCAAGAACCATTGACGAAGCAGGATTCTTGGTCGAGTCGGTCAGCGTGGACATAGAGGATTCCATAGCACCGCCGCTCACCGGCGAACAGCAGCGAGACTTCCTTGAGCGGTACATCCCTTCCTACTACACCGCTCCCCCAGAACGCAGCAGCGCTCTGCCGGCTCAGGAGAGCACTGGAAACCACGGGCGCTCTCCGATTGGCTGATGACGAGGACGCACTCGGTATGCTCTTTCAGAGATGCTGATGCACTTCGGGCCACACTGCGCATGTGGAAAAGGAAAAGCGCAATGGCCGCCGCCAGGCAAGTCATTGCGCTTAAAGGCTTTATAGTGGCGTACCCGGAGGGACTCGAACCCCCAACCTCTTGGTCCGTAGCCAAGCACTCTATCCAATTGAGCTACGGGTACGCGCCATCCGCATGAGAACTTTAGCACAACGCGGGCCGTTCCCGCAAATCTGAGGCGCGGGCCGCCCGGTCTTCTCTTGCGCCTCGAGATCCGCTACCATGACGCCCAAGCCATAACCAAAAGCACTGGGAGGCAATGCGGCATGAAGGGCGAATTGTCCAACACGGCTCAACCGGTGACGCGGCTGACGCGCCGGGAGTTTTTGGCCTCGACGGCCGGACTGGCTATCGGGCTTGCGTCGGGGGGCGCCTCGGCTCGAGGCCAGGCCCCCACCGATTCCGCACCGAACTTCGTCATCATCTTCACGGACGATCAGGGCTACAACGACGTCGGCTGCTTCGGCGCGCCACGCATCAGGACGCCACGGCTGGATCGCATGGCGGCCGAAGGGATGAAGTTCACGGACTTCCACGTGGCGGCCGCGGTCTGCACGCCGTCCCGCGCGGCCCTCATGACGGGCTGCTATCCGCAACGCGTCGGGATGGGCAGGATGCCGGCCGAGGATGGGCGCAAGGACGTGTTCCATGACGTGCTGTTTCCGAAGATGCCGTTTGGGCTGCATCCGGACGAGGTCACGCTCGCCGACCTGCTAAAGGACTTGGACTACGCCACGGCGTGCGTCGGCAAATGGCACTTGGGCCACCTGCCGCCGTTCCTGCCGACGCGCCAAGGCTTCGACTCGTACTTCGGTATTCCCTACAGCAACGACATGGAGCCGGTCGTGCTGCTGCGCGATGAGGAGGTGGTCGAGAATCCCGTCGATCAGACCACGCTGACTGAACGGTACACCGAGGAGGCGGTGCGGTTCATCGGCGAGAACGCCGCCCGGCCCTTTTTCCTCTATCTGGCGCACACCATGCCGCATGTCCCGCTGCACGTGTCGGAGCGCTTCGCAGGACAATCGGCCGGCGGCCTGTACGGCGACGTGATCGAGTCTATCGACTGGAGCGTAGGCCAGGTCCTCGACGCGCTGGCCGAACAGGGCCTCGACGACCGCACCCTGGTGGTGTTCACGTCGGATAACGGCCCGTGGCTGGTGCAAGGCGAAGACGGCGGCAGCGCCACGCCGCTACGGGCCGGCAAGGGGACGACCTACGAGGGCGGGATGCGGGTGCCGTGCATCATGCGTTGGCCGGGCAGGATCCCGGCGGGCGCGGTCTGCGATGAGTTGGCCACCACCATGGACCTGCTGCCGACCTTCGCCAAACTGGCCGGCGGCGCGCCGCCGCAAGACCGCATCATCGACGGGAAAGACATGCGCGCGCTGATGTGGGGCGAGCCCGGCGCCAAGAGCGCCTACGAGGCCCTGTACTACTACCAAGGCCCGACGCTGAACGCCGTACGCAGCGGTCCGTGGAAACTGAAGTTCCAGACGACCCTGCGCGATGAGGACAAGTATCGCTGGCCCGGCCGGTCCGACGTGAGGTTCCGCGAGGCCCTATACAACCTCCACGTTGATCCCGGCGAACAGAAGTCGGTCTACAAGGACCACCGCGACGTCGTCGAGCAGTTGAAGGCGCTGGGGGACCAAGCGCGCGAGGACTTGGGCGACGCGCGGACCGGGGCGGTCGGCAAGAATGTGCGTCCGATCGGCCGGGCCAAGGGGCGGGCCTCGTGGCTCGATTCCGAGGGGCGCTGAAAGCGGCCCGCATCGCGCTCGCCCTCCCAACGCGCTTGGTGCTCTCAGGGGAGGCCTTCGTTCCGGCGTATCCCCCACCCACGCTGCACCGGACGCCCGTCAAGACGGGATGCGACCCACTCGTTGTGGCTGTCTATCGACTTGATACGCCGCGGAATCCCGGCTATACTATGGAGGATGCACATCCCTAAGGGCGGGGGAAAGAAGGGAATTGGATCCCGTATTTATGGTTAGATGTGCGCGGAAAATTGATTACGATCACTTCGTGCGCCGTGGGTACGACCTCCTGTGCCGGGTGGTCCCGTCCATGCGCGAGCGGCGCCGATTGGAGTCGATGGTGGGCCCGGTGGGCGTTTGGGCGGCCCTGCAGCGGTTCCAACTCAATTGCCTCAAGCGCCTGGGCCTGCAGCCCCACCACCATCTGCTCGATATCGGCTGCGGCCCTCTTCAGGGCGGGCTGGCCTTCATCAGGTATCTCGAGCCGGCCCACTACGTCGGCATCGATGTTCGAGAACACTCGGTCGCCGAGGGGCGCCGGCAGGTCGCCAAGGCCGCTCTGGAGTCCAAGCGTCCTCTCGTGTTGGTCTCGAGCACGTTTGGCAAGGAGGAGCTCGGGGAACGGACCTTCGACTACTTCTGGATATCGCAACTGCTGTACCACCTGGACGACGATCAGATCGAGGCGTGTTTCGCCGAGGTGGGCAAACGCATGAAGCCCGATGGCCGGCTCATTGGCGATTTCATCGCCACGAACGGGCCAACGATTCGCAGCGACGCCAAGTGGCAAGGCTTTACCTTCTTCGAGCGTCCCTTTGACTACTTCGCCGACGTCGCCGCCAGGCACGGCTTCGAGATGACTTGCCGCGGGAAGCTGAGCGACTTCGGCTATCCGGTCAAGTGGACGTATAATCTGAGCAACAACGAGTTGCTGGAATTCCGGAAGAACTAGACCCGGGCAGCATCTGGCGTAGTGCGGTGCGCGCGGGGGAAGTCCTAGGGGTCGGCGATGTGCGGCATTTGTGGAATCATCGATTGGCGTCCCGATCCTCATATCGACGCGTCGGTCCTCAAGCGCATGGTCTGGATGCTCCGCCATCGCGGCCCCGACGAATTGGGGATCTATCTCGATAGGCACGCCGGCCTCGGGCACGCTCGGCTCAGCATCATCGACCTCGCGGGCGGCGCCCAGCCGATGTCGAACGAAGACGACTCCCTCTGGATCACCTTCAACGGCGAGATCTACAACTACCTCGAGATCCGGCCCGACCTCGAGGCGCGCGGTCACCGCTTCAAGACCCACAGCGATACCGAGGTGATCCTGCACCTCTACGAGGAATACGGCCCCGAGTGCCTCGAGCACATGAACGGCCAGTTCGCGTTGTGCATCTGGGACCGAAGGAAGAACTTGGCCTTCATGGCCCGCGACCGGCTGGGCATCCGGCCGTTGCACTACATCCGCGCAGGTCCCAGGCTCCTGTTTGGCTCGGAGATAAAGAGCCTGCTGGCGGCCCCCGAGGTCCCGGCCGCCATCGACCCCATCGCCTTGGACCAGGTTTTCACCTTCTGGGCGCCGCTGCCGCCTCGCACCGCCTTCGAGGGCATCCGTCAACTGCCGCCGGCCCATTACCTCATCGCCACGGCGGACGATGTGCGTACGGAGCGCTACTGGCGGGCGGCCTTCCCAGCGGAAGGCTTGAGCCCCGAAGGCCCCGAGGAGGAGTACGCCGAGGGGCTGCGTGAACAGCTCGTCAGGGCGACACGCCTGCGCATGCGGGCCGACGTGCCCGTGGCCGCCTACCTCAGCGGCGGGCTCGACTCCTCCCTGACCAGCGCTGTGATCAGGCAGTTTACGGACACCGACCTCATGACCTTCTCCGTGCGCTTCGAGGATCGCGAGTTCGACGAAGGCGACCACCAAGACGCCATGGTCGCGGCCCTCGGCACCGACCACCGCAGCATCGAGGTCGCGCGGCACGATATCGCCCGGGCCTTTCCCGAAGTCATCTGGCACACAGAAACGCCCATTCTGCGCACGGCGCCCGTACCCCTTCACCGCCTCTCCGGGCTCGTGCGAGACACCGGCATCAAGGTCGTGGTCACCGGCGAAGGGGCCGACGAGGTCCTGGGCGGATACAACATCTTCAAAGAGGACAAGGTCCGCCGCTTCTGGGCGCGCCAGCCGGATTCCCCCTATCGGCCGCTGTTGCTCGCGCGCCTGTATCCCTACATCCAGCGCCCCGGCGGCGCCTACTGGCAGCGCTTCTTCGCCCAGGGCCTCACGCAGACGGCCGATCCTTGCTACGCGCACCGGATCCGCTGGAACAACACCGCCGCCTTGAAACGCTTCTTCTCAGCTGAACTCCGCGACCGTATTGGGGCCTATGACGGCGTCGCCGAGTATAGGCAGACGCTGCCGGCCGACTTCGATGCCTGGGCGCCGCTATCAAAGGCCCAGTACACGGAACTCGCCACCTTCATGGCCGGCTATCTGCTGTGCTCGCAGGGCGACCGCGTCTCGGCCTCGCACGGCGTCGAAGGCCGGTTCCCTTTTCTCGACCACCACGTGGTAGAATACGCGGCGCGCATTCCGCCCAAGTGCAAACTGCGCGCCCTCGAGGAGAAACGTGTCCTGCGCAAGGCGGCCCAAGGGCTGGTGCCGGAAGCCGTGCGGCGGCGCACCAAGCAGCCGTACCGCGCGCCTGACAGCGTGGCCTTCTTCCAGGGCACGGGCGGTGCGTTCGTGGACGAGGCCCTTTCGGAACGCGCCCTACGCGACGCAGGGTGCTTCGAGCCGCGAATGGTGGGCCGCCTCATCGAGAAGTGCCGTGGCCGAGGGAAGGTCCGCGCGAGTGCGCGCGACGACATGGCCTTTGTAGGGGTGCTGTCCACCCAGTTGCTGCATAAGACAATGGTCCGGGACTTCCCGATAGACGAAGCCATTCCGGACAACGCGTTTAGGTGGCGCAGGGCGGCCTCGGATGCCCGAGGTGCGCGGTCATCGGGGCGGAAGGAGTGAGGACATTGAGGGCGAAGATCAGGGCGTTCATACTCGAGAGCTTCATGTACGGCGCCGCGCCGGAAGAGCTTGAAGATGCCGCCTCATTTCTCGAGACCGGCGTCATCGATTCAACCGGCATCATGGAGGTGGTGCTGTTTCTCGAAGAGGAATTCGACATCAAGGTCAAGGACAACGAAATGCTGCCGGAGAACCTTGACTCGGTGGACCGCCTTTGCCGGTTCCTCGAGAAGAAAGGCGCGGCCTCGACCTAGAACGCCGGATGCGACCCGGTGGCGCGGGCGGTACACGGATGGTCTTTGACGACTACCTGACACAGAATGCGCTCCGATGGCCCGGCAAGAAGGCCTGCATAGCCGACGGCCAGCGTTCGACCTATGCCGAACTGGACGCGTGGGCCAATCGGTTGGCCCACGCCCTTGTGGACGCCGGGGTGGGCCGAAGCGACCGCGTGGCGGTGTTCATGGAGAACCGGCTGGAGGCGGCCGTAGCCGTATTCGGCATCCTGAGGGCCGGCGCCGCCTTTGTGATGGTCAATCCGACCACCAAGCCCGACAAGCTGTGCTACATGCTCAATGACTGCACGGCCGCCGCCATCGTCGCCGCGGGGCGCTCGAAGGCGGCACTCGAGGCCATCGACACGGAAGTCCCCTCGGTAGGGCACGTGATCACCTGCGGGCCCAAGGCCCCCACCGAACGCCCACCGGCCAAACCCCGCCTCGATTTCGACAGCGACCTGCCTGCCTTCCCCGAGACACCTCCCGACCGCCGCTGCATCGACATGGACTTGGCCGCCATCATCTACACCTCGGGCTCGACCGGCCGCCCCAAAGGTGTCACCATGACACACCGCAACGTCATGTCCGCGGCCGACTCGATCACGCAGTACCTCGAGAACGTGCCCGAGGACATCATCCTGAACGTGCTGCCGCTGTCCTTCGACTACGGACTGTACCAGCTGTTGATGTCGGTCCGGCTGGGCATGACGCTCGTGCTCGAAAAGACCTTTGCCTACCCCTACCGCATCGTGCAGCGCATTCAGGAAGAACGGGCCACCGGCTTCGCGGGCGTGCCCACGATCTTCGCTATTCTGCTCCAGATGCAAGACCTCGAACCGGCCTATTTCGACACGCTGCGCTACATCACCAACACCGGCGCCGCCCTCCCGCCCGCCCACATTGAACGGCTCGGCGCTCTGTTCCGGAACGCTCGCATCTACTCAATGTACGGCGTCACCGAGTGCAAGCGCGTGACCTATCTGCCGCCCGAGGAACTCGCGCGCCGCCCCGCCTCGGTGGGCAAAGGCATGCCCAATGAAGAGGCGTGGATTGTCGACGACCAAGGAAAGCCGGTCGGGCCGGGCGTCGTCGGCGAACTGGTGGTGCGGGGCTCGAACGTCATGCAGGGCTACTGGGGTCTTCCCAAGGAGACAGCGCAGGTCCTGCGGCCGGGGCGCCATCCGTGGGAGAAGGTGC
>Ga0272442_10011852_pt1 | contig 10592 bp, 7 predicted proteins | sample SSMForm2O_FD_200262 | JGI IMG/M metagenome (GOLD analysis project Ga0272442, IMG submission 200262) | Marine sediment archaeal communities from Little Sippewissett salt marsh, Falmouth, MA, United States - SSM-Form-2O | ecosystem: Environmental > Aquatic > Marine > Wetlands > Sediment ... | reverse complement strand
CATCCGTGAATTTCAGATCCAGTCCCTCGGTATGCATGAGAGCCTCGTACTGCTTTATGAGCGCATTGTCCGGCTCGGTCAGAATGCGGACAAACTCGTCCTTTCCGAGTGCATTCAGTTCAACGCGTATGGGAAATCTCCCCTGCATCTCGGGAATCAGGTCGCTGGGCTTTACAACGTGAAAAGCGCCCGCCGCGATAAAAAGCACGTGATCCGTTCTTACGGGCCCGTACTTCGTGTGCACAGTGGAACCTTCGATCAGTGGAAGCAGATCCCTCTGAACACCTTCCCTCGAAACGTCAGGGCCCTGGCTGCTCGACTGCCTGCCCGCGATCTTGTCGAGCTCGTCGATGAATACAATGCCCGACTCTTCCGCACGCTTTCGTGCTTCCAGGTTTATGTTGTCCATGTCTACGAGCTTGTCCGATTCCTCGGCCGCCAGCTGCTCAAACGCCTCCGGCACTTTCATTTTCCTGCTCTTTGTCTTTGACTTCATTCCGGGAAGATTGCCCAGCATGTCCTTGATATGAATGTCCTCTATCCCGGAGCTTGAAAAAACCTCGATCATGGGAAACATGGAATCCTTTACTTCGAGCTCCACGTAACGGTCGTCAAGTTTTCCCTCCCTGAGCATTGTTCTGAGCTTTTCCCTCGTGGAATCGTGGGAATCCGCCTGGGCCTTTGCCTGCGCAGCTGCACGCGCGGTCGCCTCTTCATCGTCCCTAGGTAATTCAAAGCCGCTTTGGGCCGCCGCCGGCTGAGGAAGAAGAAGGTCGAGGAGCCTTTCCTCCGCCATCTCCTGTGCCCTGGCCTGAACTTTTGACTCTTCCTCGGCCCTCACCATCTGCACCGACAGCTCGGTAAGATCCCTGATAATCGCCTCAACGTCCCTGCCCACGTATCCCACTTCCGTGAACTTGGACGCCTCGACCTTGACGAAAGGGGCCTGCGCAAGATTTGAAAGCCTGCGGGCTATCTCTGTCTTTCCCACGCCGGTGGGACCGATCATGATTATGTTCTTCGGATAAATCTCGTCCCTCAGCGGCTCGGGCACTCTCTGCCTGCGCCACCTGTTCCTGAGCGCTATTGCAACAGCCCTCTTGGCCTTTGACTGGCTTATAATGTAGCGATCCAGCTCAGATACGATCTCCCGCGGCGTAAATGTCGATTGTGAATTGCTGTCGTTCATGCGATCTCCTCAAGTGTAATTTCCCGGTTCGTGTAAATGCATATGCCGGACGTTATCTCAAGCGCCTCCTTAGCCACCTCGGACGAAGACAGATCCGTATGTTTCAAGAGGGCAAGCGCGGCCGCCCTGGCATACCCTCCGCCTGACCCTACCGCCAGAACATCGTCATCGGCCTCTATCACATCCCCGTTTCCGGATATCAGGAGCATTATCTCTCTGTCCGCCGCAACCAGGAGCGCCTCAAGCCTGCGAAGTGCGCGGTCTGTGCGCCATTCCTTTGCAAGCTCCACTGCTGAACGCGCCAGGTTGTTGTTGAACTCCTCGAGTTTCGTTTCCAGCCGTGAAAAAAGCGTAAATGCATCCGCGCTCGCCCCGGCAAAACCGGCAATAACCCTGCCGCCTGCGAGACGCCGCACCTTTTTCGCATTCGCCTTCAGGACCGTCTCTCCGTGAGATATCTGTCCGTCACCCGCAAGAGCCGTCTTACCATTCCTGCGAACGGCCACTATCGTCGTGGCCCTAAAATTCGTTAATCCATTGTCACTCATCATCCGCCTCCCCGGTATCATTCCCGGTCCCGCCTTTGTCTTGCGACTTCCTGTGAGCCAGCGGGTGCGCTTTGTCATAAACCGCCATCAGTCCGTCTATGCTTACGTGCGTGTAGCGCTGCGTCGTGGACAGGCTTACGTGTCCGAGCAGCTCCTGTATGCCCCTGAGATCCGCACCCCCGTCCAGCAGATGCGTAGCGCACGAGTGCCTGAGGCTGTGCGGAGTTGCAATACTCCTTGTGCCTGCCTGTATGCTCTTTTTCCGCATCAGTTTCTGGACCCAGCGCGCACTGAGCCTTTTTCCGTTCCTGTTGAGAAAAAGTGCATCAGGCTCCTCTGTGCTTCGTCCTTTCAGCATCAGCTTCCTTGCTGCAATATAAAGGCCAAGGGCCCTGACAGCGGGCGGTCCTACGGGAACTATTCTCTCCTTGTCTCCCTTGCCCCTTACCTTTACAAGGCCGCGTTCAATATCGACACAATCCATGTTCATCCCAACGGCCTCGCTCACCCTGAGCCCGCCTCCGTAGAGGAGTTCTAACAGGGCCGCATCCCTGAGGGCAAGGGCGTCGCTCTGTTTTACATTATCAAGAAGCCTGAATGCCTCGTCCACGGTCAGAAATGAGGGAATCGGGCGGTTGTAACGCGGAATGCGAAGCGAAGACGCCGGGTTTATGTCCGTAATCTTTCTCCTGTTTAAAAAACGGTAAAACCCTCTTATGGATGCCAGCTTTCTCGCGATTGTGGATGCCGTGTTCCTGTGCCTGCCCAGACCGGCGAGAAAAGATCGCACCATGAGCGTCGTGGCTTCATCAGGCCCTGCGCCCGGCGATATCTTTTCCACGCAATCCCTGAATTCGCATAAGTCACGCATGTAGGCTACCACGGTGTTCTGTGCCATGTTCCTCTCAACTTTCATGTACTCTTCCCATGCGTCCAGGCAGTGTTTCCACGAATCGGCCATAGGGACATTGTAATTACTCAAAATAGTAAAGCAAAGTAATTGAATTGTCTGTAGGGGCGGGTCCCCGTGCCCGCCCGTTGATTCGATTCGTCGACATGGGCGGGTCCCCGCCTGTCAGCTGTTTTTCCTGATATACTCGCCCGTTTCAGCCGCGACCACGCCCGAGAGCAAAAGAAGGCCCACAAGGTTGGGCGCAGCCATGAGGCCGTTCATGACGTCCGAAAAAGACCACACCAGGTCGAGCTTTACAGCGGCGCCGAGTGCAACCACCATCACGAACAGAACCCGGTAAACCCTTACGGCTCTTTCGCCCGCGAGGAACTTGAGCGCCTGCTCTCCGTAGTAGCACCATCCGAGAATCGTGGAATAGGCGAAGAGCACAAGTCCCACGGTTACTATTATGCCGCCCGCCCAGCTTCCGATGCTTGTCGAAAATGCCAGCGATGTAAGAGGAGCACCAGTAAAAAGCCGGCCGGATTCCGGATCCACCTGAGTCCATGCTCCGCTGGACAGAATCGCGAGGCCCGTGAGCGAACATACGATAATGGTATCAATGAACGTCTGCGTCATTGATACCAGCGCCTGCCGGGCGGGTGTCGAGGTCCTTGCGGCAGCAGCGGCAATGGGCGAGGAACCGAGCCCCGATTCATTGGAGAACACGCCGCGGGAAACGCCTTTCTGAATGGCCATCTTCACTGTCGCCCCGAGGAATCCCCCGGTTGCGGCATGGGGCGTGAATGCATGAACGAACACGGCGGACACGACGGCCGGGATCTCGCTGATGTTCATGATTATGGCTGCGAGCGCCCCGCCGATGTAAAAGACTATCATTACGGGCACGAGTTTTTCCGTAACGCGTCCAATGCTGCGAATGCCGCCGATAACGACGAGGCCCGTAAAAACCGCAAGCACAACGCCCGTAATCCACATGGGAATGTCCGTGGTCGCCCTTACCACGTCGGCCACTGAATTGGATTGCACCATGTTCCCTATCCCGAAGGCTGCAACCGCCGTGCACACGGCAAATATCACGCCGAGCCATTTTGCCTTGAGCCCGTCCCTCAGATAGTACATGGGCCCGCCGCTCATGGCACCGTTTTCGTCCTTTACCCTGTAACGTACAGCAAGAACGGCCTCTGCGTACTTTGTCGCCATTCCCACGAGGCCCGTGATCCACATCCAGAACAAGGCGCCCGGCCCGCCCGCGCTTATGGCCGTTGCCACGCCCGCTATGTTGCCCGTTCCCACGGTTGCGGCAAGGGCCGTTGTAAGAGCCTGAAAATGGCTGATCTCTCCCTCGGCATCTTCAGATGTCTCTTTTCTTTCTCTCAATGCGAGGTTGAGGGAGTGTCCAAGGAGCCTGAACTGCACCCCCTTCAGCCTTATCGTAAGAAAAAGGCCCGTTCCAACGAGCAGAACGAGCAGGGGCACGCCCCATACCCATCCGCTTACGACCGCCAGAAAATTAATTATCTGCTGCTGCATTTACTGCTCCTCACAATAAATATCTCAAACCAAGACTCATATCCACTGGAGCCATGCATAAACATCGACATATATATTCTTCATCTACAGCACACACAGTCATGTGATCAAGCCTGTTACTCCAGTAGTTTGTATTTGTAAAAAGGCAATATAATGATAAAAATCATACTTAATGAGCTTCATGCAGAAAAAGAAAAAAGAAAAGCAAAACAGTAAAGGAGTACATGTATTTTCACGGACAGTATCGCCAGGACTCCTGCTGGTTTTTTCCTTAATTCTTGTTGCAGGCGGCATTGTTCTTTACAGAACAGGCAGACCCGAAACTGAACCTGGGTCATACAATCCAGCTGATTCCACTACCGGAATCAATACCGGACCATCCATGCAAAAAACTGAGCCAAACAACTCAGGCAATAATCTTGTTCTTCTTACTCTTGACACAACACGTGCGGATTTTCTCGGATGCTACGGTCGCAAGAGTGTAAAGACTCCCAACCTTGACAGACTTGCCGAACAAGGTGTTCTGTTCGAACACTGCACATCTGCTTCGCCGTTTACACTTCCTTCTCATTCAAGCATCCTTACTTCACAATACCCCTATCGCCACGGCGTCCGGATGAATAACATTTTCAAACTTGAAGAAGACAATCTTACTCTGGCCGAACATCTGAAGAAATATGGATACACAACATATGCAATTGTGGCTGCTATTGTTCTTAACCGGACATTTGGCACCGACCAGGGGTTTGATTTCTATGATGACATGAGTGATAAAAATTCAGGCATTAGAAAGGCTAATGAGATTATTGATGAAGTTATAAATATGCTTCATCAATTTTCCAGCGACAGATTTTTTATCTGGGCACACTTCTATGATCCCCATTTTCCTTACGAATCAAGTCATGGTTTTGCCAACGATTCGATTGAAGCCTACGAAGAAGAAATTTCATTCATGGATGAGCAGATAGGCCGCATGCTGAAAGAATTGGACTCTCTGGATTTAAGCCGCAGGACACTGATTGCCGTGACTGCAGATCACGGAGAAGATTTTGGAGATCACGAACTCAGGCATGGATTCTTCGTATATGAAAATACTGTTCATGTTCCTCTGATATTCTGGCATCCAGAATTAATACCCAGAAAGACGAGAATCCTCTCACAGGCACGGACAATTGATATCGTGCCCACGATGCTTGATATACTTTCAGTTCCGCCGATGGAAAACATACAGGGGCACAGCCTCGTGCCTCTTATCCGCAACGACGGAAACACTGAAGGTTTCCCCTCATATTCTGAAACTGTCGCGTGGAAACAGCAGCTGGACCTTTCCCGCCTGAGAAGCATCTCTGATGGAAAATGGAAATACATACTGGCTCCTGAACCGGAACTGTACAATCTCATGGAAGACCCGGATGAAACAACAAACTTGGCATTGAAACACCCGGACGTTTCAGATGCAATGAAAGCAAAAATGTATACTTTGATAAAGAGCACCCAGCTGTCTGAGTCACAAAACTCATCAGAATCCACACTCAGTTCCTCTGAAATCGAGAAACTCACAGCGCTTGGTTACGTAGGAGAGGCCCCTGTTGAAACAAATACACATAAACTTGAAACTGATATTTTTGAACCCGAAGGCGAAAATCCAGGGGACTATGAAAAAATCTCATTTCTGCTTGAAACTGCCAGGGGTGCAATGTTTGAAAATGATCTTGAGCTGGCAGAAAACCTGTACCGTCAGGCCGATCAGCTTCTTCCTGATCGATGGTTGATCCTCAGCAAACTGACCATGGTAACTCTTCAAAGAAAAAAAACCAGTGAAGCTCTTTCCGTCAGCAAAAAGGCTGTCGAAGCCAATCCGGACAATTACTATGTACTAAGGGCACGAGGCCAGGTGCTGTATGAGGCAGGGCGGCTTTATGAAGCTGAAGCAGTTCTGCGCAGGGTTCTTGAAATTAGAAAATCAGATATTAAAACATTATATTATCTGGGGCTGATTTATGCATCAAGAAATCAGCTCGATGAAGCGGAAGCTTTCTTCAGAGTGATTATCGAAAAAGAACCTTATAATATCCATATTCTTCATGCAATGGGTGTTCTTTACGCACAGAGAAACAACCTGATCAAAGCTGCCGACTATTTCCAGAAGGCTCTTGATGTAGACCCGACATATGAAAAGGCCCGTCACGATCTCTTCCTTGTGAACAGAGCGCTTGCCGGCAGCAACTGATTGATATTTAAAACAGGCACTGTGTCTTAGAGGGCGTATGCCTTAAGGGGCCTATGCCAGAAAGGGCGTATGCCATACGCCCCTACCTGGTTTTGTCTTCTTCAATTTCTTCCCTGTGGATGAGACTTATGCCCTGGTCGCTTACGCCCAGGATAAAACGGTTGTTTTCATATTCCACGACAGCGATGTAGTTCTTCGGGTCGAGGCTCACTCGTTCGATGATTCTGACTGACCTTTCGCCGTTCCTTGAATGACCCTGCTGCCAGCGGCGCACAAGGCGCATGAGGAAATACACGCCTGCAATAATAACGGCCATGGCCGCGAAGCTCTGAAATATAAACCAGCTATAGCTCATGTTGCCGCTCAGAAACATATCCAGTGATAAACTCCTACAGCACAATTCAGTATATAATCAACCTTTTTACTTGATACTTTAGTCGTGAACCACAATCATGTTTTTCGAAAATGGGCTCAAAAAAGAAAAAAAATCGTAAAAAGAAAAGCATCTCAAAATCATCGGATCATGCAAAGCCGGTCAGCAACAGCAGCAGGCCGCTCCGCATACGTCCCGTATTTATCATTTCTCCCGTTCTTTTCGTATTAGTCGCTCTGGGCGCATACTACGCCCTGCCCTTTTTCAGCTGGCACACGGGCCCCATGAATCTTCTCGTCATTACACTGGATACAACGCGCGCGGATCATCTCGGCTGCTACGGGAGCACAAAGTCGAAAACTCCCGTGCTTGATTCGATTGCAGCTGGAGGAATGCTCTTTTCTCACTGCACATCGTGCTCTCCGCTTACGCTGCCATCGCATTCAAGCCTGTTCACCTCAAAATACCCATACGCGCACGGCGCAAGAAGCAACGGAACCGAAAAGCTTGCCGGGTCAAACCTTACGCTTGCCGAGATCATGAAAAAAGAAGGTTACGACACGTCCGCCACCGTTGCCTCATACGTTATAAACCGCAAGTTCGGCCTTGATCAGGGTTTTGACACTTACCACGACGTGCAGGTCAAAGGGACAACGAATCCCATGCAGTCGCAGAGACGGGGGGACGAAATAGCCAAAGACGCAATTGAAATGCTCCAGAGCCTTCCCGGCAAGCCGTTTTTCTTATGGGTTCACTTCTTTGATCCTCATCACCCTTATAATTCGTACCGGCCTCTCCCCCATGGTTCGCCCGAGGCCTATGCGGACGAAGTTGAATTCATGGACAATCAAATCGGCCGTATTATCGAAGAACTTAAAAGGCTCGATCTTTATAAAAACACATTAATCGTAATCATGGGAGATCACGGCGAGGGACTTGATGATCACGCAGAAGCAAGGCACGGGTATTTCCTTTACGACACCACCATTCATGTTCCCCTCATCATGCACGCGCCCGGCCTCGTACCGGAGGGAAAAAATATCAGCACTTTTATTCGCACAATCGATGTTGCTCCGACTATTCTCGACCTGCTGAAAATCAAAGGGTTTGATCAGGCCCAGGGGACAAGCCTTGTTCCGCTCATGAATGGAATAAAATCATACGACGAAGCAGCCTATTCCGAATCTTTGACAGCCCGGAAGCAGTTCAGGCTTTCGATGCTTAGAAGCATCACAAACCAGAAATACAAGTACATACTGGCGCCGAAGCCCGAGCTTTATGATATTCAAAACGACCCGGGCGAAACCGTAAACATCGTCGACTTGAAACCACACATTGCCCGTTCCATGAAACAGAAAATGAAGGAGCTTATTGCAAAAGCGCCCGAACCTCCGGATGCAGAGGAAAGCACTGCCTCACTGAGCATGGACGAAGTAAGAAAGCTGAGTGCACTCGGGTATGTAGCTTCACAAACGGGCGGGAATGAACAACCGCTTAAAGAGATCGACATGTTCGAGCCTGAAGGCGGCAACCCGGCTGATTATTCGGAGCTCATGGAGAACAGCAGCCGCGCGCGAATGGCAATACAGACCGGACAGTTCGCTCAGGCGATAGAAATGCTCAAAAGCCTTATCGAAAAAATGCCGGACTCACCAATGTTTTACGGCAATATTGCCCATGCCCTTCACATGCTCGGCAGGATCGATGAGGCCATCAGCTGGTGCAGGCGCGGTATCGAAGCCGATCCTGACGATGCCTATGTAAGGGGAGTGCTTGGAGAGCTGCTCAACGCATCGGGAAGGCACGACGAGGCAATAGCCGAGTTCACAAAAGCCCTCGAGATACAGCCGGATAACACTGTTGCAAGATACAACCTTGCAACAGCGCTTGCGAACAAGGGGCTGTTTGACGAAGCCCTTTCAACATTCATGAAAATTCTCGATTCGGACCCCGAAAACGTGCGCGTTCTTCACGGCATTGCAATCGTCCATGCAAGAAAGGGGCGGCTTGCCGAGGCCGAGGCATACTTTCTGAAAGTGCTCGCCATCGAACCCGGCCACCCCACTGCCAGCAGACACCTCGCATTTATTAGATCAAAGATGAATCGTATGTAGGGGCAGGTCCCCGTGCCTGCCCGTTGATTCGATTCGTTGCAGGGGCAATTCATGAATTGCCCCTACGTCTTGGTCAAACGGCGATTCGATTCGGGTTTCGCCCCTACTCACACTCTATCTGGATTGCTATGCTGTTGAACCTGACCGTGGTCATGAGCTCGATAATCAGGCCCGGGTCTCCGGTGCCCGTAAAAGTGTCAGACACGGAACTCACGCTCATCGTGCTGCAGCTCGACGGGTCTCCAAGATCGTCCAGCAGCAGAAGCCTTATCTCTCCTGAAGGATTCGTGTTCGATACGGACACTGTCACCGTGCCCGTGTGGTTTATCCTGAACGGTATCTCGTAGCCTTCGAACTGTGTGTGCGAACACGTCCCGTTATAATTCGTGTACTCCGCATCCCGGTAAAGGCTCCCCTTCATACCCGGCAGCGTCATCGTGCTGTCGCACTTCAGTGTGCTGATGTCGCGCGCTCCAAGGTCGCCGCAGTTCGCCTTCCAGTCCACTATGCCGCACCCTTCCCTCGTGGTGATGTCGTCATCAGTGCATGTGCCTGCGGGGTCCGGCACGCACACCCTGTCCGTGCCCGTTCCGTAGCAGTAGGAATTAACTCCCATGCACTCGTCTCCGCACCTCTCACCGGACCCCACAGGGCCTGCGTCAAGACACTCAGCGTCTCCCCCGCCTGTGGGGTTGCACGCCACCTTGAAGCACGGATGCCTTGCGGGGCATGCAGCAGACTTCGGATAACAATGCCCGTCATCGCACTTTCCATTTCGCGGGCACAGGCCGCCGTCCGGGTCGTTGCATCCCGTGCCGTCAGGCAAATTGATGAGATCGCAGCTGTCCGTGGCCTCGATACAGTCGTACACCATGCACTGCGTGGGAGCCTTCATTTTAGTGCAGTCGTTCTGTAATGTATTTGGAACACATACATTTTCGAAGCACCTCATGGGTCTGTTGCCGAAGCAGAACATGGTTTCGCTGCATACTGAATCAGGAGCCTTCGGCGTCTCGATGCATTTATCGTTCGCCTCGTCGCACTCAACGTCTATACACGCATTGAGCTGCGGGCACGGCCCGGCGTCGTTCTCGATGCACTCGCCGTTTTTGCAGAACTCCTTGCCGTTGCAGAACACGCCGTCCGGGCACGGCTCGTTGTCGGGCTTCTTCTCGTATATGCATCTGCCGAAGTAATCGCAGTGCGCTATTTTACACCTGCCTTTTGAGGGACAGTCAGAGTCTTTTACGCATTCGGTAACGACCTTGTCGTCGTCGGCGTCTGAATCAGAATCGCTGTCAGAGTCCGTATCAGCATCCGTATCCGTGCCGTCGGGTGGCGGTACAGGCAGGCATACACCGCTTACGCATTCGAAATCCTCAGGGCAGTCGTCGTTCGTAATGCATTCCGGATTGATGACACCTTCGTCCTGTCTGCCTGAATCATTTGAATCATCGCAGCCCGCAGCCAGAAGAAGTACGGCTGAAAAAACGAGAACGACAATTACGCTGTTTTTACCCGTTCTCATTCAATGTCCTACCAGTCTGCAAATACGCGGTAGTTTCCTATATTGCCGCCGTTCTGCGAATCAACCACCAGGTACATCCACTCGCCGTTGCCAAAGTTGATGTTGCTCGTCCTGCCCGTGTACCGGCAGGTTCCGCTTCCTCCAAGGCCGTCGCAGTAGCTCGA
>Ga0272442_10011851_pt1 | contig 10594 bp, 9 predicted proteins | sample SSMForm2O_FD_200262 | JGI IMG/M metagenome (GOLD analysis project Ga0272442, IMG submission 200262) | Marine sediment archaeal communities from Little Sippewissett salt marsh, Falmouth, MA, United States - SSM-Form-2O | ecosystem: Environmental > Aquatic > Marine > Wetlands > Sediment ... | reverse complement strand
GGTTTTTTTGGGTGTTTTCGACACATTTTTTCATTTTTGGCCTTGCTTGATTTTTGCTTTATCGTCGGGACCAGGGAGTGTGGCTCCGACGGGTGAGAAAGGTTTTTAAATATCTGTTTCTATTTTGTTGTATGATTTTTAGGTTTTTGTTTGGCAAAAGGGGGGTTAAACAGCTTGAGGAGTCGACAAAAAAGGGTTTTGATGATGTTAAAAAAGATATTCATGCTGTGAGTGGTTGGATTAAACACCTGGATTCTGAGAAAAATATGCAACAAAAAGAGCTGGAAGATATAAAAGAAACATTATCGTCGATAAATACTGAAATTGAGGGCTTGAAAAACATAATTTCTTTCATGGGAGAGGTAAAAACAAACAGGGTGTTTAAAACACCAACAGCTGTTTCAGGCAAACAAACAGCTGTTTATGCTGTGCAAACACCTGTGCAAACAGGTGTTCAAACACCAAATTTAGACCAATTTTCAGTAACAGAACGTGCAATTTTATGGGTGATGTTAAACACAGATATGAAGCTAAGCTATGATGATTTGGCTGCAATGCTTGGAAAAGAGAGATCAACAATTCGTGGCCAGCTGAACCGAATCAAGCAAAAAGGCGGGGAACATTTTTTTGAAGAAATTGTTGAAAGCAATGGCAAGAAAAGAATTTTTATTCCAGATGATATAAAAGAAAAACTTTTGAAAAAGCAAAAAGTGAGTATGAAATCAAGGAAGAAAAAGGATAAAAAAATATTGAAAAAAAGGGCTTAAGGACCTAGAAAAATCATATTAAAATAGAGTAAAAATGAGTAAAAAGGGTGAAATTTGCTGAAAAATCCTAAAAAGTGAGGTAAAATAGGGGATTTTTAGGTGTTTTCAGTGTATTTTACATGTAAAAAAACCGAAAAGTGAGAGTTAGAGCATATAAAAATCTTAACTTTTTGAGAGAATTGAGAAAAAAATCATACTCAAAATCGAGAAGTGAGTGGTAGAAAGAGGAGGTAATAGGCCTAAAAGTGAGAAAACAATGAAAAATAGGGATACAAGGCCTAAAAAAGCAAAATTTTGCTTTTAAGAGGGGAAATCATCTCTTTAAAAAGAGGAAAGTGAGTAAAAGAAAGCAGATAATCGTTATACCGAATAAACATACTTAGCAGTGGCTTTTGAGCAGTATTTATAGAAGACTCTTATTTGTTTACCGACGATAAAATGGCTTTTGCGGCTTTTTATCAAAGATCTCTAAGCTGCATTATTGTGGGCAGAGAAGCTATCTTTTTCAGGTTGCTGGAGACAGTAAGCTGTATTGTCTTGTTGTTTATACGTTTTTTCTCGACGGGAATGCCTTTTTTTATAATCCTGCCTACATAATCTCGTATAGAGCTCTCTGAGAGATTCAGCTTGGCTGCAAGTGCCTTGTAATCTGTGAATCCCTGCTTTTCCCCGAGCTGGTAAATCATTGAGAATATTGTGAACTCCTGGTCTGTGAGCCTCTTGAACTTCAGACGAATCTCTTTTTTTAGATTGTCTAATGACTCCAGAATCTCTGCTGCACTATCCACAGAATTGAGGGGTTGTGTTGTTTTTGAGGTGGGTTGAAATTGTTGCTGAGGAAAGATATCCTGACTGATTTCTGCGGTATTTTGTGTTTGTCTGTTTGTCTGTCTGTTTGTCTGTCTGTCTGTTGGAACCCCCTGATTTCCAGTGGAAATAGGCAATATTTGGGGTTTTAAAGCCTTAAAAAGGGTGTCATGTGTCGAAAGATGTGTCGAAATTGCCTGATTTAGCTCTTGGTGTGTCGAAGCCTGCTGGCTTGCCAGCTGAGCTGTTTTTTCAAAAAGGTTCTTGATTATCTCACACATCTCAAGCATCTGGTTTTTGCTTTTTTCCATTTGAGATGTAAGAGCGTCAATCTCCTGCTTTAAAGAATCAATGTCTTCTCTTACTCTGTTAAAGGATTCTCTGATAGGATCCATGGTTTTTTCAAAATTAGAATGTATAAAAGGTTTATTGGTTTTGCTTGTATATATTGTATGCCTGTTCTGACAGCTTCCATCTTGACCTTCTTATATATTCCACACCCTTGGGATTTTTTTTGATTTCTGTGACAAGCTTTTTTTTCTTTAATTCAATGAGAAGCTTTTTGACAAATTCCTCGTCTCTGGCTATTTCTGCTGCAATATGGGCTGTGAAGGATGGCCTTGGGTTTATTGAATAAAGATATGCAAGTATCTGTTCTGAAATCTTATCTCTTTTTTGCTTTGATATTCTCATAGCAGTTATTCGGTATTAGAATTTATATAGCTTTCTTATTAATATCTGTCTTATATAATTCAAAAATCCTTGAAAGTATGCTTATTTTAGGGGGGGTGTGGTTTTGCTGGTTGTTTTCTATAGCTGTTTTTACAACAGATTCTATTTTCCCTAAATCTCTCTTAGAAACAGCTGTTTTTGAGGTTATGCTATCATTTATAATGATGATGTCGCCCTTATTTGTTATTTCAACCCCATTAATATTTGCATGTCCGCAGTATTTGTCTTTGATTCTCTCCTCTTGGCTGTATGCTGGGCATTTGTTGAATCCTAATGGACCGTAATCGCAAAAATAGCAGAATTCTCTTGAGTTTTCGGTGTTTTCTGCGCCTTTCATATATTTGTTCTTGCAGCCTATTCTTTTTTCTGCTGCTTTAGTGTTGGAAATGGGACATGGAATGGCAGATTCATGTCTTCTTCTAATTCCAATGCCTTAACATTGGATTTTTTTAAAATCACATTAAATATCGCTATCTTATACTCTTCCTTAATTTTTTTGTCTTTCCAACCATTTACAAGCTCCTCTGCCTGCTCTTTTGGAGCTGCAAGGAGCACTTGTCCTGCTAATTGGATTTTGGCTATTTTTGATTCATAATCAATATCATATGTAAAATCTATCTTAATAACATCCTGGCCCTTTTGCATGAAATCACTATGAACTGACTGAATCTCCTGAATATTTATCTTAGAATTTATTTTAAGCCCTTTTAAGTTATCACTTGTTCTTTCTATGCTTATTTTTTTAAAACTAAAGCCAACTAATTTCATTTCATTTAATTAATTAAAGATGTGTTTTTAAAGATTTGTATTGTGTTGAGTAAGAATTAAGAAAAATTTGATTAGATTTGGCTGGTTTTGAGTAATACCGCCTTAAACAATGTCTTCTTCTGATACAATTAAGAAATCTCCCATTGCTATTATTGCTGAATATGGAACAAGCAGTTCCTTGCCAGAAGATCTTTCAAGATTTAGGTTTCTTGTGTATGCTGTAGGGTCTTTTACTACAATGCTTATTAGCTCTCCTGAACGAGTTTCAAAGAGTATGTCTTTGACAAAACCAAGTCTTTTTCCCTCTTTTGTGACTATCATCTTGCCTGTAAGTGCGCTATAAGGATTCTTTTCAGACTGCATGATTAGTGGAAATGAATTATATTTATAAATTTATCTGTAAAAATATATGGATTTACGAGTATATAATATATAAAATAAATTTGTTATTATTGTTTTATTGTTGTTATTGGTTTTTGTTATTGATTATTATTGCTTTAACCCTGACCCCCTGATTTCGTGTAGAAATGTTTATAAATAAAAATTTGATTTTTTTATTTTTTTATTTATTTTATAAATTTTTCTATTATATATTATATATTATATATTAAAAAGTAGTAGTAAGTAGTAAATTGTAGTGATGGTTGTTGTAAGTAATAGTAATAAGTAATGGTGGTTGTAAGTGTTATTTTATATTATATATTTTATAAAATGTGTTTTATATGGTATATTTTATATTATATTCCTTACATTAAATATATTATACAGAGAGGTGTTGTCTTGTCTTTGATTTCCATACGAAATATAGGTGTTTTCTTTTTTAAGTAGTTATAAGTGTTTATATAGTGTTTTTAGTTTTTCTCGTTGCTGTGTGAAATTTTGAGATGATTTCCACTAGAAATCGACGTGTCAGTGTAATTGCACTTTAATAAACATATTAGAAGATATAAAGTTTTAAATAAAAAATAAATTTCATTAAAGAAATTGAAAGAAATTTAAACAAAATAAAAAAGAGGATGAAAAAATAAAATGAGTTCAAAGCTTGATAAGATTTTTGATTCGTTTGATAAAAACAGCATTTTCAAGGACAAGGCCATTCTTCAAACAAACCATCAACCAGAAGACATCCCTCATAGAGAGGAGCAAATAAAACAGGTTGCCTCGATTCTCGCTCCTGTCTTAAGAGGGGAAAGAACAAGCAATTTGTTTCTTTATGGGATGACTGGCACCGGAAAGACATTGATTATTAATTATATTAAAGAGGAATTGTTAAAAAGAGCCAAGAAAAACCCAGAAGGAGGCAAGCTGAGAATTGAATACCTCAATTGCAAGCTTAAGAAAGTTTCAGACACAGAGTATAGGATTCTTGCTGCATTGATTAAGATGCTTGGGGGGGCGGTTCCAGACACTGGATTGCCGACTCAGGCTGTTTACTCTAATTTCGTTGATTTAATTGACTCTGAAAAGCAGCTTATTGTTCTTATTTTAGATGAGATTGACCAGACAGTGAAGAAGATATCTAATGATTTCTTATATAATCTTACTCGATTAAACACTGAATTGAGCAAAACACAGATATGTATTGTTGGAATTAGCAATGACTTGACTTTTTTAGAGGGTGTTGATCCAAGAGTAAGGAGCTCTCTTAGTGAAGAGGAGATTGTTTTTCCACCATACAATGCCCTGCAATTGCAGGAGATACTTGTGAGAAGGTCTAAGAATGCTTTTAAGGACGGGGTTATTGATGATGGCGTTATAGCAAAATGCGCTGCTTTTGCTGCCAGAGAGCATGGAGATGCAAGAAGGGCCCTGGATTTACTAAGAGTTGCTGGGGAGCTTAGTGAAAGAGACGGGGCTAAAAAAATCCTGCTCAAGCATATTGATGATGCCAACAACAAAATTGAAAGAGACAAGATTCTTGACATTGTTAGAACAGAACCCAAGCAGTTTCAGTTTGTGCTGTATTCCATAATCAAATTAATTGAAAGGAAAAAAAGAGAAGATGGTGTGGACAGCATTTTCACAGGAGATGTCTATAGGTTGTATGAGCAGGTTTGCATAAGGAACAAGTGTGAAGTTCTTACTCAAAGGCGGGTTTCAGACATTATTCAGGAGTTTGATATGTTGGGGATTATCAATGTACGGGTTATTTCAAAAGGTAGAGGCGGAAGAATGAGGGAAATAAAATTAGCAATTGGGCCAAACATAATTAATAAAACAAAAGAAATTATTGAGGAAACACTTGACTACAAGTAATTGAGTAGGCAATTGGGTTGCATACAATACAGATAACACCCCTCGCATTCATGGACACAAGGGAGATATTGAGATTTTGCTTGGAAAATGGACTTTTAGTTGATAAAGATGTTCTTAATTTGTTTAGTGAGAGCTCTGACATTGAATCCGTGAAGCTGATTTTGAACAAGATAAAAAGTAACACAAATCAAAAGATTTTGACAAGGCAAACAATTGATGATAACAAGGACAAGGTGAGTGAGATTTTTTTAGGGCTTCCTGAGGAGAGCCAAAAGGATTTGGAGAGTGTTAAGGTTAAGCTTGGATTGAGCATTGAGATTTCCAAAGAGATTTCAAAGAATGTTTCTGGCAAAGACAGGGTGGTTATTATTTCCAAGCCAGAGGAAAAAGAAATTGAAAAAGAAAAACAGGAAAAAAGCAAAAAGGATGAAAAGGCAGTCAGTGACATTGAGATTTTGGAGATGCCTGAGATTGAGAGCAGAAAGCTTGAAGTAAAGGATTTTGTGACTTATTTTAGAAACAGGCTTATTAAGATGAGGGGGGTGATTCAAGAGCATTCAGAGGTTGGAAATGTCATTTCAATAAATAAACTCCCAAATACAAGCAGACCGGGAATAGGAATTATTGGGTTGGTGGTTGACAAGAGGGTTACTAAGAGCAAGAATTTGCTGTTTGAGGTAGAGGATTTGACTGGAAGAGTCAAGGTTTTAGTCAATAGCAAAAATCCTGAATTGTTTGAAAAGGCAGAGGATATAACCCTGGACTCTGTTATTGGATTTAAGGGAAGCGGAAGCAGACAGATTGTTTTTGTGAATGAGGTTGTTTTTCCAGAGAGCATGCTCCATGAAAGAAAAAGAAGCAACAAAGATGAATGGGCATTATTCACAGGGGATTTGCATGTTGGGAGCAAGCTGTTTTTAGAGGAGAATTTTTTGAAGTTCATAGATTACTTAAACGGCAAGGTGCCAAACACTCCAGAAGTAAAGAGAATAAGGTATTTGTTTCTGGTTGGGGATTTGGTTGCAGGGACAGGTATTTATCAAGGACAGGAAAACGAGTTGAACATAATTGATGTTGAGGAGCAATATGCAAAGGTTGCTGAGCTGCTTGGCAAGATACGAAAAGACATTAAGATAATTGTTGGCCCTGGAAACCACGATGTTATGAGAATCATGGAGCCTCAGCCCACTCTAGATGAGAAATACGCCTGGCAGCTCTATAATTTGAAAAATGTTGTTCTTGTCAGAAATCCCTGCAATGTTTTGGTTGGAAAAAATGAGAATTTTTCTGGAATGAATGTCTTAATGTATCATGGATATTCTTTTCACTATTATGCAAACACCCTTCCAAGATTGCTGAAGGAAAAAGCAACGCACAATCCTGAAAAAATAATGCATTATCTTCTTAAGAACAGGCATCTTGCTCCGACTCACAGTTCCACACTTTATTTTCCATCTAAAAAAGACCCTTTTTTTATTGAAAATGTTCCAGATGTTTTCCTGTCTGGCCACACACACAAGAGCGGGGTGTCTTATTACAACAATGTCTTGGTTATTTCAAGCTCCTGCTGGGAGAGCAAGACAGATTTCCAGGAGAGAATGGGGAATGAGCCAGATTACTGCAAGGTTCCAATGTTTAATTTAAAAACACGGGCAGTGAAGATTTTGGATTTTGAATGAGGAGGCATATTTGAAGGTAGTGTAACAAAATCATAGCAAAAATAAAAAACAAAAATGACATCGACAAAAACATATTTTAAGAATTTGAGAGAAGAAGTGGACAATGTTTATGATATAGCCAAAAAGGCTCGAAAAAAAGGCCTTGATCCAGTCGACGATGTTGAAATTCCCTTGGCGATGACAATGGCTGAAAAAGTTGTTGGCTTGATTTCAACAATCTATCCCCAGATGATGGATTCTGGGATTGCAAAAAGAATTCTTTCATTAGAGAAAAAATATGGGAAACTAGACCCTGCTATTTGTTTACAGATTGCAGAAGAGGTTGCCAAGCAGAAATTCTGCAAGTTCGCAAGCTTGATTGAAGCAATAACTGCAGGAGCAAGAGTTGCATTTGCATATATAACTCTTGGAGTGGTTTCTTCCCCAATAGAGGGGCTGACAGAAATTAAAATAATGAAGACGCGTGATGGCAAGGATTATTTTGCCCCTTATTTTTCTGGACCAGTGAGAAGCGCAGGAGGGACTGGGGCAGCATTTTCATTAGTTATAATAGATCATCTCAGAGAGGTTTTTGGGTTTGCAAAATATGATCCAACAGAAGAAGAGATTAGAAGAACCTATGCTGATTTGGTTGATTATCATGAAAGAGTCACTAATCTTCAATACATGCCAACAGAGGAAGAGGCTAATTTTTTAGCTAAAAATATTCCAATACAGGTTTCAGGGGAGGCTTCTGAAAAGCTAGAGGTTTCTAATTATAAAAATCTTCAGAGAGTTGACACAAATTATCTTAGAAGTGGGTTTTCCCTTGTTTTGGGAGAGGGTATTTCCCAAAAGGCACCAAAGATACTTAGGTATATCAGGGCCCTGAGAGAGAAGGGCTTTAAGCTCAGTGAATGGGATTTTTTAGAAGAGTATTTAGAAATTCATGAGAAGAGGGAGACTGGAAAGGTGGATGACTCTCCAACATACATAAAGGATTTGGTTGCTGGAAGGCCTGTTTTTGGGCATCCCTCAAGGTCTGGAAGTTTTAGATTTAGATATGGTAGGAGTAGGGTTGATGGATTTTCTGCTGCTTCGCTTCACCCAGCAACAATGGCTGTGACTGATGGTTTTATTGCAATTGGCACTCAGCTGAAGATTGAAAAACCCACAAAAGGCTGCGCCATTGCATCTTGCGACAGGATAGAGGGCCCGATTGTGAGGCTTGTTAATGGAAATGTCAAGAAACTCAAGACAATGCAGGAAGCCAATGAGCTTTATCCAGACATAGAAGAGATAATTTACCTTGGAGACATTCTTTTTCCATTTAGTGACTTGGCCAATAGAAACTTTGATTTGATTAAGCCAGGATATGTCCAGGAATGGTGGAAGCTGGATTTAAGGGAGAAGGATTCTGAAAAAGAGAAGAGCATTGATTGCTTTAGTGTTGGCGTTGATGAAGCAATTGAATTGAGCAAAAATCTTGGGATTCCGCTGCATCCTGATTATATTTTTTACTGGAGCCAGATTTCAATGGAGCAGTTTTTGGAATTGATTGGCTGGCTCAAGAACGCAAGAACAACAAGAAAGATAATTTTCCCATACAATAAAACAGAGCAGGAAAAATTTAGAAATGCCAAAAGGGCATTGGAGTTGCTTGGGATTGAGCATGAGGTGACAATTGAAAATGTCATTGTTGGAGAGAAATACAGCAAGGCATTATTTGCAAATCTTGGACTTGATTTTGGGTTGCTTGACATTGAAGAAAGGCTCTTGAATAAGATTATTGATGAGAGAAAGTTTATGATTGGGAACAGTGTTTTAGAGGCTGTTAATGTTGTTTCTAATTTCAATATAAAGGACAAGGCAGGGGATTTTATTGGGACAAGAATGGGGCGTCCTGAGAAAGCCAAGCTCAGGAAGCTTACTGGCAGCCCGAATGTTTTGTTTCCTGTTGGGAGCGAGGGCGGAAGATTAAGGAGTGTGCAGGCAGCTTGCGAGGCTGGGAAAGTCAGGAGCAGTTTTCCATTGAGATATTGTGAAAAGTGCGACAAAGAGACAATTTACACTTGCTGTGAAAAATGCGGAGAGAAAACAACTCAAAAGTATTATTTTTATGAAACAAAAGAGAAGTCTTTTGATAAGGTTGCAAAGTGGAGTGAGAAAGAGGGACAGCCATTCCAGTCAATTGACTTGGATATTAATTATTATCTTGGAGATGCAATTGACAAGCTTGAAATGGATGATCACGAGGTTCCCTTGTTAATCAAGGGTGTCAGGGGGTTGTCTTCTGAGGGAAAGCAAATGGAGCATCTTGGCAAGGGTGTTTTAAGAGCAAAGTATGATTTGCAGGTGAATAAGGATGGAACAGTGCGGTTTGATGCAACTGAATTGCCTTTGAATAGCTTTAAACCACTTGAAATAGGGGTTAGTGTTGAAAAACTCAGGGAATTGGGATATAAGACAGACATTGATGGTGAAAAATTAGAGAGAGATAACCAGATTCTGGAGATGATGCCTCATGATGTTTTGCTGCCAAACTGCATAGACAGTCCTGATGAAATGGCAAGTGATGTTTTTATTAGGGTGGCAGAGTTTGTTGACGAGGAACTTGAGAGCTTTTACAAGATGAAGCCCTTTTATAATGTGAATACAAAGGATGATTTGGTTGGCAAGCTTGGAGTATGCATGGCGCCGCACAATTGCGCAGGAGTCATATGCAGATTTATTGGTTTTTCGAACACCCAGGGTTTGATGGCCAGCCCCTTTATGCATGCTGCAATAAGGAGGGACTGTGACGGAGATGAAGCAGCGATAATGCTTTTAGGAGATGTGCTATTGAATTTTTCAAGAAAGTTTCTTCCAAGCCACAGAGGGGGGACACAGGATGCCCCATTAGTATTGAATGCTAAGATAAATGCAGGAGAGGTTGATGACCAGATTCTTGATTTTGAGTATGTTCTGAATAGAGAGTATCCTTTGGAATTATATAGGCTAGCTGAAAAAAGAGAGCATTCTTCTAAAGTAGAGGGTGTAAAGACTTGCAAAGATATGCTGAAGGAGGGAAAAAATCCTTTTAAGGGAATTGGATTTACCCATGATACAAATAATTTTAACAATGGAGTTACTTGCTCTGCCTATAAGAAGCTTGGGGAGATGCAGGAAAAAGTCAGGCATCAAATGGAATTGGTTGAGAGAATACGGGCTGTTGATACCTCGGATACTGCAAAGCTTGTGATTGAGAGGCATTTTGTAAGAGACATGAGGGGTAATTTGAGGAAGTTTTCAATGCAGGGATTCAGATGCGTTTCATGCAATGAAATCTTGAGAAGGCCCCCTCTAAGTGGGGTTTGCCCCAGGTGCAGAGGCAAGATAATATTCACAATTCATGAGGGAGGAATCAAGAAGTATCTTGAGCCTGCCCTGGAGCTTGCTGAAAAGTACAACCTTTCTAAGTATCTCAAGCAGAGTCTTCGGATAACAAAAGAATACATTGACAGTGTTTTTGGAAAGGAGCTTGAGAAGCAGGAATCAATAGACAAGTGGTTTTAGCAAACACTTGCTGATTCAAATCCACACAGTGATTTGCATAGACAAGTGGTT
>Ga0272442_10011850_pt1 | contig 10595 bp, 10 predicted proteins | sample SSMForm2O_FD_200262 | JGI IMG/M metagenome (GOLD analysis project Ga0272442, IMG submission 200262) | Marine sediment archaeal communities from Little Sippewissett salt marsh, Falmouth, MA, United States - SSM-Form-2O | ecosystem: Environmental > Aquatic > Marine > Wetlands > Sediment ... | reverse complement strand
GAAGTTATCAGGTTACTTCCTGGGCTGCCCCCGGAGACCATCCTGTCGTCCCGAAGGTTGAACTTGTTTTTGAAAATAACCAGCCTGTTTACGCAGCTTATTTTAACGCCGAAAGTGAAATAATCAGAAAAGTGTATTATTATGATTATACTATCTTCGGAAGTTTTATGATGCCATTGAAAGTGACACAGATTACTTATACTGCTGCGGGCGATTCTGTGATCCAGCGCAATACCTATTCCGGGGTAAAAGTTTCGTCAATTGCCGATTCACAGTTTTACAATTTTGAAATACCGGAAGATGCCAAAGTTATTCGTTAAAGCAGCCATACTGATATTTTTTCTTTTTTCAGGATTTGTGTCTGTTTCACAAAGCAGCCTGATTTCCGATATACAGTTAATCGGCGAAAAAAGGGTGGAGGTATTAAAACAGGAGAAAAAGACGCGCCCTTATATTTATTCCGGAAAAACAAACCCATTGGTAAAATATAATCCGGTTAATGCCGTTTTCGGGGGATTGTTATTTATTTACCAGAATGCACTTTCACAGCAGTTTTCAGCCAATTGCCTGTACCATCCGTCATGTTCTGACTTCAGCAAACAATCAGTCAGGGAGTACGGGCTGTTGAAAGGTGTTTTCCTTAGTGCCGACAGGGTTATGCGGTGCAACCGGATTGCTGCAACCGGGATTCACCCTCTCCGCATCGAAAATAATAAAGTGCAGGATCCTGTGGATTTTTACCGGTTCAGAAAATGAAGGAATTTATCGCCATATTGCTTGTGTTGTTTTCTTATCCTGCTATGGCGCAATATACGTTAAGCCAGGAACTTAAATTTGTCCGGCACCTTGTCGGGCAGGAGGAGTACAGCGATGCCGTTTATTACATTGACTCGAAGTTTAACCGCGATTTCTCCCTGCCGGTTCGCGACTCCCTCAATTATTTTAAAGGGTGGAGCCATTATGCCATGAAAGAGTTAAACCAATCTGCTTCTTCCTTAATGCAGGTTTCATCGGATTCCCCGTTTTTTTATGAAAGCCGGTTTTTTGCAGCCTATAATTATGCCCACCTCGGGATAGTTCCGTTATCAGGGCATATATTGAAAACCCTTGATGTTGAAGGCTTCCTTGATGAACTAAGGCATTTTGAACTGGCAGGGAATGCTTTGCTGGAAAGAGACCTGCCGGCATTCGAAGCCAATTTTTCAGAAATGGAATCTTCCCAATTATTTTCATTCGGGAAAGAGAAGGAGAATTTTAAAAAGTATTATGCTGAAATCCGGGCTCACAAGAAAAAATCGGTTTGGGCGGGTGGCGTCCTGTCGGCAGCACTGCCCGGGGCAGGGAAAGTATATGCCGGGAAAACCGGGGAAGGCATTGCTTCGTTTTTAATTGTTGCAGCATCGGGAGCCACTGCTTACGAAAATTATAAAAAGTCAGGATTTAAAAATGCCAAAACTATTCTGTTCGGGTCGTTATTCGCAGTTCTTTATATCGGGAATATTTACGGTTCGGTTTTTACCGTGAAACTTGCCAACGAAGAATTTAACCATGAAATGGACCATAAAATACTTTTTAATATGCACATTCCTCTCAGGAATTTTTTTAACTGATGCCAACGGGAATGTTTTTCGCCATGCCGACAGCCTGATGGCTGCCGGATTATTCCGCGATGCCCGCATCGAACTTGAGAAAATTGTGTTTTTCAATCCCGGCGGAGAATATCATACTTTGGCACTGGTACGCAAGGCAGAATGTTACAAACAGGAACAGGATTTTGTAAAAATTTATGAAACTTTAAACCGGATATTTTTACTGAACCAGCCCGACAGTATGATTTTTTATATCAGGTATGAGAAAGCCCTGGCATATTACCTCGCCAATGAGCCGGGGCGGGCGGTTTTCGAATTGCAGGGATTGGCCTGGTTTTTAAGCGAGCCTGAAAAAGCTGCCCGGATAAGGTTCCTCTCGGCATTAAGCTATTGCGACCTGAAAAACTGGGCAGAGTCGAAAAACGAAGCAAAACAATATCTGGCTTTAACGGCTAAGGATTCTTCAGAATATGCTGTTTATGAAAAACTTCTTGACAACTTATTCTTAGAAAAAAATATCCCGAAAACACTTTCGAAAAAAACGGCAAAGAATCTTTCAACGTTTATACCGGGAGGTGGCCAGTTTTATGCCGGCCGGGTTGGCGAAGGGATATTAAGTTTTGCGCTTCATGGCGGGCTGCTTTATTTCGGAGTGTCGCAATTCCTCGATAAATTTTATTTCACAGGCTATACAGCCGGATTCGGGTTATTGCAACGATTATATACAGGGAACCTTCAACGTGTGCAGGACCTGGTCGGGGAGGTAAATAAAAAAAGGTATGATGAATTTTATACTGAATTATATAACTTGCTGGCTTCAACAGTAACTGATAACACATTATGAGGATTTATTTTGCAGGCTCCATCAGGGCAGGAAGGGAAGATGCCGGGTTGTACCACCGGATTATCGGCCATCTTCAGAAATACGGGGAGGTGCTGACCGAACATGTGGGTGACCGGAGCCTCACAGAAATGGATGACGAGGGAGTTACAGACCGGTTCATTCACGACCGTGACATGGGGTGGCTTTTATCAGCAGACGTCGTTGTGGCAGAGGTGACTGTCCCTTCCCTGGGCGTCGGGTACGAAATCGGGCGTGCCCTTGAAAATGGCAAGCCTGTGTTATGCCTCTACAGGCCGCAAAAGGATAAAAGGCTTTCAGCAATGATCTCAGGGTGTGAAAAAGTTATTGTCTCTGCCTATCAAACCATTTATGAAGCTGAATCAATAATTGACAATTTTTTTTAAACCAGTAAACTTTAATCCGAAACATTTAAGATCCACACTTCCGAATCCGGGTCACGGTCAAGAAATTCATCTCTGACGGTGTTAGCTTCTTCAAGTGTATTGAATCCACCCACTGCTACCACAAAAAACCTTCCCTGTTTGCCGAGGTGGACCGGTGAATACCCCATTTTTTCAATCTGCGAAAAATATTTGTCGGCATTGGCTTTTTCCAAAAAACTTCCCCCGACAAGGTAATAGTTCACCACCGTATCTTTTTCTTCAACAACGGGCGCTGATTCTTCAATGCGCGGAAGCATGCTGTCCACTGCCACGGTATCGGAGGCTAACGAATCAGAGAGGGCAGTTGAACTCCTTTCAGGGATTATCCGGGATTCCTCATAACCGGAAGCAGGTGGTTCCGTAGTATTTTTTGTGAAAAAGTTGAGGTACACGAATACAATTATTGCTGCAAACGGGATCAGAAGGAACAACAGCCAGGCTTTGTTTTTTTTCTGATTTTTTTCAGCATTGGATTGTTCCCCCTGACCTTTTTTCGCGCCAGCCCTGTCCTTTAAAGAGATCATCCCAAGCCCGTAAGAATCGGGAAGTAAATTGCCTGTTAAGCCTGCCTTAAAAACAGTAGATTTACTATCGTTCAGTGTAAGTGCCCCCAGCCCTTCGAACACAACTTCTTCGCCCTTTTCAAGCCTGTACTGGATGTTTTCCCTGAATTCCTCAATTTTTTTCAGGGCATCAAATAATGGCATCCCTTCTTTTCGCGAAAGGTAATTAACTAAAAGCCCGTCGTTGTGTTTGAGCTTCGGGCTAAAGGTTATCTCTTTCGAAGGCGGGTGGATCCTTTCCTGGGTTTCGTTGGTATGGGCTTCACGATAATTTGCAATAAAAGCGCCTAAGCCAGGAACAATCACACAATCGTGTTCATATAACAGTTCTGATATGTATGCCGATATTTTCAACACTTTTTTATTATGAACCACAAATGTAAAAAAGTAAACTGAATTTTACAGGAAGGCCATTTGTCGGCGTTACTAATAATTTATCCTTATTTAACTGATTTTACCCATGAATTATTGATTTTTATTCGAATGAAGTAAAATAAAATTGCGTACTTTATCCTGAAATTTAGTTCAGGCTGGTTGACTATTCATTAATATAACCTGCCCGGTTAGGTAATGTCGAATTAAGAAATTTAAAGGATTATGAAAATATCAGTAGTTGGGACCGGTTATGTGGGATTGGTTTCAGGCACTTGTTTTGCTGAAACCGGAGTAAGTGTGGAATGCGTGGATACCAATGAACAAAAAATTCGGCTTCTCAATGACGGTCGGATTCCCATTTATGAGCCCGGTCTGGAAGATATTTTTAAACGGAACATGAAAAAGGGGAGGCTTGCTTTTACCACGAGCCTGAAAGACAGCCTTGTTGATGCCGAAGCGGTTTTTATTGCGGTAGGAACTCCTCCCGGCGAGGACGGGAGTGCCGACCTGCAATATGTCCTGAATGTTGCCCGCGATGTTGGCAGATACATCAGCCACTATATGGTGGTGGTAACGAAGAGCACGGTTCCGGTCGGGACTTCGGTTAAGGTAAAAGCTGTTATTCGGGAGGAACTGCAAAATCGTGGTGAAGAAATTCCGTTCGATGTAGCGTCCAATCCTGAATTTCTGAAAGAAGGCAGCGCTGTAAACGATTTCCTGAAACCAGACCGGATTATTGTCGGGACAGAATCCGAGGAGGCCCGAAAGGTGATGTGGCGGTTATATAAACCTTTTCTGCTAAATGGTCACCCTATTGTTTTTATGGACATCATTTCATCCGAAATGACAAAATATACAGCAAACGCAATGCTGGCAACCAGGATCAGTTTTATGAACGACATCGCAAATTTATGTGAAATCGTAGGGGCGGATGTCAACATGGTCAGAAAGGGGATCGGTACCGATAGCAGGATTGGCAATAAATTTATTTATCCCGGCACCGGATATGGAGGGAGCTGTTTCCCAAAGGATGTGCAGGCCCTGATACGCACTGCCGATGCACATGGCTATTCCCTCGATATTTTAAAGGCTGTGGAAAATTTAAACTACCGACAAAAAACAGTTTTGGCCGCAAAACTCAAAAAGCATTTTAACAATCGGGTAAAAGGGAAAAAAGTAGCTTTATGGGGTCTGGCATTTAAACCTAAAACCGACGATATGCGGGAAGCCCCTTCTTTGGCTATCATCGGGCAATTACTGGACGCAGGGGTCAGGATTACAGCTTACGATCCGGTTGCAATGGATGAAGGGAAAAGAATTCTGGGAGATAAAATAAAATTTGCCAACGATGAATATGAAGCTTGTATCGATGCCGATGCGCTCATTGTTGTCACAGAATGGTCTGAGTTCAGGACTCCCAATTTTAAAGTACTTGAAAAACTGATGGCAGGCAAAACCATTTTCGATGGCCGGAATATTTACGATCCGGGAGAAATGGCTGAGATGAAGTTTAATTACTATAGTATTGGCAGAAAAGATATCACAAACGAAAATAAAGATAAATGAAGCGTATTTTGGTAACAGGAGGGGCAGGCTTTGTCGGTTCTCACTTATGTGAACGATTATTAAGTGAAGGCAATGAGGTTATTTGCCTCGATAACTTTTTCACCGGAAAAAAAAGTAAAATCATCCATCTGGCAGGTCACCCTTATTTTGAACTGGTAAGGCACGATGTGACGATGCCTTATTATATTGAAGTGGATGAAATATACAACTTGGCATGTCCTGCTTCGCCGATCCATTATCAGTACAATCCCATAAAAACCATCAAAACATCGGTCATGGGGGCAGTAAATATGCTGGGGCTTGCTAAACGGATAAAGGCAAAAATACTTCAGGCTTCCACCAGTGAAGTGTACGGCGACCCGAATGTGCATCCACAAAAAGAGGATTACTGGGGAAATGTGAATCCCATTGGAATCAGGTCGTGTTACGATGAGGGCAAACGGTGTGCTGAATCCCTGTTTGTGAATTACCACATCCAAAACAATGTACGGATAAAAATCATCAGGATATTTAATACTTACGGGCCAAAGATGGAGCCTGATGATGGGAGAGTTATTTCTAATTTTATTGTACAGGCGCTTCGAAATAAGGATATCACCATTTTTGGTAACGGAAAGCAAACCCGGAGCTTTCAGTATGTCAGCGACCTGGTTGAAGGGATGTTGCGCATGATGGCTACCGGCGAGGATTTTACCGGGCCTGTGAATATTGGTAATCCCTGTGAATTTAACATGATTGAGCTGGCTGAAAATATAATCCGGTTAACCGGGTCCAGGTCTAAACTAATTTTCCTGCCTTTGCCTAAAGACGATCCTGCACAACGACAGCCGGATATTTCACTGGCCCGGGAAAAGCTGGATGGCTGGGAGCCGGTTATCCCGTTAAAAGAAGGATTGATTAAAACAATCGATTATTTCGATAAACTATTAACCTCGCAATAATTTCATAGCAGGCTACTTTATATAAAACAGGAAATACTATGGCACACAGGATTCTGGTAACAGGAGGAACAGGGTATATCGGGTCGCATACCGTGGTCGAATTGCAAAACAAGGGATTCGATGTATTAATCGTTGATAATTTATCTAACTCAAGCATTGATGTCCTTGACAACATCACAAAAATTACGGGGATACGGCCGGGTTTTGAAAAGTTCGACCTTTCCGATCCGGGGAAAACCGATGATTTTTTAATGCGCCATGCCGGTATTAAAGCCGTTCTCCATTTTGCGGCTGCAAAAGCTGTGGGCGAATCGGTGCAGAAGCCTTTGCATTATTACCGGAACAACCTGGTGTCGATGATGAATTTACTGGATGGGATGAAAAAATACGAAATCGGTTTTTTTGTGTTTTCTTCTTCCTGTACGGTTTATGGTCAGCCTGATGTGTTGCCGGTGACAGAAAATACCCCAAGGAAGGAAGCCGAATCGCCGTATGGGAACACTAAACGGGTTTGTGAAGACATTTTACGGGATACCATATATGCCAACCCTGAGATCAGAGGGATTGCCCTGCGTTACTTTAATCCAATCGGAGCCCATCCGTCAGCCCTGATTGGTGAACTGCCATTGGGAATCCCCGACAACCTGGTCCCGTTTATTACACAGACAGCCGCCGGTATCCGCGAAGAATTAAAGGTTTTTGGCAACGATTACGACACCCCTGACGGCTCGGCAATCCGCGATTATATCAATGTGGTCGACCTGGCAAATGCGCATGTTGTCGCCATTGAAAGGTTGCTGAACAACCAAAACAAATCCGGGTACGAGGTTTTTAATTTAGGCACCGGTAAGGGTCTGTCTGTTCTTGAAATAGTAAAAGGATTTGAAAAAGCAACAGGTGTAAAACTTAATTATAAAATTGTGGGAAGGCGTGCCGGCGACATTGAAAAAATATGGGCAGATACTTCCTTTGCTAACGAAGAACTGGGATGGAAGGCAGAAAAAAGCATGGAGGAAACATTGGTTTCAGCGTGGGAATGGGAGAAAAATATCAGGAATATTAAATCGTAACTTAAAGATATTGCCATGTATAAATTTACTTTATTATCCGTATTTTTTCTGTTTGTTCTTTTGAGTTGTAATCAAAAAAAGGAAACAGTACCGGCAATCAAAAATCCGGTTGAATTGAAAAAAGTAAATAAGGCGACTCCTTATATTACTGCGAAAGATACAGATGAAAGACTGGCAAAAAAACCGGAGATTAATTTTACCGATTACAGCCAGCCACCTGAAACTCAGCCTTGTGTTTTTTTGGATCCGAAAAATACATTTCAGACCTTCATCGGAATAGGATCTGCGCTAACCGATGCTTCTGCCGAAGTGTTCAGTAAACTTCCGGAAGAAAAACAAAAAGAATTTCTGGATGCACATTTCGATAAAGAAAAAGGCAATGCTTATACATTCATGCGAACAAATATTGCAAGTTGCGATTTTTCGGGTTACAGTTACGATTATGTTGAAGAAGGAGACGCTGAATTAAACACATTTAATATCAGCCACGATAAAGAATTCAGGATACCTTTTATTAAAAAGTGTGTTGAAGCAGCAGACGGAAAATTAAAGATTTTTGCCAGCCCATGGAGTCCTCCCGGCTGGATGAAAGATAATAACGACCGGTTGCATGGTGGTAAGCTTCTCGATGAATATAAACAACCGTGGGCAAACCATTTCGTGCGTTTTATCCAGGAATACGAAAAAGAAGGGATCGATATTTGGGGATTAACCGTACAAAACGAACCCATGGCGGTTCAAATCTGGGAATCATGTATTTTTACGGCAGAAGAAGAACGCGATTTTGTAAAAAGTTACCTTGGTCCCACTTTGGAAAAGGCAGGAATGGGGGATAAAAAGTTAATTGTCTGGGATCACAACCGTGACCTTATTTATCATAGAGCTTCTACAATCCTGAATGATGTTGAAACTTCAAAATACATCTGGGGAATTGGTTTTCATTGGTATGAAACATGGACAGGCAGCGCGATGCAATTTGAAAATCTAAAACTTGTAAATGAAACTTTCCCGGAGAAAAAGCTTGTATTTACGGAAGGGACTCCGGCTTCATTTAATCCCGAAAGATATAATTCCTGGCAATTGGGGGAAAAATACGGATTATCGATGATTAATGATTTTAACTGTGGGACAGTTGCCTGGACTGACTGGAATATCCTGCTTGATGAAAAAGGTGGTCCCAACCATGTTGAAAATTTCTGTTTTGCCCCTGTCCATGCCGACCTTCGCACAAATGAGCTGATCTATACAAACAGTTATTATTACATCGGGCATTTTTCCCGGTTTATTAAACCGGGGGCAAAACGAATTGCGTGTTCTGCCAGCCGCGATAAACTACAGGCAACTGCATTTTTGAATCCCGACGGGGGAATCGTTGTAGTGGTTATGAATATGTCAGATGAAGAAATAAATTATAAGTTATGGATTGAAGGGAAAGCTGCTGATGTTACAAGTAAAGGGCATTCCATTGCAACCTTCACATTTTAAATGGCTACTTTTATGCGTTGGAATTTGCTTGCGCAAAATAATATTTTATGAAAAATATATTAATCACAGGTGGAGCAGGATTTATCGGCTCACATGTTGTCAGGCTGTTTGTGAATAACTACCCGGATTATAAAATTGTGAACCTCGACAAACTCACCTATGCCGGCAACCTGGCCAACCTGAAAGATGTGGAAAACAGCCCCAATTATGAATTTGTGAAAGGCGATATTGTGGATGGAGATTTTATCCTGAAATTGTTTGAAGAAAAACAGTTTGATCGTGTTATCCACCTTGCTGCTGAATCGCATGTCGACCGGTCTATTTCGGATCCTACTGAATTTGTTTACACAAATGTTATTGGCACAGTGAATCTGTTAAACGCAGCTAAACACGTTTGGAAAGACAATTTTGAAGGCAAAAAATTCTACCACATTTCAACCGATGAGGTTTATGGTTCGTTGGGAGAAGAGGGTATTTTTACAGAAGAAACAGCTTACGACCCGCATAGCCCCTACTCGGCATCGAAAGCCAGCTCCGACCATTTTGTGCGGGCTTACCTCGACACCTTTGGATTGCCAACAGTTATCTCAAACTGTTCCAATAATTACGGATCATACCAGTTCCCCGAAAAACTGATCCCTCTGTTTATCCATAATATCAAAAACAAAAAATCGCTTCCTGTTTACGGCAAGGGTGAAAATGTGCGTGACTGGCTTTGGGTGGTCGACCACGCCCGGGCAATCGATGTGATTTTTCATAAAGGAGTTGTCGGAGAAACTTACAATATCGGCGGGTTTAACGAGTGGAAAAACATTGACCTGATAAAGGTGATGTGCCGGATCATGGACAAAAAACTCGGCAGGGCTGAAGGTGAATCGGAAAAACTGATCACTTTCGTAAAAGACCGTGCCGGCCACGACCTGCGCTATGCAATCGACGCTACAAAATTAAAAAAGGAACTGGGCTGGGAGCCTTCACTGCAATTCGAGGAAGGGATCGAAAAAACCATCGACTGGTACCTCGAAAATGAGGAATGGCTTGAGAATGTTACTTCTGGCGATTATCAAAAATACTACGAAGAACAATATGTAAAAAGGTAATTTTATGTTATCCGACAATAATTTTTAATCTGACTCTATTGGCTAAGCTAATTAGTTTTGTCAGAGTGCTGTACATTTCTTATCTTGAAATCAAAATAAAAAATTCACGATGAAACGCCGTACATTTTTTAAAACATCAGCCCTGGGAGGTTCAGCTATCGCATTAGGCGGTTTGAATGCCTGTGGGAATATTGGGGATGAAGAAAAATCAGGAAAAGAAACTAATCTGAAAGATTTTGAACTCAACGAAGTTACGATTGACCAGCTTCAGGCTAAAATGGAATCAGGAGAATTGGCTGCTGTGGATCTTTGCCGGAAATACCTCGACAGGATCAAACAGGTTGATCCAGTTCTGAAATCGGTGATTGAGCTAAATCCCGAGGCTCTGGAAATTGCGGAAAAGATGGATGCCGAGAGAAAAGAAGGCAAAGCCAGAGGACCGCTTCACGGTATTCCTGTAATGATTAAGGACAATATCGATACCGGCGACAAAATGCAGACAACAGCAGGCTCGCTGGCGTTAGAGGGGAATTTTGCCCCGGAGGATGCTTTTATCGTGAAAAAGTTACGTGCAGCCGGTGCTATATTACTTGGGAAAACCAATCTCAGCGAATGGGCT
>Ga0272442_10011848_pt1 | contig 10597 bp, 11 predicted proteins | sample SSMForm2O_FD_200262 | JGI IMG/M metagenome (GOLD analysis project Ga0272442, IMG submission 200262) | Marine sediment archaeal communities from Little Sippewissett salt marsh, Falmouth, MA, United States - SSM-Form-2O | ecosystem: Environmental > Aquatic > Marine > Wetlands > Sediment ... | reverse complement strand
ACTACCAAATATTATTCTAAATGGTTACTTTATGCCTCTTTGGAATAATTTATGGGTTATTAAAACAGATTCAGAAGGAAATATCTCATGGGACGTTACTTATAGAGATGCAACAGCTCGTTGTGTACAAGAAACAACTGATGGTGGATATATTATTGCTGGTCATAAAGGACCATATTATGGCACAAAGGGGATTTTACTAATCAAGACTGATGAAAATGGAAATATTAATTAGGGAAATGAAAAAACCTATAATTAATAATAAGCATATTTTAAAAAATGCAATAATAACCTATAATAATGGAGAAAAGGAAATATTTGATGCTATTTTGATTACTGAAAAAGGAATTTTTACAGGAGTTATTAAGATGAATGATAATTATTCAGAAGATTTTATCGATAATGGACTAATTTCAAAAAAAGAAATAAAAAATATTATAGTTTTTTATAAAGAGGGCAGATCACAAACAATTAACTTTTAAATATAAATTGGAGGAAGATTATTGTCTCCCCAAACTAATATTCTTCCTCCTGATTATATTTTTTATTTAGATTATCTTAGTAAATAAGTAAATTAAAGCAAAATTCCATAAAGGTAAACGAAGAAATCCTTTTTTCATAATATTCATTTTTTAAGTAGGGATTTTAACTTTTGTAAGGTAATCCCGGCTCGGGCCTGACAACCATTAACACGGCACGTTATAACATGAGAAAAACGACAAAAAATTGATATTGAAAAATACATAAAAAGACATCGTTGGTTAGATATATTTATAGTATTTATTTTTGGTATAATTGCTTCAATAATTGCTTGGTTTATAATAATAGTATTATCTGATTAATAAAGATAATAATTCAATAAGATCAATAAGATCAATAAGATCAATAATTATAAAATCACAATTTTTTCTCCATAACAATCACATACTTGTTATAGTTTTTTAACAAAAAAATAAATGATAATAATTCATAAAATATTATATTCATAAGTAATCAAATTTGATTACCTATGCATGGTAAATTTTATATATGACATCCTTCATATATAATATTGATGAATTCAATAAATATGCTTCAAGTATTGGAAAAATATCCAACATTCAATATCGATACAATTGCAAATATTATAAATAAAGATACAAAGTATGCAAAGGTATATATAAACAGATTGAAAAATAGAAATCTAATCCAACATCTTCAAAGAAATGTATATACTATCCAAAAAGATCCGCTAATTGTTGCGTCTCGGACAATATGGCCCAGTTATATCTCTTTATGGACTGCATTTCGTTATCATAATCTAACTGAGCAAATACCACGTAAAATATCTGTTGTAACTACTCGCTCGAAAAGTCGCGATAATATATCTATAATGAATACAACGATTATATTTGAAAGAATTCCCCCTAAATACTTCTTTGGATTTTTAAAAATTAGAATGAATGAATTTGAGATATTTATGGCCAGTCCAGAAAAAGCGTTAATTGACGCGGTTTTATTAAAACGAATTTCGGCTACGGAAATCTATTCTATAATAAAAGAGAATTTGAATAACTTATCGTCCAATAGGTTAATCGATTATGTATTAAGAACACGTAATAGAGCATTAGCTAAGAGATTTGGATGGATGCTTAGCTCACTTGGCTGTAAAAATGCTAATAGATTGAAAAAACTTACATACAAGACAATAATCCCTTTTGACTATGCTCGATCAGCTACAAGAATGAAAAATAAAGAATGGGGCATAATTGTCAATATAGGAGAGATATAATTCTATCCAAGTCTGACTTAAAGGATATTGCAGAAATAAAACATCTTTCAATTCAAAATGCAGAAAAAGATTATCTCCTTGAAATAATATTATATACAATTTCTAATATCCGACGATTATTAGTCTTCAAAGGTGGGACCGCTCTCTATAAATTCTATAATCTTAATAGGTTTAGTGAAGATCTTGATTTTGATATTATTGCTAAAAGATTTAACGTTTCAAAATTTATTAATGATACAAAAAGAAATTTAGAACTGATTGGGATGAAGAGAACATTGAGTGATTTAAAAGAATATAGTAATGAAATTAATATTAAATTTACAATTAGAGGGCCATTATACGATGGTAGAAAAGAAAGCATGTCAAGAGTGACAATAAATTTAAGTAAGAGAGAGCAACCTAAAAAAATTGATGAGAAATTATTAATTGGGAGATATCCTGAAATTCCATCTTTTAGTCTTTGTATTTTAGATGCTAAAGAAATTGCAGCAGAAAAAGTTAGATGCATTTTAACCAGAGAAAAACCCCGTGATGTTTATGATATTTGGTTTCTTTTTAAAAAAGGAATATCTATAGATATTAAAACTATAAATATGAAACTTAAGATACATAGATTTGAATTTAATTTAGATAAATTCCACGAAAAATTATATGAAAAAAATAAAATGTGGGAGCTTGATTTGAGAGATCTTATACCGGGCGATTTACCAGATTTTAATAGTATAGCAACTGATATAAAAAAGTGGAGTTATGATTGGAAATAATTCTTTCCTTTAAATTATCATAAAATGAGAAGAATATTTTTGAATTTTAAGACGGATCTTTAACCTCTAAATCACATTTTAAATTTGAGGAGTATAATCAACTTTTTATTTTAAAAGAACAAGCAGTCTTTCCAGCAATGGGAAAAGCTCCCATACCTATATGTCATATGGTTCTTTTGTAGGATGATAATCAAAGACAAACCGTAGAATTGGGATAGATATTCCCCATTCACCCAAAGGAATTCCTATAATTACTATTCCAAAAATTCTTTTTGGACCAAACCCTTTCCAATTATCCCAGTAATTTTCTATCCACCTGTCTTTCTTCAAAAAATCAAGAAATGACACTTTGAACCAAGGTAAGAAATTCCAACATTCTTTAAAATTATTTTTTATAATACGATTTCCTCCGCCATATTCATTTGAATAACCAATAGGACAGAGTTCTATGTTATTACCTTGTATAATATTATTATTTCCATCATTATTTAAAATCCCAGTGGCACAGGCTTCAAATTTATTACCATATATAACAGTATGACTTCCTCTTATCCTTATTCCAGTTCTACATCGTTTTAATGTGTTATATGAAATATTTTCCATGCCACCCAGTAAGGCAATACCTACAATACTACAATCTGTTATGACATTGCCTTTTATGGTAACATACGATGAAAAAACATCAATCCCCACTGTATTACAATTGCTTACTTGATTATTAATAATATTAACATTCCTACCAATTCTATATACTTTAATCCCATATCCATATGGATTGCGAATTAAGCAATCTGATACCGTATTATTGTTTTGGTCAAGGTTCGGATTATCAGCGCCTAAATGAATACAAAAACCACGAGCTAATTTTTCAATTCGAAAATTCGAGATAATTACATGACTTGCATTGACTACAATGACTGTTGCATTTCCATCAGGTTTAATAAATGGCTTTCCGGTATCATTACCTTCTCCAAGTTCATGTTCAATCCCTATAAGTGAAATGTTATCTTTTTCAATTCGAATTCCTTCTTCACGATAAATCCCACTATAAACCTCGATAATATCTCCAGGACTTGAATAATTCACCGCTTCTTTTATAGAAATATAGTCCCCATCACCCTCATCATCAACAATGATTACAGACTTATCAGATAATGGATTAGAAAAGCCTTTTACAGTATCAAATGCTATTGCTGGTTGAATACCAACACCAATGAATAACAGAATGACAGCAACTGCCAAAGTTTTACAGATAGTTCTTTGTTTCATATTCTACACTCCTATATCATATGGTTCTTTTGCTGGATGCCAATCAATCCATGGCATATAAATAGAAATTCCAATATATGGTAAAAAATCTAACTTAGGAAACTTCAAACCAATCCAGTCATCCCAATAATTATTTTCATATTTATTAAACAAATCAATAAAGTTATCAATAACGTGAAATCTATTATCAATAAAATTATTTCTATAAATATTACAAAAATATACTCCAAGTGGATAATGAAAAATACCAATGATATTACCAATAAATGAATTACCAGAAAAATCTACAAGAGAACCTGTGTTATCTATAGCTATATCTAAATTTCTAAATGTATTATTAATAATTCTACATTCATAAACAAAATTAGCAATTCCATAAACATTGATAGATTCATTTGCGTCCCAAAGAAATATATTATCCTTAATTAAATAAATATCATTCTTTGCTCCTTCTCCTCTAAAGTGTATACCTACTACACAGTTTTTAAAAATATTGTTAATTATTGTAACATTTCTTACTTCAGAATCCTTATAAATCCCATCTTTATTTTGCTCCCAATCTCCAACTCCAGTATTCTGAATTGTAAAACCACTTATTTTAACATCATTAACATCAATAATACCTCGTCCAGATATAGATATTATTATACGATTTTCTTCCTTCCCATCTATTATTGTAGTTTCTCTGTTTTCTCCAATTAAACTGAAATCAGATTTATTAATTCTAATAGGATACTTTTCATAATAAGGTGAACTATCATCATAGACAAATACAGTATCACCATCAACAGCATCATCTATAGCACCCTGAATACTGGTATAGTTACCCTCCCCTGTTCCACCGACATAAAGAGTATTACCATTTGAGACTGAAAAACAAGATTTCTTAACATTATCAACTGCAACTATTGGAACAATACACACCCCTAGAAACAGGATTGCTATCCCTACCGCAAGATACATCCTCAGAGATTTATTCTTCATAAGAACACCTCCAATCATCAAAACATGTTTTCAAAAAATTTATATTCTTATTATTTTGTTGTATGTTTCTAAGATAATCGTTAGAACTAATTTTTGGGTCATATACTTCATCAGATTCAGATAAACCTGCTTTATCATAACCCGTAGCTCTAATGAGTAATTTACACGTGGGGAGATATTTAATCGTCCATGTATATGTTGGCCCTGGACCAGTAACAGTTTCTTGCAATTCATTGTTGGCATAAAACTCAACACAATCCATACCGCTCATTGCATCAGTTGCTGTTGCAGTAAACTTGAAAACCCAATCCTCCCACCATTTACCATTATGTTCATAAGTAAGAGTTATTTCGGGTACTGTTCGGTCTATATCTAATTCTAATTCATTCTTTGTTTCAACATTACCAGCGTTGTCAACAGCCCAGTATTCAACAAGGATATCATCGCCATCTCCATGAAGAATAAATGAACCACTATCACCAGGGATAACATGTTCTGACCAACCATCAATACAATATCTAATCTCTTTAACACCAGACACGTCATCCGTAGACTCTAACATTATGGTAACATCACTTACATACCAACCATTCCAACCATCAGGCTCAGATGGATCCAAAGAATAAGTAGTCACTGGTGGCGTGGTATCATAATATTCATATGAAATCGCAAAAGCTGTAGGATTAGTAACACCTTCAAAATAACCAATAAGAGTGCATTCTCCTGTATCCTCGTCACATTCCAACAAGCATCCCTGTCCAGATGTATAAGCTACTAAGTATAGAACATCGGTATCCAACTCAAAAGCACCATCCTGATTATAGAGAAGGTTATAACCCATTCCACCAACTACTGTAGCTTCCCCCGTATCAGTATCAATCGTATACAGATGTGATTCTCCACTAAATAATACATCCCAACCATAACAAACGCCATCTATATCAAAGGCAATAGCAATCATTGTTGTACTTGTGCCAAAAGAACCAATATAATTTTGTTCACCTGTGTCTATATCTATTTCATAAAAACTGTCGCTTGATGCACCATACAGTATATCCTCCACTGGATCATACGCTAAACCATTAAGTCCAACACCCCCACCACCAATGAATTGTGGTTCTAACGTCTCTGGATCTACATCATATAAATAACCTAGTTCATACTCGCAACAAAGATATCTTCCATCATTTGTCCAAGTACCACCTGAAAAGGAAACACCTCCGTATTCACAAAAATTATAAGTGCCATTTGGGTAAAAAGCATAAAAACCAGTTCCCTCAGGACCATAGAGCCAAAAACAATACCAAGTTGTATCGTGAGAAAATTTCTCCTCTGGATTATAAAAAGATTCTAAAGAATAACAGTCAGTAGGAATATCTTTTGCAATATTATCAGTAGATGAAACAACACTCATACTACAGAATAAAACTATAACTCCAACTACCAGAAGTTTATAAACCATATTTGAGGAATTTAACATTATACTCTTAGCCTCCCTCAATATTTTACATCCATTGTTGGATATTTAAATGTTACAACAACAAAAACGTTAGCAGTCTTTCAAGCAATGGCAAATACTCAAGATTCTGGTTTTAGAAATCAATATTATTTAGGAAATGTCTAAATTGCCCTAGATAAATTATTTTCATATGGGGAAATATGTATACGCCATAGAATGTCCTGTATTGATGTGAGTCATCATCAAGGACATGTAAATCAACATTTATTTTGAAAATACCAAAGTATATTTTGCTCCTCATAAATTCCCTATACATATCAACACACCAACCGACACTATATCTTGGTTGAACTGTATATATGATATCATCATAGGGGTGCTCAAAAATAAACCTTCCATCGAGTTTTTCCACATTAAAATCAATTTGAACTTGAAGTTCTGTATCAGGTATATCATGTAAAAAGTCAATATTGAAACCTGCCAAGAAATATAGCGTATAACATGTAATTGTAAATTGACTTGCCAAAGTAGTCCCAGTAGATGATTCAGATAATGTTTCACTATTGACTACATTTGGGATATTTACTAGCATTAAAATACAAATAATACCAATTACAATTCCTCTTTTTTTCATACAACTCCTCCCTTAATTCATATTTTACATCAAGTTGTGGATATTTAAATGTTACAACAACAAAAATATAGTAACAACATATGGAACTATTAATGTTGTTTTTTGGGTTAAAAGCCCCTGGCAAAAAAACACAAAAAAAAAGGTGTTTTAACAGGAGAAAAAATAGGTCAGTTAAGCCGCTGACGGGCTAACGGCGTATAGGTTAAAAGCCCTTCACATAGTATATAAATGTTTTAAATACTTGTCTTTGAAAAATCTACATTATCTATAAGAAGAAAGTAGGATGTTTTTTTCCCTTTAAGGATATCAATATAATCAATCAGCATAAGGTAAACAATCATATTCTTCCATCAAATAATATGAAATTAAAAGAATTGGAACAACAGTTGTGCGATATAAAATTAAAATAGGTATATAAATAGGTAAAAAGACTAACATCAATATTCCTTCTAATATAGGATTACTAATCATATCGATTGCTTCTGCAATAATATCAATAGGTAAGAAAAAAATAGTTAAAATGAAGAAAAGTAAAAACAACGAATATGCAATAGGACAAATAATATCCTCAATAGGTGTAACAGAATTTAACTCCTTATTCATTACTTTAACCGTTTCAAGTCTATTTGATAGTTTCTCGTCTTTAGAAATGATATTATTAAGATTACCAAACAAATTTGTATCAGTAAACTTAACATTCTCCATTATCTCTAATGATTCATCTTCACCAATAATATTAGTAAATTCAATACCCTTATTGTAGCATATATTCAGATATTCAACAGTCATAGAAGGTTTAGAAAATAATGTATTAAAGAATAATCTTGGGTTTCTAAACAATAGTATACGATAGACACTTCTGGCTATATCCACACTAAAGAAAAAATTATCATTCTTTTCTAATAGTTCTTTTACTTCTGGGTTGCTTGCAATGTCTATTATTATTTGAAATAGGTAATCCTTTGGTTCAATATCTATCTCTGTTTCTGGTTTAACTGCTACACTTGGTTGTATTGCTAAACCCAGAAACAGGGTGGTTATTCCAATAACTGTTAGGATGTTCTTATGCATATTTATTATCAGCTTATTATTTTTTTTAAGGCCATTGAGGGCAATTTAATATTTCTAATATAACCCAAGTAGTAATGAATATCATGCCTTTAATAAGGCCCCAAGCACTCAAAAATATTAAAATAATTTGATTATTTCTAAAAGAATATAATAGTTCCGAAAAATTAGAAAATGTTCTTAATTGATGATAAAATAATAAAGCTGTAATTTTACAAATAATAGGAAAATTCCATAGTGATAACTCCTTATTTATCTCTTTTAATGTTGCAATTTCTTCAGATAACTCTTGGAATTTCTCTTCAAATTCAGGATAGTATTTAGATAAAATTAATAGTTGATTATCATACTTCTCTAACCTATTCAATGAATTCTTTATTAAAGAAAGATGCGATTTACTAACTTTCTTTGGACATAAATCACAATCATCATTATTATCTGTTGTTTCTGGTTGAACTGCTACACTTGGTTGTACAGTAAGTCCAAGGAACAATATTATGACAGCAACTGCCAAACCTTTATTTAACATTCTTACTTTCATATTCTATACCTTAATAATGGTTGCTTTCTTGGAAACCAATCATATTCATAAGCGGTTATAATCTTTTGATTGTAAAAAGGACCCACTACTAGTTTACCTTCGATTCTGTATGGGCCATTTATATTATCATCCCAATAATTTCTAATCCAATTGTTTAAAAATGCATCAAAAAAATAAGCGTTCTGAGTATTGTTTATAAAATTGTTTCTAATGAAAAAGTTAGATAAAGGACCATACTTCATTATAACGCCATACTCATTGTTTTCAAAGTGATTATTAATAACAATGTTAAGGTTGTTATCGCCTGTAATATCAACTCCTGACTCATCATTATCCATGAAAACATTTCCTGAAATAAAATTAAGCCAACCATAAACCCAAATTCCATTATCATTTCCAATAAAACGATTCCCAGAAATTATATTAAAATCAGACTTAACATATATCCCTGCTGAAAAAATATTAAATGGCGGAATAGGAATACATTTTATAATAGTAAAACCACGAATTGTAACAAAGTTACTAAGACCACCAATTAAAAAAACTGCATCATTTCCAGAGCCATTAACTATAGTTTTATACTTGTTTTGACCAATAACTTTCATAGATTTTTTAACAGAAATCCAACCTTCCTTATAATATCCATTACAAACAAAAACAGTATCTCCCTCATTTGCAGCATTAACACCATCTTTTATTTTTCTGTATGGATGTTTTTTTGTTCCATCCCACGGTCCTTGTGTGTTATCATCATCAACAAAGATAATATTATCAAATATTTTAGGAGATGTTGAAATTTTAGTATTAATTATATCGGCAAATGCAGGTTGTATCCCAACACCAATGAATAGAACTATAACTCCAACTACAAGAGACTTATACAACACAGATTTTTTGCTCATAATTCTCTTCTCCCTCAATATTTTACATCCACTATTGGATATTTAAATGTTACAACAACAAAAGAGTTAGCAGTCTATGCAGAAATGGAAAAGCTCAAACAGCCACTCAAGCCATAGACAAGATTATGATTAAAGTTTTCTTTTAAATCGCTAATAGATAAGGATTTAAACAAAACCCTAAAATATATAATGAAAAGTAAAAAAACGACCAAACAAAAGGTTCCATGAGCAGATCTATAAAATTTAATATTTTGCTTAACATGGTATTTTCATCAAAAATATCGTGGACTATCATATAAAACATATCATAAGGAAATATTATTATAATAAATATTGTTATAAGTAAAAGGATTGCAGAAGCACAAAGAATTGGATATCTTATAAATGGTTTAACAGGTTTTAAATCTTTATTCAGCTCTTTGAGTGTTTCAAATCTATTGGATAGTTCATCATTTTTAATAACAATATTAATAAGTTCATTTAAAAACTTTGTATCAGTAAGCTTAATATTCTCTAAAATCTCCAATACCTTATCTTCACCAAGTATATTTGTAATCTCAATACCCTTGTTGTAGCATTTGTTTAGATATTCAACAGACAATAATGGTTTAGTAAATAATGAATTAAACATTAGTCTTGGATTTCTCAATAGGAGTTTACGATAGACACTTCTATCAATATTAAACTTAAACAGGTCATTACTATATTGCTCTAACAAGTTCTTTAAATCTGGATTATTAGCAATATCTATGATTGTCTGAAACAGGTAATCTTTAGGTTCAATATCTATCTCTGTTTCTGGTTCTACAGTTGCCACTGCAGGTTGAACACCAACACCAACAAACAATAGGATGACAGCAACTGTCAGACCTTTACAGAATATTCTTCGTTTCATATTCTAATCCTTTTAATTACTATGGCACCAATGGATGATTAAAAAACCACCTTATGTAATCTAATACTACCACAAATATTATTCTCATGTTTATTCCAAAAATGTTAATAAAATAGATTTTGTGACACTTATTATTAAACTCAAATCTTTCCTGTTCTTCAGGAAATATTTCAAAATTAACTAAAAAAAAAACCAGGTGCTAATTTCCCTACCTTAAATTTGTATATTTTTGGATAGTCGTCAGTATAAGGTACTAATTTAATATGTTCACTCCAATTTTTTGTTCTTTCAATTGTCATTGAAGGCAAAC
>Ga0272442_10011847_pt1 | contig 10598 bp, 6 predicted proteins | sample SSMForm2O_FD_200262 | JGI IMG/M metagenome (GOLD analysis project Ga0272442, IMG submission 200262) | Marine sediment archaeal communities from Little Sippewissett salt marsh, Falmouth, MA, United States - SSM-Form-2O | ecosystem: Environmental > Aquatic > Marine > Wetlands > Sediment ... | reverse complement strand
TTTGCGCCGTCGCTTTCCAAAACCGCTCTTCGCGGGGCGGCGCTTGGCCGCTGGCCGCTTGCAGCATTTCCAGAAACTGCCGGGGCGTCAGATTTTCGCCCCCAAGAATATAGCGTTGACCGCTTTCACCTTTCTGCGCCGCCAAGAAGTGCCCCCGGGCCACGTCCCGGGCATCGATGCAGTTCATGCCGCCGGGCAGCAGATGGGGCATCTCCCCCCGCAGGTATTGAACGATGCGCGCCCCGGTAACCGTTGGACCCCGGTCGTACGCACCGATCGGCATAGTGGGATTGACCACCACCAGGTCCAGGGCGCCCGATCGCGCCCGATCTAACGCCAGGCATTCGGCTTGCCATTTCGACTGCACGTAATGGCTCGGCGCTGACAAGTTGAAAGGCGTTGTTTCATCTGGAAGTCCGCCGTCTTCGCGCCGGCCGATCGTGCCGATCGTGCTGGTGTGAACAACGCGCTGAATCCCTCGGTTACAGGCCCAATCCAGAACGCGGCGCGTGCCCTCGACGTTTGTCTCTTCGAGGAGGCGTCTGTCTTCTTCCGTTTCGCCGGACCCATAATAGGCCGCCAGATGGAACAACCCATCAAACGCGCCTGCAACCGCCTCAAGCGTCGCCGGACTTCGCAGGTCCACGCAAGCCGTGGAGACCTCATCCGGCAGGAATTCCCGCCCCCGCTCGCTGTGAACCAACGCCGTCACTTCGAATCCTGAACCGACCAAGGCATGGACAAGGTGAATGCCCAAGAATCCGTTGGCGCCGGTGACTACCGCGCGAGGGCTCATCCGTTCTCTCGAGACCCGCTCTCCCGCCCCGCCCTGCAAGTCACACTGCGAATCGACAGGGGCGTCGAATTGCGAATCGCCGGCCGTCTCTAAGCCAAACGATCCTTCAAGATTTCGGTGATCCGCTCCGCCGCGCCCCCGTCCCAAAGGTCGGGAACCCGCCCGCTCGGCGCGTCGCCGTCGAGGATCTTTCCGGCAGCGGCCAGAATTTTCCCGCAGTCGTTGCCGACGAGCTGATTCGTCCCCTGCGTCAGGGTAACGGGCCGCTCGGTGTTGAAGCGCAGGGTCAGGCAAGGCACGCCCAGCACCGTGGTTTCTTCCTGGATGCCGCCCGAGTCGGTCAGCACCAGCTTCGCCTGAGCCATGAGGCCGAGGAAGTCCAGGTACCCAATCGGCTCGATTAATCGAAGGTTGGGAGCCCGTCCGGCTTTTTCCAATAAGCCGAACGATTCAAACATTTTTTTCGTCCGGGGATGCACCGGGAAAATCACCGGCACTCGCCCGGCGATCTCCACCAGGGCGTCAAAAATACCTTCCAACGGTCCCGGTTCATCCACGTTGCTCGGCCGGTGCAACGTAACAACACCATATCCCTGAGAATGAAGGCCGAACGATTCGAGCGCATTGCGTTCAAGGGCCCGGTCGCGGTTCTTCAACAGGGTGTCGATCATACAGTTGCCGACAAAGAACACTTTCTCCTTTGCAACGCCTTCGCGAAGGAGGTTTTCGTTCCCGCTGGGTTCCGTGGTAAAGAGGAAATCCGAGATCTGATCCGTTAACAGCCGGTTGATTTCCTCGGGCATCGTCCGGTCGAAGCTGCGAAGTCCGGCTTCGACGTGCGCCACTTTCACGCCGAGCTTGACCGAGACCAGAGCGCAAGCGATCGTCGAGTTCACATCGCCGACCACCACCACAACGTCCGGGCGGTGTTCTTTCAAAACCGGCTCGAACCGCTTCATGATCTCCGCGGTTTGAAGCGCGTGGGAGGCTGAACCGACTCCCAGGTCGATGTCCGGCTTGGGAATCCCGAGCTCGTCGAAAAACAGCCGGGACATGTTCTCGTCGTAATGTTGCCCCGTATGAACAATTAAATTCTCAACACCGGGCTGCCCGGCCATCGCCTCCACCAAAGGAGCGATCTTCATGAAGTTGGGCCGGGCACCGCAGATGTGCATGACTTTCATTCGGTTCCTCCCTGCCCCGCCTGGGCCACGTACCAGGCAACCGTTCGGCGCAGTCCTTCGGCCGTCGTTACCTTCGGTTCGAAACCGAGGGTACTGCGGGCCCGAGTGATATCCGCCAGCGAGTGCTTGACGTCGCCCGGCCGGGAAGCGGCATAAGTGAAGTCGATCCCGCTGCCCAGCTCGCGCTTGATCGCTTCCGCCAGCTGGTTTACGGTGATCCGTTCGCCACAGGCAAGGTTAAAGACCTTGCCCGCGGCTCCTTCCGCCATCGTCGCCAGAAGATTCGCCTCCACCACGTTTTCCACAAAGGTGAAATCCCGGGATTGCTCCCCATCGCCGTAGATGGTCGGGCTTTCGCCGTTCATCAGGGCGGCGAGGAACTTTGGAATCACCGCCGCGTACTGCGACTCGGGATCCTGCCGGGGACCGAAAACATTAAAATATCGCAAAACAACCGTTTCCAAACCGTACAGAGGATAAAAGACCTGGCAGTAGTACTCGCCCGTCAGCTTCGAGATCGCGTAAGGCGAGAGCGGCTCCGGTTTCATGGACTCCTCTTTGGGCAGCGTCGGCGTATCGCCGTAGGCCGAAGATGACCCGGCATAAACCACCCGCTTGACGCTTTCGTCCCGCGCCGCGACGAGGACGTTCAGCGTGCCTTCCACATTGACCCGGTTGCTTTCAATCGGCATCTTCACCGATCGCGGCACGGAAGCCAGCGCCGCCTGATGCAGCACGTAGCGTACGCCTCGAACCGCGTCCCGGCAGGCGTCCAAATCGCAGATATCGCCTTCCACCAGTTCGATCCGGTCCTTAAAAGCGGACAGATTCTCTCGCTTGCCGGTGGAGAAATTGTCCAATACTCGAACCGATTCTCCCCGGTTCAGCAAGACCTCAACAATGTTTGAGCCGATAAAACCGGCTCCTCCCGTCACCAAGTACTCCGCCATCATTACATCCTTTCCTAGAATTCCGTTTGGATCTCGTCCTTCATCACCGGGCCCACGCTCTCAACGAGCGCGCCGGGCCGAGAGTGCCGCACAAAAAAGAGGAACGATTCCGGTGGGCAGCGCAAGAACCATCCCCCTGCGCTGTTTCAACCGTGCCGTTATCGCGCCCCCCTCGGGTTCTCCCAAGGACCCTTTGCAGCGGCATCGCCCGGCATTCCCCCGTCACAACGCTGGAGCGACTCAACGGAGATAAGAGCCTCTCCGGTCCTCAAATGTAGCGATAAATGTAATTCGGAATGTGGTACTCAATCCCGTTCAGGATGCACCCCAAGACCTTGTTGCGGCCCGAGGCCAACAGAGACAACGCCCGGTTGACCACCTCGCGCCGAGTCTTTCCCGCTTGAACCACGACAAAAGTTCCATCGACCAGGCTGCCGATAACGTTTGCATCCGTGACCGCCACAATCGGCGGTGAATCGATCAGGATCTGACTGTAATGCGTCTTCAGCATATCCAGAAGGTCCCGCATATTTTTCGAGCCCAGCAGTTCCGTCGGGTTAAACGTCGACGACCCGCTGGGCAAAATATCAAGACGCTCGATCTCCGTCGGGCGAATCACCTCCTGCTCGATTTCTTCGAACGATCCCCCCACGTGGCCCTGCAACACTTCGGTCAATCCCGGCTGCGAGGGAACCCCGAGAAGCCGCGCCAGTGAGGGCTTCCGCAAGTCGCCGTCGATCACCAGCACCCGCTGGTGCAAATCCCCGGCCAGAACCACGCCCAGGTTGGCCGTGATCGTGGTCTTGCCTTCCCCTCGCGCCGCGCTGGTAATGACCAGCGTCTTCGCCGGTTGATCCCCCATCGCTGCCAGGGCGGTGCGGATCGAGCGAAACTGTTCCGCCGCCAGCGAACCGGGATCGAAATACGAGATCACGCGAGGATCGATTTGCGAAACCGGTTCCAATTCCGATTCCCGTTCGATCGGTTCAATCGATCTCGACTCGACCTCCCCCGCCGCCGGTTCGGCGGCGATAAAATCCTCGCTTCGCTCCCGCCGCCGTTCCTGCCGTTCCTTTTTGGCTTTCTGAAGCGCTTCGTGAATATTAACCAACGCTCACCTCCGTCCGCCGATCACGGTACGCAACCGACTGAAAAAACCGCCGGAGCGGTCCTCGTCCGCTTCCGGCTGCGGCAAGCCCTCCATATCCGCCACGACTTCCTGAACGATGTCCCCACCGATCTTCACGGTCTCCCTGGTAAATCCAACGACCAGCGCATTGTCGCATACCGTATTGATCAATCGCGGAATGCCTTCGGAATAGCCGAAGATTTCGTCCAGCGCATGGGGCGTAAATCGCGGCGCGCAAACAGCGTTCGCCACGTGAAGCCGGTGCGCAATGTACTCCTCGCTCTCCAGGCGATCCAAGGGCCGGACGTGATAGCGCAAGGAAATCCGCTGTTTCAACTGCTTCATATCCGGCGAATTGACCTTATCGCGCAGCTCTGGCTGACCGACCAGAAAGATCTGGATCAGCTTTTCCTGAGTCGTTTCCAGGTTGCTCAACATTCGGATCTCTTCCAGCACCGGATTGTCCAGATTCTGCGCTTCGTCGAGCACAAGCAAAACGTTCCGGTCCATGGACAATTGTTTAATCAGGAACTTATTCAGCTCGGTGATGATCTCGCCTTTGCTCTTGCCGTCCGTGGGGAGATTAAACTCCCCGGCGATGAATGCAATCAGCTGTTTGCTGGTGATACTGGTATTGGCAATCAAGGCCACTCTGCTGGTTAGGCGCAGTTTGTTGATCAACGTGCGGCAGATGGTGGTTTTACCGGAACCGATCTCGCCTGTCAAAAGAACAAATCCCTTCCGCGCCTGAGCGGCATAAAGCAGCCGGGACAATCCTTCCGAGTGCTTCTTGCTCAGGAAGAAGAAACGGGGATCGGGCGTGTTGTTAAACGGGGGGCGATTAAAGCCGTAGAACTGCTGATAGATACAGGGCGAGAGGTATTCTGGATCCGGCTCGGCCTCCATGGATTCAATGGCGGGCGCAGGGCGCACCGGCAGCCGCGAGACCTTGGTGCGGACCCGGGAGTCCCGCGACGACGACCCGAAGAGATCGCTCTTGAACTTCTGCAATACTTTATGGTGCCTTCGATTGGCCCGATAATTCAAATTTTCGTCCTTTTTTCTCGAATCGCCTCGGCGAGCTTCCCGCCGATCGGCTTTCATTGGCAAGCCTTAAAGCGATCCGATCCCGATTATAGAAATCCCAGGTGTAACAGAATCTGGTCCCAATACCAATAGGTCAGAAGCCCTAACGCCCCCAAGAGAACGAGGGCCAGAATCAGCGAAGCGACCATCCAGCGTCGCCGAACGGTCATACTCCGACGCAGTTCTTCCTCGGTTACAATGACCGGAATCGCACCAAGCACCGGAATGTTCAAATGCGAACGAGCTTGCTCCACGCTCCGAAGAGAATGATCGAAATATTCGCGGCCGAAAACCAGCCCCAAGCCCACGGCCAAACCCAGACCCAGGCCGCCTGCGGCAATCAAGGTCACGTTCGGTTCAATCGGTGCTCGGGGTAGACGAGCCGAATCGCGGATTTCGAACTTGATTTGCTGGCCGTGCTCTTCCAGGCGTTTTTGCATATCTTTGGATTCGATCTGCCGCACGACCCGCTCGTAGGCGTTTTTCTTGATCTCGTAATCCCGAACCAGATTGCGGTTATCCTCCTCCAGCTGGGGGACCTTGGATTCCTTGACCTGCAGCTCGCCCAGCTGCGTTTCCCCGCTCTCGATTCGGCCGAGGAGGTTTTCCATCCGGATTTCCTGCTGGGTGATCTTGTCCAGCAGTGAAAGATACGTCGGATTCATCGACTCCTCGATATTCTCTTTGAAGGAGTCTTCCAGTTGTTCCAGCTGCGTGCTCCGCAGTTCGATTCGCTCGTTGAGAGACTTGACCATGGGGTGGTTCTCGGTGTACTTCAGCAACAGCTCGTCACGTTCCAGTTCCAGCGTGCGCAGCTCCCGTTCGATCAGTTCGTACTTGGGATCGCGCTCGAGGATGCGCTTGCTCTCAATCGTCTCGGGCGTCTCCTTCAGCTTGTTGCGAATTACCCGCATTTCCCGACTGGCCGCCTGCAGCTCGTTGGCCAGAGCGCGCAGCTCGCGCTGTTGGTTTACGATCTGCTGCTTGATCGAACTGTCCGGGATCAGATAGTCTTTATGGAGTTCCCGAAACTGGGTCATTTTCTTCTCTTGCTGCCGAAGATCCTCCAGCAACCGCTGCTTCTCTTTCTCCAGCGTCACCAGAGCCTGTTGATAGTCCGAGCTATAGCGGCTCAAATTGTCCTCGATATATTGGCGCGTGACGCGATTGGCGAGGATCTGGGTCATCTTCGGACTCGGGTCTTGATAGGAAATCTCGAACAGGTCGATGCCTCGCGTGCGAACGTCCACGTTGCGGCGCATCCGGCTGACGTAGCTCTCCCGGTCGGCATCGGAATTCAACGTCAGATTGATCTCCGGGACACTGTCGATAATGCTCGAGAGAAACCGGAAGCTGAGAATCTCCTCGCGAATCGTGCGAAGCCGCATTTCGATCAACTTTTCGCTGTTCAACGGGTCGAGAGGATTGAGCACGACCGGCGTCTGGATGAACACCAGCGTTTGGGCCTCGTAGATCTTCGGCAAGCTGCTGCTGACAACGAGCGCCGCGGCGAAAATGATCACAGCGGGAAGAATAAACAACATCTTTCGTCGAAACAGAATCTCCACATACTCCCGGACGCTGATTTCGGGCGACGAAACCTGTCGACTTCTTCGGGCAACGGGACTCATACGCTAAGCCTCTCGAAATACTTGGGACGAAACCAACCTTCGCACGATGTTGGTCGCACGATATTGTCAAAACCCCTCCTCCGCGAGACGGAGGAGGGTGCTTCGGACAAGTCCTTAGGAAATACGCTAATGATCTTGATCCAATACGGTTACGTTCACTTCTATTCTATCCTGAATTCCAGTGCTGTCAAATCCTCCCCGCAAACTGCGGATCGTGTCATTTCGAGTCAAAGGTATCCATGATTCCCTCGATGGAACGCACTCGCTGAGTCGGTCCCAGCACCTGATCCAAAAATGCGCCCAGCTTGGCGAACAGGTTACGGTGCACCACGACAACGTCTCCCGGGCGAAGATTAATATTCTCTTTCAGGATCCCGCGATAAAGGATGTCGTTCATGTTCACCAGCACAACCTGGGGATTCTCATCGTCGGGCGTGATGACCGCGACCCGGTGGAGACTGGCGGTATCCCGAGGCAATCCGGCCAGCAGGACCGCGTCCCGGACACTCAGGGTATTACCCCGCATCATGTATTCCCCCGGTTTGCCCACTTGCCCCAGCACGTAGACCTTCTTGCTGTTGTAAGCCAGAACCGAAACCGCCACTTCCGGCTCCCGGACATACTCTTGCAATCGCTCCTCGATTCGGCTGCTGATCTGCTCCGTGGTGGCGTCCTCAACGTCCACCGAACCGATGAGCGAGATGAAGATCGTTCCCTCCGGTGAAACCATGAACTGGCCGCCGATATCCGGATGCTGGCGAACCTCGACGTTCACCACGTCGTCCGGTCCCACCGTATAGGCGACGCGATGGTCCTTGAGGCCATTTTTGCCAAGATCTTTCGGAAGCGACTCAAGACCCGCCAGGATCTCCTCTTGCTCCTCGATAGATATTGCCGCTTTCGTTTCCGGCGCTTTTCGCACGGTGCGCTTGCCGGACGTGCATCCCAGAATCAAGCCTGACGCAACGATCGCCGCCAGGAAAATCGTGATTGTTCCCGAGAACCGAACCATGAGATTACCCCCTCTATCGTCCATTACCTGAGAATTACCCCGATCGCTCTTCGCTTTATCATCTCCCCGCGCAAGGCGGCCGGTTACTCTGGCCCAGCCGCCGGAGAAACCGCTTCCTCCAAGGCGCCTACGCGTTCCCGAAGCCCACTCGCCAGCTGTTCGGTCTCCGCTCGCTCGGGAAAGTCCTCGCTTAACATCAGCGCCCGCTGCAACGCGCCCAAGGCGAGGCGCTCCTGCGTGTTCTCGATCAGCGCTTTGCCCAGGTGAAAGTGTACCGTCGGCTCAAAAGGCAACAGCGCCGCCGCCAGCCGCAGTCTTTCCAAAGCATCCTCGAAGCGCCCCTGCCGATAGTAGATCCACCCCAGCGTATCGACCACGGCCCCACTGTAGGGTTGGAGGACATACGCCCGCTCGGCATACGAAAGCGCCTCGTCGTTCTGGTTGCGCTCCACGTAAAGATAGGCCAGATTGTTCAACGCCTTGAAATCGTCAGGATCGATCTCCAAGACTTTCCGGTACGTCTTAATCGCCTCCCCCCGATCCCCCATCAGGTCGTAGATCCGCCCCAAGGTAACGTACAAAGGCAAGAAAAACGCATGGTGAGGATCAGGAGTCTTCTCCAACAAAGTCAGAATCTCGTTCCGGGCAAGGGGATAATCTTTCTCGAAGCTTAGTGCGATATTGGACAGATAGCGGTGTGCCGCCAGATAGTCCGGTTCCAGCGCCAGGATCTTTTGATAGCACGCCTTGGCTTCCGCAAAAGATCCTTGAGCCATAAGCACCTGTCCCCGCACGGCGTAAAAAAGCGCCACCTGGTCGTCCTGCTCAATGAGCTGGGAGGCCAGCTGTTCCGCCTCGGTCGTCCACCGCTGGCGCAGAAAGAGCAATACCTGATTGACTTGAGCGGGCCATTCGGAACGCCCGGTCGCTTGAATGGCAGCCGCGAACTGCCGGTAAACGGCGTCGACCCCCATCAAACGATTCTCGTCCGTGTCAAGCAACTCAAAAGCCTTGTTCGCGTTGCCCGCGGAGAGCTGGATGTTGGCCAGGACCGCCTGATTCCGCTCTTCTTCCCCTTGCAAATGAATCGATTCTTCAGCCAACGCGATGGCTTCGCGGAATCGCCCCCTGAGGTGCAGGACAATCGCGTGATCCAGCTTTAACACGGTCTGGTCGGGAATAAGATTCCGGGCGTTCGCGGCCGTTTCATCAGCCGCTTTCAGGTCCTGCGCAAAGAGTTCGCAAAGCATCTTTCCCAGATGGCCGCCCGGGTGATCGGGACGCACGGTCGAGATCATTCGATAAACCCGAAGCGCATCGTCATAGCGTCCTTGCCGGTGGTGCGTTTCGCCCAGAAGCAGCAAAGCCGACAAGTCGTTGGCGTCCAAGTCCAGAACGCGGCGGCACAGCTGTTCCACCGTGTCGAACTGGCGCCGGCCCGCATTGATCCGCGCCTGGCCAAGCAGCGCTTCTTTCTGATCGGGCAGTCGCTCCAACACGGCGGCGTACTGCTCGAGAGCCAAATCCCAGGAGCGCTCGCCGCCGCGAAAATACAATTGGGCCAAAGCCAGTCGAAGATCGATCTCATTGGGGCTAATCTCCAAGGCCGCCCGATATTCCCGCGCCGCCAGGTCGGGCCGTCGAATCCGAAGGTAAAGCCGGACCAGGTTCTTCCGGGGCGCCAGAAAATCCAGCCTGAGTTCGAGTGCCCTGCGGAAGTTCTCCACCGCCCCTTGCCAATTCTGTTGCTCCAGCTGTGCGACGCCCAGCAGGTTATACCCCGTGGCCTCTTCGGGCGCCTCGTCAATGATTCTTTCGGCCAATTGCTCCGCTTCTGCGAATTGCCCTTGCGACAGCGCCAAGAGCGCCTGACTGATCAATCCCATCGGCGAATTGGGAGACAGTCGAGCCACTTCGGACAATTGTCCCGAGGCTTCCTCATAGCGGCCCCCGGCCAGGTAAGCCGAGCTCAACAGATGGCGTGCCGCGATACTGTCCGGATGACTGCGTAAGACGTCTTTGGCGGAATCAATCGCGCTGTCATACTTCTTATCATGCAGATAAACGACTCCCATCATGATTCGAGCGGGAATGTTTTCCGCGTCGAACGTCAGCACCGAGCGCAGCTGTTGCAGCGCCATCTGGGGATTACCGACCGCCAGCTGAGCCCGAGCCAGGTCAATGTAGACCGAAGGATCCTGCGCTCCAGCGGCGGCCAAGTCCTGCAAATCGCTGATGGCTTCGCTGTACCGTTCCTGCTGAACGAGAACCTTGCCCCGCAAATACTGCTGCAACGCCTTATGCCGTGGATTGACTTCCGCAATCTTCCCAGAAAGCTTCAGCGCCTCGGTTAAATGCGCCTCGGCCCCCTCCAGATCCCTCTGCCTTTTTGCCTCCAAGGCCATCCGATAGTGAAGAATCCCCAGGCGAAACACCGATTCGACCCGATTCGGCTCGGTGGCGAGGACCTTTTCCACGGCTTTCACCGCCTCCTGCAAATTGCCTCGCCTTTCCGCAATTTCGCTTAACAACAGGTTTGCGTCCAGGCTCTCAGCATCATAATCACTGAGGACCTTGCGCGCCTCTCTCTCTGCCAGATCCAGTCGATTCATCCGGAGGTACACACGGCCGAGCTGAATGCGTGCAGCGATCGACGCCGGTTCCTTACGCAACGCAGTCGTCAACTGTTCAATCGCCCGCGGATTCTCGTTCATCCGAGCCAGCACTCGGGCCTTCATAATGTTTCCTTCAACCGAGTCTGGACGGGCCGCGATCATGTCGGCGCACGCCTCAAGCGCGGCGTCATAGCG
>Ga0272442_10011846_pt1 | contig 10599 bp, 6 predicted proteins | sample SSMForm2O_FD_200262 | JGI IMG/M metagenome (GOLD analysis project Ga0272442, IMG submission 200262) | Marine sediment archaeal communities from Little Sippewissett salt marsh, Falmouth, MA, United States - SSM-Form-2O | ecosystem: Environmental > Aquatic > Marine > Wetlands > Sediment ... | reverse complement strand
CGACGTCCACCTGCATGTTTTCGTAGCGCACCGTGCCGTCGCGCACGACGATCCGCGTGGGCTGGATGGCCGCACGCTGTCCGCGCGCCGATTCTCCCATCGCGGTGAAGATCTGGTTCAGCACGCCCGATGCACTCAGTTCGAGGTCGTTCGCCGAGATGGTGCCCACGATCTGGATTTCCTTTTCGTAGCCTGCCGCCAGGGGAATGACGAGCGTCTCACAGTCGAAGTTGGCCTCGCCGCTGACGCTGAGAAGGTTGGCGAAGATGGGGTTGACGAATTTCAGGAGTTTCTCCGTCGTCTCGGTGTTGAGTCGGACACGCCGGGCCAGAGCAAGCGGTTCGGGCAACCGCAGCAGGGGCGGTTTCTGTTTGAAGTCGGCCTGTCCGGCAAAACGCAGCTCTCCTTCGTTTACCGTCGTTCGGAACGGCTCGATGCGCATCAGACCTTCGACGATGGCAACGTTGACGTCGATGGTTCCGAAGTTCAGTCCCATGTACTTGGCGCTGTCGCAGCCGACCTGACCGCGACTGTCCAGGTTGGCCAGCATCAGGTTAGGGTCTTCCACGGGATACACGCTCGCGAAGTTCAGATTCACCGTGCTGCGGCCGGTCAGTTCGAGATGTTCCGGCAGGAAGACCGAGGCCACGGGCGCAATGGCTTCTCCGGCGCTCTCGCCTTCCAGCGTGCCTTCGATGCGGGTCCGGCTGTTCTCTTGGGTTTTCCTGAGCGTGCCGCGTTTGATCTTGATCTGCGGGCTCTCGAGCTCCAGGTTCTCCACGGCGATGGATTTGTCGTTCGGGTCCACTGCAACGTCCAGCCGCACCGTGATTTCGTTCTGGTCAAAGGCCTCTTCGCCGGGCATCTTGAATCTGAAGTTGCGAATGACGACGTCGTCCGTGCGGAAACGGTATGTGCCTTTCTGTCCCGTGACCGCCAGCCTGGCATTGGCCATGCCGGCCAGCTCGGCGTTCTTCGGCAGCGCGGCGAAGAATACGGCGTAAGGCTTGACCTTCTGCAAATCCAGATTGTCCGCCGTCGCGTTCAGCTTCATGGCGGCCGGCGAGGACGTGTCAAGCGGGACGGTGCCTTCGGCTATCCTTACGTTGCCGACACTGCTGGCAAGGCCGGCCTCGTCGATGGCCAGGACGCGCTCTTCCTTGTCCATACGTAGTACGAAGTCGATGTTCGCGGCCGGCTCGGAGACGCTGTTGCCGTCAGCCGAGGCCAGCACGAACTGCTTGATGGAGGCCGAGCCGCTGGCGCCTACCGCGTTCGGTTCGATAGACACTCGCCCCGTACTGGCGAGTTCACCGGCCATTTCATAAGGGCCGAGATTGGCGAACTGTCCTAATTCCGCTTGCAGCTTCGCCAGGTCAACCTTGCCGTCGTAGTCGATGTTCGCCAAGTCGCCGCTGGCGGAGATGCGGGCGAACGAGGCCGAGACATTCATCGTCTCCAGTTTCGTTGTGTTCTTGTCGGCCGAGAGTTTGAGATCGGCCACTACCGGCTCGCTGAGCGAAATCTTCTTGCCGTCCACGATTCCGGCCAGGTCGGCGAGGTTCGTTTGGGCCACGACCGTGGCGCGGCCGGCCTCGGTCGTGGTGTCGATGCTGCCGCTGGCACGCCCGCTTGATATTTGCATACCTTCTTTCAGACCGAACGTGTTGGGCATCTGTGTGAGCAACGCCGCCACGTCACAATCGAACTGCCCCTTCAGGCCGTAGGCTGAATCGCTCTGTAGGAGATCGGTCAGGGACTTGACGCTTTTCGGTACGACGCCGGTGGCTTGCACGGAGGCCCAGTCCGTCTCGGCGGTCAGCTTGTCGATTTGAAACGTTTCTCCCTCGTGCTTCAATTCCGCCTCGACGTTCAATCGTGAGGTTTGCAGGCGGTCTCCCTTGAGTGCGTCGCCGGTTACGTCGATGTCTGCTGCGCGGATCCGAGCCGATACGTCTTGAAGCTGCCCGTCCACGATCGTGCTTGCGACATTGCCGGAAAGGGCGCCCTTGCCGCGCACGTCCACGCCGGCCAGCGCCAGCACGGAGCCCAGCGATTCGACGTTCAGGTCGTTGACTTCCACGGTGAACTGGCCCGTCGTGCTTTTCAGGCTCCAGCCCTTTTTCTCTTTGGCAGGCGCAAGCGTACCGGTGGCCCGAATCCGACCCGGCTGCCCGGCGTCGGCGACGACCATATCGACCTCGATGCTGGAGCGTTGATTCGGAGGCCGAAGGCGCGCCGTGGAGTCGATATCGGTAATCTCGACGGTTTTGCCATCGGTGTCGGTCAGGCGGACTTTGCCGTCACTGACGACGAGATCGGTGGTCAGAGCAAACGCCGCCACGGTGCCTTGGGCCTCGGTGGGCGCCGCGGCCGGCTTGGCCGGCGGTCCCGGCCGGTTGCGCAGATCGATCTCCACCTCGGGCCTGTCGATGACGGTCTGACCCAGCGTCAGATTCCCGCCCAGGAGAGACGTCAGTCGAGGCTGGGCCGCAATCTGCCGGACGTTCACAAAAGTCCAGCCGGCCCGGTCGCGAAAGCTGAACTCCGAGATCCGCAGCCCTTTGAGCCATCCTACCGAGAGGTCGCCGATCGTCGCGGTGCCCCCGGTGGAGCGGTTGATGCGACTCAGGACCATCTTCGTGAAACCCTGCGACGACACAAACACGGGGGTGATAACGATGAGCAGAACGACGAACCCCAGTACGCCGGCGACAATCCAGGGCCACCGACGGCGTCGCAACACCCGTTTGAGCTTTAGTTTCTGCCTCTCTTTCGCGTCCATGCCTGCACCTCACTATCTATTACCCTGACCTCGTTTCATGTTCGCCATCCATTGTAGTGCAAGCCGTCTCGCAAGACAAAGCCAGAAATACCGATTGCTCCGACGGGTGCGGCCCAGAAGTGGTCGCGGATAGCGAGAGCCCCACGCCGTTTGAGATCTCGACACAACACCGCAACAGCCTGCCTTGTGGTTGCCCATGCTCAGATCATCCCGGCACGCCGGGATTCGCCTTCGGCTCAGGATGACATGCCGCCCAAGAATTTATCAGAATCCGTGTAAGCCGCCGCGGAGCGAGCGGCGCCCCGGCTCTCGTGAGGTGCGACAGCGACACAAGGGTGTGTGTGTCGCTTGGGTCAGCTTTCCATGATCTCGTCGGCCTTGTGCTTGACGACCTGGTCGGTCTTGTCGGTGAAGTCCTTGGTGATGTCGTCGATCTGGCCTTTGCCCAGCTTGAGATCGTCTTCCGTGATGGCGGAGTCCTTCTCCATTTTCTCAAGCTGCTTGTTGGCGTCTCGGCGGATGTTGCGGATGCTGACCTTGGTTTGTTCGCCGGTCTGCCTGGCTTGCTGTACGAGCTGTTTCCTTCTTTCCTCGCTGAGGGGCGGGATATTGAGCCGGATGAATTTGCCCTCAACCATCGGTGCGATGCTCAGGTCGCTGCTCTTGATGGCTTTCTCAATGTCTTTGATGGAGGCGGGGTCGAACGGCTTGATAACGAGCATGTCCACTTCGGGCGCCGAGATGGTGGCCAGCGACTTGAGGGGCGTGGGGGTGCCGTAGTATTCGACCTTCAAGTGCTCCACGAGGGCGGGCGTCGCGCGTCCCCCGCGAAACGCTTTGAGCTCGTCCTGGAGTACGTCCACGGCCTTCTGCATCTTGGACTTGCTTTCCGAAATGACTCCCTGCATCGGTTTCCTCTTTCAAAACTGTGCGCCCCCATACTCGTCGGTGCTATGAGGCGCTGATCAAAGTGCCCACCGGCTCACCACAGATAGCCTTGGTGATATTCCCTTTCTTGAAGATGTTCAACACAATAATCGGGATGTTGTTGTCCTGGCAGAGGCTGATGGCGGCGTGGTCCATGATGCGCAGACCTTGTTGGAGCACGTCGGCATACGAGAGCTTCGTCAGCAGCCTCGCCTGAGGATTGTCCTGCGGGTCGTCGTTGTAGACGCCGTCCACCTTGGTGGCCTTGACGAGCAGCCCGGCGTCCAGTTCGGCGGCGCGCAGGGCGGCACACGTGTCGGTGGTAAAAAAGGGATTTCCCGTCCCGCCGGCCAGGATCACGACCCGGTTGCGTTCGAAATGGCGCAGGGCCCGGCGCCGGATGAACGGCTCGCACATGGCGGCGACCTCTATCGCGCTCATGACGCGGGTCGGCTGACCCAGCTTCTCCAGGGTCTCCTGCAACGCGCAGGCGTTGATAATGGTGGCCAGCATCCCCATGTAGTCCGCCGTGTTTCGCGGGATGTGACTGGCCTGAGAGAACGTTGCGCCGCGGATGAAATTGCCCGCTCCGACGACAATGGCCACGTCAGGGCCGAGCTTGCATATTTCCGCGATTCGCTCGGCCAGAGACTCCAGCGACGAACCGTTGATGCCGAATTCGCCCTGCCGGCAGAAGCTTTCCCCTGAGAGCTTCAGCAACACGCGACTGTACCTGCATTCTCCCATGAATCCGACACCCACCTTTCCCTGGTCCGAGCCGGCCTCTGCCGCTGCGCTGGTGGCAGGGCGCTACCCCACGTCGAGTCTGACGAAGCGCTTGATGGCGGCCTGGCCGCCGGCCCGCTGGGCCGCATCGGCGAGAACCTGTTCCACCGTTTTGCTGTCGTCTTTGACGAATGGCTGCTGTAGCAGACAATTCTCGGCGTAGAACTTCTTCATCTTGCCTTCGACGATGCGCTCGATGATCTCCGGCGGTTTGTTCTGCACCTGTTCGGCGTAGATGGCCTTTTCCTGCTCGACGGCCTGCGGGTCGAGCCCGTCCTTGTCGAGGGCCAGCGGCTTGCTGGCGGTAACGTGCATGGCAATGTCCGAGGCGGCCTGCCGAACGGCCTCAGAGGTCGCGATCTTCTCGTCGCTCGTGTCAATCTGCACCAGGCTGCCCACTTTGCCGTTGAAGTGAATGTAGAGGCCGAAGAGCCCGGCACCGTCGAGCTGGTAGCGTGCGTAGTCACCGACCTGCGTCTTTTCGCCGGTCTTGCTCACGGTCTCGGTGAGGACTTCCTGGAAGCTCTTGCCGTCAACGGCGGTTTGCAGAATGCTCTCGGCGCCCTCGTCACCGCCGCAGGCGGCGATGTACTTCGGCAAGCTCTCAGCCAGCGCCCGGAAGTCGTCGCTCTTGGCGACGAAATCCGTCTCGCAGCAGACGGTCGCCAGGGCGGCCGCCTGACCGTCCTCGCTTTGCCAGGACACGACCGTGCCTTCGCTGGTCTCGCGGGCGGCCCGCTTGGCCAGCGTAGCCATTCCTTTCTTGCGCAGGATTTCCATTGCCTGGTCCACGTCGCCGCCGGTTTCCTCCAAGGCCTTCTTGCAATCCATCATGCCCTGTCCCGACATTTTTCGCAATTTCATCACTGTTGCGGCTGAGATTCCCGCCATTTGACTAACTCCCGTCTTGATTGATATTGTGTTTCGTTCCGAAAAAAAAGTGTTTGGGAACCGGTTTTTCTTACCTGCGCCTCAAAGGGTATACACCATCTCGGTGTAGAACTCTATCCGCAGAGTCGAGAAAGCCGCCTGGGGACATTTGCTCTGTTGTCTGGCTGCGCCTTCACATCGATCACTCGGGTTTTCATCCGGTCTCTGCGGCAGTGTGAGACCGGCGGGCTACGTGTCGGAGGATGACGGTTCGGACTTTTGCTCGGCAACACCTTCCTCAGGCGCGGCGGTCTCTGCGGCGGGTTCTCCGGCGGGTTCTCCGGCGGGTTCGGCCGGCGGGGCGCTGGCGGTGGCAACGCCGCGTGAGCCTCCACCATCGGCGCGGGCCAGGGCGGGCCGACGTGAACGCACGCGCCGCGCTCTCGGTCCTGATTCCTGCTGGCGCGCCGAGATCATTGTCTTGCCAATCGCCACGGCGTCGGCGAGCTCGTTGAGAATGATCTCCACGGCCCGAATCGAATCGTCGTTGGCGGGGATGGCCACGTCCACGGTGTCAGGGTCTGAATCGGTATCGAGCACCCCGATCGTGGGGATCTCAAGTTTGACGGCCTCGCGCAGGGCCAGATATTCCTTCTTGGCGTCCACCACGACAACCGCGCCGGGAATGCGCGTCATCTTCCGTACGCCGTCCAGGTTGGTCCGAATCTTTCGCATCTCGCGTTTAAGCCGGGATGCCTGCTTCTTGCTCTCAGCCTCCAGGGTCCCGTCCTGCTCCATGCTCTCGAGCTGCTCCAAGCGTTGCAGGCGGGAGCGGATGGTCCTGAAGTTGGTCAGCATCCCGCCGAGCCATCGCTCGGAGACGCAGTGCATCCCGCAGCGGTTAGCGGCCGCCTCGACGGCTTTTTGGGCCTGCCGCTTGGTTCCCACGAAGACAACGTCGCTACCTGATGAGACAATCTCGGCCAGCAATTTCTTGGCGATCAAGATCCCTTCGAGGGTCTTCTTGACGTTGATGATGTGTATGTTACCCCGCTTTGCGAAGATGAACGGGGCCATTTTCGGATTCCACCGGCTCGCGCCGTGTCCGAAATGCACGCCCGCGTTAATAAGTTCCCGCGCCAACTGTTTAGCCACAAAGACCTCCAAATCACGCCTGAGCTACTGGATTTGCACCATACAAACGGTCAAATTTCACAAAACTAAAGGAAACTTCCATTAGTGTCAAGCCCTTTTATGGCGAGATTTTGCGGGGGATGCATCAGGTTCTGCCCGCTTTTTCGACCGACGTTGCGGGATTGCCTTTTTTGCCGCCCCGGTGCAGACGTGGCCTGCCGAGCGCAGCGGAGCATCCGGGCCGGGCCCGACGGGGCGGCCTCGCCGCAGAAGGGATGTGCGGTCCCCCAGTGCCGTCGCGGCGAATCCGGGCAGCGCACCTGCCCTGCACCGTGCCTCATTCAGACACCGCGTAAAACGAGTAGTGGCCGATAATATCGTTTTTTCCAGGAGTGGGCGGAGGGTCTCAGGCCGAAAGAGCCGCCCCCGCACAGGCCGCGCAAAACAGGACCGCGCGAACCGTATGCTCTCGGCAGTAATTCTCCTCCTGCCCGCTCACGCTGGAAAAACCCGGGAGCTTGCCCTGGTTCTCACCGACGAAGAGGGCCGCGAGAGCCCTCAAACGGTGACCGTACACCCGTGAGATCAATACCAGATGGTGACCAGGATATTCGGCTCCGTTTTCTTGGCTTGGATGTCGCCGACCGCTACGTTTGTATGCTTGATGTGGATGTTGGGATTCTCCTTGAGCCACGTGGAAATCTGGTCGCTCAAGAAGTCAAGGGCACCCGCATGCAGTTTGGCGAAGAAGATCTTGCACCCCGTGATGCGCCCGCCCGCCCCCGGCGCTGCCACCGCGACCGGTTTTTTGGCGACGGGCTGCGGCGACTGCATCCTCGGCGCGGGCTTCGGTGCCGGTTTTGGCACCGGGGCGGGGCTGCCACCGCCGCTGCCGCCCAGGTTCAAAGGCGCTCGCGAAACGCCCGGGCCGTCGTCGAAGGGGATTGGCTTGTCGATATCGTCGTTGTCTGGAACGCTGCTGTTGCCCAAGTTGTCCATGTACGGTGCCTCCAAAGGGGTTAGCACGTGCTCTTACGAGAATCGTGGTCGGGGCCACACGCGACCGTCTTCGTTCGGGCGTGGTGTAGGCCGGACTGCCACATGGTTCTCGGCGTCAACTCAGGCCCTGGCTCCTGCGGCCAGAGCGCTGTAGTCCTGGGACTCTTGAGCGTACTATTTAGCTGGCTCAGCCTCTTGCCGGGGCTGTTCGCTCTCTTGCTTGGGTGGTTCCTGGGAAGCCTTTCCCTGCTTGGAAGGATCGCCCTCTTGCTCGGCGCCTCCTTGTTCGGACTTGGACTGCTCGGTCTCTTGCTGGGCTTCTCTGGCCTGGGCCTGGGCCTTCTCGGCTTCGGTCTTGGCCTGCCTGGCGTCGCTGGCTGCCCTGTGTGCTTCGGTCTTGGCTTCTTCGGCCTTGGAGGCGGCCTGCTCGGCCTTCGTGCTTGTTTCCTGCATCTGAACCTTGGTTTGCTTGAGCTCGCTCTGGAGACCTTCGATCTGTTCGCTCGTTTCTATCGCTTTCAATCGGGTGCGGGTTTCTTCGGCCTCCGATTCCAATCGCGCATCGCGGGCTTCGTCGAGCTTGCGCTCTTGCTCATCCTCTCGCGCCCGGATGCCCAGCGGGTCCATGACGGCCTCGTGCAGTCCCTGCGTCATGGGCGAGGAGTGTTTTTCGCGCAACATCTCGACGATATCGGCGTTGGGCTTTCCGCCGGTGGAGATGGTCGGAGTGATGATAAAGATCACCTCGGTGGCCCGCTCTTCGAAATCGCGGCCCGAGAAGAGAAGATTCAGGCCGGGGATATCCTTCAAGACGGGCACGCCGCGAATCACGTCGCGTTTCTCCGACTTGCGAATTCCGCCGATGATCAGACTGTCGCCGTGCCGGATGCGGTTGTCTTTGTTGGTGATGGTGCGCTCGGTGACGATGGGCAATTGCTTGATGCCCTCCGGCGTCAGATACGCGGCAATCTGCGCCTCAGTCTGCAGGCCGATATAGCCGTCGGCGTAGACGTGAGGGGTGATGTCCAGAGAGTCAATGATGTCGTAATACTCCGTTTGCGTCCGAAGAATCGGAGTGCCGCCGAAGCCGCCGCTCTGGACCGTGATCTGCTGGAGCGGTACGTGCTGCCTTGATTGGATGCGCGCCGCTTGGCCGTTGACCACCTCCAGCGTCGGATTCATGAGGATCTTCAAGTAGCCGCGCGAGACCAGGATATCGACGAGGGCCTCGAACTTGTGCCCTTCCTCGCCGCTGCTGACGCCGATCTTGAGCCCGAACCTCTCGCGGGCCGGATCACGCAGGGCGGCGCCGGGAAACGCCAAATTGTCATTGTCCTCTTGTCCCCCCAGCGTAATTTCCTCGCCAAAAAGATTTTGGATCAGGATGGAGGTCTCCCGGTCCACCGTCAGGTCGGCGTACACCTCCGAGACCATGCAGTCAATCCGCACCTGGATCGGCGGAACGTCCGTTTGCTCAATGACCTCCATGATGGCATCGACGTCCGCTTCCGCCGGACATCGGGCGATAATCTGGTTCGTGCCGGGATTGGCCGTGATGCCGAAGTTGGGCAAGGTTTGTGACTTGCCCTCGGCGTCGAAGATTACGCTGGAAAACTGCTCCTGAATAATCTTCTTCATCTCTTCCGCCGTATGGTATTTGCAGAAGTAAAAGAGCTTCCACTCCTCCGCTCCGCCCACAATCTGTCTGACTTTCCGGGGCGGCTGCTTGTAGGCGTCCGGGACGGGGATGTTGGGGTCGGGAACCGTGTCGACGCGATTGAGCTCGCGCAGGATATTCTGCGCTTCGATAGCGGTGGCGCGCTCATCGGGCCAGTCGTGACAGCCGGCGAGGCCGAGCAACCCGAGAGTAACAAAAGCCAAGCACAGTCCCTTGATGCGACTAGACATGTGGCGGTACTTTTCCATAGACCTACCAATAACCTTAACTACCTACGAGGTACACTTTTCTCCTGTTCTACCCTGGAATCTCCTTTGTCCGCGCAGGTAGACGGCCCTTTAGACCATTGTATTGCACCATATGTTATCGTCAAGGCCAATTTGGTCGGATTAACAAAAATGGACCTTTTCGGCTTGCCCAAGTTAAAACATTAGACAAATACAACTTTCTTGCTACCTTGTTTGCGTATGGCGAAGAAAACGCACAAAGCTGTGACCGTCGGCTTCATCGCGCTGGGTTGTCCCAAGAACGTGGTGGACAGCGAGCGGATGCTGGCGGAAATCGCCGAGGCGGGCATGCTCATTGCGGCTGAGCCCGAGCGGGCCGACGTGGTGATCGTCAACACCTGCGGTTTTATCGAGCCGGCTATAGCCGAATCTCTCGAAGCCGTCGAAGAGGCTCTGGCCCGCAAAAAGCAGGGTGACGTTCGCAAGGTAATCGTTGCAGGCTGCCTGTCGCAGCGTTTGGGCCGGGAGCTTTTCGACACAGCCGCCGGAATTGACGCCGTTGTCGGCCTGGAGCATCGTGACTCTATCGTTGCAGTGATACGCGAAACACTTGCGTCTGATGCGTCGGTGGCGCGTCTGAGCCCGCCGCCGCGCACCGTTGCCGACGACCGCACGCGACTGCGGATTGGCCCGGCCCATTCGGCGTACTTGCGCATCAGCGAGGGGTGCGACCACCGGTGCTCGTTCTGCACCATCCCGGCGATCCGGGGGCCGTTTCGCAGTAAGCTTCCCGAATTAGTGCTGGACGAAGCGCGGGAGCTGGTGTCTTCCGGCGTGGTGGAGTTGAACCTGATCGGCCAGGATACGACGCGGTATGGGCGGGATGCGCGGGTCAAGGACGGTCTCGCTGCGCTGCTGCGGCAACTCCAGGAGCTTCCCGATCTGGCGTGGATTCGGTTGCTGTACGCCTATCCCGCCGGTCTGACCGACGGCCTGATCGAGGCGATTCGTACGAGCGAGAAGGTGGTTCGCTACCTGGATATTCCACTGCAGCACGTCAGCGACGAAATCCTCAAGTCGATGCGGCGGCCCGACACCGCCGATGGGCTGCGCAGACTCGTTGAGAAGCTCCGTGCGGCGTTGCCCGACGTCGTCCTGCGTACGACGCTGATCGTGGGTTTTCCAGGCGAGAC
>Ga0272442_10011844_pt1 | contig 10600 bp, 6 predicted proteins | sample SSMForm2O_FD_200262 | JGI IMG/M metagenome (GOLD analysis project Ga0272442, IMG submission 200262) | Marine sediment archaeal communities from Little Sippewissett salt marsh, Falmouth, MA, United States - SSM-Form-2O | ecosystem: Environmental > Aquatic > Marine > Wetlands > Sediment ... | reverse complement strand
GTGCTGGATGCCCTCCATGACGCCGTCCTTGTCCGCGTCCCACGCCACCCAGGCGTATTCGAGGGCGCGTTTGACCTTGGGCCACAGCCGCCTCAGCCAGGCGTCGTCGCCGCTGATCTTCCAGTCCCGGTAGGTCTTGAGCACGCCGCCCATCTGCCCGTCGGCGCAGGCGTGGAAATCATTCGGGGGCGAGCCGATGGGTAGTTGCAGCCGGAAGCACATGCCGCCGTCTTCGCGCATGTTGTGCTTGTAGTCGGTCGCGCGCATCGAGCGCTCGAGGCTTGGGAACAGGAACGGGAGCGTCTGCTGGTAGTTCCACACGTGGGTGCACGAGCCCTCGCAGCAGCCCGAGATCGGCGTGCACCCCTCGAATCCGTAGAAGGTGCCGTCGGTCAACCGCAGACACGTAGCCGTCTTCAGAATGGCCATCTGGCTCGACACGGCGTCGAGCACCGGCGCCGGCAGCGTACTCGAGAACAGCGCATCGTGAAACGCCTTCGTCTCCCGGTACAGCCGTTTCTCGTCAGCGTGCAGCTTGCGGGCCGCGTCCAGCGCGCCATCGAACCGGCCCGCGTAGTGGTTCCGCCACGTGGGCTTGCCCGGCGCCTGGCTCGAGGTCGCGCAACTGGGCGAGTTGCAGCACGCCTCCCCGTGGTGCCAGTACTTCTCGAAGTTCGGGAAATACCACGTCAGGTAGAAGGCAACCGTCTTCGATTCGCCCGGTTTCAGGCCCACGCGGATCCCGAGCGACCCCGCGTCCGTTTGCCCCTCCGGCGATGGGCCGTAGCTATGCTCCGGGAACCGCCCCGTGGCCGAAAACGTGTCCCAGAACTCGTGGTACGGCGTGAACCATCCCTCCCGCGTCCAATGCGTCGCATAGGCCACGTTCCGCTGCGGCGTGAGCAACGCCATCGAACCGAAGCGCGGATGCTCGGCCGGCCATTTTTTCGACGAGAACGCCAGCCCGCGCAACGCGCCCGCGTCTACGTAGTCGTTCACGTTCTGGCCGAAACCGAACTCGACGTCGTTCAGCACGCGGCCGTTCTCCGCGTGCCCGATGCTGCCGATAGGATTGAGCAGGTTCCACGCCACCGTGGTCGTCACGCGCGCCTTGCGCCGGTTGGTCAGCGTGTAGCGCAGGATGGCCGCCGGGTAGCCCGAGTCGTCGGGACGGCCCGGGACGTAGGGATTGTAGGCCTCGAGGCCGACCTGGACCGGCAGCTTCCGGCTCTTGAACGCAATCCAGGCGAACGGATACTCGCCGCGGAAGGTGCACGCGTCCATGTGGGGAAAGCCCTCGCCCGACGCGTGCGGGTCGCCACCGCCGCCGCCTACGTGCGGCGGCGGGACCGGGCCCGCCAGCACACGGCACACCGGCGCCTTGCCTTGCTCTCTGGCAAATATCACGGGGAAGGTTTTCGGGAAGCCGGGGCCGAAGCTGGGACGATTGAAGATCTCCCAATCCCGCAAGGTCCCGCGGCCCGTCAATCCCACGGACCCCGTGCCGATGCCGCCCAGCGGAAACACGACCTGGCTGAGGCCGGCTCCCGAAAAGACGCGCTGCGGCCCCCTCTTGAACAGTTCGTTCGGCGAATGTCGCTTCTTCATGGCCATCCCTTTCGCGTTCGCTGCGGCCCGAGCGCCATCGTACTCGACTTCCCGCGACAAAGGCCACCCTGGTTGGTTTGTCAGGAAGCCGCCGGAGCGCGAACGGCACGAGGTCACGCCCGCGGATGGAACTGCTCGTGGGCGCGTCGGAGGCGCTCGACGCTGACGTGGGTGTAGATCTGGGTCGTCGAGATGTCGGCGTGGCCCAGCATCTCCTGCACGGCGCGCAGATTGGCGTCGTTGTCGAGCAGGTGGGTGGCAAAGGAGTGGCGCAGCATGTGGGGCGTGACGTTCTGCGGAATGTTGGCGGCGCGTGCGTAGCGTTTGACCACCTGCCACACGGAGGTTCGGCACATGCGCCGGCCCCGCTTGGAAAGGAACAGCGTGTCGTCTTTCACGTTGTGGTTGGCGCGCACGGCGAGCCACGCCCGGATGCGCGCCACGGCGCCCGACCCCAAGGGGACCAGCCGCACCTTGGTCCCTTTGCCCCGCACACGTACGGCCGACTCCTCGAGGGAAACGTCGCGCAACGGCAGGCCGGCCAGTTCCGAGATGCGCAGGCCGCACGAGTAGAATACCTCGAGAATCGCCGCGTCCCGTATGCCTTCGTCCGTCGACGCGTCCGGCGCCGCCAGCAACCGCTCGACATCGGCCCGGGACAGGTCATTCGGAATGGCCCGGACCAGACGCGCCGAATCGATATCCGCGGCGGGATTGGCGGGCATCAGGCGCTCGTCAAAGAGAAAGACATGAAACCGGCGAATGGCGCTGAGATGGCGGACTACAGAACGTTGCGAGAGGCCCTGCTTGCGCAAGAGGATGAGATGGTCGAGAATGTCCTCGCGCAGGACCTGGTCGGCCCTCTCGACCCCTTTCTGCTCGAGGTGACCCAAGTAGCGCCGGAGATCCCCGGCGTAGGCCGCCAGCGTCCTGTCGGACAGGCCCGACTCGAAGACCGCCAACTCGAGGTATCGGTCCAGCAGCGCCGCCAAGTCGCCACGATCAACCATAGGGACCACCCCGCCCGCAACTCAAAGAAAAGCGCCCCGACGCGTTCCCGCGTCGAGGCGCTGCTGGCTCTGTTGCATCACGCGCATAGCCTGCGCGCACCGTCCGGCCGTTCACGGCGGCGGATTTGTTGTGGCTGCGCTAGTCAACCACCGTGACGACGAACATGCCGCGACGGTTCAACTTGCGGTTAGCCGGCGTGTCGTTGGCGACGGCCGGCTTGCTCTCACCGAGGCTCTTGGTCTTGATCCGGCCCGCGGCGATGCCTTGCGCGACCAGATACTTCTTGATGGCGTCCGCGCGGCGCTGGCCCAGGCCCATGTTGTAGTCTTCTTCACCGACGTTGCAGGTGTGCCCTTCGATGACCAGCGTGTCCTTCCCGTGCTTCTTCAGCGCGGCGACCACCTTGTCGGCCTCGGCCTTGCCCTCGGCCTTCAGCACCGACTTGTCGAAGTCGAACAGCACGTGATTGAATACCGGCGTTTCACGCTTGACTTTGACGACCTTGGGCTTGGCCGGCTTTACCGGCTCGACCACTTCTTCTTTCTTGGGCACATACATGCCGTACACGATGCCGCGGTTGCCCCACAACTCCGAGTCGTTGGCGTTGGATTCGGGCTCGGTCGGCCACCACCAATATCCGGAACGCGCCTGCGCGCTACAGGCCGAGCCCGTGTCCGCGTACGGTTCCGGAGTCGCGCCGTGTCCCCACGAACAGAGGTCATCAGCGAACGCAGCGCCCCCGAGCGCGATAAGGGCGACCACCCAAGCGCATACCAGCAGTTGTTTCATTTCGGTCATCTCCTTTTTTGTCCGCTTGCTTTTCCAAACAGTCCTATAACCCAACACTCCTGCAAGTTCCATTTAACCACAAACTCGCACTAGTGTCAAGAGATCCCTGAAGGAATCTCCTTCTGCGCCGCTGCGTGCCGTCAAGCTACATGCCATCAAGGCAATCACAACGGTAACTATACCAAGATATTACCACATTCTTGAGCGGCGTGCAAGTCCCTAATCGCCGTGTAAGCCCGTACCGCTGGCATCCTGCCGGCTGTACCGTGCGCGACACGTGCCGGATACAGCCGGCAGGATGCCAGCGGTACGAACCACCCGATTGGTGAGCAGTCGCCGCAGAACGCGAAGCCTGGGCGCCGCGCTCCGGAGGCTCCGTGCTGGCCGCAGCACGGCCCCGCCCTTGCTCGAGGCAACCTTTGTCTGCCGTCAGGCATCAATCAGACCTGGAAGCCGTTGAGGCCCAGGTGCTAAGCTCTTACCATGAGCACGAACACAGACGTAAGCGGGCCCTCGGAGGCGCAGAAAGCCGCCCCCAGGCGCATCCGGCGCCGTGGTTGCGGCGGCCTGTTCTTCTGCCTGATGCTCGCGGCCGCGGGCGTGTGGGGGACATGTCTGGCCGCCTTCGTGTGGATTCTCGAGGACGCCCAAACCACCATCCAGTCCCTCGAGACCTTCCGCCCGAAAGTCGGCAGCAAGGTCTTCTCGGCCGATGGCGAACTGCTGGGCGAGTTCTCGATCGAGCACCGGCAGTTAGTCAATCTCAATGAGATCCCACTGCACGTCCAGAAGGCCTTTGTGGCCACCGAGGACGACAAATTCTACCAGCACAAGGGCGTGCGCCCGGACGCGATCCTCAACGCAGCCCTCTACATCATTCAGACCGGGCGCACGCGCGGCGGCAGCACGATCACGCAGCAGGTCGTGCGCAACGTCGAGCCGTTGGCCGTGGGCCTCGAGCGCACCATGCAGCGCAAGCTGCGCGAGGCGCTCATCGCGCTGCAGGTCGAGCGCCAGTTCACCAAAGACGAGATCCTCGAGCTCTACCTGAACCAGATCTTCCTCGGCATCAGCGCCAACGGGGTCCAGGCCGCGTCCCGCCAGTACTTCTCGAAGGACTGCAGCGAGCTCACGCTGGCTGAGGCGGCCATACTGGCCGGGCTCACACGGGCGCCGAATCCCAACCAGCCCTTCCGCCATCCGGACAACGCCAAGACGCGGCGCGACATCGTGCTCGGGCAGATGCTCGACAACGGGCTTATCACCCAAGCGGAATACGAGGCGGCCCTGGCGGAATCCCTCGACGCGTCGGTCGTGACGCCCGAGGAACGCGAGGAACTGAAGGCGCAAGGCAAAGGCGTGTGGGCGCCCAACCGGTTCAAGGCACCGTATTTCGTGGAGGAGATCCGCCGATCTCTTCAGGACCAGACCGACAAGCAGGAAATGTTCAACGAGGGCCTCGAAGTCTACACGACCCTCGACATGCGCCTGCAGCGCGCCGCCGAGGAGGTGCTGTGCGCCGCCCTCGACGAATTCGACGCGAAGAAGCTCGCGTCGCTGGAGAAGCAAGGCAAGGAAGAGGAATTCACGCCGGTCACCGGCGCCCTGGTGTGCATCGACAACCGGCCCGGCTGCCAGGGGCTGGTCCGCGCCATGGTGGGTGGGCGGGACTTCGAGACCCAGAAATTCAACTGCGCCACCCAGGCGAAGCGGCAACCGGGCTCGAGCGTCAAGCCCTTTGTCTGGGCCGCCGCTATCGACTGCGGCCTCACCCCCTCGAGCATCGAGATCGATGAGCCCTACGAACGGATCGACCCGTGGGGCAATCGCTGGACGCCGAAGAACTTCACGCCGGACTACAAAGGGCCCATCACGTTGCGCAACGCCCTGCGCAAATCGATCAACATCGTGTCGGTCAAACTGACCGAACGGTTGGGCATGCCCGTGGTCCGCTCCTACCTACAGCGCGCCGGCATTCGCACGCCCATCGGCAGCGCCGTCAACCTCACCATCGCGCTCGGCACGCCCGAAGTCACCGTGCTCGACCACTGCACCGCCTACTCGAGCTTCGCCAGCGCCGGCCTGCGCTACGACCCGGTCATGGTCTTGGAACTCAAGAACCGCGACGGCCTGACGCTGTTCAAACACACCCGGCCCGACCCGGAGGACCTGGTGCGCGTCATGCCGCCGAACGTCGCCTTCGTCATGACCGACCTCATGCAGGCCGTGTGCGACTACGGCGGCACCGGCTCGCGCACACGGAACCTCGAACGCCCCCGCGCCGGCAAAACCGGCACCACCAACGAAAGCCGCGACGTGTGGTTCTGCGGCTTCACGCCCCAGTTCACCTGCGTGGTGTGGATCGGCTACGCCGACCACCGCCCGCTCGGCTCCGGCAAGCCCTACACCGGCGGCCGCCTCGCCGCGCCCCTCTGGACCGCCTTCATGATGCGCGCCCACGAGGGGCTACCCGAGCGCGATTTCGAGGAACCCGACGGCGTAACGTGGTATGATGTCGACCCGGAAACGGGATTGGCCGGCGGATCGCTCAAACAGGCCTTTATCGCCGGCACGAAACCGCCTACGGAAATGCCACCCGAGCTCGACGAGATCAACCTGGACGAAGTGAACACGAGGCTCCTTGAAACTCTTTGATTGCGACATAGCCTACGGCCGCGGCACGTTCGCACTCCCGCGAGAGGTCGAGACCCTCGAGGACCTCGTCGCCGAACTCGATCACTGCGGGATTGACCAGGGGCTGGTCTGGCACCGCGACGCGCGCGAGCGCGACTTCGACGCCGGCAACCGCCGTCTCGTCGAAGCCGACGCCTACCCCCGCCTCCACCCCGTCCGAACCTTCGTGCCCACCTGTTGCGAGGAAATGCCGGCCGCCGAGGACTTCATCCGCCACTTGCGCGCCGACGGCGTACGCGCGGTCCGGGCCTTTCCCGCGCCCCATCGCTTCGTGCTGGGTCCCGTGGCGTGCGGCGACCTGCTCGACCTGTTCGCGGCCTACTCGATCCCGCTACTCGTCCCGCTGCAAGACATGCCCGGCATCTGGTCCGGCGTCTACGACGTCATGCGCAATTTCCCCCGGCTGACCCTCATCATGACCGAGACCGGCTGCTGGGGCGAGGACCGCTACTTCCGGCCGCTGATGAAGACCTACCCCGGCTTCTATGTCACCACCAGCCGCCTCGAAACCGCCGGACAACTCAAAGGCATCGTCGACAAGGCCGGCCCCGAGCACGTCCTGTTCGGCTCCGGCCTGCCGTTCAACTATCCCGGCGGCTATATCCTCATGCTCATGCGCGCCGACGTCGACGAAGACGCCCGCGAGGCCATCGCCCACGGCAACATCGAGCGCCTGCTCGGGGAGGTGCCGTGGTGAGCCTGCGCGACCTGTTCCTCAACGGCGGCGGCATCCCCGTCATCGACTCGCACGGCCACCTCGGGCCCTTCAACGCCATCTACATGCCCGAGGCTAAACTCGAAGCCATGATCGCCGGCATGGACCGATGCGGCGTCGAAAGCATCATCCTGTCCCCGCACGCCGCCCTGTGGGGCGACATCCGCGAAGGCAACCGCGAAATGCTCGACGCCGTCAACCGCTTCCCCGGACGCGTCTACGGCTACTGCACCGTCAATCCCAACTACCCGCAAGACATCCCCGGCGAACTCGACGCCTACCTCGACCAACCCGGCGTCGTCGGCATCAAAATCCATCCGGGCGCCCACGAATGCCCCGTGACCGACGAACGATACCGCCCCGTCTGGGAGCGCGCCAACAAGCTCAAGCTCATGCTGCTGTCCCACACTTGGGGACACGACGGCGGCTGCGGCAGCACCGACATGCGCCCCGTCGCCGAGCAGTATCCCGACGTCCGCCTGCTCCTCGGCCACTCGTGCTACAACGACTGGGACGGCGCCATTGCGCTGGCCGTCGAGTTCCCCAACGTCTACCTCGAACTCACCGCCGCCTACCACGCCTACGGCCTCATCGAGCGCATGTGCCGCGAGGCCGGCTCCGAGAAGGTCCTCTTCGGCACCGACTATCCGTGGTTCGACCCGATGGTCGCCATCGGCTGCGTCACCTACGCCCACATCCAAGAGCCCGACATGCGCAACATCCTCTACAACAACGCCCGCCGACTCCTCGACGAACAACTCGCCCGCTAAGCACGCCAGGTTTGCCAAGACCTGTACTGACAGCTTGAGAAGAAATCCCACAAGAAACGCTGAGTTCCCGTAGCACCGGCTGTTAGCCGGTTCCGGGGGCGCGTTCCGGGCGAGAACGTAATTCGCGCGGAGGCTCCGTTCCCGTAGCACCGGCTGTTAGCCGGTTCCGGGGATACGCTGGCCGGCAGGAACCGGCTAACAGCCGGCGCTACGGGGCAGCCCGGCATTTCTTCACAAGCTGTGAGCCCAACGCGCCGCGCAGCACCCAAATCGGGACTGTCCCAAGCGCAGTGAGTCCGCGAACGGAGACGGGACTAGAAATCGGGACTGTCCCAAGCGCAGTGAGTCCCCGAGCGGAGACGGGACTGTCCCCATTCCTCCCGGAAAGGACGCCGCCGAGTGGAGACCTCCAAGGAAAGATACATTCCCGCCTTGGGATACCGGCTCTTGACGCCGCTATACGATCCCGTCGTCGCCCTGACGTGTCGTGAGAAGACATTCAAAGGCCGTCTCCTCGAGCAGGCAGGGATCCAAGCCGGGCACCACGTCCTCGATGTCGGCTGTGGCACCGGGACGCTGGCCACACAGATCAAGCAGTCGACCCCTCGAGCCAAGGTCGTCAGTATCGACGGCGATCCGCAGGTCCTGGCCATAGCCAAGCACAAGGCCGCGAGCCACCGCGTCCAGGTCCACTTCTGCTGTTGTCTGTCGTCACAACTCCCGTTCCGTGACGGCGCCTTTGACCGCGCCGTGACGAGTCTCTTCTTCCATCACTTGATGACGGACCAGAAGACATCAACGGCAAGAGAGGTGCTCCGCGTGCTAGAGCCCGGCGCGGAGTTCCACGTGGCCGATTGGGGACGACCCACCAACGCCCTGATGCGCCTGTTGTTCTACGGCATTCAGATACTCGATGGATTCGCGAATACGACAGACCACGTCAAAGGGCGGTTGCCCAGCCTGCTTCACGAGTGCGGCTTCCAGCAATGCCGGTTGCGCGAGAGCTTCTCGACCATGTGGGGCACAATGACCCTCTACAGTGCCAGGAAACCCGACCAAGCCCCGTGGATGCGACAAGGCGGAACCGCCGCCCCGCGCCACCTGACCCAATTCCGCCAGAACGGCCCGTGCACACGGTGCCAGCGAAGTGGACAACTACCGCACCTTCATCAACACCGCCCTCGAATTCGGACAGTATTAGGCCCATTGCTCACAGTCGTCGGGCCGCAGTTGCTCAAAGGCCCTGTGCAAAATGGCTTGCCAGCGCGACACGGATACTCGCGTACAGGCAGCGCGTTTCTCCGTGTCATTGCGAGCGGACCGAAGCAATGACACGGCGGGTGTGAGATATGCGAACCAATGATTCAAGAACTCGCCCCTTTGCCTCCACGGGCATCAAGCCCACATAGACCGGGAAACACGGCGTGCTAATGCCTCCCCTCTTCCCGTTTCCCTCTTCACACTTCTGAAATCGCGCTTCTCATTTGGTCTTCGCTGCCACTTATTGAGTGTGGTGGCCCTGAAGTGACTTATCCTCCGGTCACCTTGTAGGTCTTATCCCTCTTGTTGAAAGGCATCCGTCCGCCCTCCAGTACATCGATCGTGTACTTATTCATGTCGGGATTCTCGAGGGCCCCTGTCGTGTAGGTAACACGGTGGCCCTGCTCTATGTCCAACGACGCGTGGATGACCTGGTCTGCATCGCATACAACCGCCAGATTGGGGTTGTGGGTCACAATCACTACTTGCCTACGCTCCCGAGCATGCCGGATGCACGCGGCGATCTTCCTAGCCACGGTCTGGTTGTCCAAGTTCGCTTCCGGTTGATCGAGGATTAGTGGCAAGTCGGAATCGTCAACAAACAAGTAGAACACGAGGAGCAAAGTCCCCCGTTCGCCTGGGGACAACTGCTCAAGTCGCTTCCCGTCTGACTTGAGAACGTAGCGTGGTTCTACGTAACCAAGCCCGTATAGCCACTCATACAGTTCGGCTGCCGTTCGTCCTTTTCGAAATTGGCTTCTGAACTGAATCGGCTTTCCATTCTCTTCGCGCTTGTCAAAGCGAAGGTGATTGAGCACTTCTTGCAGAAAAGACTTCACTTCATCCCAGTCGGCCCAATTGACGTGATCCACGAGTCTTGTGGCGCGCGTGCGCCCTTCCTCAATGCCGCTGAATGAGCCTACGCGCCCTTGATTGATGAAGCCCAGCAGGCTATCGACAAAACCTTCCTCGACCAATTCGACACGAAACTCGATTTCCTGTTGTTCCTTCGACAGCGGGTGTTCGTCCACGAATTTCTGTATGGGGCCATAGAGTTCCGTGTAGACCTTTTCTTCGGCCACCCGCAGTTTGTGAATCTGCAACGTGATCGACGCAAGTTTGCGGGTGACCTTGGCAATGCTATCGGGCACATCCAACAGAGCCTTGAGCTCTGCCTGTAGTCCAAGCAGGGACTTTGGGTCATCCGCTTTTCCCCTGAGAGTATGCAAGGTTGCCTGCCAAAGCGCGACATGCTCAAGGTAGGCCTGATACTCCCTCTGTGGCTGGTCCAGGCGGTCTTGCGCCTCCTTGATCTGCTCATCAATCTCGTTCTTCTTTGCGCGAAGCCCATCAGGCAGCGGGGCGTCTAGACGCTTCACGGCCGCGTCCCTCTTGGCGAGTGCTTCGTCGTGCAGCTTTTTCACTGGATTACGATCGATGGTGAGCTTTGCCAACGATCTCGCTTCAAGACCCAGCGCTTCGGCATCCTCGGTGAAGTCCACCTGCCGCCTGCTGAACTCTGTCTCCAGATTCGTGATCTTATCCAGCAGCTTTTTCGCCTGTGCCAGACGAACCTCCTGTGCTACGGTTTCGTCTTCGGCCTTCTTTATCTCGCCGACAATTCGTTCAGATTCCTCTTTCACCTTCCCCAGGGCTTCCATCTGCGCCCTGGACTGCTCCGCTGTTGCGGGATCTTCGCCCGGAGCTTTGATCTCTTTCGGCTCGTTCGCTTCGTGGCTTCGAATCTGGTCTT
>Ga0272442_10011843_pt1 | contig 10600 bp, 7 predicted proteins | sample SSMForm2O_FD_200262 | JGI IMG/M metagenome (GOLD analysis project Ga0272442, IMG submission 200262) | Marine sediment archaeal communities from Little Sippewissett salt marsh, Falmouth, MA, United States - SSM-Form-2O | ecosystem: Environmental > Aquatic > Marine > Wetlands > Sediment ... | reverse complement strand
CTTGTGCCCCGGTATTTTCAGGGCGTATCTTCCCTTGAAAGTCGAAAATGAGGCAACGTCCCTGTTTCCTCCCCGATTATACCCTCAGGGGGTTTTTGATCACATGAAATATTCCATGGGATTCTTCTTTCTTGTCTTTTGTTTCGCATCCAACAAAGGCGCCCCGGCGAAAGCCTCCGGCGATCGTGCGGTGTACATCGAAACGAAAAACCATCACAGGGAAAAGCTGATGAAATACTTCAACGGGGATCAGGCCGGCGAAATCCCCCTGGAAAAGACCTTGCGAATGGATGTTTCCGGAAAGGACCTCCCGCGTTCCGTCGAGGAATTCAAGAGCATATGGCATACCCCATCCCACTGCCAGGGCCTCACCGGCTCCTGCTGGTCCTTTTCCTCCACCTCCTTTTTCGAAAGCGAAGTGAGCCGCCTCTCGGGACGGAACATCCGCCTTTCCGAAATGTACCCCGTTTACTGGGAATACGTGGAAAAGGCACGCCGGTTTGTCCGGGAAAAAGGCGACTCCCGCTTTTCCCGCGGATCCCAGCCAAATGCCATGATTCGCATGTGCCGCCTCCATGGCGCCGTCCCCTTTGAATCCTACCCGGGAAAACCCTCATCCCGAAAATACTACGAAAGCCGGAAATTGTTCGGCGAAATGGAAAAATACCTCGATTCCGTGAAGGAAGCGGGAGAGTGGAACGAGGACAAGGTCATTCGGGAGATCCGCTCCATCCTGGATCGTCACCTGGGGCCCCCACCGGATCACATCACAGTGGAGGGGAAACAGATGACGCCCAGCGAGTATTTCTCCAGGGTTCTCCGTCTGAATCCGGACGATTATCTGGATGTCATGTCCCTCAGGGAAAAACCCTGGCATCGGAAGGTGGAATACGAAGTGGCGGACAACTGGTGGCACTCGGAGGATTATTACAACGTCCCTCTCGAGGATTTTATCAGGATCGTAAAATATGCCGTTCGAAACGGATCCAGCGTGTGTATCGTTGGAGACAATTCTGAATCGGGGTTTATTCCAGAAAAGGATGTCGCCCTCATCCCAACGTATGACATCCCCTCCGAAGCCATCACCGACGACGCCCGACAGCTCCGTTTCTCCACCGGGGCAACCTCCGACGATCACGCCATTCATATCGTGGGATTCCTCGAAAAAAACGGCAAAGACTGGTACCTGATCAAGGATTCCGGCACCAGGGCCCAAAACGGCAATGTGAAAGGGTACATGTTTTACCACGAGGACTTTGTCAAACTCAAGATGATGAACATGCTGGTTCACCGGGGGATCGTGGAAAAGGCCCTTGGACGCCCTGTTCCCCGGAAATAGGATCGACCGCAAATGAAACCCCTATCCAGCCATCCGGTTATCGGGCTTTTGTTCCTGGTTTGTATGTGTCGGGGAATCCTCTCCAGTCCGGAAACGAAAGGAGGGAAATCCCTTATGACGAAACCGATGGATCCATCCTCATCCCCTTCCCTTGATACTTGCCGAATCACCGTCGTGTATGACAATCACCCCTACAGGGAGGGTCTGGATACGGCCTGGGGGTTCGGATGCCTCATCCGGGGGGCGGAAAAGCTCATCCTCTTCGATACCGGAAGGGACGACCCCTACCTTCTGGGAAACATGGAAAAACTCGGGATCGATCCAAACGAGGTCGAGATCGTGGTCCTTTCCCACATTCACCGGGATCACGTGGGGGGACTCGGGAGGTTTCTCGAAAGGAATCCCGGGGTAACGGTTTACTTCCCCGCCTCCTTTCCGAAGTCGTTCCGGGAGTCGGTTAAGAAAAGTGGGGCGAAAACCGTTCCCGTGAAGGAGCCGCTCGAGATCTGCCCCGGCGTCTTTTCCACGGGCGAGATGGGATTCCGGATCAAAGAGCAGGGGCTGGTTCTGAAAACGAAAAAGGGACTTTTGGTCATTACCGGGTGTGCCCATCCCGGGGTTTTCAAGATGGTCAAAAGGGCCGGGGAGCATTTCGGGGAGAACGTTCATTTCGTGCTGGGCGGTTTTCATCTCCTGGCCACCCCCGGTTTCCGGGTGAAGGGAATCGTCAAATCCTTCCGGAAGGCCGGGGTGAGGTACGTGGGGCCCTGTCACTGCAGCGGGGACAAGGCCATCGGGATCTTCGAAAAGGAATACCAGGAGAGATTTCTGAAGGTCGGAGTCGGCAGGGAAATCACCCTCGAAAACCTTCCGTGAGAGACAAAACTCAGCTTGATTTTATTAAGAAATGCTATAAATGTTCAGGGAATTGGGAATGGAGTAAGTGGGATTATTATGAAAAAAATCTGGTTGCCGGTTGTGACGCTTTTTATCCTCTTTCGCATCTCGGGGGTCGCACTGCCTCCCAACGACAAGATCTGGGATATCGCCCCGGGGGAAAAATACGTCTGGCTCGCCTATGGCAACGGCGAGGTGCGGGCGGGATACGATCTCAGGGGGGCGCTTCGCCGTTACGACCGCCAGACCCGGGAGTGGCGAACCTTTACCATCCAGGATATCTTCGGAACCGACTTCAACGCCCGGGTCAGGGCCGTGGAAACCGACGGTTCCTCGACCGTCTGGGTCGGCCTCTCCCCCAAGGGATCGGATATTCTTCCCTGGGCATGCGCCGTGTCCCATGACAACGGAGACACCTGGACCTCCTTCTCCACAACGGACGGACTCTCCTCAAACAACGTCACCTGCATCGAGGTCGATTCCGTAACAAAGGCGATTTACGTGGGGCACTACTTCAACATCCCCGGTTCCATCAGTCGAAGTACGAACGGCGGGGTCTCCTGGAGCGTCCTTTCCCCGAACGACACCGACGGCGTCTGTGCCATCCAGGCCAGAGGCGGCACGGTATGGGCCGGATCTTACTTCTACGATTCCTACGGGGGCGGCGAGATCCTGTTCAAATCCACAAACAGCGGCGACTCATGGGAATACTTCGATTCTTCAGATACCCCGTCCATCCATAACAATTCAGACATCGACGACATCTGCATGGTCTCCCCCTCCGAGGTTCACTGCGCATTTTACACGGAGTTTTCCGCGAATTCCTCATCCGGCGGATACGTTTATACAACAGACGGCGGCGCCAGCTGGAACACTCAGGATGTGGAGCGATACGACGAGTACGCCCAATCCATTACCGTGGATGGCGGGGGGCGGGTCTGGATCGCGCTCCGGTGGGCCGACTCCCACTCCATCTACCTCACAGATGACAACGGATCGAGCTGGCAGGGTTTTGCGTATCCCAGCCCCCTCCCGTATGTGGATCCCTTTGTAATCCGTTACGATTCCCGGGCCGATATCGTGTGGGCGGGATTCAGCAATCCGAGTTTCAACAACTTCACCACCGGCTGGTGCTGGACATCCGACGGCGGCGTCAGCTGGCACACCGATCCCCCTCCCGCCATGGAGTTTACAGCCGCGGATCCCGCAGGCTGGAACCTGTATCAGTAAATACAATATCCCATGAGGAATTATTTTGACTTGACTCGAGACATTTTGTCTTATATTATTGATCCATAATCGTCCCTTTATAGAAGACATAAATCTATTTAAGTTCTTTTTTTTCAGTTATATAGGGTAGAAAATAATGAGGACATATGAAGAGACACATCCATGGATAAAGTTCACAGCCAAGCTTCGTGAATCCCCCACGAAACTCTGGATCCTTCTGGGGGAATGTCAGTCCAAATGCGAACATCTCGCTCAAATGCCTCTCCGGCCCGATACCGCTCGTAATCTCTATAAAATCTATCTGGCAAAAGGTTCTCTGGGAACGACCGCCATTGAAGGAAACACACTTTCCGAGGAAGAGGTTTTAAAGCATATCGAGGGAAAGCTCCACCTGCCGGAGTCACGACGATATCTTGCAAGAGAAGTCGATAATATCATTGCAGGATGCAATACCCTTCTTGAAAAGATAAAGGATGGCAAAATGCCGGCCATAACCCCCTCAACTATCTCCCACATGAATAAGACCATACTCGAAGGTCTCGATCTCGAGGAAGACGTTATCCCCGGCGAACTCCGAAAGCATTCCGTTGTTGTGGGAAGATACAGGGGCGCCCCCGCGGAAGATCTGCCATATCTGATGGAGCATTTGTGCCAATGGCTGAGTGGAGAAGACTTCCGTCCCACACATGACCTGAGAATCGTTTATGCCCTTTTGAAAGCCGTCATTGCCCATCTGTATCTTGCCTGGATCCACCCTTTTGGAGACGGCAATGGACGTACAGCCCGAATGCTGGAATTCCAGGTCCTTATCTCGGCTGGAGTGCCTGCCGTATCCGCTCATCTTTTCAGCAATCATTACAATCTGACCCGCCAGTCGTATTACCGGCAGCTTGAAAAATCCTCGAAATCCGAAGGGGACATTCTCCCGTTTATCGAGTATGCGGTCCAGGGCTTTCTCGACGGACTCAGGGAACAAATCCAATTCGTTATCAACCAGCAAAGGGATATTATATGGCGTAACTTTGTTCACGAATATTTCAGAGACAAGACATCAAGAAGCCATATTCGAAGGAAACACCTGATACTGGATCTGTCACGGCAACCAAATCCTGTCCCGGCTTTAAAAATTCCCGAAATCAGCCCTCGACTGGCCGTGGCCTATTCAAAGTGTACAAGAAAAACCCTGATCAGGGATCTGAATTCAATGTGCCGGGAGGGATTGATCGTGAAGACGGAAAACGGCTACCGTGTAAAACGTGAAATTCTTCTTGGTTTTTTTCCTTTGCGGGCAAGGGATGAGAATGACCGAAATTAATTGAAGGAGGGCGGTTTGGACCGATTTTTCTTTCTGTTTCTCGGAGGGGGCTCAGGGGCCCTCCTGCGGTATGCCCTTTCAGGCGCGACCCACCGCGTTATGGGGGCGAAATTTCCCTGGGGCACCCTTTCCGTCAATTTCCTCGGGTGCCTTCTCATGGGAATCCTGTGGGGGATCAGTGAGCGATACATCGTTCCCCAAAGGGCGCGACTGTTCCTTTTCACTGGCCTCCTCGGGGCGTTCACCACCTTTTCCACCTTCGGGCTCGAGACCTTCTCGCTCCTCCGGGATGGACAGCACGCAACCGCGGCAGGCAATATCCTGGCGAGTAATATCGGCGGCATCGCCCTCCTGGTTCTCGGGTTTGCCGCCACTAAAGGCCTTTTCAGGTTTTTCTCATAGGAGGAACAGTATGAAACTTCCCGAACAGGGCATGCTCCTTCGAATCTTCGTGGGAGAGACGGACCGGTACGAGGGGAAACTCCTGTATGAGGCAATCGTGCAGAAGGCGCGCTCCCTTCACCTTGCCGGCGCCACCGTGCTCCGGGGCATCATGGGTTTCGGCGCCCACAGCCGCATGCATACCGCCAAGCTCCTTCGCCTTTCCGAAGATCTCCCCATTATTATCGAGATCGTGGATACGGAGGAAAAGATCAACGCCCTGCTTCCCTACCTGGACAAGTCCGTACAGGAGGGGCTTATCACCCTCGAGAAAGTCCGCATCATCGCATACCGCCAGGCGGCAGAGAATTGACGCCTTCCGTGGCAAACATGCGATTTGGGGCAATGTTATTCATCCGCCGCGGATTCGCCGAGATAGACGTCCATGCCCCGGGATGAGGCCCGGCGGTAGATCTCTTCCATAGCTTTCAGAAAAGGTTCGTTTCCCCGCCAGAAGGAAACGGGTCCCAGTCGCCTGGGGAGGGCAGCGGTGAGTTCGGGCGTTCGCGCCCGGGGGGTATCTTCTTTTGCTGTTTTATCTTTTCCCCAGAAGGTTTCAGGATCCACGGCAATCGGTTCATCCTTTTGCCCCTGCTTTTGTTCGGGTTTTGCCCTGACCCGCCTTTTTCCGATCGATTTTTCAGCCCCCAAAAGGGACAGGAAATCCTCCCGCTCCATTCCGCGTAATCGGAAGATCAGGAAGGGATCGCGATCGAACTCCTCCGCAAGCAGGTAGTACACGGCTGCCACGTGCTTGCAGGGGTTGGCCCAGTCCGGGCAGGAACAGCCCGTCATGAGGTCGTCCCGGCGGGAGGGAAAGAGGGAATACCCCAGCTTCCGGAAGACCTCCTCGATCTCCTCCGGCATTTCACCGGCCATGAGACGGGCCGCATACAGGGCGCGACCCGACAGGGCCTCAGCCATACGTTCCCATGCCGCGTCTGAGAGGGTTTTGACTTTGATTTTGACGCCGTAAGGCCGTTTTCGAGTTCCCTGAACCGTCGCTTCCACGATTCCCTTTCCGATCTCGATCGAGATCACCTGGCCCCTCCTGGCATAGGAACGCCCCCTGCTGAGACGCGCCCCATGGGTGAATGCCTCCAGGGACTCGATCCAGCGGCGCCCCCACCAGGTTTTTCCCATGGACCCCCGTTTGGTCTGGGCCTTGATTCCCCCCCTCGGCTTCTTCGGGCTCTGGGAGAAATAAGAGGGATAATAATCCCTGTATTGCTTTCGCCTTCCGGCCATTTTTACTCGTCCCCCACGGCGTCTTTTCCCAGTGAAAAAATATCCTTTAATTGTTCGTTGGACAGCTCCGTGAGCCACCCCTCGCCGGCCCCCACCACTTTTTCCGCAATCTGCTTTTTCCGCTCGATCATGTCATCGATCTTTTCCTCCAGGGTGCCGGCACAGACGAACTTGTGGACCTGGACCCTTTTCTCCTGGCCGATCCGGTACGCGCGGTCCGTGGCCTGGTTCTCCACGGCCGGGTTCCACCACCGGTCGAAGTGAAACACATGGCTGGCCCGGGTGAGGTTGAGGCCCGTTCCCCCGGCCTTGAGAGAAAGGAGGAATACAGGCGGGCCGCCGGATTCCTGGAAGCGCTCCACCATCTGATCGCGCTTTTTTTTCGCAACACCCCCGTGAAGAAAGAAGACTTCCCTTCCGAACGTCTCCTGGAGGTATTTCTTCAAGATCCTTCCCATCTCTGCGAACTGGGTAAAGACCAGGGCGCGGTCCCCCACCCCGAGGATCTCCTCGAGCATTTCGGACAGCCGGGACAGTTTCCCCGAACGGCCCTGAACGCGTGAGTTGTCTCCCAGGAACTGGACCGGGTGATTGCACACTTGCTTGAGCTTGGAAAGCGTGGCCAGGATCAGGCCCTTGCGCTGGATCCCAAGGGCCTTTTCCAGTTGCCGCTCGGTTTCATCGATCACGGCCCGGTACAGGGAGGCCTGCTCTTTTGTGAGGGGGCAGTAGACCTTCATCTCCATCTTTTCCGGAAGATCCGAGATCACGGCCTTGTCCGTTTTCATCCTTCGCAGGATGAAGGGTCCGGTGATTCGGTGAAGTCGCCCGGCCGCATCCGGATCGCGACCCGCCTGGATGGGAATGAAATACGACTTCCGGAACCAGGCGCGATGACCCAGGAGGCCCGGATTCAGAAAGTCCATGATGGACCAGAGGTCCCCCACGTGGTTTTCCACCGGCGTGCCCGTGAGCGCCACCCGGTACTCCGCCTCGATGGATCGGGCGGCCCGCGATTGCCTGGTTTCAGGATTCTTGATATTCTGTGCCTCATCCAGGATCACACCCGACCAGGGAACCTCCCTTAAAAATTCCAGATCCCGCTGGAGAAGACCATAGCTCGAGATCACCATGGCGTGTTTTCGAGCATCCTTTTGAAAGCGTGTTCCCTTTTTCCGGCCGATCCCGTGATGCACCATGACTGAAAGGCCGGGTGTGAATCGGGCGGCCTCCCGGAACCAGTTGTTCACCACGGAGGTGGGGCAGACCAGGAGGACGGGGCGTTTTTCCCCGGATTCGCGGTCGCGCTGGACGAGAGCCAGGGTCTGGATGGTCTTTCCCAGTCCCATATCGTCCGCCAGGCAGGAACCCAGACCCCATTGCCTCAGGAACGCCAGCCAGGAATATCCCCGAACCTGGTAGGGACGGAGGGTTCCGTGAAATCCAGCCGGGGCCTTTATCTCACGGAATGATGCCTTTTTCCCGAGTCCCCGGAGCAGGGTTCCGATCCTTCCCCCGGCCCGGATCTCTTCCACGTCCAGCTCGCCCGGGGCCTTTTCCGCCCCCACGGCCATGTGGATGACGTCCTCGAGGGGGATTTCCTCCCCCGCCTTTTTCCTCAAAAAATCGATTGCGGCCCGGATATCCTCCGCATTCATTTCCATCCATTGTCCCCGCAGATTGACCAGTGGGGATTTCATCCGGGCGAGGGCCTCGAGCTCCTCGAGGGAAATCTCATCCCCACCCATGGCCAGGGTCCAATCCACCCTCACCATGTCCCTGAGGGTCAGTTTCGAGCCCGATGAAAGTGGCGATCCCTTGATTTTAGCCCTCAGGGAAAGACGCTTTTTCGTACCGCGTCCAGCCCACCACGAAGGGAGCAATACTCCAAATCCGGCCTGTTCCAGGAGGGGGGCCCTGTCCGTCAGGAACTCGAACGCGGCCTCTGTATCGATATCGTATCCATCGGGGCGTTCCCTTTTCAAGCTCTCCGCCACCCGGGGACAGATGGATGCGGCCCGACCCAGGGCGGCGAGGAGATACGTTCTGTGGTTTCCCCCGAATCGCGACAGGGCCTTAACGGCCCTGCCCCGGCTCTTCCATGCATCCCCGAGCTCCACAAGGAGGCTCGGATCCTTTCTGGGGTGTATGAGGAAACGAACCTTCCATCGATCCCTCCTCGAGGGTTCCTCGAGTCGGAAGCACAGACGGAAGGGGGAACGGGAAACCACGGATACCGGCCTCCGCCATTCCTCGAGCTTTTGGATCAGATCCTTTTTATCCGATGCCCGTCCGGATACCATGGGATCCGCGTGACGAAGCGAGTAAAGCCAGGCATCGTGGACACTTTCGAATCGGCTCTTTTTTTTCTTTTCCCGGAGTCCCCGGAGGTATTCCGGACACGAGGAACGCACCAGGTAATCCACGGCCTTATTGATGAAATCCTGAAGGAGATCTCGAGCTTCGGCTCCCGGGGGTGAGCTGTCTGACGGCTGGGTCATGAAGCTGAGAGCCGGGGGCATCTCCCCTGCCATGGAAGAGAGAAACTCGAGATCCCTGTCGTCGGGAACCGGCTCCCATATTGCCAGGTATTTTCTTTCCTCCCGAACCAGGCCCGGGAGGAATTTTTCTTCCGCAACCATGGCCCCGGCACATCGAAGGCATCTCGAGAGGAATCTGAGAACCGGCGAGACAATAACGCCCCCGGCCAGGGTCGGCCGATTCATCGAGTGACACAAAAGATCCACCCAATCCACGGTTTCCAGGGGACAGGCGGTCACGATCCAGGGGAGGGTTTCGATTTTTCCTTTTCCAGCGGGCGGTTCGGCGATGAGGGGGCTCGAAGCGATGGGAACCCCCTTCCGGGAAGGCAGCCATACCGCCATTTTACAAAAACGCTCTTTCCGGATTATAACAGGGATGGAGGAACGTTCGAGGGCGTCTTCGATACGATCCGCACCCGCATCGTACGGATACGGTTGTGCCGGTTTTCTTACCCTTCTTTTGGAAAGGGGAGCCCCATCCTTCCCGGGCCCCTCACCCCAGAGGAAAACCCGGCCCCCTGAAAGAGAGGTGTGTAAAATCGTTATCATGAAAACGGGATCCCGATTATTTCAAACTCAACTATGGGAAAGAGTTCCCTCACAAGATATCCCGTCGTTACTGCCAAAACCGAAACACCGAGTCAATTCACAAAATCCAAAACCCGGGATCTGATTCGATTTCCAGGTTAACATGCGACTCGGGGATTGACAAAGATAACGCCAGATTTTAGTCAGGAAACAATCAAATCGCAAAAACGACAAAAGGAGTGGGATATTGCTTCTCGAAAAACTGATTGGAAAACGCCTCTTCAACGATCCGAGGGATGCCCAGACCCCTGGACACAAGATCCTGTTGAGGGGGGGATATATCCGCCAGATCGGACAGGGCATCTATTCGCTTCTTCCCCTGGGGAAAAAAGTCGCCGCAAGGGTGGAAAACATAATCCGCGAGGAGATGAATCGCATCGGAGGGCAGGAAATCCTCATGCCCGTCGTGATCCCGGCTGAACTCTGGCTCGAATCCGGTCGATACCATTCCGTGGGACAGGAACTGGTTCGATTCAAGGATCGCACCGGACACGACTGCGTCCTTAACATGACCCACGAGGAGGTGGTGGTGGATGTGGCCCGCTCCAATATCGAAAGCTACCGCCAGATGCCCTGCATGATCTACCAGATCCAGACCAAGTTCCGGGACGAACCCCGGAGCCGCGGCGGCCTGATCCGCGTCCGGGAATTCACCATGAAAGACGCCTATTCCTTTCACCGCTCCCAGGAAGACCTCGAAAAGTATTACATGATCTGCCACGATGCCTACACCCGTATCTTCAAAAGATGCGGCCTCCGTGAGGTGGTGGATATCAAGGCCGATTCCGGTATCATGGGAGGCGCGGTGTCGCATGAGTTCATGCTGGTCTCCCCAGTTGGAGAGGACACCCTGTTACTCTGCGATAAGTGCGGGTATCGCGCCAACCGCGAAGTGGCCACTTCCGGAAAGGAATATTGTTATGATGAACCCCTCCGGGAGCTCGAGGACGTGGAAACGCCCGGACAGAAAACCATCGAGGAGGTGGCCGGGTTTCTGGG
>Ga0272442_10011842_pt1 | contig 10601 bp, 10 predicted proteins | sample SSMForm2O_FD_200262 | JGI IMG/M metagenome (GOLD analysis project Ga0272442, IMG submission 200262) | Marine sediment archaeal communities from Little Sippewissett salt marsh, Falmouth, MA, United States - SSM-Form-2O | ecosystem: Environmental > Aquatic > Marine > Wetlands > Sediment ... | reverse complement strand
CCGGCCGCGTCGGAGGTGACGTTGGGGCGGCTTTCGAAGACGATCGCCACCACGCCGATGGGCACGCGGCGTTTCTCGATCCGCAGCCCGTTGGGGCGGTTGTAGGCCGCGACGGCCTTGCCGACGGGATCGACCTGCCCGGCCATCTCGTCCAGTGCGGCGGCCATCGACTCGATCCGGCCGTCGTCGAGCGTGAGGCGTTTGACCATCGCGGCGGAGAGGCCGAACTCGTCGCTGCGGGCCAGGTCGCGCCGGTTGGCGGCCTGGAGGTCAGCCTTGCGGTCCCGCAGCGCGGCGGCGCAGGCCCGCAGTGCGTCGTCGCGCTGCGCGCCGGTCGTCGCGGCCAGCGTCGCCGCGGCCGCCCGCGCGGCCCGGCCGATCTGCTGCACGTACTGCTCAGCTTCGGTAGCGTCCATTGCCTCCTCTCCGGCGGACGGCTTGCGTAGCCGTGCGCGGGCATTATCCAGGGCGGCCGGAGCCCCTGCCGGCGTCGCGCCGAAGCGCGCACGCCCCTATAGCACAATTGGCAGCAGCGGGAAAGGGCGCAGGCTCACGCCCTGAGCAGAAGCCCGCGAGTGGAGCCCGCCTGGCGCCAAGGCCGCTATCCCAGCAGGTTACAGCCGGTATGGGCAGAAATCGCGCGCTATCGTTCGCCTCCGGCCGATCCATATCCTCTACTTTCCTTGGTATGGTGCTCTCGAAGAAACGAAAGATCATGGCGGTCGTGCTGCTTGCAGCGGTTGCCGCACTCGTCGCAGACCGCTTTCTCGGGGTGATCCCGATGGGTCCGGACGAGGCCGAGGCCTCGCCGGCGGACGAGTACGCCATCATCGAGCCCGCTGCAGCGCCGGCGGCCGCCGAGGTCAGCGGCCCCGCCGCGGCCGCTGTGCCGAGCGTCACGCTGGCCGAACGGCTCGAGCGGCTTGCCGCCGCCGAGGGCTTCGATGGCAGCGAGGTCAGGGACGCGTTCCAGGCCCCGGCCTCCTGGGTGCCGCAGTCGGCCGACGCTGCCGGCGGCGGCGCCCCGAACCTCGACGAGGCCCGCATTCAAGCCTACCAGGAGAGCCATCGCCTCCGCGCCACATCGGTGGGCGTGCGCGGGCGGATGGCCCTCATCGACGACGAATGTCTCACCGTCGGCCAGATGCTGGACGGCTTTCGCCTGGAGGCTGTGGACAGCAACGCGGCCGTCCTGGTCTCGGGGAGTCTGCGGGTGGTTCTCCGCCTGCCGACCGACGCCGACGCCCGGCGGACGCAGGAGTAGTTTCGCACGTTTCGCCCCTTCCGCTGCGGCAGCGGCGGACAAGGCCCCCCGGGAGCCGGGCACTAGCTCAAGTGGCGGCCTTGACATGACGACGAAGAAGAGGAAGAGGACGGTCCGGTAGCGACCGTGGGTTCGAACGGTACGTAGGAGGACGAAAGGTTATGTCCATGCAGACCAAGAGGAACAGAGGCTTCAGCCTGTTGGAACTGGTGGTCGTGGTCGTGATCATCGGGATCATCGCGGCGATCGCGATTCCGCGTCTGAGCCGGGGCTCCGCCGGGGCGGCCGACTCGGCCCTCGCGGGTGACCTGGCGGTCATGAGGAACGCGATCGATCTGTACTCCGTGGAACACGGCGGGGCCTTCCCGAAGGTCGCCGTGGTGGCCGATGCCCTGCTGAAGTACACGGACAACAACGGGGACATCGTCGACACCAAGGACGCCACGCACATCTATGGCCCGTACCTTCGGAAGGTCCCCCCGCTGCCGGTCGGCGCGGCCAAGGGCGGCACGATCATCGACAGGCGGAGGGGCGACGGCGTCGGCTGGATCTACACGCAGACCACCGGCGCGATCCGCACCAACACGACCGCGAAGGAAAAGGACGACTCCGGCAAGCTGTACACCGACTATTGATCCTCGGTGAGCTTGTCCGACGAGACGCCGCGCGGGCTGCGGGAGGCGGCTTGCCCCTGCTTGCCCCGGCGGCGGGAAGAGAGCCAGCCGCTCGGCGCCGCGCTCCGCAGGAGTGCGCCGCCGGGCGGCGGTGCTCGTTCCAGGCGGACGAGTCCTGACGCTGACGTTCCTCGGCGGAGTCGGGGGTCGGAGGTCCTCATGAGCAGCCGTCGCACCAGTGCTTCCGGCACAGCGCGGGGCGGCTTCAGCCTGCTGGAGCTCGCGCTCGTGATGGCCGTCGTTGCCGTCCTCGCCGCCATCGCGGCGCCGCACTACGGGCGGGCCACCGCCCGCTACCGCGCCCGCGTCGCAGCCAAGCGGGTCGCAGCCGATCTCGAGCTTGCCGCCCGCGCCGCCCGGACCGCCGGCGCCAGCCGCACCGTCACCTTTGCCGCCGGGATCGACACGTACTCCATCGCGGGGATTCCGGCCATCGACGACCCGTCGGCGGACTACCGCGTCGTCCTTTCCGATCGGCCCTACCGGGCGAAGCTGTTGTCCGCCGACTTCGGCGGCGACGCCAAGCTGGTCTTCAACGGCTACGGCATGCCCGACAGCGGCGGGACCGTGAAGGTCCAGGTCGGCGAAACCGTCAAGACGGTCCTCTTCGACGCGGACGCTGCCAAGGCGACCATCCAATGAGATTCCCCGGCGTCATCTCGCCCCAACGCACCCGGCGCGGCGGCTACACGCTGCTCGAGCTCATGCTCAGCGCGGCCGTCCTGGCCGTGCTGATGGGCGCGATGGCCTTCTCGCTCGGCGTCGCCTCGAAGTCTATCGACGCCGGGCTCGGCTCGGCGGGCGATGCGATGAGGGCCGGGGCCGTGATGGAAGAGATCGACGCGGACCTGGCCACGGCGAAGAGCTTCGCCGAGCGGACGGCCACGGCCGTGACGTTCACCGTGCCCGACCGCAACGGCGACACGTCCGACGAGCAGATCCGCTACTGGTGGGCGGGCGCGCAAGACGGGCGGCTGTTCCGGCAGGTCAACGCCGGCAAGGCCGTTGTCCTCGCGGAGGACGTCCGTCACTTCGCCCTGACGTACGGGCTGAGGACGGTCGAGGCCTCGCCGTAACAGGCCGGGCGCGGAAAGGACGAGACCCCGTGAGCAGCCACAGCACGAGCAACCGGCGGCGGGCCAGGTCGAGGGGGATGTCTCTTGTCGAGCTGGTCATCAGCAGCCTGATCGTGTCGGTCATGCTGGTCGCGGCACTCAGTGCCGTGGGCGCGTCGGCTCGGGGCAACCGCACGTTCTGTCAGCAGTGCGTCGGGGCGAACCTGGCGAGGCAGTTGATGGCCGAGGCCCTTCAGGGCAGGTACCGCGAGCCGGAGGACACACCGGCCTTCGGCCGGGAATCGGGCGAGGACGCCGCCGCACGGGCCGCCTGGGACGACGTGGACGACTACCACAAGTGGAGTGCCTCGCCCCCGGAGGCGAAGGACGGCACGCCGCTGGACCACGCCGACGGGTGGACGCGCCAGGTGGTCGTCGAGTACGTCCGCATGGCCGACCCGACGCGGACGACGTCGTCCGACGAGGGGCTCAAGCGCATCACCGTCACGGCGATCAGCCCGGAGGGCAAGCCGACCGTCCTCCAGGCCCTCCGCAGCGAGAAGAGCATCTACGACCAACAGCCCAAGACGGAGACGACCTACGTGAGCTGGGTGGGCGTCGAGCTGCAAATCGGCAGCACCGACGCCGCACGCGTCGCATCCGGAACGAACCTCCTGAACCTGCTGCCCGCCAATCCCTGACCGGCACGAGAGACAGCGAGATGAACACGCATTGCAAGCCGAACCCAAGCCCGTCGATGAGCGCAGCGAATCGGCGCGGATGCCTTCGGCGTACCCCAACGCCCCGCATCCCGACCCCCTACACCCGCGCCGCCCGCCGAGGCTCCACGTACGTGATGATCCTCGGCGTCAGCATGATCCTGATGGTGATCGGCCTGGCCGCCATCGCCGTGACGCGGATCAACTCGCGAACCGTCCGAACGGGCAACGACTGGGCCGAGGCGCAGGTGCTGGCCTTCTCGGCCGTCGAGCACGCCCTGAAGCGGATCGACGGCGTCTCGGACTGGCGGACACGCTTCAAGGGCAAAGAGACGAAGATCGCCTTCGGCCGGGGCACGCTGAGCTGGAAGCTCGTAGACCCCGACGACGGCGACTTGGCCGACGACCCGCAGGATCCCTTCCAGATCGTCGCACGCGGGGCCGTGAACGACGCCGCCTTCGCCGTCAGCATGGACTGCCACGTCTCCGGCGACTCGCTGAAGGCGCTCAAGACCTGCCTCCACTCTGCGGGCAACATCAACGTGAAGGGCAAAGGCGTCGTGCGGATCGAGGGCGGGCCCGTCTCGACCAACGGCGAGCTGAACACCGCCAAGAACAGCCGCATCACCGGCGACGTCGAGGCCGCCAGCGTCAAGGGCAAAGGCAAGATCGACGGCAGCGTCACCGTGCCCGCCCCGCCCAAAGGCTCGCCCGACCCGAAGCTCTTCGATACCTATGCGGGAATGGCCACGTCGCTGGGCGCCCGCACCAAGGTCGACAAGATCATCCTCTCGCCCAGCCTCAACCCGTACGGCCGGCCGAACCCCGACGGGGTGTATCTCATCGACGCGCCGGGCAAGAACGTGACGATCCGCGACTCGCTGATCTACGGCACGCTCGTCGTGCGGTGCAAGAAGCTCACGCTGGACAAGCACCTGCTCGTGCGGAACGCCTCCAGCCAGATGCCCGCGCTGATCGTCGACGGCGACGTCGACCTGTCGCTGTCGATCTGGAAGCCCGGGCGGCATGTCGGCTGGCGGGGCGGGCGGAACCCCTGGTCCGGCCTGCGGGACAAGATCCCCAATATCGACGGGCTGATGCACGTCCGGGGCGACCTCAAGGTCCACAAGCCCGCCATACTCCGCGGGGCGATCCTCTGCGAAGGCAGCGTCGACTGGAACACCGACGCCAAGATCATCCTGGACAGGGCTATCCAGGAAGACCCGCCGCTCGGCTACAGCACCGGAGGCGGGGCCATCTGCTGCGACGGCTGCACCCGCGTCGTCAACTGATCCCGCGCCCGCCGAGCCCCAACGCAAACCTCTCGCCGGCCGATCCCGCCGCTTGGCTGGCGTCCTGCAAGCTGCGTATAATCGCTGCCCTGGCAACAGGAGCACACGATGATCGCGCAGTCTCGCAAGGCGTCGTGGCGCGGGCAGCGAATGCTCGCCGCCTGTCTCATCGTCGGCCTGACCGCACCGGGGGCGCTCGGCGCAGGGCCCGCAGACAAGGAGACGCCCGACCAGGCCGCTCTCCGGGCCCGGCTGGCCGGCCTGCCCTGGCGGATCGTCTACGAGTCCTACCGCGGGAAGGACTGGGAGCTGTTCGCGATTCGCGCCGACGGCTCCGGCCAGGTCAACCTCACACGCCGGCCCGATGCCGACGACCTCTACCCCCACGCCTCGCCCGACGGGACGAAGATCTGCTTCCTCGTCGACGAAGGCCAAGGCCGCGCCCGCAGCCGCAACGTCTACCTCATGAACGCCGACGGCACCGGCAGGAAGCTCCTCGCCACCAACGCACGCCAGCCGTGCTGGGCGCCCGACGGCAAACGCATCGCCTACATGAACGGCGAGTACCCGCGGTTCACCTACACCGATTACGCATCCAAGGGCCTGGTGGTCTACGACATGAAGACCGGCCGCGGCCGCCCGCACGTCAACGACAAGCTGCACCACCTCTATAACGTCTGCTGGTCGCCGGACGGTAGCTGGCTGACGGCGACGGTCCACGGGGGGATGGGCCACAAGCACGCGAACCTCGCCTTCCAGGCCGCCGGGACGCAGGTCGTCAAGCTCCCCCGCGTCGGCGGGTGCCGCCCGGATATCAGCCCCGACGGCAAGCAGATCTGCTGGAACGCCTCCGATCAACTCATCGCCGTCGCCGACGTCGACCTGAACGCCTCGCCCCCGGCCGTGGCAAACATCCGAAAGGCCGTCACCTGCCCCAGGAGCCATGAGGTCTACCACGCCGACTGGTCGCCCGACGGGAAGTACATCGCCTTCTCGTACGGCCCGAAGGCGGCCGAACAGGTCGGCAAGCTCGCCAAGGGCTGGCGGATCTGCGTGGCCGACGCGGCCCGGCCGGAGGTGTGGGTCCCCGTGACGTCGGACGGCGTGAGCAACAAGGAGCCGGACTGGCTGCCCGCACCGGGGAAGAAGCCCAGATGACCGGGTCCGCGTGGACAGCTCGCCTGTTCCGGCTGGCGGCGGCGGTCGCGGGCGTCGCGGCGGCGTGCGCCGGCGCGGCCGAGGAGGCCGGCGGCGGCCCGCCCGACAAGCAGGCCAAGCTCCGCGCCGAACTGGGGAAGCTGCCCCTGCGGGTCGTCTACGAATCCTACGGAGACGGCAACTGGGAGCTGCGGGCGATGCGGGCCGACGGCACGGGCGGCGTGAACCTCACCCGCACGCCCGACGTGCACGAACTGCTGCCCCACGCCTCACCTGACGGGCGGCGGATCAGCTTCCTCGTCGACGCCGGCACCGGCCGGGACAAGGTCCGCAGCGCCTACGTCATGAACGCCGACGGCAGCGAGCGCAAACGCGTCGCCGCCAACGCCCGCCAGCCGTGCTGGGGCCCCCGCGGCCGCCGACTGCTCTACGCGCGCAGCGAGTACAAGCGGTTCACCCATAGCAGCTACGCCACCAAGGAACTGGTCTTCTACGACGTGGCGGCCGGAACGCACACGCCGCACGCCAATAACAAGCTGCTGCACGTGACGTACCTCTGCTGGTCGCCGGGCGGCCGGTGGATCTTCGGGACGGTGCACGGCGGGATGGGCTTCGGCCACGCCAACGTGGCGATCGAGGCCGACGGGACCGGCGTCGCCAGCGTGCGGCGCATCGGCGGCTGCCGCATCGACGTCCGCCGCGACGGCAGGAAGGTCCTCTGGAACGCGTCGGACCAGGCGATCGTCGCGGCCGACCTGGACGTCAACTCGCGCCCGCCCAAGGTCGGCACCATCCGCACGATCGTCTCGTGCCCCAGAACGCACATGGTCTATCACGGCGACTGGTCGCCCGACGGCCGGTACGTCCTGTTCGCCCACGGGCCCACGGGCCAGCAGCACGCGGGGCTCAAGGCGCCGGGGTGGCACATCTGCGTGGCCGATGCGGCCGAGACCAACGTGTGGGTCCGCCTGACGAGCGACGGCCAGAGCAACAAGGAGCCCGACTGGCTCGTCCCGGCAAACCCGGAGGGGAAATGATCCGCCGTGGTGAGGCAACGTCGCTGCTGGCGCTGGTGTGCCTGGCCCTCCCGGCCGGGGTGCCGGGGCTCTCCTGCCGCAAGGCTCCGCCGCCCGCGGCCCGCCCGCCGATCGTCAGCACGAAGACGGGCGTCGAGATGGTCCTCGTGCCGGGCGGGTGGTTCGAGATGGGCTCGTCGGACGGCAAGGCAGACGAGCGGCCGGTGCGGCGCGTCTGGGTGGACGCCTTCCTGATCGACCGCTGCGAGGTCACGCAGGAGCAGTTCCGCCGGCTCCAGATCCCCGACCCGTCGCACTTCAAGGGTCCCCGCCGACCCGTCGAGCAGGTCACCTTCCCCAACGCCGTCGAGTTCTGCAACGAGCGGTCCGCCGCCGAGGGCCTGGCGGCCTGCTACACGCTGAACGAGGAGGCGGGCACCCGGGCGTGCGATTTCGACGCCGGCGGCTACCGCCTGCCGACCGAGGCCGAGTGGGAATACGCCTGCCGCGCCGGTACGACGGCGGACCGCTTCTACACCGGCGGCGCCGAGCGCCTCCTCGGCCGGTACGCCTGGCACGCCGTCAACGCCGCGAAGGCCACCCACCCCGTCGCCACGCGGAAGCCCAACGCCTGGGGGCTGTACGACGTGTACGGCAACGTCGCCGAATGGTGCAACGACTGGTACGATCCGAACGGCTACCGCACGGCCCCGCGGCGCAACCCGCGCGGCCCCGCGGCCGGAAGGCTCGCCGTCCTGCGCGGCGGGGCGTGGGACTCCAAGCCCGACCGGTGCCGATCCGCCGCCCGGGCCGGGGAGGACCCGCGGTTCCACGACGTCTGCTTCGCCAGGGACACCATCGGCTTCCGCTGCGTCCGGAAGGCGCCGGCAGCCGCCCCGGCCTCGACGAAACCGAGATCGAGATAACGTCCGTTCGCTTCTCCGTGAGACCGCCCGCCGGCGGGCAATAGCATGCTGTTCCATACGTGGGTATTCGCGGCGTTCTTCCTGGGGGTCTATCCGGCCTACCTCGCCGTCAAGAACACCCGCCTGCGGGCGCCGCTGCTGCTGGGTGCCTCCTACGTGTTCTACGGGTGGTGGAACCCGCTCTACCTGGTCCTGATCGTCTACGCCACCGCCGTCGACTACACCGCCGTGCAGCTCATGGACGCCACGCGACGGCCCTGGCTGCGGCGGCTGTGGCTCTTCGTCAGCGTCGCCAACAACGTCGCGCTCCTCGGGCAGTTCAAGTACGCCTGGTTCCTCGTCGACAGCGCCAACGCGCTGCTCGGCTGGCTGGGCGCCGGCTGGGCGCTCGGCGAGCCGGGGCTCGTCTGGCCGCTCGGCGTCGCCCACGCCGGCGAGGCCGTCAACGCCCTGCTCGGCTGGCTGGGGCTCTCGGCGAGACTCGGGCCCATGGGCCTGCTGCTGCCGGTGGGCATCTCCTTCTACACGTTCCAGTCGATGAGCTACACCATCGACTTCTTCCGCGGGCGCGTCGACAAGGAGCCCAACTTCATCCGCTTCGCGACGTTCGTCTCGCTGTTCCCGCAGCTCGTCGCCGGGCCCATCGAGCGGGCGAAGAACCTCCTGCCCCAGCTCCAGTCGGCCCGCAAGGTCCGCCTCGTCGACGTGACCGACGGGATGAGCCTCTTCGTCGTGGGCCTGTTCAAGAAGGTCGCGCTGGCCGACTTCCTCGCGCTGTACGTGGACCGCATCTACGCCGCGCCGGGCGAGCACGGTGCGCCGGCGCTGATCCTGGCGACCGTGGCGTTCTCGTGGCAGATCTACTTCGACTTCGCCGGCTACACGGACATGGCCCGCGGGGCGGCGCGGATGATGGGCTTCCGCCTGATGCTCAACTTCAACAACCCGTACCTCGCCACGAGCCTGGGCGATTTCTGGGGACGGTGGCACGTGAGCCTCTCGACGTGGTTCAAAGACTACGTGTACATCCCCCTGGGCGGCAACCGGAAGGGCAAGGTCAACACGTACCGCAACATGTTCCTCACGATGATCATCAGCGGCCTGTGGCACGGTGCGGCGTGGACGTTCGTCATCTGGGGCGCACTGCACGCCGTCGGGCGCGCCGCCACGCGCGAGCTCGAGGCCACCGCGTTTTATCGCGACCGCGTTCCGCGGATCGTCAAGCAGGTCTTCGTCTTCGCGTTCGTGACCTTCGCGTGGATCTTCTTCCGCGCCCAGAGCTTCGACGACGCCTGCACCGTCGTGAGGGGCATCTTCTCGGCAGGCTGGACCGACCCCGCCGTGCCGCTGCTGCTCGTCGGGCTCGTGGCGTCGATCTGGGTGTACCAGTTCGTCTACGAGTCGCGCTTGCGGCGCGTCCTGAAGCTCGCGCCGGTCCGCGTCGTGCTGGTCATCGCGATGCTGCTGTACTTGGCCGTCGTGCCCGGCGCCGAAGGCCAGCCGTTCATCTACTTCCAGTTCTGATCGAGACGACGATGAACAACGATCCGCCAGGACGACCCGCACCCGACGAGGCGTTCGACGCCTCGAACGACGTGCGGCTGTCGTGGCGGCAGTGGCTCGTCGCGGGCGCCGTCGCGCTGGCCGTGCTGGCGGGGCTGCCCGCCGCCTGGGAGCACGTCGAGCGGATCGAGCCCGCGGCCGACTACCGCATCCCGTACACGCTCAGCGATGACTACTGGCTGTTCGCCCGGCGGTGCCGGCAGGTCGCCGCCCGCGGGCAGACGTTCGTCCTGGGCGACTCGGTCGTCTGGGGGCACTACGTCACACAGGACCGTACCCTCCCGGCCGCGCTCAACAGGCTGGCCGCCGGCGAGCGCTTCGCGAACCTCGGCGTGGACGGCATTCACCCGGCCGCTCTGGCGGGGCTGATCGAGCACCACGGCGGGGCCGTTCGCGGCGCGGCGGTCCTGCTGCACGCCAACCTGCTGTGGATGAGCTCGAAGCGCCACGACCTCCAGACGCGCAAGGAGTTCGCCTTCAACCATCCGCGGCTGGTGCCGCAGTTCAGCCCGGCCATCCCGTGCTACGCCGAGACAATCGCCGGGCGTCTGCGGATCGTCGTCCATCGCCACGTGCCGCTGCTGCAGTGGGCGGCGCACCTGCGGATGGCCTACTGGGGTCGGGCCGACCTCCCGGCGTGGACGATCGACCACCCGTACGCCTGCCCGCTGGGCGCCGTGACGCTGCGGATTCCTGCGGGCCGGCGGGCCGCCTCGCCCCCGGCCGACGCGGTGAGCTGGACGAAGCGCCGCATTCCCCCGCTCGACGCGTCGTGGGTCCCGCTGGGCGAGTCGTTCCAGTGGGCGTCGCTCCGCCGGGCCGTCGAGACGCTGCGGGCCCGCGGCAACCGCGTGTTCGTCCTGCTGGGGCCGTTCAACGAGCACATGCTGACGCCGGAGAGCCTGCAACGCTATCGGCGGCGGCAGCACGAGGC
>Ga0272442_10011841_pt1 | contig 10601 bp, 10 predicted proteins | sample SSMForm2O_FD_200262 | JGI IMG/M metagenome (GOLD analysis project Ga0272442, IMG submission 200262) | Marine sediment archaeal communities from Little Sippewissett salt marsh, Falmouth, MA, United States - SSM-Form-2O | ecosystem: Environmental > Aquatic > Marine > Wetlands > Sediment ... | reverse complement strand
CAACCTCAATTAAACGTTCCAAAGACTCCCGCCGCGCCTTCTCAGCCTCTGAACTGTACGAAGTAACCTCACCGCCGAACATCCCTTCAATCCCAGCCACAAACTTTCCACCCACACCTCTAGTTCTAACAGTCAAGCCGTGAACAACACCTAAAACCTTCACAACCCGATAGCCGGGCAAAGTTGGAGTGGTTACAACCATCATGTGTGTCTGCTGCGCAGGTTGAACATTAAGTAACGCTCCGCACTCGGGGCAAAAAATGGCGTCAGCAGGCGCTTTTTTTCCACATTTCGGACAGTATACTTCGCTCATAATGATTCCAGATTCTTTAAGCAAACAGCACATTTATGCTTTATGCACTTCCAAAAAAGGTGTAGCAGAAGTTTGAAACACAAATCATATAGCGTTATGGTTGCAAACAGTATTACAGACGGTGAAGCTGTCTCCATGCAGAGATCTTATTCACGGTTATTAGGTGTAATCGGAAAGCCCAACACGGGCAAGTCAACGTTTTTCAGCGCCGCAACTCTGGCGCCCGTTGAAATCGCAAACTACCCATTTACAACGATAAAGCCCAACCGCGGCTTCGGCTACGTGCGGACACCCTGCGTCCACGAAGAATTCGAAGTCCAAGACAACCCGAAAAACTCCCTCTGCCTCGACGGCGTAAGACTCATTCCTGTAGAGATGATTGACGTTGCAGGACTCGTTCCCGGAGCATGGGAAGGACGCGGCCTAGGCAACCAGTTTCTAGACGAACTATGCAGAGCAGACGCACTGGTCCACATAGTTGACGCGTCAGGCAGAACAGACTGCGAAGGACGCATATGCAAACCAGGCGAACACGATCCACTGGAAGACGTGCAGTTCTTGGAACGCGAGATTACCATGTGGATGGCGACAGTAATCAAAAAAGACTGGGCGAAAATCGCCAGAACCGCCGAAGCTGAATCAAAAGACCTCCACGGCATGCTCGAAGAACGCTTAAGCGGCTTATCAATAAAACGCAGTCACATTCTTGAAGCCACCCGAAAAGCAGGCTTAAACGCTGACAAACCAACCTTATGGAGCGAAGAAGACTTCCTGCAATTCGTGGATACGCTGAGGCGAATTTCGAAGCCTATTCTGATAGTAGCAAACAAAATGGACCTACCATACGCTGAAGCAAACTTGGAGAAAATGAAGAAACTCGATTACATGGTTATCCCTTGTTGTGCAGAAGCTGAACTTGCACTCAGGCGCGCGGCTGAAAAGAAGCTAATCGATTACAAGCCTGGCGACTGCAACTTCGAAATACTGCAACCTGAAAAACTGTCCCAAAGCCAAATCAAAGCCTTGGAAACCATACGCGAAAAAGTACTCATTAAAAACGGCTCCACAGGCGTCCAAGATGCTATAAACATGGCTTACTTCAAGCTCCTGAGCATGATCACCGTGTACCCTGTTGAAGATCTGGAGCATTTAGCTGACCACAACGGACGAGTCTTGCCAGACACCTACCTGGTGCCTTATGGCACGACAGCTCGCCAGTTCGCTTATATAATCCACACTGAACTCGGTGAAAGCTTCATTTACGCCGTAGATGCCCGCGAGAGAAAAAGAATAGGCGAAAACACTATTCTACGAGACAGAGATGTCATTTCCATCGTAAGCGCCAAAAAACGCGCCTAACAAATTGTTACGTGCCGTATCGTCGCTTGCGTGTTTGAAAAGTTCTGATTGCTCGCAAAAGGTCGATTAAGCGGAAGTCAGGCCAGTAAACATCTAAGAAGGCCAGCTCGCTGTATGCAGATTGCCAGAGCAGAAATCCACTCAGCCTTTCTTCGCCTGAGGTTCTGATGATTAAGTCTGGTTCTTGATTGGGCATGTGCGCGGTGTACAGGTACTTTTCAAAAGTTTTTTCGTTTACGTCGTCAAGTGTTAATTTGCCATCTCTTACTTTCTCCGCGATGATTTTAGCTGCGTCAACAATTTCTGCTCTGCCACCGTACGCAAAAGCGAAATTCAAAAATTGGTTGTTATATTTTTCTGTGGCTTTCTCCACGTCCGCGATGAGCCGCTGTAGACCTTCCGGCAAAAGATGTGTTCTGCCTATGACTTTCACGTGGACGCGGTTTCTGTGTATACGCTCGTCGGTTAAGAGTTTGCGGAATTTTTCCTCCGCGATCTGCATTATCTCCTCAATTTCGGATGGTGAACGCCTAAAATTTTCTGTGGAAAACGTGTAGAGCGTTACAAATTTTACGTTGAGTTTCTCGCACCAGTCTAGAAGCTGCTCAACGGTTTCAGCGCCTTTCTTGTGACCTAACCACGGGTTCAGCTCTTTCTCCGAAGCCCAACGCCTGTTCCCATCCAAGATTATGGCAATGTTCTCAAGTTTCTCGCCGTTCTTAACTTGCTGCCATAACCATTTTTCATAAATTTTGTAGGCGCCGATGACGGAGAGAAGTTTCTTAAGCACTAATTGGACCTCACTTGAACCAAGCTTTATTTATGTACCAGAGGTAAAAGCCTTGATTGCTTCAATTAAAGATTGCTGTAGTTAGCGCAGAATGATGTCGACGTTATTGCTAGTTTTCCGAGGGTGCCAATTCGGCTTCTTCAAACTTGTCAACGTCATCGTCCGTCTCTCTGAAGAAGTCTTTGGTCGACCTGTGGATGATGATTACCAACAGAACAGAAGCGATGCCTATGAGTATGCCGACGACTATGCTAAACACCAAGTTGGAGAAAATATCATTCTCGAATCCCACTCCAGGCTCAATAAGGATGTTTGCGGTTGCGTCGAGGATCCAGCGGGACCAAGCAACGGACACCACTAAGGCAACGTTTCGAAGCAATCGGGGGTCTCGTTCAAAATACAAGCGAATACTTCTCCCAAAAAGCACGATGCCTATACCCACAACCATAAGATCCATTAATCCTTTGATGAAGAAACCCGCCATATCAGGAAGCGCGTTAATCCAGCCAGTGAAATCTGGTGTTTCTATTGGTACGTTAGCGCTGGCGCTTGATGCTCCTAAATAGACGCTGACAGCTACGCAGAGTACTCCAGCGATTATGGAGTAGTTTGATATTTGCACGGGCAGAGGTGGAGGCGAGTAGTCTTTTGCCCACTTGTAAAGGTTTCTGGCTCCTCTGTCGACTCCGAAACCTTTGAAGAGTAGAACCCCGCCGAGAATAAGAACTATGGATATAAGATAATAGTTAACGGCGCCAGGTATCACGGAGAGAATGCCATATAGAAAAACCAGCAGTCCAGGTATGCCTAAGGCTATGCGAGCGTATCGCGGGTTTTCCCATATAAGCCTCATGTAACGCGAAAAAAGCGCCGCGGTTTCTTCGATTGACTCGCTGTGTTTAACAACTATTCTTCTAACTGATGAAACGGGTACTCGTGATTCCACAAGCGGCAAGACTGCTTCGTCTGAATAGCCGTCTGTGACCAAAATAACTTCGTCTGCGCTGAAAGAATCCAGTAAATGGCTTAGCTCTGCAACCAGTTTTCTGTCTGCGCCTACTCCGCCGCGTTCTAACCCCGATATAGTTGCAACTTCGAAGCTTTCTGAAGGTTGCTTTTCGCTTTCCAAGCGATCAAAGAGTCGGACAGCTTCGAACATGGCGTTGGCGTCTGGTTCTTCTGGGTCTCGCAGGGCTAAGGACACTGCACCGTCCAAGTTTGCGGTTCTTCCCAGAATCGGCGTTTTTATGCCTGCCTTTGTTTCTATATCCCCGTCTCTGTCAACGCATAGAATTAGGATTCGGCTTTTGATCTGATGCTCCGTTTCTTTTTCAGTCATCTAATTTTCTATTCCTATTTCCTTACAAGTTTAACTTTAATCTTGTGTTTGTTACTCCTATGAGTCTTCGTCTGCAAGTAGTTTGAACTCGTCCCAACTCAGCTTTTCGCCGCGTTCCAGCTTATCTTTTGCCTGTGAGCCAAGTTTTTCTTTAAGAGCTTGTTCCACACTTTTCTTCCGTTTTTCGTCTTCTTCGCGCACAGCAGCCTGCAGCTTTTTCCTTTGCTCTGTTAACTTCTTAATTTCTTCGCGTAACGGTCTAACTTGTTCTTTCACTTGGATGTAAGTGCTGTGCAAGCTATCAGCTTCGCCTTTGATGTCCTTGGACTCGGCAATTTTAGCTATCATTTTCGCGTGGATGCCTTGGCTTCTTTCAGCTATTTCAGTCAATTCTTGGTGGGCTGCATCTGCATTTGCTTCAAACGATTCAAGCTCTTTACGCAGTTCAGAGATTTTAATGACATGCTGACCGATTTTCTTGTAAACGCTTAGTTGCGTTTCAAGCTGCTTCACACGTTCCATCAGCCGTTTTTCTTCTTGCATATCAAGCGGAGTAGTTTGGATTTTCCATTCAATGTCATCGAATTCTTTTTGCAGGTCTCGACGGCTTTCTCGTGATGTTTTCTTTTTCAGCTCTGCAATTTTTTGGTTGTGCGTTTTTATCTCTTCGATATGTGCTCTGATTTTGGCGCGCGCCTCGTCACGTTGCTGCTTCAGGTTTTTCACTTTTTCGTTTAGGTTGTCGCGTTCGTTTTTGAACTCGTGGATTTCTTGGCGCAGCTTTTTGGTTTTCTCGTTGAGCTTGTCTCTTTTCTCAACGTGCCCTTTTGTGTCAGCGTTTGCGTTGTTAGCCTGCTCTCTTAAAGCGGAAAGTTGCCTGCTGATTCTCTCGAGTTCGCTTGTTTTATCTTGCGCGGTCAAGTTTTATCCTTCTATGTGTGTTGCAATAATAAACTTGTGTTTTTTAAATTAATATTCGTTTCAGTTGTGGCGCGCGCTAATAATCATTAATGAAATTAGAAGCGCAAATACAAGTGTCAGTGTCAATGCTTTTTTTCAATGACAGTACCAAAATAACAATATGTTAAATCTACACTTATCTTTTGTGATGACCTGCTTATGTTTACCTATGTCTGTAGAAAATGAGGAGCCTTTAGTTTTTCACTGAGTCGCTGATTGTCACTATCGCAATCAAGTTTCCATTTTCCTTTAAATAGTTTCTATATATAAGGGGCTATAGACTTTTCCCAAGCGCTAGTACCGCGCAACAATTTAGATGCGTTTCCGCATTGGTTTTGTAAATCGTCTCTTTTTTGCCTCAGCGTCTATTGTTTCCAGAAGCTTAAGCACTTTCTCGCCTTTTTTTTCCTTCTGCTTTTCAGTAACCGAACCGCGACTGGGACAAATAGTGTCCACTATTATTCCCTTGCCTTCGTCATAGATAACTGGGTAAATGCGGCAACCTAACGGTCTATGCGCACGAACCTTACAACGCCTTTTTTCCGCATCGTAAAAAACGCAGAATCCACGGTAATTTCTAAGCGTAGCGTAACCTTCCGAATCGAATCGGACAAAAAAGGTTCTATCGTAGCCTTTCAGCTCTAAACGTTCAATATCCTTCGCAGAAAGCAGCATCTCGGTTTCTCTGCAGCAAACCCCGCAACGCAAACAACGCATAAACCTATCTTATTACGCGGCTATATTCAGCTTTTGTTTATCTCCAAGCAGTTTCATCTTTCGCAGAAAGCTTCATTTGCTAACCGTGTAAACCAGCCAAACGTATCCTTTGTCTAAAACCTCTGCCTTATCCAGTTTTAGACTAATGGCTTCACTGACGTTGCTGAAAATGCTATAAGATTTATTGCCGACAATAATTGGGTGGATTAACAAACTGATTTCAAACGCCAAACCTTGGTTCAAAAGCAAATTGCCCAGCACCCTTCCAGTGTCAGCCAACACTTTCTGCACCCCATATTTTGCGGAGAGAAGTTCAAGGGCTTTTTCTAAATCCACATGTTTCTTACCAACTACGTGATAGCAATAATTCCTTTCTTTAAGATGTTCAATGTATTCTTTCGGGGTTTTTTCTGACACCAATACAACAACATCTTTACAGAACTCGAATCTCCTGCACGTGTGAAGCAACCCTTTCAATGCTCCTTCAGTATCAGGTATAACCCAATAGGGCAAGCTGGCAGCTCTTTTTGGCTTTTCAAAATCCTTCGCTTCTTCCATCGGAACGCCCTCACCATACAATTCAGTGCCTACTTTAACAGTGTTCGAGCCAATCAAGTGAGCGTCTGGCTTGTAATTTCCCGCAATCTGGTAATGCAACGCCATATTTGGTTCAAAATCAGTAAGAGAACCATCAAAACTCACTGAGTTGTGAATAATAACTTTCGGCAGCATTATTTCACCCATTTTAAAGTTTCTAATCCTTCCAACTACTTCTTTTAAGCGTGTTTCAGCCTGCCGTTTGCAGAAGGCTTAGATTCAACAGTTCTGCCCACGCGATGTTTCGAAGCGGCACGCAAGCACTCTTGCGGTTTCCGTAAGGGACATATTCAACCAGACTTCTTTTTCCGAAATCACTTTTTCGAATTCCAGTCAACTGCACATTAATTATCACTGCACCGTCCTTCAGATGTAGATTCACGTTTTTTCCCAAAAAAGATTTGGCGCTGTTCAAGCTGAAACTTTCCATAGGTTAATCACCCCAATTAACTTCTTTATCTGCTATGCTGCTCCAGCACTGTTTACATATGGGAAGTTTTTCCCCTTTAATCTGAATGTAAAGTTTGATGTTTTCGCTTTTACAGCTACTTTTCCAAGGATTCTTACAATGCTCCATTTCTATAGACCTCACATATTTCAACGAACTGTTGTATCAAAAATCGCTTTTAAAACACATGATAAAACTACTCCTGCACGCTGTAGAGAGGTGAGTTAAAGTAAAAACCTTATAGGTTAAGCGCATCAAATTGAGTTTGAAGGCGAGAATTTATGGATATTTATACGCTTGTAGCCACGGTAAGCTTGGTTCTTCAGATAGCTGTTCTCGTCATGCTTTTCGGCAGCTTAGGGCTGAAAGGAAAGAAAAAGTTTCGCCAGCACGGTATTACAATGCTCCTCGCCGTTGTACTTCACACTATTTCGATATTGGCTGTCATGATACCCTCTTTCGGCGCCATAACTTCAGGAGATTTTCCAGTGCTTGTTTCGGCAATAGCATATGTTCACGGAATAACTGGAATCATCGCAGAAATTTGCGGCGTTTGGATAATAGCCACATGGCGCTTGCGCACATCACTCCAGTACTGTGCCCCTAAAAAGAAACTGATGCGCCTCACCCTAATATCATGGCTTGTAGCATTGTTCTTAGGCGTACTTCTATACTTGCGTTTCTACACAACTTTTCTACCTTTATAAAAGGCAAAACTTGAACTGAACAGCGATTAAATCTGGACTATTTCAGGCGTTATAGCTTCCTTTGTAATTTTCAGCAACGCCACTGAAGGCTTGTTCATGAAAGAAGACATGGGGTTCGTGGGACTTCCCGGATTCACGTACAGGACTTTTCCTTCCCATTTACTGTTGGCATTATGCGTGTGCCCATAAACAAAAGCGTCAAAACCGTTTTGCTTGGCAATCTCCCGCATCTTGCCCCTCCCAAACAGAGTGCTCGGATCGTGCATGACGCCTATTTTCCAGCCGTAAACTTTTAAGGAGTTAAGCTTAGGTAAAGCGCCGCTGACTTCTGGTCCGTCCATATTGCCGTGAACAGCCAAAACAGGGGCAAGTTGCTCCAACTGGTCAATGACATCTAGTTGCACTAGGTCACCTGCATGCACAATGAAATCCACGTTCTCGAAAATTTTGAAAACTGTCTTGGGAATGCAGCTTGCTCTGGAGGGTACGTGTGTGTCAGATATCAAACCAACCGTTTTGAAGGCTTTGATGTTTGCCATCTCACGCGAAATTATTGTTAGTTCGCTGGTCATTTTTTCCGCCCTTTTCGAGAGAGAGCACTTGTTAGATTAATGATGTGAGGGAATAATAAATATTCACGTTTATCGCAAGTTGTTTTGGCGTAAATTGCTGTTTTTTACAAGTATCTTAACACTGCTTGGTGTCAACTTTAAATGTGGTGGCTACCATAGTGTTTATTGGGGTAAGTTTTGGCTGTAACAGATGCAAAACGTGTGAAAAAACCTAAACTTCCAAAGAAGAGGCTGCTGAAGAAGTCTGTGAAAAGAAAATGGCGGTGACGCGTTTTGGCTGGCAAGCCTCGGAAAACTCAGAAGCCACGGAAATCCATGTTTTCAGTTAAGTTCTGCCCGAAATGCGGCTCAACCGATGTGTTCTGGGCTCAAGGTATGCCGCAATTCTGGTCGCTGTGGCAGTGTAGGAACTGTGGCTATCGTGGAGCATTCATTCTGGAAGATGGTAACCTTGCTGAGAAGCTTCAAGAAGAATGGGAAAAAAGGACTGCTCATTGACTGGCTTGCAGCAGTATGAGCTTTTCTGGGTTTTGGTTACTCGGGTTTTGCCAAGTACTTTAGATGAAATGGTTTGATTGCGGTCCCAGCCTTCAGGTCTGCGTTAAAAGTCTGACTTTCAATTATCCAGTCTGACAGTTCTGCGTCTTGTGCTTTTATGAATTCAGCAAAATCTGAAAAGTTTTTGTGAAGTGAAACACAAACTGCATCCCAACCCATTCCTCTTCCATCTTTAACTAGGAGGACGTTCGGCTGGTTCATGTACCATTCGTTTAGGTTCTTTAGGGCTTTTTCTTTTTCTTGTCCTGCTTTTTGTTTTAGTTTGCTTTTCAGGAAAGTAAATGCAGCAATTTCAAATCCGATTTTTCCGAATTTTGGTATAATGGTGTATCCTTCGATGTAGTCTTGTTCTAGTAGGGCTCTTCTTCGGGTTACGGTTGGTTGGGAGACTCCCAAAGCTTTGGCTAGTTGCCTGTCACTTCTGTGGGAATCTTTCATTAGCTCAAATAAGAGTTTATAATCGATTGGTTTGAGTTCTTTCATTCCTGGTCTACCTTTTTAACCCATAAGCATTTTCGATTTCATATATAAACTTCTTGTTGCTCCAGCATTAAATGGCTCATTACTTTTTATAATCAAATGATCTAAATGTGATGAAAACACTCAGGAAAGTCTTAAGAGAATCGTGTTCTTAAAAATTGTAGCTGGGTGATTGATGAAGTGCCTGTTCAGTTATTGAAGGAAGTTGAAGACGAAGTTACACATTTCCTAAGCGAGATGATTCGCATAAACACAACAAATCCGCCTGGAAACGAGACTGCAGCGACCAAATACGTGGCTGAAAATCTGGGCGGTGAAGGTTTTGAGTGTGAGTTTTTTGAGTCTGCTCCTGAAAGGGGTAGTGTGATTACTCGGTTGAAGGGAACTGGTGAAAAGCCGAGTTTGCTTTTGCTTTCTCATTTGGATGTGGTTGCTGCTGACGCGAAGGAGTGGAGTGTTGATCCTTTTGGTGGTGTAGTTAAGGATGGTTTTGTTTGGGGTCGTGGCGCTTTGGACATGAAGGGAATGACTGCTGTGGAAGTTATGGTTATGAAGCTTTTGAAGAGAAACAGTGTGAAACTGAGGGGTGACGTTGTTTTGGCTGCGACGGCTGACGAGGAGCAGGGTGGCTTGTCAGGTGCGGATTATCTTTTGCGTAATTATCCTGAGAAGATTTTTGCACCTTACGTTTTGAATGAAGGTGGTGGATTGGCGGTTCCGACCCGGAACGGGAACGTGTTTACGGTGCAGACTGCTGAGAAAGGCATCTTGTGGTTTAAGGTTAAAGCGAAGGGGGTTCCAGGGCATGGTTCGATGCCTAACGTGGCGGACAACGCTATAATGCGGATGAACAAGGTTATCGAAAAGCTTGGGAATTACCGTTCGCAGGTTTCGCTTGTTCCGACGGTGAAAAGGTTTCTTGAGGAAATGGCGCGTGAAGACGTTTTGCTGCAAGAGCCGTTCTCGCGTTTGCTTGCGAATCCCGAGTTTAGCGATCAGATATTGGATGAGTTGGCAAAAACTGCTCCGCAACTGGCTGAGGAAATTAGACCACGTTTGAGAATGACCATTGCGCCAACGATTATTCGTGGTGGCGTTAAGGAGAATATTATTCCTTCGGAGTGTGAGACCGTGTTTGACTGTAGGATACTTCCTGGACAAGAGTCAGCGCAAGCTATTGGTTTAATTAAGGAGTTGCTTGGTGAGGTTGATTCTGAGAAGCTTATGTTTGAGGGCTTGCAGGTGCAGGAGCCTTCGGAGTCAGAGGCGGAAACTCCGCTTTACGATGCAATTGCGGCTGTGCTTCGAGAGTTTGAGCCGAACTGTGGGGTGACGCCGATGCTTACGACTGGTGGAACTGATTCGCGTTTCTTCCGAAGAATGGGCAGCGTGTGCTACGGTTTTCAACCCATGTACCCAGAAGTGTCTTCAGGCAAGGTGATTAAAAGGGAGCATGGCATAGATGAACGCATAAGCATAGAAAACCTTGTTTTCGGCACAAGTGTGCTCTACGAGACAGTCAAGAAATTCATGAGCTGACAGATGCAACGCGTTGAACTCTAGTGCGCGGCAAAACTTATACCCCCCTTTTATATAGGCTAGAAGAAAGTTCTGTGTAGTTGTCGTCGGAATTAAAACAGAATTCGGGAATGGTTAAGCTGTAGTAGGAGATATAAAATGACTGTTAATAGCGGTAAGTCGTTCTGAAATCACGCACCACAGCCTAACCATTTAAAGTAAGAGTCAATTTGAAAAATAAAA
>Ga0272442_10011840_pt1 | contig 10602 bp, 11 predicted proteins | sample SSMForm2O_FD_200262 | JGI IMG/M metagenome (GOLD analysis project Ga0272442, IMG submission 200262) | Marine sediment archaeal communities from Little Sippewissett salt marsh, Falmouth, MA, United States - SSM-Form-2O | ecosystem: Environmental > Aquatic > Marine > Wetlands > Sediment ... | reverse complement strand
AAAAGTGCTTGACTATTGAGGATGAATTGTTATATTGTTTTTAAAATCAAACCTGTAGCCCTTCTACAATTCCATATGATCTATTATTTTTACAATTATTTTTACCTGGCTGTTCCGGGTAGCGGGAGGAAATGACGAGCCGCTGAGATGAGCCGCGCCAGATCTTCCGCCCACTACTCTTTGAAACGTAGTGGGCTTTTTCGTTTCAGGAGGTCCCCCAGAATGGATATCAGCACACTGCGACAGCGGATCGATGACATCGACGCCCGGTTACTGGAGCTGCTGACCGAGCGAGCGCAGATCTCGCTTGAAATCGGCGAACACAAGAGAGGAGAAAACCAGTCGATCAGCAATCCCGAGCGCGAACAGAAGATCCTCGCGCGGCTGCTGGAATGCAACAGGGGACCCCTTACGCCGGACATGGTCCGTGCAATCTACCGGGTCATCATTCGTTCCTGCCGCGATCTTCAGCACCGGCAGGTTTAGCTGCATCACCCTTTCGTTTGAGGAGTAAAAGTGGTCATTGTCATGAAGGACAACGCCACCGAGTCACAAATCAAGGCGGTTTCAGACCGCCTCGAGGAGATCGGTTTCAGAGTCCACAAAATCGTCGGCGTCAACCGCACCATCCTTGGCGCTCTGGGGGATAAACGCACTGTCGATCTGCGCCAGTTCCAGTATTCGGAAGGTGTGCACGAAGTGCTCCGCATCACTGAGCCCTACAAGCTCGCCGGCCGTATATTTCATCCCGAAGATTCGGTGGTGGAGGTCAAGGAGGCCTCTTTCGGAGGCGAGCGCATCAGCATCATGGCCGGTCCCTGCTCGATCGAGAGCGAGGAGCAGCTCTTCACCATAGCCGACGCGGTCAAGAAGGCGGGCGCAAAAGTGCTGCGCGGCGGGGCGTTCAAACCGCGCACATCGCCCTATACGTTTCAGGGATTGGGACTCGAAGGTCTCAAGCTGATGAAGCAGGCGGGTGAGCAGTTCGGTCTGGCCACCATCTCCGAGGTGATGGAGATCAGCCAGGTGGAACTGATGGACCAATATGTCGATATATATCAGGTCGGCGCGCGCAACATGCAGAATTTCTCTCTCTTGCGCGAGCTGGGCAAGAGCAGAAAACCGGTCATGCTCAAACGAGGCATGGCCGCGACCATCGAGGAACTGCTGATGGCCGCCGAATACATCATGGCCGGCAATAACTATCAGGTCGTTCTCTGCGAGCGGGGCATCCGCACGTTTGAGAACTACACTCGTAATACTCTGGACATTTCCGCCATTCCGGTGGCCAAAAAATTGAGCCACATTCCCATCGTCGCCGATCCGAGTCACGGCACCGGGCGGCGCGACCAGGTCGGGCCCATGGCGCGCGCCGCTGTGGCGGCCGGCGCCGACGGCCTGATTATTGAAGTGCATCACAAACCCGAGCAGGCCCTGTCCGACGGCGCACAGTCACTCTACCCGCATCAGTTCACCCGCCTGATGGAAGAGCTGCGCATGATCGCCTGGGCGATCGGCCGGGAAATCAATTAGGTACATTATGGCGCGGACTTTCCAGTTCAAGAGCATATTGATCATCGGCGTCGGACTGATCGGCGGTTCGCTGGCGCTCGCCTTGAAGCGCAAAGGCTACGACGGCCGCATCCTCGGAATCGACGAGGAAGATGTGCTGGAACGGGCACGGTCGCGCGGCGCGCTGGATCAAAGTTTTCCCCGCAGCCGTCTCACTGAAGCGGTCGCGGGCGCTGAACTGATCTTTTTGTGCACCCCCATCCTGGAGATCCTCAAACTGCTGCAGGAGATCAGCGGACACCTCCGTCCGGGAACGCTGGTGACCGATGTCGGCAGCACGAAACGCAGGATCGTCGAGGCGGCCACCCTGCACCTGCCCTCGGATTGCGATTTCATCGGCGGCCACCCCATGGCGGGTTCCGAATTCCGAGGCATCGACGCCGCCGATCCCTTTCTTTTCGAGAACACCACTTACGTGCTCACGCCGGTGCGCCCGATCGGCGAAAAGGTTCGCATGGAATTCGGTGAGCTGCTCGAGTTGACTGGCGCCAAAGTGCTGCTGCTGCTGCCGGCGCTGCACGATGAGATCGCCGCCGCGGTCAGTCACCTGCCTCAGATGGCTTCGGTCGCGCTCATGAACCTGGTGGCGGGCAAAAGAGACGAGAGCCCGCATTTCATCAAAATGGCGGCCGGCGGCTTCCGCGACATGACCCGCATCGCCTCGAGTCCCTACAGCGTCTGGGAGGACATTCACCAGACCAACGCCGATATGATCACGCTCTACATCGATGCCTACATCAGCGAGCTCGAAAAGGTCAAATCCAAGCTGCGTAAACCGGAACTGGAGAGCTATTTCCAGCGTTCGGCGGCCAACCGGCTCTCTATTCCCAAGGACACCAAGGGCTTTCTCAGGCCGCAGTTCGATATCTCGGTCTCCGTCGAAGACCGGCCGGGCATCATCGCCTCCATAGCCGGTGCGCTTGCGGAGCGCAATATCAACATCAAGGATATCGAGATTCTCAAGATTCGCGAGGATGAAGGCGGCACCCTGCGGCTCGCATTTGCCTCGGACCGGGACCGGGAGAGCGCTCTCGGCCTGCTCAGGGATCTGGGCATGGAGTGCCGGAGACGGGATTGAATGGCTGAAATGACCATCCGTCCGGCGCGGTCGCTCCAAGGCGCGGTCGTCCTGCCGGGCGACAAGTCGATTTCGCACCGCGCGCTGATGCTGTCCGCGATCAGCGACGGCGGTTCGACGATTTCCGGACTCTCGGCGGCCCGGGATGTGGCCAGCACACGCGGCTGTATCGAAGCCCTGGGCGTTGGGATCGAGGGAGATAGGGACCGGATCCGTATCAGCGGTGTTGGTCTGCACGGACTGCGCCCGCCCGCCGCTCCTTTGGATGCGGGCAATTCCGGCACGACCCTGCGCCTGATGGCTGGACTGCTCGCGGCCCAGCCGTTCGAGACCGTCATAGACGGCGATTCATCCCTGCGCCGCCGTCCCATGCGCCGGATCATCGAACCGCTCGAGGCCATGGGAGCGCGGATCGAGGGCGTGAATCTGCGCGCTCCGCTCACCATTCACGGGGGCCCTCTGCATGCCGTGGATTACGCTTCTCCAGTGGCCAGCGCGCAGGTAAAATCCTGTATACTGCTGGCCGGACTCTACGCCCGCGGGGTCACGCGCGTTACCGAGCCGCACTCCTCGCGCGACCACACCGAGCGCATGCTGGCCGAGTTCGGCGTGCGGGTGCAATCCAGAACCGGCATGGCCGGACTTGGGCGCGTCAACCGTCTCGAGGCGGCCGATATCGATGTTCCCGGAGACCTTTCAGCTGCCGCCTTTTTCATCGCCGCAGCCTGCATGCTGCCCGGTTCGAGCATCGAAATGGACAATGTCGGCGTCAATGCGACACGCACCGGGTTTATCGAAACGCTCTCATCCATGGGCGCATGCCTGTCCCAGGACCGTGCCACGGTGCGCAGCAACGAGCCGCGGGCGCGCCTCACAGCGTTGTCCTCAAGCCTCAGGGCCGTTCAAATCAGCGGTTCCATGATTCCGCGCATCATCGACGAGATCCCGGTTCTCGCGGTGGCCGCTTCTCAGGCGGACGGCGCTACCGTGATCCGCGACGCCGCCGAGCTGCGGGTCAAGGAATCGGACCGCATTGCGACCGTGTGCGCCAATCTGAAAAAAATGGGCGCAAAGATCCGCGAAACCCGGGACGGCATGGTCATCAGGGGGCCGGTGCGGCTGCAGGGCGCTGAGATCGACTGTCACGGCGACCACCGCATCGCCATGGCGTTCGCCGTCGCCGCCCTGGCGGCCTCGAGCGAAACCCGGCTTGTCGGCACCGAGTGCGTCGATATCTCCTTTCCCGGTTTTTTTCAGATTCTGGAGTCGCTGCGCCGTGATTGAATCGTCCACCCGGGTCTACGCCGTCATCGGCGACCCGATCGAACACAGCCTGTCGCCTGCGCTGCAGAACTGGCTGATCCGCCGCTTCGACCTCGATGCCGTCTACGTCGCCTTTCGCGTCATCCCGGACCGGCTCAAAGCGTGCGTGGACGGCATCCGCGCCCTGGGCCTGGCCGGAATCAACGTCACCGTGCCGCACAAGCAGGCCGTCATCGCCCATGTCGACCGGGTTTCGCCGGAGGTCGAGCGCCTCGGTGCGGCCAACACCCTGGTGCCGGGCGCGGAGGGCATCGAGGCCCACGTCACCGATCCTGTTGGTTTCCTCGAGTCACTCTCCGGCGAGCGCGAACGTTTCCGCGGAGCGGCTGTGGTTCTGCTCGGCGCCGGCGGTGCCGCCCAGTCGGTCAGTTACGTCCTCGGCCGGCTCGGCGTGGCTCAGCTCACCCTCACTGATCTCGAGTCCGGCCGGGCAGAGAGGCTGGCCGATCTGGCGCAGCGCTCGTTCGGGCTGCCGCGGGTCACGGCGATGGAGGCCGGATCCGATTCTCTTTCAGAACGGCTGGCGCGCGCCGATGTCATCATCAACGCCACGCCGGTGGGCATGTCGCCCCACACGGAGCGCTCGCCCATCGGGGAGAGCGGGCTGCTGCACTCCAAACAGCTGGTTTACGATCTGATTTACAATCCGGCCACCACACGCCTGCTCGCCGATGCGGCGGCCCGCGGCGCGGCGGTTAAAAACGGACTGGATATGCTGATCGAACAGGGAGTGGCTTCGCTGCGGCTCTGGACCGGAAAACCGCTGCGGCTCGGCGCCCGGGAACGCGGCCAGCTTCGATCCTATCTTCAAGAGAGATTATGAAAAGACTGAGGTTTTTGACCGCCGGTGAATCCCACGGCCAGGCGCTTAGCGCCGTGGTTGAGGGTGTGCCCGCCGGTCTGGAATTGAGCGAAGAGGACCTGCTGGCCGAGCTGCGGCGCCGGCAGCGCGGCCACGGCCGCGGCGGCCGCATGAAGATCGAGCAGGACCGAGCGCGCATTCTGTCCGGCGTGCGCTACGGCCTCACCCTGGGCAGTCCGATCGCCCTGCTGCTGGAGAACCGCGACTGGCCGAACTGGACCGAAAAGATGTCCGTGACCCCGGTCGACCGTCCCGCGGAAAAGCTGCAGATGCCGCGTCCCGGTCACGCGGACTATTCCGGCATGATCAAGTACAGGCACGACGACCTGCGTAATGTGCTGGAACGCTCCTCGGCGCGCGAGACCGCCATGCGCGTGGCCGTCGGCGCCATCGCCAGGAAATTGCTCAAGCGATTCAGCGTCTCGATCTACGGCCAGATCGTCCGCATCGGCTCCGCGGCCTCGCCCGCGACAGCGTCGTTTGTGCAAATGGCACGGGACGCGGATTGGGATGCGCTTCAGGCGAGGATCGAGGATTCACCCGTGGCGTGTCCGGATCAGGACGCGGCCGCTGAAATGATGGCGCAGATCGATGCCGCCGCCGTGGCGGGCGACACGCTCGGCGGCCGGTTCGAGATCGCGGCCGTGGGCGCGCCCGTCGGACTCGGAAGCCATGTGCACTGGGACCGAAAACTGGACGGTCTAATCGCCGGCGCTATGGTCAGCATACCGGCGATCAAGGCGGTGGAGATCGGTCTGGGCATCGATGTGTCAGGCCGTCCCGGCAGCCGGGTGCACGACGAAATCTTTTTCGATACAGAGCGCGGCTATTACCGCGGAGGCAATCACGCCGGCGGCATCGAGGGCGGCATCAGCAACGGCCAGCCCATTGTCGTGCGCCTCGCCATGAAACCCCTGCCCACACTGGCCAAACCGCTGCGCTCGGTGGACACAGCCACCGGCGAACCCAGGGAGGCTTTTCGCGAGCGCGCGGACGTGTGCGCCGCTCCCGCGGCCGTGGTTATCGCCGAGGCCATGCTCGCCCTGGTGCTGGCCGACGCGCTGTGTGAAAAATTGGGCGGCGACTCGATCGATGAGATGGAGCGCCATTTCCGGGATCTGCCTCGTGCCCCCATGGAGTGGTAAAAACGTCCATTTTCTCGGCTTCATGGCCACGGGCAAGAGCCGCGTCGGCGCCGAATTCGCCCGCCTGATCCAATGGCCGTTTGTGGACGCGGATCAGCGCATCGAGCAGATCGCGGGCGAGCCGATCGCGAGCATTTTCGAGCTGTACGGCGAGGATCACTTCCGCGAGATCGAGAGCCAGGTGGTGCGCGAGCTGTGCGCGAGGACCGGCCATGTGGTGGCCTGGGGCGGTGGGGCGGTGGTCCCGGAGGGTAACTGGGCCCTGATCTCCGCTTCGGGTTTAACTGTGCGCCTGACGGCCAACACGGATCTGCTGATCGAACGCATCCGGCGCAACCGCGACCGCCCGCTGCTGGCCCAGCGGGACGAACGGGAGGTGCGCGCACGGCTGAACGCCCTGCTGCGCGAACGCGAGCCCTTTTACAGCCGGGCCCAGTACACTTTCGAAAGCCGGGATGAGGTCCCGGCCCGCCGTCTGGCCTGTCGAATTTACCGGAAATTGCTGGAATCATCATGAAGCTTCGTGTGGCCCTGGCCGGAAACGCCTACCCCATTTACCTGCGCGAAGGCGCGCTCGATGACGCTGCCGCGGTCCTGAGGCAGCACGCACCGGCGCCGGAGTACGTCGTGGTCAGTGACGACACGGTCGACGCGCTGTACGGGGATACGGTTATCGAGAGGATCCGTCCTCTGAGCGAACGAATTCTGCGGCTCAAGGTTTCGCCGGGCGAAGGTTCGAAATCATCCGGTCCGCTGAACCGGCTCTACACCCGAATGATCGAGGACGGAGTCACCCGGCGCGCGGTTGTCATCGCTTTGGGCGGCGGTGTGGTCGGCGATCTCGCCGGCTACGTCTCGGCCACATACCTGCGCGGCATCAGGCTGGTGCAGATCCCGACCACTCTGCTCAGCCAGGTCGACAGCAGCATCGGCGGCAAGGTCGGCATCAACCACTCTCTGGGCAAGAACTTGATCGGCGCCTTTCACCAGCCGCGCTGCGTCATCATCGATCCCGCGCTGCTGCGCACGCTTGCGGCACGCGAGCTGCGCGCAGGCATGGCGGAGGTGGTCAAGAGCGCTCTGATTCGCGATCCAAAGCTCTACCGGGATCTTTCGGACCGGCTCGAGGAACTGCTCGAGCTCAGGGATATGCGCCGGCTCGAGCGCGTCATCGCCGCGTGCTGCCGAATCAAGGCCGGGATCGTGCGCCGGGACGAGCGCGAAGCTGGAGAGCGAGCGCTGCTCAATTTCGGCCACACCGTGGGACATGCTCTTGAATCGGCGACCCAATACAGCCACTTTCTCCACGGTGAAGCTGTGACGCACGGGATGCGCACCGCTCTGCACCTGTCCGGTGCCCTGGGAATTTTACAGCAGGATCCCGAACCGATCGACCGGCTGCTGCAGCGGCTCAGGCCGGCTCCGCTGCCCGGTTCGATCGACGTCGACATGCTGATCAAGGCCATGGAGCGCGATAAAAAACGGGCTCTGCAAGGGCAGCTGTGGATTGTTCTGAAACGAGCCGGTGAAGCGTTGATGACGCGGGAGGTCGGGCCTGACCGGGTGCGCGACAGCCTTGCCGCTCTTCTGGATGACACTTTTTGAACCACCTGGAGGCGTCATGCCCCTTGTCCTGGTCCTCCATGGACCCAATCTCAATCTTCTTGGAGAACGAAAACCCGAGATCTACGGCTCCCTGACCCTGGATGAGCTCAACCAGCGCATCCGCGCCCTGGCTGAAGAGCTCGGCCTCGATGTCGAGTTCTTTCAATCCAATCACGAAGGAGCGTTGATCGACTTTTTGCACGAAAACCGTCACCGGGCTGACGGGATCATCATCAACGCCGGCGCCCTGACCCACACCAGCTACGCTCTGCGCGATGCGCTCGAGGCCGTGAGCCGGCCGGCGGTCGAAGTCCATCTCTCCGACATACACAACCGCGAACCGTTCCGCCGGGTCTCGGTCCTGAGCGCCGTCTGCCTGCAGCAGATCTGCGGAAAAGGCGCCGGAAGTTACCTTGAGGGGTTGTACGTTTTGTCCCGCCACTTCAGCGCGGAATAGCTCCGCAGCCCGCGTCCCAAATAGCTGTTGATTTTTCCCCGCTTTCATGCTATATTGAGCTGGATTTCCCGGAATACTAAATGAAAAAAGAGCAACTATCCAACCTGTTCGAGCGGTTCGCCGATCTTCTCGAGTTCAACGGCGATACCCCTTTCAAAATCAATGCCTACCGCCGCGCAGCGCGCACGCTGGCCGAGCTGGACGGCGAGATCGAACCGTACTGGCGAGAAGGACGCCTCGGCGAGCTTGCGGGCATCGGCAAGGGGCTGCAAGAAAAAATCGAACAATTCCTGAGCCAAGGGCGTATCCGGCAGTACGATGAGCTGCTGGAACGTGCGCCGAAGCAGCTGTTCGAGCTGCTCTCCATCCCCCATTTTGGTCCCAAAACCGCGGCTCTGGCTCACAAAGAGCTGGGTGTGCAGACCCTGGAGGATCTGAACAGTGCGCTTGAAAACGGTTCGCTCGCCGCACTTCCGGGAATGGGGGCAAAAAAAATTGAAAAAATCAGACAGGGTCTCGAGTTCAGGCGTGCGGCGGAAAAGAGGATCTCCATCGGCTACGCTCTGCCGCTGGCGGAAGAGGCAGTCTCGTACCTGCGAGAAAAAGCCGGTGACGCCGTCGGCCGTATTTCGCCTGCGGGCTCGGTTCGCCGTGTCCGTGAGACCGTGCACGATGTTGACATTTTGGTGGAGACCGACCGCGGGTTGGAGGTGATCGGCCTTTTTACAAAATGGCCGCGCGTCAGCCGAGTGCTGGGCGCGGGACACACCAAGGCCAGCGTCATGATCGACGACCGGTTCCAGATCGACCTGCGCGCGGTCAAGGGGGAGAGCTGGGGCGCGGCGCTGCAGTATTTCACCGGTTCGGCGGCGCACAACGTCCGCATCCGCGAGCTCGCCAGGAAAAAGGGCGATAAAGTGAACGAGTACGGTATTTTCGCGGGCGAGGACAGGGTGGGCGGAGAGAAAGAATCGGACGTCTATTCCCGGATCGGCATGCCCTGGATCGCGCCGGAGCTGCGCGAGGACCGCGGTGAAATCGAGGCCGCCCTGCAGGACCGGCTGCCGGATCTGATCGAGCCCGGAGACATCCGCGCCGATTTGCACGTTCATTCGACATGGAGCGACGGCCAGCTGCCCATGGAACAGATGGCGTCCCACCTGCGTGAAAGAGGTTACGCCTACATGGCGTTCTGCGATCATTCCCGCGCCGCGTATTACGCCAATGGACTGGATCCCGAAAGACTCAGGCGCCAGGGCGAAGAGATCATGTCGCTCAACGAGCGCATGGCCGGTTTCACCGTGCTCGCCGGTGTCGAGGTCGATATTTTGCCGGACGGAAAACTCGACCTCGACGACGAAACCCTGGCCGGACTCGATTTCGTCATCGCCTCGATCCACAGCGCATTCAACAGCGATCCGACGGCGCGGACTCTGGCCGCCATGGAGAACCGCTATGTCGATGTCATCGCCCATCCCACTGGACGGCTGATCTCGAGGCGGGGGGGATTCGAAATCGATATGGAGCGCGTCATCGAGGGCGCGGCGCGAACGGGGACCGCACTCGAAATCAACGCCTATTGGGACCGGCTCGATCTGTCGGATCTGAACGTCAAAAGGGCAGTCGAAAGCGGGGTTCGTCTCGCCATCAACACCGACGCCCATCATCCGCACCATCTGCCCATGATGGCTCTGGGTGTGGGCACGGCGCGGCGCGGCTGGGCCAGCGCCCGGGATGTGATAAACACCCTGCCGCTCGAGCAGCTGCGCAAATGGCAGAAACGCAGCCGCTGAATGAAAACCGCGCGCTGGGATCGCGGTTATCTGCGGGCAAGCCGTACCGCGACCTACGGCCTTCTCGGCATTGTGCCGCTGTTCTGCATTTACGAAATACTGGCCTGGTTCGGCAGCCGGCGCAGCATGATCGAAGCGAGAAATTCAATCGATCTCTGGCTCAGATCGTTGATCGAGTCGCTCGGCTTGAACGCGCAGTGGGTGCTGATAGTCTGCCTCGCGCTGGCGCTGCTGTCCGCTCTGTGGCTGCGCGAGGCGTCAACGACGCCGCTGCGCATGAGCTACTTTTTCCTCATGATTCTCGAGGGCGCGGCTTACGCGGCCGTGATCGGCTACCCGCTCAGCCGCCTGACTCGTTCGCTGCTGAGCGCCTCGCCGCTGACTTCTTCCCAGCTCATGCTGGCCTTCGGCGCCGGCGCCTATGAAGAATTGATCTTCCGGGCGCTGTTCTACGACGTTACGGTCCGTACCTTGCGGCGCTATTATGCCATGCCCGCGCGCTCGGCTTATATTGCGGCCGCGGTTTTCTCCTCGTTCCTGTTCTCCGCCTTTCACGGGGAGCCGCTGTCGTTTTACAATTCGCTGTACCGGTTTTTCACCGGAGTCCTGTTCTGCGCGCTTTACAGCGGCCGCGGCCTGGCGGTGACGGCATGGACTCATACGCTTTATGACCTTTTTTTGCTTGTGGCATGATGAAACACGGAATTCTCATCTTCACGCTCGCGGCCGTTGCCCTGGTCTGTGTCTCGCTCTGGCTGGTGTACTGG
>Ga0272442_10011839_pt1 | contig 10602 bp, 5 predicted proteins | sample SSMForm2O_FD_200262 | JGI IMG/M metagenome (GOLD analysis project Ga0272442, IMG submission 200262) | Marine sediment archaeal communities from Little Sippewissett salt marsh, Falmouth, MA, United States - SSM-Form-2O | ecosystem: Environmental > Aquatic > Marine > Wetlands > Sediment ... | reverse complement strand
AGAGGCTTCGACAGGTTCTATGGCATCCTTTCAGGGGGAACCAACTACTTTCATCCGACTGCTCCGAGGGGACTCACCCTGGACAATGAGGATGTGGACCCGGAGGGGGAGGACTTTTATCTGACGGATGCCTTCACAGATTATGCGATCCGTTTCATGGAAAAGACCCACGGGGAGAGCCCTGATCAGCCTTTTTTCCTCTATCTCGCCTATACCGCGCCTCACTGGCCGCTTCACGCCCCAGCAGAAGACGTGGAACGATACAGAGGGAAATATCTGGAAGGATGGGAAACGATTCGCTCCAGGCGCTATGAGCGAATGGTACAGAAAGGCGTCATTTCCGAGGACTGGGAACTCTCGGCAAGGGATTGTCGTCCCTGGGAGGATCTCAGCGAAGAGAAAAAGCGGGAGATGGACCTTCGCATGGCCATCTACGCTGCCCAGGTGCATCGAATGGACTGGAATGTCGGCAGGATAGTGGAATGGCTGGAGAAAAGCGGCCAACTGAACAATACGCTTCTTCTCTTTCTTTCAGACAATGGAGGCTGCGCCGAGGGAGGCGAACTGGGCGGAGGCGATCCGAACGATCTGGAAAGCGATAGAGGATGGGTTCTCTCCTATGGCCGGGCATGGGCCAATGTCTCCAACACGCCTTTCCGGCGATACAAGCATTGGGTCCACGAGGGAGGAATGGCTACGCCTTTGATAGCGCACTGGCCCGAAGGAGTCAAGAACTCCGACGGATGGCGGCACGATCCGGTCTATCTCCCGGACTTCATGGCCACGCTCATTGACGTGGCCGGAGCCAGCTATCCGACCACCTATGCTGGGAACGACATCCTTCCGCTTGAAGGGGAAAGTTTCCTACCCGTCATCAGAGGAAAGCCGCTCGATCCTCGCGTTCTCTATTGGGAACATGAAGGCAACAGGGCCGTCCGAAAGGATAACTGGAAACTGGTGGCTGCCGGGAGGAAAGGCCAATGGGAACTTTATGACATGTCCCGCGACCGATCCGAATTACAGGACCTCAAAGAAGAGCACCCGGGGGTGGCCCAGGAACTGGCGGACCTCTGGGAGGCCTGGGCCGAGCGGACGCACGTGAAGCCGTATCCGTAGCGGAACGCGGGCCTTTCCCTAATACGACCCGAGTTCCTTGGCGAGGTTGACGATGGCCCTGAAATTCTCCAGGCTCACGCTGGAAGGAACGGAGTGATCCGAAGAGAAGATGTACCCGCCTTTCTCCTTGAGGACAGGAACGACCTTCTTCATTTCGGCCTCGATGGCCTCCCTGTCGTCCCATAACACCGCATTGATCCCTCCGTGAAGCACAAGGTCGTCCCCAAAAGAACCCTTCAGTTTCACAGGATCCATTCCCGCCTTCACCTCCAAGGGGTTGAGCGCGTCAATCCCGATCTCCATGAGTTCAGGGATCAAAGGCTCCACAAAGCCGCAGGAATGCAGGTGAACCTTGGCGCCCTTGCCGTGAGCCCAGTCCGCCGCCCGTTTCTGAACCGGTTTCAGAAGCTCCCTGTAGGTGTCTAGCGAGAAAAAAAGGTTGTATTTGTACCCCATGTCGTCAGGCCAGTTGACCATGTCGAACGTGTAGCCGGCATCCCACACCTGGTCCAACAAGGCGATGCCTACGTCCAGGTAATGGTTGAACATGTCGACGCACCATTCCGGGTCGTCCACCATGGCCATGAGAAGGCGTTCCGTACCCACGGCCCACGCATGGGTCACGTCGAAACCGAACCAGAGCCCTGCCTGAATCCAGTAGCCTTCCTCGCGCCACTTTTTGTAGTTGGCTTTGAGATGGTCCCAGTTGATCCTGTCCTTCGTGGGCTGCATCCGCTCCTTGGCTTCCTTCCAGGAATCCCGATCCACGATGGTGAAATCCATGAACTCAGGGGTAGAGGCGGCATGCTTCCAGTTCTTGAGCGTGGCCCCCCACTGACTGGTGCTGACGCGGTATTGGTCTGTTTCCTCCAGCACCTTGCACTCGTACCGGGGAGAGTTGTCCACTCCGATCCCTGCCACCTTGTCCAGTCCAAAGAAGTCCACGTAGCTCACGTCTTCGGGCATTCCCTCCCTCTGCCAACGCTCAATGGTCGCGCCCCAGGGACCGTCGATAATGGGCACCCTATCCGCCTCTCGATGCTCGAACATTCTTTTGAACCGCTCGTGACTGGTCATTTCGGCCATGATGCTGACTCCTTTCCGATGCTGCGAGTGTAGCATGAGCGCTGGATCGCCGTGGTACACTTTTTCAGGAGGTGTTTCCATGAGTGTATCTCGCTTAGCCCCGGCGTTCTTTCTCTCCTTTTCATTGACGCTTGTCCATGCTGGGCCTTCCCCACAGGCATCTCCAGAGGATCTGAACCTCTTGAAGAACCCCGACTTCGAAGAAGGAAACGTCTTTCCAGCCGGGTGGGGGCGGCATCCAAAGGAGACGGAAAAGGGCACGGAACACGCCCTTGCAACCGAGAAGCCCTTCTCGGGCAAGGCTTGCGGATGCCTGACGAGCACGTGTCCCCGTCCCTCGGGACAGCCTCCCATCCAGTGGAGCCAATATGGAGTTGAGATCGAAGGAGATGTCGATCTGTGGGTCTCCTTCCGCTACAGGACCGATGGGGACCGTCCTCCCTGGGCGGGCATCCATTTCTACGGAGCCAACAAGAGACATCTGGGCTTCCATCGCATTCCCTGTTCCGCCGCATCTCCTGAATGGAATGAACATAGAACGGTCGTGACCGTTCCCGAACGCGCGGAGTCCCTGGGGTTCGTCTTGTACGGACATGACCAGTGCAGCACCTGGTACGACCAAGTCAGGCTTCTCATCGTACCCAAGGCGAAGCTTCCCCTGGGCACCCCGGAAGTGGACGGCAAGAGAAGCGATGCGTGCTGGGGAGAGGCTGCGAAGCTCACGCCGTTCTACATCCACCCCAGATGCGAAGAGACCGAGAAGCGTGCTGTCGTTTCAGTCGTCCATGACGACCACTGCCTCAGCCTCTTCTTGGAATGTCCTTCCTGCTCTGTGGATGAACAGGAGTGGAACGAAATCCAACTCTCTGTCGCGCCGGTGAGGGATCCAGGACACATCTACTGCATCGCTGTCGAACGCACAGGCGAATTCCGCGCCTTCAGGAAGGACGCCACACCTTGGACGTCCAAGGCGCGTCTTCATGTGGCGGCACGAGAGGACGCGTGGACAGCGGAACTGTCCCTGCCTTTCGAAAGCATGGATCTGGACTTAAACGTGAAAGAGACATGGGGGTTCAACGCACTGGTCTTGGATCAGGAAGGCGCTCCCCTCCTCACCTGGTCTCCTGGCGGCGCGGACGCCCCGAATCGATTCGGTAAAATCCAGCTCTCGCCCGACCTGTCCCGGTTCTACGCTCCCGACCTGCGCCGTCGCCTGAAGGGCCAGCGACGTCAGACCAGGACGTTGCGAAAAGAGCTTAAGAGAGAAGACGTTGGGGAGGACTGCGTCCCATGGCGCCTTCTGCGGGAAGCGGACGAAGTTTACGAAGAACTCCAGGAGGTGACCCGAGGAGCCGATCAAGTTTCGCCCGATGCATGGGATGAAGCGCGCCATAAGCTCACAGACGCCAGGAACAAACTGGAAGAGGCCCAAGCCCTGTCTCGATCCTGGCCCTTCAGTCCGGAAAGCGTTCAGGGCGCCTTTCGAGTGATCCCTGCGTCCTCCATGGTGAAGATCCATCGGACCGGACCTGTTCGGGCACGGACGCGCCACACCACAGTTTCCCTCCAGGCAGCCAAAGACGAAGAGGAATCCTTCCAACTGGTGGTGGTGGCAGGGAAAGAGGACGTGGAAGGACTCACGGTACAGATCAGAGAACCGCAAAGAGGGGCGTCCCGCCTGCCTGTTCGCTGGCACCGCGTGGGTTACGTGAAGACCGCAGAGCCTTGTTACGACACGCCGCTTGTGGGATGGTGGCCTGATCCCCTTCTGCCAGCGGCACCAGTCTCGGTGAACGCGATGGAAAGACAACCCCTCTGGTTCACGGTCACGGTCCCTCCTGGGACTGAGCCGGGGAGATACAAGGGAGAGGTCCAAATACAGGGACAGGACCTCGCCGACGTCCGCATTCCCCTCGAAGTCCGCGTGTGGGACTTCCAGCTTCCCCGTCCCGGTCGGCTGGCCACTCCTTTTGGTCTCTACGCCCATGCCCTTTCCAACTGGTATTACGGAAGCGCCCCCTACCGGGAAGCCATGCCCGCGGAACAGTTCTCCGAATGGTGCAGTTTCATGGGACGCTACAGACTGACGCCCAAGAACATCGCCAGGGAATACCTGGGAAAGGTCGAGACAGAAGGGGAGACGTTCCCGGATTTAACCCGACTTCAAGAAACCCTTCAACCTCTGGCGGAACCCCTCTTTTCGCCTTATTCGTTCTGCATTTACAGGCTTCCCTCCAACCATTCCATCGACAACTCAGCGTGGAAGAACAATCTGCCAGAAGCGGAGGGAGCCTTCTTCCGCCACGTCCAAGCCTGGGAGAGTCTTGGACTCCCAAACGAAGCCTATGTCTACGGTGTGGACGAGCCGCGGCCGGCGCAGTATTCGCTCCTCAAGAAAATCTACAAAAGAATCAAGAAACGGGCTCCCATCTATCCCATCATGCAGACGATAGGAGACCCCTACCCTCAAGAACTTGAGGAATGGGTCGATATCTGGTGTCCCCTCACGGCTCGTCTCGAAGGCGAGTTCTACTCCAAACGAGTAGCCGCAGGAGATGCCCTGTGGACCTATGTTTGCTGCAGTCCCAAACCGCCCTATGCCAACTTCTTCGTGGACCAGCCGGCCACGGCGCATCGAGTGCTCTTTTGGCAGGCAAAGAATGCAGGGGCCACAGGACTTCTCTACTGGTGCGTTTGTTGGTGGAAAGGACTGCCTTCCAAGGCGTCGGGAGAAGCTCATTTCCCCGAGATTCCCGTGGACTTATCCGAAGCCGACACCTATCAGTCCTTCAAGGTCAATGGAGACGGTCTTCTTCTCTATCCGGGTCCCAACGGGAAGCCTTGGCCGTCCCTTCGTCTGGAGGTGATCAGGGACGGGATTGAGGACTACGAAATGCTGGCGCTGCTGGAAGAATGCAACCGAGGGACATCCAACCCAGTAGAGATCCCGGAAGAAATCTCGCGGTCCTGGACCCAATACACGGATGATCCTGCTCTTCTGCTAAGAAGACGCGAAGCGGTGGCCGAACTCATTCAAGATCTCGCGCCACACGAAATCCATTGCCGGTAACGGCCAAGTTTTCTGGTCCCCGAATCCGGAAGGCCGACCGGCACATCCCCGGCGCGCTTCCCCACCCCCCGCCTCGAAGCACCCTGGTGCCCTGAACGCCGCCCAAGGTCCACACCGTTTCATCGCCCGGTGCGTGATGGTAAGTCCCGTGCCACAGATCATCGCACCACTCCAACAAATTGCCGTGCATATCATAGAGTCCCCAAGCATTGGGCTTCTTTCCAGCCACTGGGTGGGCCACATCCCCGGCGTTCCGCCCGTACCATACGTACGTTCCCATCTCGTTCGTTTCATTCCCAAAGGAGAAAAAGGTATTAGAGCCAGCTCTGCACCCGTACTCCCATTCCGCCTCAGACGGCAGCCTAAACCCAGACCATCGGCAGAAGGCCTGAGCATCCTTCCAACTGATGCAGGCCGCCGGATGCCTTGCCGTCTGTTTATATCCTGTATCCCGCCAATGAATCCCCATGTGATAGCCGCTGGATCCGTCACGTATTCCCACGGCTTGTCCGATTCGCTCCGCGTCCGTCACGTAGCCGGTGTCCCGCACGAACAGCCTAAACGCTTGGACGGTCACCTCGGCTCTTCCAAGATAAAAGGGTTTTGAAATCCCCACCTCCCGCCTTGGATACTCCGCAACATATTGAGGAGGCTCCCCGCCCCAGTAGTGGGCCGATTCCTCAGGAGGACAGGAGCTGCCCATCTGAAACGTGCCTGGCATAACCAATACCAAGGGAAGGAGGCTCTTGAGGTGAATCGCTTCCTGGGCCCAAGACTCTCCCTCCCATTCCACGGTCTCGGTCCAAGCCTTGGGTCTGCATCGGAAGGGTGAACGCAGCTTGTCGAGTCGTTCACGCTCTTCTGGCGGCAGTGTGGGCGTTGCTGTGGGCATGGGCGTATACGTCGGAGGCGAGGTCGGTTTGACGATGGCCCGCGCCGCCGATCTACCCTTTTCCCGTGTCCTCTTCTTGCAACCGAAAGAAAGGGCCATCAAAATCACAATCCACGCAAGACAACGAAGACAGGTGGTGCGACTCAAAGCCCATTGTTTCATCATGAAAATCCTCTTTATTCAGGGGGTGAGTACCACGCGATCCACGCCGAACCAGGGACGTCCACCCGTCCTGCCTTCTGTTTCCATATTGCGAATCTCCAACCGATTGTCTCCCTTCTTGAAGGCTTCCGCAGGAACTTCGGCCCGCAACTCCCCAAGCTCCTTCTCGGGGAAAGGAACGCTTCCCTCGAACAACACCTCCTGGTTCAGGGTCATTTTGGCTTGGACTGTTCCGCCGGGAGGATCGGGACATCGCAACCCTACGGCCTCTAGCTTCACGGTGCCTGCGGGAAGCTCGTCAACCCGGAACCAAGCGGTCATTCTGTCGTAGGGACGCCCCCCCCCGCCGTAGACGTAGTTCCCATCGTCCGAGACTTGAATACGCCCGGGGAATACATGGAGGTGGTAGCCGAACCGAGTCGCCCCTCCCCCCAAAAAATCGCTCCCCCTGAAGATCAGGGGGGCCTCAGGGGAAAACGTGGACATCTCCTCAGGCGCCAAGGGACCCAAAGCATCCTCTAGTACAGCCAGAACGCCCACGGCATAGGTGGCGGACAAGGCGTTGTTGGCGTTCGCATGGGAGGAAGAAAGGGTGGTAGAGACTGTATCCTCCCTCAGTAGATCCGCGACAGCCACCAGTTCCTTCCGGGCGGTTTTTGCCTCTTGCCTGCGTCCGGCGCGGACATGCCGCAAGGCTCTCACCGCTGCGTCGTAGAATTGAAGGGTCCTCTCTCCATAGGTAAAGAGCCTCTCGTCCTCCTCGACCCTGGCGCGTGCCTTGTCAGGGATCTCTTTGGCAAGGGCGGCTTTGAGGGCCTCCCGACAAGCGGCCGCCTCTTCCAACATCTCCACTAAGTCCGGTCCATCATCGGTCTCGTGTTCCGTCGTCTCGTATTGCAAATGAGAAGTGGGGAAGAGTTGTTCTGCGCCCTTGTCCAAACGCCTGGCCAACCCATACTTGAGTTCACTCACGTTGCAAAGCATCGCTTCCAGATGGCCGTAAAAGGATTTCATTTCCCTGGCTGCCTTCCCGTACCTCTCCCGGAGATACCCCCTGAAAAGGGCCTGTGCATCGGTGTCCTTATTCCAGAGCTGCCTAGCCATCTGGTAGTTGGTCAACGACTTGTTCCCCCAGTTTCCCGTGGTGCAGTGCATGTAATGGAAATACCGCGCGCCCAGTTCATAGTAGTGGGGGATGTCGTGGGACATGGTATTCATGTAGCAGACAGGAAGGCATTTGTACCCAGACACGTTGTAATACTCACCGATACAGAGCTGTCCCTTGTAATGCCTTTCCGGATCCACGGCCCAACCGTGCAAGTGCTGTGCGTACCTGGCATTGCGGGAACATGCCGGGTCATCAAAACGGTGAACATAGCAGCGGACGATCGGGAAGTAGGTTGCGATGCAAGTCTCGTAGTCGAAATCCTCAGGCAAAGGATGTGTGGGAGGCTCCAGGACATCTGAATAGGCCAAGAAGAGAAGAATGATGGGACGGTGAATTAAGCCCCCGGCTTGCGCTTCCTTAATAGCCTTATCGAACTCGTAAACGAACAGGAGATTTCTGTCCGTGGGCGTTCCCAAGGCCAGGCAATTTTCGCATGTGCACCATTTCCCCGCGTCCAGCATCCAACAGTTCAAGATGTCCGCGTTCTTGTAGCGTCCAGACACCAGGTCCTCCACAGCCTTTCGCATGAATTCTCGGGTAGCGTCCTTGTTGGATGTACAGTAGTTGTGTCCCCCACCGCTCCTAGAGATGTGGGAGCTTCTCTTTCCGTCAATCAGGGCGTACCATTCGGGATGAGCTTCAAAATAGGAGAGCTTCCCGTCTCCATTGGCATCCCCTCGGTATTCTTCGCTCACAGGATAAGGGTCGTCCTCCTGCTTTTCATCCCCTTGAAAGGTGGGGTGATCGTAGGGATAGGAATCGCTCGGCAAAAGGTAATGGGACGTGAGCACATGTCCCCCTCCCACCTTATGAATTCCCAGCTTATTCATGAGGTCCTGCTCCTCCTGCTGAACGCACCAGTAATTGAGCCTGTTCCTGGCCATCCAAAGGAGAAAGTCCTGACTTCCCCTGTTCTCCCAGGCATGAAAGCCTCGAAGTTTGAAGTCAGGCGTTTCCGTCTCATCGAGATGCGGCAGGCTGTACAGCTTCATGGAGGGAACTTCCTCGTGAAGCTCTCCAGGGGCAAACCAGCGGACCCCCAGTCTGTACAGGAGGTCGTACGCCGCATAGAGGGTGCCCACCCTGCCTCCGCCCGCCAGGAGAAGAGCGTATTGCTCATCGTCCACTTTGCTGGAATAGATCCTGTATCCTTCGGGGCCCAACGACTCCAACTGCTTCTCCGACATCTTCCACTTCTCGCAGAAGTACTTCGATTGCCGATTGGTGGCCGGTCCCCCGACCAAAATGACGTCTCCAGGAGGCAGCGCGTCATCATCCTTGATCTCGAAGCCCTGGTCCCCTCCGTTGATCTGTCTCAAGTAGCGTTGCAGTTCCACCGCTGCGAAGCACTCGGTGCAAAGGGTATCATCCAGCGCGTCTCCATCCAGCCAATTCACATCCGCCTCGGAGAAAGCGGACTGTCGAACGTCCTGAACATCGCCGTGGTCTACGACGATGGTGATGGCAAACCCGGGCATTGCAAAAAGAACCAGGGCTAAGACGAATCCTAGGCCCAACCCAACGGCAGAATTCCAACGGAGTCTGCAGCGACACATCAACCGAACCTCCTTTAGATGATTCTCGTGATCAGAAAAGGGCAGGTCATTCTCACCCCGGGGAGAAGGGACTTGTCCTGGCGCTTTCGCCTGCTGCAAGCCAACTCCCAGCGGTCCACGGTAAGACGCGGACTCGTCTCGTGTGGCTCTCGTCCTTCAAGCTCCGCTCGTCAGACTCGCCACCTTGTCGATCAGAACCTTCATATCCACAGGCTTCTCCAAAAAGGCTGTGATGGGAAGCCATGTGTCGTCAATCTCCTTGGGACTGAATCCCAAGGGGAACTCGGTGTTGACGGCTGTGAGCATGAGAACAGGCACCTGTCCCAACACCGCCGCCTCTTCAGGCGCGTTTCTCATGGTCCTCGCGATCTCAAACCCTGCGGATGGGTTCTCAGGGAACATGACGTCCAAAATGGCCAAATCAGGTTTGCGCTCCATCATCCGTTGAATCGCCTTGCTGTCCTCGAGTTCCACTTCCACCTCGTATCCTTCCCTTTCCAGGACCGTTCGAACTGCCGAGGAGAAATCCTCATCATCATCTACGATCAACACGTACGCCATATCTATCCTCCCTTCGTATCCTTGGAACCGGTTGTCTTCCCTGCGGGGCTGAAAGACAGTTGAAAACGAGTGCCGGCGCCGGTTTGGCTGACAACACGAATGCGAATACCGTGGATCTGCGCAACCCTTCTCACGATGGCCAATCCAAGTCCTGTGGATCTGGGATTGTGCTTTACCGCTTCATCCGTTCTGAAATGTTCCTTGAAAATGAGAGGCAGCTTCTCGCCGGGTATCCCAATGCCTTCGTCCTCGATGGAAACTACAGTCCTCCCCTCTTCCTGCTTCAACGCAGCGCGAACCGTTCCCCCTTCGTTTGAATAGGTAATAGCATTGGTGAGAAGATTCGTCATAAGCATACTGAGCTGGTCTTCGATGCCCAGAACCGTCCCTTCCTCCAAATCCTGCTCCAATGCCACCTTTCTCTTCTGGGCCAAAGGCTCCACCTGTCCAACGCTCCATTGGATGACACGGTTCAAATTCACCTCTGTAAACTCTGTGGAGTCCCTATCTTCAGATTCCAGCATAGCGAGTTGCAGCATTTCCCTCACCGTATCGGCCAGCTTAAGAGATCGTTCATTGATACGGGATACCACAGTTCTGGCCTCTTCGTCGATCGTTCCGGAGTACCCGTCTAAAAGAAGCTGTGCATTGGCCTGAATGGCTGAAAAGGGGGACTTCAGTTCATGCGTCGTTCTCACCATATGCTTGGTTTTTTCCCGTTGAATCGCCTCCAGACGCCGATTGGTAGAGGCCAGTTCGCTCTCTCTTTGTCGTAGAGAAGCTGAGAGGCGGGATGTCAGGTGCCAAACCACAATCCAAATCCCTTGGATGGAAAGCACGTGAATAGCCACGGGCAAAGGCATCAATTGCAGGCACTTGCGCACAGGGCCGACGTTGATGAGTCCTGAGGGTCTTAAAACGCCTAGAGTTTCCAAGGCCACACAAAGGGAAAAAAAGACGCAGGCGACCAGCGTGACCCAAAAGCTCTGTT
>Ga0272442_10011838_pt1 | contig 10603 bp, 7 predicted proteins | sample SSMForm2O_FD_200262 | JGI IMG/M metagenome (GOLD analysis project Ga0272442, IMG submission 200262) | Marine sediment archaeal communities from Little Sippewissett salt marsh, Falmouth, MA, United States - SSM-Form-2O | ecosystem: Environmental > Aquatic > Marine > Wetlands > Sediment ... | reverse complement strand
ACAGGCAGCGCACGAGTGAAGGAAATTCCGCCGGCTGGTCTTTCCGGCGGCATTGGAATGAACCGGGATTGTTTTCATATTATTTTCGTTTATAAATCAAAGTATGGAAAATACAAGTTACCCCATACCTTGTATGTTGTCAAGTATTTTGACTTATAACAAAAACACTGCAACAACCTTTTCCCCGGGGAATTTGTACTGGCTCACAGCCTTGCTTTATCTTTGATGCAGCGGACCGAATATGCAACTGTTTGCAACCTGCATTCCCATGGCAAGCCACCTGTACATACATTTTCTTTGATTATTTCCCCCTTACTGGAACTCAGTATTCTGAGGTAGAAACGGTCGTCGCCAGAATACGAAAATCCCCATACTCCACCACCTCCGAAATTGACATCCATGTTGTATGTGGTCCCCCAGAGAAATTTTAATGATCCACCTGGCAAACCGGAAAATCCCGTTTCATTGGTCGCTCCCGTGTTTGGGGGATTCCAGTATGCTGTTCCCGTGGCTTTCATCTTTCCCCCGGCATTGTTTCCCAGGTGGCTCTCAAGGGTATCCCATTCAGCAATGGTCGCGATATGCCATCCTGCAGGACACAACGAATCTGTGGGATCGAAATAGAGCTTTCCAAAAATGTGATCATAGGAAGCTGAATCATTGTCACGCCAGCAGTAATCCCGATGCTCCCAGGGATCCCAATCATAATAGACACCTGTTCGGACGGGAATATACACCAACGGGGTTCCATCGTTGTAGCGTGATGTTCTCAGGTTTTCTGCCATCCAGGTCTGCTCCCCGATCTTCACGGTCCTGTATTTATTGCCGTCAATGTCCGTGACGGTCCCGATCCCTGTCATTTGCTTCATCAATAACCATTCTTCAAACATCTCGGCCAGGTTTGCAGTGTCGAGCATGATGGTCCCTTCCACGAAGAGATCTCCGCCAATACGGGTATTTTCCTCCACGTCCAGTTGTTGTGCCGGCTCTTCTGTTCCGATACCGATCCGTCCCTGGGTATACGCGATCCCGCCAGAGATTGAGTCCCACATGGCATCCCCGGGATCGCCCTTCTCTCCTGTCGGTCCCTGGAGCCCGGTTTCACCCTGGGGCCCGGGATCACCCTGGGGCCCGGGATCACCCTGGGGTCCTGCCGGTCCCTCGTTTCCTGAAGCCGCGTAGAGCGCGTACGGGACACTGAGCAGCGGACTGGATCCCAGGCTCTCGCCGTCAACTGTGATATCCAGGAAATATGGTCCGTCTGCCCAATCGATTTCAGACATATCGTCGGATGTTGTTCCCTGGCCAATGACAACATTGACCAGGCCAAATTCATTTGTCGGGGCATCGTGAACCTCGGTGTATAGGGGAACATCAAGGTCATTCACAATGCTGACCTGGAGAGATACAGTTTCGCTTACCAATGATGTGCCATTGGAATCGCGAAGGATTGCCTGGTAATTAAAGGCATACGGGACTTGTGAATAGCCTGCGGTGACCATTACCAGCAATAGCAGAACGGGTGATATTCTTTTCATGATTGCTGGGGTTTGGGTTTCATAGGGCAAGTTAATACATATTCGACGGGCAAGTCAAGTCCATTCAGGCAGGAGTGCTCACGGACCTCGCCGTTTCTATCATTTTCTGAATGTTTCCTGGCGGGGTATCGGGGGGGATCGCGCAGCCGGCATTGATGATAAGCCTGGGTGAGGAGCGGTACACTTCCAGCAATGCAAGCACTTTTTGTTCCACCAGCGCTTCACTGCCGTACCTCAGAACCCCTGAAGGATCCAGGTTCCCGATCAAAGCCAGGGAATCCCGGCACAACCTGAAGATCTCTCGGACGTCCGTGAGGTAATCCAGTTCCAGGGCATCGGCCCCGGTCATGATCATATCCTCCAGGATGGGACCGGTATCACCGCAAATGTGCAGGGTATAAAAAAGGCCAAAATCATGTGCGGTTTTTGCAAGTTTTTGCTCGTAGGGCAGGGCAAATTCCCTGTAGAACCCGGGGGGGATCATTTCCGGACCTGCCACGCTGTCCCCGTTGGATACCATATCGACACCCGTCTCCGACATGAGGCGGATGAATTGTACGCCGGCTTCGGTGGCATACCGCAGCAGCTGGTGTACCCTTTTTTTATCCAACAGCAAATCAGTCATCAATTCCTGGGATCCCCTGATCATGCTCGCCAGGGAAAAGGGCGCCTGGTCACAGTTACCCCTCACGAACTTCTCATCCCCGAAATGCTGTTTCACGATCCTGCTCACCTCAAGCCATCTCTGGATTCCCTGGTCCGATGCGATTTCCACCGGCGGCAACGAATCCACCTCCTCTATGGCACGGAGCAACACGCCTTTTGTCCTGGCCGGTGCATCCTCGGGGTAATCCACCGGGACGCCCACCGATCCTGCCAGGGTAGCCGTATCGATATCGATGAGTATGCCATCCGCGTCATACTTTTCTGCCGCGTGGATAAATGCCAGGGCAGCTTTCCCCGGGTCTTCCCTGAACTCCTTCATGGTGAGTCCCTCTTCCCGGGCAGCCATCATGAAATTATGGAGCATGACCGGCCGTTTGTCGGTCCACCTTCCCTTCAGGGCACCCCGTATTCGCTTCAGTCCGGTCACGATAATTCCCCCTTGATATCTAATTCCATGGAACGACCTTTGTTGAGCCTGCTTTCCTCGGCCATGAAGCCCATCAGGTGGCTCTCCATCGAAGCCTCGATGTTGGAAGTGAGCAGTGATGCGTCCTTTTGACTCACTGCCTGGATAAAATCATGGACCAGGCCGTAATCGCCCCCGCCATGTCCAGATTCAATGTTGGCTCCCATGCTCACGTCCCACTCTTCCCGTGCTCCTGTCTGCAGGCTGGTAGAGGTGAGGGTATGTTCATTCCCCGCGAGATCACCCAGTGTACCGAATACCCTGCTGCGCCTTCCGGCGTAACTTGTGATTCCTTCCATGTTGAATGAGGCGGTGATGTTGTCCTCAAATTCCATGATCATCACCTGGTGGTCCACCACGTTGTTGTCGGTACGATACACGCATTTTCCGTAAGGTCCTTTCTTCAGGGCCTCCAGAATGGTCTCGTCCTCCGTGTCAGGGATCTCCAGGTGATGCGTCCAGCTTTTGTTGTTCAGGTAGAATTTCTTTGCCGAGTAGATACAGGTGGATTCCACCTTGCATCCTTCGGTACAGCGTGCGGAGCTTCCATCGGGTGCGTGTTCTTCACGGAAATGGCTCAGGGAGCCGAAAGAGGTAACCCTGTTGCACGGTTTTCCCACCATCCAGCGGATGATATCGGTATCATGACACGATTTCGACAGGATCATGGAATTGGATTCCTCCTTGTTCCTCCAGGGGCCCCTGACAAATGAATGGGCCATGTGGAGGTTTTGCACCGGTTCCAGGTGTTGCACGCTGATGACCTCTCCCAGTGCACCGGAATCGATGATCTCCTTCATCTTCCTGAAGTAGGATGTATAACGCAACACGTGGCAAATGGCCACGATGTTCTCGTGTTTTCGTGACAGGTGCAGGATATCCTTGCATTGTTCCCAGCTCTGGGCGATGGCCTTCTCCAGCAGCAGGTCGTAACCCAGTTCCATCCCTTTCATGGCAGGCCCGTAATGCAGGGCATCGGGAGTTGTAATGATCAGGGCATCGGCAAATCTGGGGATCTCCAGGGCATGTTCCCAGGTGGTCCACTGGTATTTCTCTGGGATGTGATACCGCCTGGCAAATCGTTCTCTCCGGAACGGAATGGGTTCAGCCACCCCCACGATCTTTAGCTCTTCCGGGTACTTTTCCGCGTAGGAAGCGTACACGTTCCCGCGTCCCCCGGCTCCCAGCACCACGCAGGTGACGGGTTCAGCGGGGCGTTTATACCGGGGGTTCATCAAATAATCCGGGAGTGTGAGACCTGGCTCCCGGTTCAGTACAGGATTTGCCACCGCGGCTCCCATGGTGGCCGTGCCAAAGATTCTCAGCATGTCGCGACGGTTCAGGGTTCTTGTTGCCATGATCTTTTGGTTTATGGTTGATTAAAAATAGCCTATCTTCAGGACAAAGTCTATATCTTTCCGTTTATGAAAAATCCGATCGTTTCGCCTGTTATCGCGTTGCTTGTGGCCGCGTTGTTGATCTCCTGTCAGGATGAGGATCCCCCGCCAAATGTCATCATCTTTTTTTCGGATGATATGAGGGACGTGGATGTCTCCATGTACGGCAGGAACCAACCAACCCCGAACCTGCAGCGGCTCGCCGATGCCGGGGCCCTTTTCACCAGCGCCTACTGCAGCTCGGCCATGTGTACCCCCAGCCGTTACACCCTCCTTACGGGGAATTTCGCCGGAAGATGCCAGGCGGATGATTTCCTGAGAAATAATCCCCTTTCGGATCCCTATACCATCGCCTGGAACACCCACCTTTCCGAAAAGGATACAACCCTGGCCGAGTACCTGAATGAAGCCGGCTATTACACGGGGTTCGTGGGAAAATACCACCTGGGAGGGGACGGGAAACCATCCAGCTTTCCCCGGCTCGGGAAGGGGGTTGATCCCTATGCCCCGGGGGTGGACTCGAGCCTGAAGGCTTATCAGCGAGACCTGCAGGAACAGGTGAAAAGGGTTGGTGGATTTGATTTTGCCGCCAGCGTGCTGTGGGCCAACTACGAGCAAAACCCGATCCCGGACCAGTGTTTTCACAATTTCGAGTGGATGACCCGGGGGGCCATCGATTTTCTGGAAAGCGCGGGCGACAGGCCCTTCTTTCTATACTCGGCCACCACCGCGCTGCATGGTCCCCCGCATCATAGGGCCCTGGAACTGGATGCGCACGTGACGCCGGGGGGATTGCTGGAGGACCCGGCGGCGTATCATCCTTCCCGGTCAGCACTGAAGCAACGACTTTTAAACGATGGTTTTCAGATCAACCATCACAACGTCGGCCTGGCCATGCTGGACGATCACGTGGCGGCTGTCCTGGGCAAACTGGAGGAACTGGGCAAGGCCGGGAATACCCTGGTGATCTTTCTATCCGATCACGGGGTGGAACCGGGTAAAGCATCCTGTTACGAGGTCGGGTTGAAGATCCCTATGGCAGTGAGATGGCCGGGGGTCGTGGCACCGGGCACCAGGATTGAACAGCGCACGCAGATCGTCGATCTGTTGCCCACGATCCTGGAGGCAGCCGGCGTTCCCCTGGAGGGCGTGCGGGTGGATGGCATCAGTTTTTTCGGGGCGCTGCAGGGAGAAAGAGGTGGAGGACGCCAGTATCTCTATTTTGAGAACGGGTATTCCAGGGCCGTGTCCGACGGGACCTACAAGTACATGACCCTCCGTTACCCTGAACGGATCATCAGGGACATGCAAAACGGGGCCTACGAGTACGCCCCGAACCACCTGGATTTTCCCATGCAAGCCAACGCGCAGGTGGCCATTATCTACCACCCGCACTATTTCGATCAGGACCAGCTGTACAACACCGGGGAGGACTACTGGGAGCAGCATAACCTGATCAATGACCCGCGATATGCTGAAAAAGCAACTGAGTTGCGGGAGCAGATGACGCTGCAGCTTCAGAAATTTGACCATCCCTATCCCCTGGAGAGGCAGGAATACCTCGAAACAGAGGAATTCGGGGCGCTGGTTCAGAAGACCTATGACCTGGGAACGGATTTCATCTACTGGTGGGACCCGGAAAACCGGGAGTTGCCTCCCGGGAATCAATGAAAAGAGACGATGCCAATGATTGATTGCATGCTCAGGTACGGCGCGCTTTTTCTCCTTCTTTCCATGCCGGTCAGGGGATGCTCGGAAGATCAGGTGAAAGTAGGCATGTGGGACCGGTATGAGGGGTCCGTGTTAAACCGGACCAGGTATGACGATCCCTATCGCGACGTGGTACTGAACGTGACCTGGGAGGCTCCCTCGGGCAGGAAGATGTCGGTCCCGGGCTTTTACGACGGGCAAGAGACCTGGAAATTCAGGTTCATGCCCGTTGAAACAGGCACATGGACTTACGAGGCCTGGTTCTCTGACGGGTCGGGACGGGCTGGTGGAAAGATCCTCTGTACTGGATCAACAAACCAGGGCATGATCGTACCGGACCCGGTCAATCCAAACTGGTTTGGATTCACCGGCGGTCAGCACGGTATGGTGAGAGGTTTCCACGTCGGGGATTGTTTTTTCGCTGACAACTGGGATGACCCGGCCAACGAATGCGACGGCAACAGGAGATCCCTGTTCCTGAACTGGCTGCAGGAGCAAGGGTACAATATGCTATCCATAGCCAGCCACTATTTGAACCGGGACCAGGAAAGCAGGGGTGCCGGATGGGATACCCCTGACCTGTGGCCATTGGATTACCTGGAATACCGGAAGATGGAAGCGATCCTGGATGATCTGGCCGGGAGGGGGATCCACGTGTACCCCTTCGCGGGATTCTTCGGGAAATCATCTGATTTCCCGCTGGTACATGCAGAGCAGGAGCTATACATCAGGTACACCCTGGCCAGGATCGGGGCTTATGATAACCTGCTGTACAACGTGGCGGGACCCGAGCCCAGGGCATCGGGCCGGAACGGGGGGGAATCCTACCGGCATGCCATGTCGGAGGAGGATATCGGGAGACTCGGGCAGCTGATCATGAAGCATGACCCTTACGGGCACATGATCACGGTGCATAACCGGCCCAACGATACCATGCACGGGTCGAGCAAATGGCTTTCATTCCAGAGCCTCCAGGGTGCGAAAGGCACCGACCTCGATGAAGTATACCGGTTCCTGCTGGAGCGGCACGAGCAGGGAAAACCCACCTATGCCCAGGAGGTATTCTGGCCCGGGAACTACTTGCACAATGACGGGAATCCCTTCACCAGGGATGAGATCAGGCGGAAAGGAATCGTGATGATCATGGCCCAGTCGGCCATTAATTTTGGCGATATGGAGGGGAACTCTTCATCGGGATTTTCAGGCATTCCTGAACCTGACCGGGTTCATCAGGAGTGGCATGACCTGATGCACCGGGTATGGGATCTGTTTGATTCCACGGCCTATTACCTGATGGACCCTGCCCCGGATCTTGTATCCAACGGTTTTTGCCTTGCAAACCCGGGGAACATGTACATGGTATACCTGCCTGATGGAGGTCAGGTGGAGGTGGCGCTGAACAGGGATCTTCCGTTTGAGGTCACCTGGCTGGACACCGGAAACATGAAGGACCGCGTACCGGGAGGGATTACCTGGGGGAAAACGCGTTTCACTTCTCCCCGGGAGGGCGAGTGGATGCTTGTCCTGCAGGGATCGCCGGGAAAATAGACCGTGCATCGGCTGGCAACTCACGCCTGACCTGCCAGGTAATCCATGAACCGGAACATCAGCGCCTGGTTCTCCTGGAAATCCTGTTTCTCGTTCAGGATCTCCCGTTCATGTTGGATGTATGGTCCTTCAACCAGTTCATCCCGGCAGTTGTCCACCATCGCGCTGACATTTTCGGGAGTCACTTCCAGGTGGAACTGCAAGGCAATGACCCTGCCGTGATAAATGAATCCCTGGTTGGGGAAAGCTTTTGTGCCCGCGATCCGGTCCGCTCCTTCAGGAATATGAAAAGTATCTCCGTGCCAGTGGAACACCTTCCGGCTCCGGGGCAGTTCTTTACAGATCCTGTAACCTCCCAGGCAGGGCAGGAACTGCAGGGTATGCCACCCGATCTCCCTGTATTTTCCCGGGAAAACTTCGGCTCCCAGGGCGGTGGCTATGATCTGGGCACCCAGGCATATTCCCAGTACCGGCCTCCCGGAAACGATATAACCCGCCACCCAGTCAATTTCCTCCTGCATCCAGGGATGGACATGGAAATCAAACACCTTCATGGGGCCGCCCATGACCACCAGGAGATCCAGTGTGCCAGTCCCGGGCAGCGAATCTCCCTGGTAGAATCTGGTGTATTCCATCGTGTGTCCGTGTGCTTCAGCCCAGGTGGCAATAACCCCGGGTTCCTCGTAGGGCACATGCATGAAACAACCTATTTTCAGCGATTCCCCCATCAGCATCACTCTTTTCTGAACCGGTACAACAGTTCACGGACCAGTTCGATGCTCTCGATGTAATAGGATGCCTTGGTAGTCTTGGTACCCACCTTGATGGAATATGCCCCCTCGGGCATGGCTTCAAAAGTATACTCATCGGTCCAGTCGTCCCCGACAGCCAGGATGAAATCATAATGGTTGTCACCCATCTTGTGCAGGGCAGCCCGTCCCTTGTTTATCCCCGAGTGCTTGATCTCCAGCACTTTATCTCCGTCCATAATCTCCAGGTTCAGGTTCGATATCATGGTGCGGAGTTCATCCTTCAATTCCCAAGCCCGCTGGAGTCCCAGGTCCGGGTCGGACTTCCGGTAGTGCCAGACCAGGGAAAAGTTCTTGTGCTCGATAAAACTTCTGGGCGTGTGGTCCACGTAATACTCCAGCAACGGCTGTACCGACTTTTTCCACTCCTTGTTGACCTGTTCCATCATGTGCCATTCCCCACCAGGTTCCCTGAGCCATACCCCGTGCTCGGCCACGAAATGGATCTTCCATGAGTTGTCAAACCACCTGCCCAGGGTCTCCTTATCCCTCCCGCTGATGATTACCACCGTATTATGGGCATCCTGGGAAAGCTCCCGGAGGATGTCATACAGCTGTTCATCTGGTTTCGCGTCCTCGGGATCCTTTTTGAACCAGGAGAGTGTACCGTCATAATCCAGGAAGAGGATGCGCTGCCTGGTTTTGGCGTAGGTCGCCACGATCTGCTTCATCCTGGTAATATTGATCTTGCGGGTGAGGGTGAATTCCTGGATCTCCTTGACCCCCTCCAGGCTTTTGATGAACTCGTTGGCCCACCGTTCTACCGTGTAACGCTGGAGACGCTGCATCATCACCTTGTTCCGGCGGACCTGTTCCTCACCGGGCATTTCAATAGCTTCCCGGATGGCCTCGGTAATCTCGTCCAGGTTGTTCGGGTTCACGAGCAGTGCCTCGTGAAGCTCCTTGGATGCCCCGGCCAGCTCGCTCAGGATCAGGACACCCTCCCCGTCATGCCTGGATGCCAGGAACTCTTTAGACACCAGGTTCATGCCATCACGGAGCGGCAGGATCAGGCCGATATCAGACAACGAGTAAAGCTCGATCCGCTCGTCCATGGTGAAGGTCTGGTTCAGGTACCTGACAGGTGTCCAGTTGATGGTGCCGTAGTTCCCGTTCACGCGTCCAACCAGTTCATCCACCTGGCTTTTCAGGTTGAAGAAGGACTGGCTGGTCTCCCCGGAAGGGACCGCCTGAACAATCAGGCTGACCCTCTCCTGGTATTCCGGGTAGGTCTGCAGGAACCTCTCGAATGCCCTGATGCGTTGGGGGATCCCCTTGGTATAATCGAGCTTGTCAATGGAGATGATCAGTTTTTCCAGTTTCCCGGATCTCTTGAACTGAGCCATCTCCTGCTGGATCACGGAGGGTTTCGCTCGTTCACCGTGAATGGCAAGGGCCTTGTTGCGGAACCTGTCGTAGTTGATTCCCTTGGGAAATACATCCACCTTCAAGGTGCGCTCTCCCAGGGAGATCCTGTTGAAGACCGAATCCACCCCCATCAGCCTCCTCACGGAACTCATGAAGTGCCGGACATAATCGTAGATCTGGAAACCGATCAAATCGGCGCCCAGCATACCCTCGATCAGCTCGTGACGCCACGGGAGCAGCCTGAATATCTCGTAGGAGGGGAATGGTACGTGGCTGAAAAGCCCGATGGAGACTCCCGGGCATTGTTCCCTGATCATCCTGGGAAGCATCATCAGGTGGTAATCATGTACCCAGATGATGTCGCCCTCGTTGAGGATGGGCAGGATCTGGTCGGCGAACATCCGGTTGATCTTCACGTAGGCTTTCCAGGACACCTCACTGTAGGTCACGTTTTCCGTGAAGTAATGGAACAACGGCCACAGCGTGTTACGGGCAAATCCATGGAAATAGAGGTTCCTGTCGTGCATCCGGGGGAGCACGGGGATGCAATTGAACGGTTCAAGCTGGTACGCCAGCTTCTTGGCCTCCTTCGGGGTAAAATCATGATTCTCGAAATCGGTAAGGCCTACCCAGATGGGTTGAAACGCCTCGTAAAAATTCTGAAGCCCGGAGATGGTTTGTTCGTCGGTCTTCTCGATCGCGTAATGCTCATCCTGCCATTTGATATCCACGGGAAGAAGATGCGAAGCGAGAATGAGCCTTTTCATGGAAGGGTTTTTTACGTACAATCATTTGAAAGCTTCTATAAATTTAGATACCTTGATGACCAATACCAAATAATTCGATTTCGCGTATGGCTTTTTCTCCCCGGTTTGGCGCTGTCGTGTTTGATCTGGATGGCGTGATCACGAAAACTGCCCTGGTGCATGCTGCCGCCTGGAAAAAGATGTTTGACGAGTACCTGAGATCCCGGGAGGAACGGTTCGGGGAAGCTTTCAGGGAATTCACCCACGCGGGGGATTACCTTCCCTACGTGGATGGCAAGCCCCGGTACAAGGGTGTGGCCTCTTTCCTTGAGTCCAGGGGCATCGATATTCCCCA
>Ga0272442_10011837_pt1 | contig 10604 bp, 9 predicted proteins | sample SSMForm2O_FD_200262 | JGI IMG/M metagenome (GOLD analysis project Ga0272442, IMG submission 200262) | Marine sediment archaeal communities from Little Sippewissett salt marsh, Falmouth, MA, United States - SSM-Form-2O | ecosystem: Environmental > Aquatic > Marine > Wetlands > Sediment ... | reverse complement strand
TTCCGCTGGAACGTCTCCGGCACGTACATGCAGGCGATCCCGCGGATCTTCTCGACCGACGCCGCCGGCCGCGACGAGCGCGAGTTCCTCACCGAGTACTTCCCCGACATGCCCACGCTCGCGACGGCGATCTTCCTGAAGGGCTACCAGTGGCCGTTCGACGCCGAGCGGATCGTCGGGCACGGTTCGTCGCTGATCGACATGGCCGTGCATCAGGAGACGGTCGTCCGCGGGCGGCGCGTGTGGATGGACTTCCGGGCGAACCCCGTCGGCCCGGCGGGCGAGGCCGACGGCGACTGGGAAGAGTTCCACCGGAACCGCCTCGGCGACGAGGCCGTGGCGTATCTGGACAAGACAGGCGCCTTGCAGGCGACGCCGATCGAGCGCCTGCGGCACATGAACCCGCCAGCCGTCGAGATCTACGCCGAGCACGGCATCGACCTCACGCGCGAGCCGCTGGAAATCGCCCTCTGCGCCCAGCACATGAACGGCGGCTTCGCCGTGGACAAATGGTGGCGAGGCAGCATCCCCGGCGTGCACGTCATCGGCGAGATGGCCGGCACGCACGGCGTGAAGCGCCCCGGCGGCTCGGCGCTCAACGCCGGCCAAGTCGGTGCGATGCGGGCGGCCGAGTTCATCGCAAACGCACGCCCGGCGGAGGCGCCCGACACCGCGCACGCGGCCGAGCGGTTCGCCGCCCACGAGCAGGCAAGCCCCCTGTTCGCGGCGGCCGGCGGCGGCGCGAAGGACACGCAGGCCCCCGCGCCAAGCGAGGCGATGGCGGAGATTCGCGAGCGCATGACGCGATTCGGCGCTCACCTGCGTTCGGAGGCGGGCGTGCGGGACGCGCTCGAAGCGGCCGTCGCGCAATACCGCCAGCTGGTCGGGGGCGGGCTGCGGATCGACTCGCCCCGTGAGCGTCCGGCGGCCGTCGCGGCCGTCCAGCAGTGCCTCACGCACGCCGCCATCCTGCACGCAATCGCCGCCCTGCTGGAGCGCGGCGGCGGCAGCCGCGGCAGCTACTGCGTCCTCGACGACGCCGGCATCGAGATGCATCCGCGGCTCATCGACCCCTCCACGCACGCCCCCTACCGCTTCCGGCCGGAGAACGAGACCCTGCGCCGCGAAATCCTCCACCTGCGCCTCGACCCCTCGGCCGGCCCGGCCGCGGCGGCGTTCACCGTCCGCGTCGAACCTCCGCGCCCCATCCCCCACCGCGACGCGGCCTTCGAAGTCGCCTGGGCCGACTTCCGCGCGGGACGAATCTACGAGATCTAGCCGTCGCTCACTGCGCGATGCGGAGTGGATGTGTGAGAGGCCCCGGGAAGACATCCGGTCCGAGGTGGAGAGGAGCCCTAGGCCCCAGTCGCACTCATGTCGGTATTCGCCAGAACTTTCTGCGCCGGCGAACGTTTCATTCGTCATATTGCGAAGCCCGGATCCAGTGATTCGCGCCCCGCACACGGCTTCGCCAAGCAAGGCCACCAAGCTGCCACGAGGAGAACCCCCATGAAGCATCGGCCCCCGGCGAGTCTGACCATCGCGGCTCTTGCCCTCTTTGCCTCGTCGACGGTCGCGCGCGCCGGTCTGCACGGACCGCCACCGATGGAGACCAGCGCACCCGCCCCCACCGACCACGACACGCCGGCGCACGCTCCCGACTTCCAGAACAAGAAGCTCTGGCCACATTTCACGGGGAAGGAGGAGTACGCCAGGCAGGAATGGCCGAAGGCGCGGCTGCTCGTGTGGTCGGGCGGACACGGCAAGTGGACCGACGCCGGCAAATGGCTGGAGAACGGCAAGCCGGCGGAGACCCCCCCGGACCGCAACACCGATGTGATCCTGCCCGCCGCCGATACGTTCTACGCCGTGAAGGCGGCCAAGTGCCATGTACGCCATGTCACCGTGGGCCGCAACGGCAGCATTGAGGCCGGCAAGGGCGGCCCTGCCAACCACTTCAACATCTGGGGCAACTGCTGGATCAAGGAAGGCGGGCGCATCTTCTTCATCAGCCCGGTGGGCGTGTGGAACACGTTCGTCCGCCGCGACGGCGCCCTGAAGCCCCCGCCGAAGAAGGACGGCCTGCCGCCGTTCGACTACGGCATCGGCGACAAGATGACCATCACGAAGTACCGGGGCGCATCGGTGGAGTTCCTCGGCGTGGTGGGCACGTGCGACGAGGTGTACGTGGCCGCGGGCAAGACGATCATCGGCCCGTACAGCGAGTTCCGCTACAACGCCAAAACGAACAACGGCATCTTCGAAGTGCACGACGGGGCGACGCTGGAGATGCAGTCCGGCTCATCGCTGACGATCGACCGGGGCACCGTGCACCGCAGCGTGTCGGTATACCCGGGCGGCACGTTGCAGGCCGGCTCGCCGGACCGTCCGATCTCGAAGGACGCGATTATCCGCCTGCATACCAGCGGCGGGCCGGGCTTCATCTGTTGCACGCGCGCCAAGATGCGCGTGTACAGCCAGGACCCGACCAAGGCCCGGCTCGTGTTCACCTCCCGCACTCCCAAGAAAACGTTGACGGGTGGCGCACGCGGCATCATCGCGACCATCGGCGGGGATGTCGAACTCAACGGCGTCGTGTTCGACTACTTCGGCAAGGGCGGCGTGCAGCTCACCGACATGGCCATGCGCCGCCAATGGAAGAACGTCACCCTCGGGCCCCACAATTCGGTCAAGGGCGAGGAGATCTTCGCCCAGGCCGGGGGCGCGAGCTACAACCGCGCCTCCAAGTTCCGCATCTACATCAAGCCGGCCCTGGGGATGATGAAGAAGTTCGAGGACACCGAGCGCAAGCCAGGAGAGGAGTAGCTTCCCTGCGAACCGTTCAGCGAACCAGGGGGAACCGGGGGGACTCAAAGGTGTGGGCTTCGGGCTTCCCCGGGAACGGTGGGCGCGCCGGAGGGCAGAATGGCCCTCAGGAAGGAGCCTTGGATGGCGCGACGGGAGTTCACACGGGAGTTCAAGGTCTCCGCGGTCAAGCTGGTCACGGAACAGGACCGTATGCCGTCCGAAGCGGGACGAAACCTGGGCGTCGATCCGGCAGATAGGGATCCCGCTCCCTGACGGTCGCGGCTCGCCCCCGGGGGCCACCCCCGTTCGTCCCATTCGTGAAATCTCCAGGGGACAGGTTCGTGGACAGTACTATCTGGGGCATCTCCGGAATCCGCGGTTACTCGCCGGACACGCCCGGTAGAATCGCCCCCGGAGGCCGGACGAATGCATGGGGTGAAAGTGCTGGCGCTGGCGGTTGGGCTGGGCATGGACGCGATGAGCGTCTGCATGGCCGTGGGCGTGCGCTGGCACGGCCGGCGGCAGCGGCGGCGCCTAGCGGCGCACATGGGGCTGTTCCAGTTCGCCATGCCGGTGGCGGGGTACTTCCTCGGCCGGCCGCTTGCGGCCGGACTCGCGGGCGTGGGACACTGGGTAGCCGCCGTTCTCGTCTTCGCCGTCGGCGTCAAGATGCTCTTCGAGGCCCTGCGTTCGCATCCCGGCGCCGTCGCGGAGGGGGCCGAGCACGCGGCCGAGGAAGCGCTGCACCTTCACCCGAGGGACCCGACCCGCGGCTGGTCGCTGATCGGGCTGTCCGTCGCGACGAGCATCGACGCCCTGGTGGCCGGCTTCTCGATGGGGCTCAAGGGCACCGGCGGCATCTGGTGGTCCAGCCTGGTGATCGGCGTGGCGGCGGGCGCGATGGCGCTGGCGGGCGTCGCCATCGGGCGGCGCGCGGGGCGGGCCTTCGGCAAGGCGGCGGAGATCGCCGGGGCGGTGGTGCTGATGGGCCTGGGCGTCAGCTTCGTCTGGCTCTGACGCCCCGCCGCGCGAGCAGCGCGCCCGCGCCCAGCAGGACCAGCGCGGCCGACGCGGGCTCGGGCACGTCCGGCCCGCGCGGCGGGTCGGGCTCGCCCGGGTCGGACGGACCGTCGTCGAGCCCCGCCGGCCAGTACGTGCCGCCCTCGGGTGGCACCCATCCGGTGTCGAGCGAGGCGTTGACCACGATGTCGGTCGCCAGCAGCCCGCCCATCCCGATTCGGACGTTCTTGCGCCAGTGGGCGAAGTGCAGCACGACATAGCCGAGCGGGTTAACGTCTTCGGTCCGCGTGTCCACCCAGCCGTCCTTATCAATGTCAACATACGTGCCGCGGTAGGTCAGGACCTTCCGGACGGGGTTTTCGCTGAAGCGGTGAAGCGGCACGTAGCGGCCGCCGGCGAGAGGCGCAGCAGACGGGGCCGGCTCCCCGTGGATCATGGTGGCGTGGGCGGCGACGGCCGGGATGGCCGCGGCGAGCAGTGCGAGGTACATGCGAGGCATCCTGTATCTCCTCCGGTCGGCGCCCGGCTCAGGGCTGTAGCCCGGGCACATCGATCGCGCCCGGACGGCGGAACTCTCTGGTGAACCGAACCACTCATAGGAGAAGATACGATGCGAAACGGGGCGGGGCGCATCCGGGCGGGCGAGCATGCCCGCTAAGTGATGTGGACAGCGTTGCCCTCGATGTGCAGCCGGCCCGCCGCGAACAGGCGAATGGCCTCGGGATACGCCTCGCACTCCTGCGCGAACACGCGGGCCGCCAGCGTGTCGGGGTCGTCCCCCTCCTCCACCGCCACGCACCGCTGCACGATGATCGGCCCGCTGTCGTACTCGCTCGTGGCGAAATGCACCGTGCAGCCGGACACCTTGCAGCCCGCGGCCAACACCGCCTCGTGCACGCGTTCGCCGTACATGCCCTTGCCGCCGAACATCGGCAGCAGCGCCGGGTGGATGTTCATCACGCGGCCGCGGTAACGTTCGGGGATCTGCCACAGCGACAGGAAGCCGCCCTGAACCACGAGGTCCACGGCGGCCGTCTCGAGCCACCGCGCGATGGCCGTCGAGTAGCCGGGCGTGTCGGCAACGCCGTCGTGCACAAACGACTTGTACGGAACGAGATGCACGTCGAGGCCGGCCTGCTCGCATCGCTCGATGCCGCTGCATTCGCGCGAGGCGATGACGGTGACGAGTTCGGCGTTCAGCCGCCCGTCCTCGATGCGGTCGAGCAGGTTGAGCAGCGTGCGCCCGCCGCCGGAGATCAGCCCCCCGAGGCGGGTCGGTTTGGCGCTTCCGGGGTCCATGGCCCGGCATTATACCGGCCGCCGTGCCCGGCGACAGCCTGCAGAAAAACGGGACTTCGGGATCCGCGGACCGTTTACTTACAATGATGGCCATGAAGCATGCGGGATTCATTCTCGGCTGGGGCTCAGTGCTCGCGGCAACGCTTCCGGCTGCGGCGGCGGGACGCATCGACGACGCCTGGCTCAGCGAGGCCATCCTCGCCGAGCTTGAGCAAACGGCGACACCGGAAGCCGCCCGGCTCGGGCCGGCGCGCTATGAGCAGCTCGGCGAGCGGGTCCGCGACGCCCTGCTTGACCGGATCGCCCTGGGTCCGCTCGGCGATCTGGCGGCTGTCAACGACGCCGTGTATGTCCTGCGTTCCTGCCGCCACCTGCCGCGGGTCGAGGAACTCGACGGCGGCCCGGCGCTGGCCGACTGGCTCATCGCGCACACCGGCGTGGCCCGCGTGCTGTTCCGCGCCCTGCCCGACGACGACAAACGGGCCGGCGAGTCGCTGGCGACGTTCAAGGAGCTGTTCGACGCGGAGCCGCAAGCGGTCGAGGCGTATCCGAACCTGGCGGCCGCGTTCGTCACGTCCCGGCCGCACGGGCGCTACGCGAAGCAGCCCGATCCGTGCTCGCTACTCGACGCCTTCCGGTACTACACGCGGTCGGGCGCGTCGTTCCGATACGACCTGAAGACCATGCCGTTCGGCCTGGCCCGCCACCTGGCGGACTCGCGGCTGAGCCTGGCGGAGCGGCAATGGGCCGCGCAGCAGTACGCCCGGCACCCCAACCCGGCGCGGGCGTACTTCGACCTGCGGTACGACATCGAACACCTGCGCAAAGGGAGCCCCAAGCGGATCGCGGCCCTCGACTACACGCTGCCGAACCTCCGCAAGGTCGGCGGCGTGTGCATCGACCAGGCGTATTACGCGGAGCAGGTGTGCAAATCGCTGGGGATCCCGGCGACGATCGTGGTCGGTCGAGGCCGCGGGGGCGTGGGGCATGCGTGGTTCGCGTGCCTTCGCGTCACGCACGCCGGGCGGCTGGCGGAGTGGGACTGCCGCACCGGGCGTTACGAGGCGCACAAGTACTACACCGGACAGGTGGTCAACCCGGCAACCGGCGAGACGCTGCTCGACTCGGAGTTGATGCTGACGGGCAAGAGCACGTTCCTGCCGTTTGAGAAGCGCGAGGGCGCGGCCTCGGCCGAGGTGCTCGCACGTTTGGCGGACCGGGCCGCCCAGGACGCTCCTGAACGCGACTTGGCCGCGCTGCGGGCGCTCTCCGAGGAGCACCCGCCGAAGGACGAGCGGGAGGCGGCCGGTCGCGGCCTCGGGCCCGAGCCGGCGCCGCGCACGCGGAAGTCCGACTCGGCCGTCGTCCGCGAACTCATTGAGTTGTCGCTGCGGTGCAATCTCGTCTATCGCCCGGCGTGGGAGCTAATCATCGCGCTTCGCGAGGCCGGCCGCCTGCCCGCGGCGGACCTCGACCACTTCTTCGGCGTCCTCATCCGCGAGACCGGCCGCGAGTTCCCCGAGTATAGCTGCGACATGGTCCTCCGCGTGATCCCCACGCTGGACGACCCGAAGCACCGCATCCGGATGTACACGAGCGCCGCGGGTTCGTACGGCCAGCGGCCGGACCTTCGGGGACGAATCCTGATGGCCCTGGGAGATGAGTTCGCCGGAGTCGGCGACCATGTTTCGGCGGTAAAGGCGTACCAGCAGGCGGCGGAGGCGAGCATCCAGGTGCCGCAGGTCGTCACGGCCGCCACGCGCAAGGGCGAGGACCTGCTGCTGCAGAATGGGCGACTGGACGCGGCGGTCGCGATGTACCAGCGGCTGTTCCAACGGGCGCCGCGAACGGGGCGGCTGGCGGGGGCATTCCAGTCGCAGACGACGAAGCAGATTCTGGGCGAGCGTCTGGTGGCGCTGCTTCGGCAGGCGGGCAAGGAGCGCGACGCCCGCCGCGTAGAGGCCATGCTGCCCCAGCGCCCAACGCAATAGGCTGGCCGCACGTACGGCAGATCCCGCAGAGGACATCGGCCTTCGGGGGGCGCCCGGCCGCGTCCTTCGCCCGTCTCCGCGACCCACGACGCGATGCAAAGGAGCTATCGGAATGAGAATGGCCGTCCTGGATGGCAAGGCGGTGGTGGGGGACGATCTGAGCTGGTCGGCGCTCGAGGAATTCGGCGCCGTGGACGTATACGACGCCACGCCGCCGGAGCTGGTCGTGCCCCGCGGCGAGCCGGCTGAGGCGCTCATCATCAACAAGGTCGTCCTCGACGCCGACACGCTCGCCCACCTGCCGAGGCTCCAATACGTCGGCGTAACCGCGACGGGCTACAACGTGGTGGATGTTTCGGCCGCCCGCGAGCGCGGCCTTGTCGTCACCAATGTTCCCACGTACGGCACCGACTCCGTCGCGCAGCTCGTCTTCGCACTGCTGCTGGAGCTTTGCCACCGCGTCGGCCACCACGCGCAGACCGTCCGCGACGGACGCTGGGGCGCGAGCGAGCACTTCTGCTACTGGAACTTCCCGCTCGTCGAACTGGCGGGCAGGACAATGGGTGTGGTCGGTTACGGCCGCATCGGCCGGCGGACAGCCGACATCGCGAGGGCATTCGGCATGCGCGTCACCGCCCACGACGTTCGGCCGGAGGCGATGACGGCGGACGGCGTGACGGCCGTGGGGCTGCCCGCACTTTTCGAGCAAAGCGACGTGGTCAGCCTGCACTGCCCGCTGACCGCGGACAACAGGGCGTTCGTCAACGCCGACCTGCTCCGGCGAATGAAACCGACGGCGTTCCTGATCAACACGGCCCGGGGACAGCTCGTGAACGAAGCGGACCTCGCATCCGCGCTCAACGAGGGCCGAATCGCCGGCGCCGGCCTCGACGTGCTCGACGGCGAGCCGCCGCGACCGGACAACCCGCTGCTGACGGCGCGGAACTGCTTCACCACGCCGCACATCGCGTGGGCGACGCGCGCATCGCGCCGGCGCTTGCTCGACGCCACCGTCGCCAACCTGCGCGCCTTCCTCACCGGCGCCCCGCAGAATGTCGTGTCGTGAAACCGGGGGCCTCCCGGGGAATGGACAAGGGACGGCTGAGCCGCTAGCGTAGCCGACTACCATGCCAGGAAAACGCCCAAACATCCTGATCATCCTGACAGATCAACTCCGGCGCGATGCGCTCGCCTGCTACGGCGACCCGAACGTCCGCACGCCGAACCTCGACGCTCTGGCCGCGGGCGGCGTGCGGTTCACGCAGGCCTGCTCGACGTACCCGATCTGTCAGCCGTTCCGCTTCACGCTGATGACCGGCGAGTACGCACACACGCGCAACGTCTTCAGTGTCGGCTGGGGAATGAGCCCGGCCGAGCGAACGCTCGCCGATGAGTTCAACGAGGCCGGCTACCACACGGTGTACGTCGGCAAGTGGCACTTGTGCGGGCACATCGCGGCCCCGCCAACCCAGCCCGGCCTGCCGGGCTACCATCGCGTACCGCGGAGATACCAGGGCCGCTGGCAGAAGTGGCTCGGCTTCGAGGTCTGCAACAACCACTTCAACACGTTCTACTACGAGGACGATGATCTCACGCCCCGCCGCGTGCCAGGCTTCCAGACGGACGGGCTGTTCGACCTGGCGATGGGCTATCTCCGAAACGGGCGGCCAAAAGACCGCCCGTTCTGTTGCGTTCTGAGTGTGGAGCCCCCGCATTTCCCTTACGAGGCGCCGGAAGAACTCGCGGCCGCGTGGAAAGGCCGCGAGATCGAGCTGCCGCCCAACTACATGGCGCCCGATGAGTACCCCGTGCCGCTCCAGACCGGCGTGGATGAAGAGCATCACCTCACGCCCGAGCGGCGGCGGCTCTACTACGCGATGGTCGAGAACCTCGACGCGAACGTCGGGCGGATGATGGACTTCCTCCGGGCCGAGCGGCTCGACGAGAACACGACCGTGATGTTCGTCAGCGATCACGGCGAGATGGGCGGGGCGCACCACATCGACGCGTACCTCAAGCAGTATCCGTTCGAGGAGTCGGTGGGCATTCCGCTGATCGTCGCAGGGGCGGGCGCGCCGCAACCGGGCGCGGTCATCGACGAGCCCGTCGCCTGCGAGGATCTGTTCCCCACGCTGCTGGGGCTGGCGGGGCTGCCGGGCCGTCCGGATCTGCCGGGCACGGACGTGACGTCGCTGGTTCGCGGCGATCACGACCGGCTTCACCGCGAGGGTGTACTGCTGGAATTCGTGCATGACCCGCGCGCCAAGTCGCCCTTCCACGAGCGCCAGTGGCGGGCCTGGCGCGACCGGCGGTGGAAGTACAGCGTGCTGGGGCCGCGTCGGGACGCCGCCCGGCCGTGGCAGCTTTTCGACCTCATCGAAGACCCGTACGAAATGCACAACCGCATCGACGACCCCGCCTGCCGCGAGCGCGCCGCCCGATGCCACCGCCTGCTGCGGGATCGAATGGCCGAGACGGACGATCCGTTCCTGCTCGGCCCGGCCTTCGGCTGCGACGGGCTGAACCTGTGGCCGGAGGGAACCGTCTAGCACGCTCGCCCCGGTTGGCAGGCACGCCCGCTTCTCCGGGGATTCTCAGTCGTGAACGGGCACCGTCGCCGCAGCCGAAAGTAGCTCGCCATCCACGATGAGCGCGAGGGCGAACGTGGCCTCGGGGGCGGATAGCAGGTCCGCGACCTCAGCGAACCGCAGCTTCACCACCAGGTTGCCGCGCGAATCGGAGTAGATCAAGGACGGATCAACGTCCGTCCCGTCGATCGCCACGCCCACATCATCCACCGCGGCCAGTTCCACTTCCGTGTGAATGGTGATCCACGGCAGCGGGGCGCTCTTCACGATCACGGCCGGGGCAACGTAGATCGCGAAGTCGCCCGCGCCCGGATCCTTGCCCTGTCGTGCGGATAGCGCGGGCACAGCGACAACCGCCAGCACAGCCGCCAGACCCACCGTCCTCCAACATAGCTTCGTCCGGTCACTCATCGTGTCGTTCCTTCCGTTGGGGACCACTGAACCCGGGCGAGGCAACGTTCGCCTGCCGCGGACGGATGCACTATCGGCTCCATCTTCGGCTGCCGCTATCCGGGTTAGTACGCAGTTACGGCAAACCCCCAGACCATCCCGCGGGGCATGGCGATTTCCAGCGGAACTGGCGGGGGCGAAGCGGGGTTTGTAGGATGAGCAGGCCGGCCGGCGCGCGGCCGGTGCCATCCTCAGACCAACACGTTCCCTGGGAAACGCAAATGGTTGACGAAACGACGAAACCAGAAGTCACGGCGGACGATGAGCAGGCGGTGGACCAGCTTCGCGAGGCGCATCAGAAGATCCTCGGCGAACTGCGGAAGGTCATCGTGGGGATGGACGAAGTCATCGACGAGGTGATGATTGCGATTTTCTCGCGGGGCCACGCCCTGCTGGTGGGCGTGCCAGGACTGGCCAAGACGCTGCTCATCAGCTCGCTCGCCCAAGC
>Ga0272442_10011836_pt1 | contig 10606 bp, 10 predicted proteins | sample SSMForm2O_FD_200262 | JGI IMG/M metagenome (GOLD analysis project Ga0272442, IMG submission 200262) | Marine sediment archaeal communities from Little Sippewissett salt marsh, Falmouth, MA, United States - SSM-Form-2O | ecosystem: Environmental > Aquatic > Marine > Wetlands > Sediment ... | reverse complement strand
AGACGGTGCACGATGTGGGCGTTGACGCGCCGTGGCTGATGCTGACGGACCTCTCCGCGATTCACGATGGCGGGCGGTTCTGGTGCGAAGTGAGCTACGACGGGGCCGCGTATGTGTCGAACACGGCCACGCTCGCCGTACGGCCGCCCTTGCTTATCTCGTCGCACCCCGGCAGTGCGTTCGAGACGGCCAACCGCCCCCACACGTTCTCGGTGCAGGCCGACGGCGGGTATCCGCCGCTCTCCTACGCTTGGTGGAAAGACGGCCACGAAATCGCGGGGGCGACCGGCCCCTCTTTCGCGATCGCGAGCTTGCGCACGTCAGACACGGGGGAATACCACGTTGTGGTGTGTGACGCCAATACGGCCGTGGTGACATCGAATACGGCGCTGCTGACCGTCGAGGTGGGTGCGCCGGCGTCGGGCTGGGTGGCCCTCGGCGCTCTATTGGGCTTGGTTGCGGCCTGCGGGGGCGGTAGCCTGCGGCGGCGAGGCTAGGGCGCGCGGTGGACGTCCGGGGGAGACTTCGTACGCAGCGGCCATATTGCCGGGCTGCAGGATCCACGCCGCCAGATCCGTTGCCGAGAACCATGCCGCGTGGTATAGTTTATGTGGAGCGATTTGCGTGGATTCTGGAGAGGACGGTGTAGGGTGATGTGGAAGCTTGTTTCCCTGGCCATTGTGGTGTGGGTCTTGAGCGGGGGGCTGGCCGGCGCGGATACAATTACCTTCGGCGGGCGGACCCTCACGGACGTGTACGTCCGCGAAGGCGGGTCCATGTACTACGTCCAGGTGCCGTCTGAGGGCACGGTGGTGGCCGTTCGCAAGGCGGAGGTCGCCGAGGATGGGGTGGCGTTGTCCGAGGATGCGGACGAACGCGCCGCGCTGTTGGATGAATGGAAGCGCAGCAGGCCCGAATACGACGCGCCATCCCTCGAGTCAAGCGCGGACGTCGCAACGGCCCCGGCCATTGAGCCCGGAGCCTTGGCGCGGCCAAAGGCCGTGCGGGGCAACGTGTTGCGTCTCAAAGGGACGCGGCCGGCGAGCAGCGCGTACGGCCAAGGGGGATACGTGGGCGACGTGCGGCTGCGAGACGTCCCGCTGGGCGATGCCCTGAGAGCGACGTTGCGTCCGATGGGACTGGACTACGCCGTGCAAGACGGATACCTGGTGATTTCGTCTCCGGAGCGTCTTCGTCGCGAGTCCTTCCAGCGGCCACAGACCCGGCACTACGTACTCGGGGGGGCTCTTCAGGAGACGCTGCCGAAGATCGTGTTGAATAGCCCCGGCGGCTATGGCGCGGGGGGGGGCGCGTATGCCCAGAGGCGGTACAGCGGCTACGGCGGCGGCCGGTACGCGGGGGGCTACGGTGGCGGCGGCCGGTACGGCGGCGGCTACGGCGGCGGCTACGGTGGCGGTGGGCGGTCCGGCGGCGGCGCTTACGGCGGCGGCGCTTACGGCGGCGGCGCTTACGGCCGCGGCTACGGTGGCGGTGGCGGCCGGTACGGTGGCGGCTACGGCGGTGGCGGCGGACACTTCTCGAGCATTGTCGAGTTGTTTAGCACCATCGACGACCGCCTCGTGGGCGAGACGCCCGCAACCATCGGCATCGCGGGCATCTCCGGGGCGCAAGAGGGGCGGGGCGGCCCCGATTGGGCCCGGCCCTGAGGGCATCACGTCGGCACGGTGCACATGCCCTGGCGTGGCTGCAAGCGGGTTGGCAAAGCGGCCGGATTTGCCTCTGTAACGCCCTTTGTGGTAAGCTTTACGCTTGGCCAGCGTGCGTCATCACGGCACAAAGGGCTGTCACCCGAGCACGGTTCCGGCGCGGGCGTTTTTGAAGTTCCAACCAGGAGAAGTTTTGTGAAAAAGGGCATCCATCCGGAGTACGGTCCGGCCAAGGTTACCTGCGCATGCGGCAATACGTTTGAGACGCGATCGACCAAGCCGACGATCAACGTCGAGATCTGCTCGAGCTGCCACCCGTTCTTCACAGGTAAGCAGAAGTTCGTGGACAGCGAAGGACGGGTCGAGCGGTTCAAGCGCAGGTACGGTGACAAGATCTGATTGGCCGCGCTATGGAGAAGGTGATGCATGACAAGCTCCTCGCGGTGGTCGAGGAGCATGAGCGTCTGTCGCGCGCCATGGCCACTCAGGAAGTCGCCGCCGATCCCGATGCCTACCGGCGCCACGCCCAAGCCCAAGCCGGGATCGAGGACATCGTGTCGTGCTTCCGGCGTTACCAACTGAGCGAGACGGGAATCGCCGAGGCCGAGGAGATCCTGCGCGAGGAGAGCGATCCGGAACTCCTCGACATGGCGGAGCAGGAGAAGCACGAGCAGCGGGCCGTCCTCGATGCGCTCGAGGGGGAGCTCAAGGTCCTGCTGCTGCCCAAGGATCCCAACGACGCGAAGAACACGATCCTGGAGATCCGTGCGGGCACCGGGGGCGAGGAGGCCGCGTTGTTTGCCGCGGACCTGTACCGCATGTATTCGCGCTTCGCCGAGATCAAGGCCTGGAAGATCGACATGATGAACTCGAACGCCACGGGGCTCGGCGGGTTCAAAGAGGTCGTTTTCAAGGTTAGCGGCGACAACGTGTACAGCCAGCTCAAGTTCGAGGCCGGCGTCCACCGCGTCCAGCGCGTCCCCGAGACCGAGGCGCAGGGCCGTGTGCACACCTCGGCCGTCACGGTGGCCGTGCTGCCCGAAGCCGATCCGGTGGAAGTCGCCCTCGATCCCAATGACCTCGAGTTCGACGTCTACCGCTCGTCGGGGCCGGGCGGCCAGAGTGTAAACACGACCGACTCGGCCGTGCGCGTCACGCACAAACCCACGGGCTTGGTCGTCACGTGCCAGGACGAGAAGTCGCAGCACAAGAACAAGGCCAAGGCGTTGTCGGTCCTGCGGGCGCGGTTGCTGGCCCGGATACGGGCCGAAGAGCACTCCGAGCGTTCCGCCGAACGGCGCAGCCAGGTGGGCAGCGGCGACCGCAGCGAGCGCATCCGCACCTACAACTTCCCCCAGAACCGCGTGACCGACCACCGGATCAACATGACGCTCTACCGCCTGGGCGCCGTGATGGAAGGGGAGTTGCAGGACGTGATCGACGCCTTGGTCGCAGCCGACCGGGCCGCACGCCTGGCCGAGTCGGCGTGACGTCCGACGAGATGAGCCCTCACGCCCCGGCCGTCCTCCCGTTGCGGCCGACCAACGCGCAGCGCATCGCCTTGGCGCAGGAGGGATTGGCGTGGGTGACGGATACGCCGCGCCTCGACGCCGAGATCCTGCTCGCGCGGGCCCTCGATATGCCACGGGCGGCGCTCTTGGCGCGCCTGCACGAGCGCACGGACGTCCCCGGTTTCGACGCCCTGCTCGAGCGACGCCTCACGTACGAGCCGCTGGCCTACATTCTCAGGGAGTGGGAGTTCTACTCGCTTGGCTTCAAGGTCGTGGCCCCGTTGCTGGTGCCTCGACCTGAGACGGAGCACTTGGTCGAGGCCGTGCTCGAGCACGTGGGAGGCGCGTCGGTCCGCGTGCTGGACTGTGGCACAGGGACGGGCTGCGTGGCTGTGGGCATCGCATACAACGCGCCGGGGTGCTGCGTGGTGGCGACGGACGCCAATTCCTTGGCCATCGAAGTGGCCGGCGAAAACGCGGCGCGTCACGGTGTGGCGGAGCGTGTCGAGCTGAGAGTGGGGGACTTTTTCGGCGCCCTGTCCCCGCGCGATGCCCTGTTCGACGTGGTGTGCTCTAATCCCCCCTACGTCGAGGAAGGCGCGTGGCCCGAGTTGTCCCCCGTCATCCGAATGCACGAGGATCCCGCCGCACTGCTCGCTGGCGCCGATGGTCTCGACGTGATTCGTCGTATCGTGCAGGAGGCCCCGCGTTTCCTGCGGCCTGGCGGGCTTCTCGCGTTCGAGATCGGTGAGGGCCAGGCTGCCGGCGTGGCGGACATCCTGGGCCGGCACGGCTATGAGAAGGTCCGGTTTCGACGCGACCTTGCGGGCATCCAGCGTGTCGCTTGCGCTGAGCGGCCCGTTTTCGAGTGCGGCTGAGCCGCCTCGGCAGGGCCGGCTGGGGCTGTCGCGGTGCGCTATTCGACTACACTGTCCCGCGAGTGCTAGGCTGAGGGCTGGTGTTCGGGCGATTTGGCCTCGGAGATCGGGAGAATGCGGATGGCCAAGGAGCCGCTGTATCCCACGGCGGTGCGAGAGATGCCGCAGGAGGACCGGCCGCGCGAGCGGCTGGCCCGCCTTGGCGCGGAGGCGCTGCGCGACGCGGAACTGGTGGCGGTGCTTTTGCGCACGGGCACGCGGGATCTGGGCGCGGTGGCGTTGGCCGAGCAGGTGCTGCGGCACTTCGGGGATCTGCGTGCGCTTGCGCGGGCTTCGGTCGAGGAGATCAAACAGGTCAAGGGGATGGGGTCGGTCAAGGCGATCGAGATCAAGGCCGCGCTCGAATTGGGCATGCGACTGGCCACGCACTCGGTGCGCGACCGTGTGAAGGTGAGGTCGGCCCAGGACGTTGTCGACGTCCTGATGCCCCGGTTCAAACACTGTGAAACCGAGCATTTCAAGGCCGTCTTGCTCAATACAAAGCACGAGGTGCTGAAGACCGTGGACGTATCACACGGTGGGCTGGACGGAACGGCCGCGCTGCCGGCAGACGTTTTCCGCCAGGCCGTGCGCGATGGGGCGAAGGGGGTCATCGTGTGCCACAATCACCCGAGCGGCGACCCTGAGCCGAGCCGAGACGATCTCGCGCTTACTGAACGGCTGAGCCATGCCGCAAGGGTGCTGGGTGTGTCGTTGCTCGACCATGTCATCTTCGGGGATGACTGCCACGTCAGCCTTAGGGAAAGGGACATGATGTGAGCGATTCGTTCAGTGCTTGGAAAGAGGGGGCCGTCCATTACTTGCCCACCCTGGTGGTGGGGGCCGTGTGCCTTTACTTCGCGGCGCGGGGCTACAAGGGGGCCTGGGTCGGCGTGGTCCTGTTCGGCTGCTACGGTCTGTTCGCGTTGTTCTTCTTCCGCGATCCTGCCCGGTCGGTCGCCGCCGAAGCCGGCGAGGTGCTGGCCCCGGCCGACGGCGTGATCGTCGGCATCGAGGACCTTGACGAGTCTCCGCACTACGAGGGCCCATGCCGCCGCGTATCCATCTTCATGTCTGTGCTGAACGTGCACGTTAACCGGGCGCCGCTCGAGGGGACGGTCCGCGCGATCAGGTACCGACCCGGCAAGTACAAGAACGCCATGAAGGCCGAATCCAGCGAGTTGAACGAATCCAACGCGGTGTGGATGGAGACGCAGCACGGCCCCGTAACCGTGCGGCAGATCTCGGGGGCGGTGGCGCGTCGGATCGTGTGCAAGGTCAAGGTGGGGGAGAGGTTGGCCAGGGGGGAACGGTTCGGCATGATCAAACTGGGCTCGAGGGTGGAGCTCTACCTGGCGCGCGATGCGGAAGTCTGTGTTAAGATGAAACAGAAGGTGCGATCCGGCGTGTCGATCGTGGCCAGGTTCCCATGAAGCGAATCTCACGAAAGAAAGCCAGGGCCTCGTCGAAGAAGAGGCGTCCTATCAACGTCTTGGCCAGTGTGCTGACGACCCTGAGTCTGTACCTGGGCCTATCCAGCATATTCGCGAGCATCCGCGAGGACTACGACAAGGCCGGGTACTTCATCCTGGCCGCCATTGTGTGCGACATGCTGGACGGGACGGTCGCGCGGATCACCAAGAGCATCTCGGAATTCGGCAAGGAACTGGACAGCCTGTGCGACTTGGTGTCCTTCGGGGTCGCTCCGGCGGTGCTGATCTACCATGCGTATTGGTACGAGGAACAGCTCGCGGGTACGGCTGTCGGGCGCACGGGATCGATGATGGCCATCATTTTCGCGATCTGTGCGGCACTGCGACTGGCGCGGTTCAACGTGTGGCAGGCCGGCAAGCGAGAATCGTTCACGGGGCTGCCCACGCCCGCGGCCGGGGGCACGGTGGCGGCCTTTGTGCTGTTCATGAATTACTTCGAGTGGCGCGTGGCGTTCTACGTGCTCGGTCCCCTGACGATCTCGCTGGCTTTCCTCATGGTGAGCAACGTTCATTATCCGAAGGACCGGGCGAAGCGGGTGTTCGTGTTGGCGCCGCACAGCGCCTTCCGGATGTTGGCGCTGTCGGTCATCGTGATCGGCGTGTTTCACTACGCCGTGACCCACCACCCGGTCATCGTTGTATTCCCGCTATGCATGGCCTACGTGCTGTTCGGCGTTGGCGACGAATTGACGGGCTACGTGAAGGCGCGGCGTGCGTGCGCTGCGGCCCCGGCTTCCGCTCAGTCGTCTTCGTCGGTCCCCGAGGTCCCGGGGGGCGGGTCTGGGGCGTCGGCGACGAAGACCGGCGAGCGCTTGTAGTAGGTGACGGCCTCGATGACGAAGACCTTGAGCGTGGCCGCGATGGGCACTGCAAGCAGCAATCCGAGAAAACCGAACCAGGAAGCGAAGACCATGACGGCCAGGATTACCCAGACGGGGTGGAGACCCACCTGACTGCCGACGATCTTCGGCGTGAGCACGTTTCCTTCGAGGGCCTGTGCCGCGGCAACGGTTGCCAATACGCCCACGGCGTGCCAATCGAAGCCCCCGTACTTCACGAGGGTGAGGGCGAGGGCGGGGATGACGGTGAGGACCGGCCCGATGTAGGGGGCGAGGCTGGCGAAGCCGCCCATCCACGCGATCAGCAGCGCGAAGGGGGTCCCCGAAACGCTCAGCCCCACGGAGTACATGAGGGCCAGCGCGACGCATACCAGCAACTGGCCGCGCAGCCAGCCGTGGATGTTGTGGTCGATCTGCCGGACGATGCCGAACACTTTGTCGCGGTAGCGAGGCGGGGTGAGGGCCTTCGCGCCGGCCACGAGGCCGTGGAAGTCCATCAGCATGTAGACGACTACGAAGACGAACAGGAGGAGACTGCCCAGGAAGATGAAGGCGCCGTAGGTGCCGCGCCCGACGGTTGCCACGAGAAAGGCCAGGACCGCTCCGGCACGCTGGCCGGCACTGGCGAACATGAGCGCGTGCTCTCTGAGGAACTCGAGGGCGTGGTCCCGCGCGATGCGTACCACGTTCGCCACGATCGCGGCCAGGGGATCCGTTACTTCCTCGTCCGGCCCAACCCACCCGACTTCGCGCAAAAAGTCCTCAATGGGCAGCCGGTCAAGCATGCGCTGAAACCACTCGGAGGTCTTCGATGTCTCCGCGGCCTCGATCGTGTCGGGCTCCAGGTCATCGGCCGTGGGCTCAGGGGCCATCTCCTCGGTGGCCACGCGGATCAAGCGGTCGGCTTCCTGGATCATGCTGGGAATGACGTATACGGGGATCGCCGTGAGGGCCAGGATGATCACGAACGCGATCACGGCGATGCTTATGCTGCGGCGGATGCGGCGCCGCTCGAGCAGGTCGACCACGGGATTGAGAATGTAGGCGACCAGGAACGCGAAGAACATCGGCACGAGCACCGGACTCAGGGCCCAGCACAGGAAGACCACGAGTCCCAGCGCAAGCAAGACGCCGACGGCCTGGACCCACGGATTCTCGAGTACGGTGTTCAGCATAGTAGACACATCCCCACTGCCGACCCGCACTATGCTACCATGACGTGCTGTCGCGCGCAACAGGTCAGAAACAACGTCACTACCGGCGCTCGAGGTGCTCGCAGGGCGAGGGAGTAGACGCGGGGCCACGAGAAGACCGGGAGCAGATGGCCTTTCGGCCCTAATCACCCGATTGGTGAGCAGTCGCCGCAGAACGGGAAGCCTGCGAGCCCTGCCTGGCCGGCAAGACAGTGATTAACGGCGATCTTGTCCGGCGATTTGGGCTTCGGTTGAAATGAGGTCCTGGCTGACGTACAATTTATATATAGGGCTGTTCATGAAACCGCTCAACTACATATCGAGCGTAGTTCTATCGGTTATTGCAGCGGCGGCGGCGGCGTCAGCCGATACGCTCGTGCTCAACGCTGGCGACACGCTCTTTGGCGAATTCATCAAGATCTCCGATGGGGCGTTGTTTTTCCGCACGCATCTTGCCGGCAAGGTCATCGTGCCCACCGATGAGGTCGAGTCGCTCAGCGCCGAGCGCGAAGTGACCATTGCCCTTGCGGACGGCCGCCGTACGAGCGGGCGTCTTGTGCTCGACGCGGGTGTGGCCCACGTCATCAAAGCCGATGGAACGGACCATGCCCTCGAGTTGGGCGCCATTGCCGCGGCAAGGCCGCGAACCGAGGCCGAGTCCCCGCCTGCGCCTTCCCTCGAACTCGAAGCGGCCGACAACGGCTTACACGGCGCCTGGGAGACCGGGGTGCATTGGCACACCGGCGACGATGACTATGCCGACCTCTTCGCGAGGTTAGCCCTCCGAAGCGAAAGCGAGCGCTGTGTTTTTTGGGCAGACGCCTTTGTCGAGCGCGCTGACACGGAGGTGTTTCCCCGATGGTTCTTGGCCGGGGCAGAATGGCATCTGCTGTCCGACCGCCGCAGGTATCCGGTGATCGGCCTGGCTGTTGAGCGCGATACGGACAAGGCCCTTGCCGCACGCGGCGACTTGACTGTCGGGCTTGGCAGGACCTTCGCTGCCAATGGTCGCCAGGAGCTTCGCGGCGACGTCGGCCTGAACGCCGAAACCGCGCACTATGACGCGCAGACGCGGTGGGGGGACGAGTTGTCGTGGCTTCGCAGTGACCGGCGCAAGGACCGTCAGCGGTTGAACCTGCGCCTCGGACTGCGCTATGCGCGGGCCATGCTCGGCAATGGGCAAATCAGCGGCCGTGTCAGTTTATATCCCAGCCTCACCGACTGGGGCAACCTACATGCGCGTTCCGAGTCGTCAGTCGTCTTCCCTTTCGGTCAACGCCTTTCTCTCAAACTCCATGTGCTGTTGGATTACGAAGGCGAACCCGAGTTCGATGGTCTGGACCGTTGGCGTACCAGCATCGGCGCGAGCGTCCTGTGGGGCTTCTAGTTCTTGCCCTCGTGTCCACAGTCGCAATTCGCCCCGGCTGCGTTGTGCGAAAGAGCCAATGGTTCAGTCCGAAGTGAGCCTACCGCCAGGCGTCTATTCACAAGATCGGCAAACATGTGCTTTTCGGCTCAATCATGATATAATGTTTGTTAAGAACAGACGCGCTTGCGCGGAAAGGAGAGGATCATGCCCGACATTGCCAAGGTAATGAAGGAGGAAATCCTGCGGCTTGCACGTAAGGAGGTCAGGCTTGCTACGGCCGGGCTGCGCAAAGACAACGTAGCGCTCAAGCGTGCCATGAGGGACCACACGCGCCGGATCGCTAAACTGGAAAGCGGGAACCGACGTCTGCTCGCGGGTGCAAGCAAGCTGCGCAAAGAGAGCCTGGCTACTACGGACGAAGAGATCCAGAAGGCTCGCATCACGGCCAAGATGATCCGGAGCATACGTACCAAACTGAAGCTATCACAGGGCGAACTCGCAAAGCTTGTCGGCGTGAATTCACAGACCGTCTACCAATGGGAACACAAGGAAGGCCGGTTGACCTTTCGTGGCAACGCCAAGGCCGCGATCGTGGCGGTCAGGAAGCTTGATCGCAAGCAGGCCCAGCAGAAGCTGCAGGCCCTCTCGGCAAAGAAGGTAGCGAAGCGCAAGGGGACTGCGAAAGCCAAGTAGCCCTGCGTCCATATACACACCGCGGTCCGGGAGGGGCGTCATAGCAGTCCGCCTTGGCGAAGGCGGACTGGCCCCCGAGGTTGGCGTCGGGCTCCTTCCGCTTGCCTCGGTCGCCGTAGGCGCGCTTCGCACTTACGCGTACCGACGCTCTTCTGCTACAATTGCCTGGCGCGCGGCTTGCGCCCTTGGCGCGCTTGGTGCGCGCGGAACCGAATCCTGCGCGATGGGCTCATGAGTGTTACGCGAGAGCAAGCGTCGTCCGTGAATACGGGCACTGTATTGTCAGTACGCGGCAGCGTCGTGGATGCGCACTTCCCGAACCGTTTGCCGGAGCTTCACCAGCAGCTCCGGGCGGGCGAGGAGGACGCTGTGGTGCTCGAGGTCGTCAGCCAACTCGACGCGCACACGGTGCGCGGGCTCGCCCTAACGCGCACCCAGGGCCTGAGCCGCAACGACCGCGTGGTGGACACGGGCCATCCGATCGAGGTGTCGGTCGGGCCGCAACTGCTGGGCCGTGCATTCAACGTATTCGGGGAGCCCATCGACAACGGGGAGCCCGTCGCGTGCGAGCGGCGCCGTTCGATCCATCAGCGCCCCGTCGCGCTTACCCAGCAGTCGACCAAGAGCGAGGTCTTTGACACCGGCATCAAGGCCATCGACGTGTTGGCGCCGCTGGAGCGCGGGGGGAAGGCCGGCCTGTTCGGCGGTGCGGGTGTGGGCAAGACCGTGCTGATCATGGAGATGATCCACAACGTCGTCGGCGGGCACGAAGGCGTCAGCATGTTCTGCGGCATCGGCGAGCGCTGCCGCGAGGCCGAGGACCTCTACCGCGAGCTCGAGGAAGCCGACGTCCTCCAGAACACCGTGCTGGTGTTCGGGCAGATGAACGAACAGCCCGGGGCGCGCCTGCGCGTTGGGCACGCG